>Ga0208457_1000397_pt1 | contig 46150 bp, 27 predicted proteins | sample June2015DPH_10_1_FD_185513 | JGI IMG/M metagenome (GOLD analysis project Ga0208457, IMG submission 185513) | Peatland microbial communities from SPRUCE experiment site at the Marcell Experimental Forest, Minnesota, USA - June2015DPH_10_150... | ecosystem: Environmental > Terrestrial > Soil >... | reverse complement strand
AGATCCGGCGGATCCTCACCGCCGTGCACCACCCGGCCGAGGTGCGGCCCGCCGTGCAGAAACTGGTCGCCAGCGCCAAACAAACCTCCGGACGTGACAACATCACCGCCGTCGTCGCCCTGGTGGAAAACCCCGCAGCGGAGACCGTGGCCGCCAAACCCGGATTCTGGAGGGATCTGCTGCACTTATGACTCCGGCTGACCCTGCGGGCGACGACACCCGGACCCGACGGTTGAAGTTCGCCGGGAAAAGACGTCGCGGGTGCAGGCCGGGCTACGGCAACGCAGGCGCGCCGTCGCGCCAGGCTATGGCGGTGTAAGGCGTGTCGGGTCGGCCCTTGCGGCCGGACCGAAGATCGAGACCCGCCGGCAAACGGCGGTCCTGCGGAGAAAACGAGAAAGCGGGCGCCGCCAGTCGCGCAGACATCGTTCTCCCACGGATTTCTGTGTTGCGCGAGAGGGTTAAGAATCGCTAACTCTCATCACCTCATGGAGAAAGTCGCCTTCACCCGGGAGCTGATCGAGTGGTACTGGCAGCACGGCTGTAAACGTGTCGATGACTACGTGATCCCGACGAGTACCTGGCTGAAGAAGCTGTACGAAGTCGACAAGCAGCTTGGCGCGATCGATGAGGCACTCAAGCAACCCCGTCCCGCCATGGCGATCTGGGGCCCCTCGCAGACCGGCAAGTCCACGCTCGTGTCGGCCTATGTCGACGTGAACGCCGCGTACGAGCGCAAGGAAGGGGTGGATGGCATGGGCTCGGCCCTGCATTGGCCCGGCGGCTCGCCCATGTTCTTCATGGCGCCGGAACTCTCGCCGCCGCCGTACTTGAACAAATACGTGCTCAATCCCTTCAACCAGGGTTGGGACGGCTCCTCAGCGTTGAGCCGTTTCGTCTACGGCACCACTGACCCGAAGCAGCAGGGGAACGGCCAGCATTTCGTGCGCGACGTGCAACACCCCGTTCGCATTCACCTCATCACCGCGAAGGATCTGCTGCAGGTCGTGGCGCGCGGCTACGACACGGAATGCCTGGGGCCGTCGAAGACCCGCGACGCCACCATGTGGACCGTCTCCGAGTTCGAGTCGCGCCTCGCGAAATTCAAGCGGCGGCAAACCACCGTGCCGCGGGGCTTCAGCCGTGCGGCCTACGAGGCGTTGTACGACTTTTGCGAAGTCATCAACGATCTGGTGGTGGCTGAGCTGCCTCGTTACAAGAAGCTGCTGGAAGAAGGCGAGGACAACTGGCGCAGCATGCTGGCCTCGTTGCTGGCCGATCCGGTGTTATTGAGCAGCCTTGCGACGGTCGATGATCTGGCGGCGGACATCCTGTGGGATGACTACGACGTGCTGACGCGCCTCCACCGCCGCACGCGCGACGAACTGGAACAGTGCGGCAAGCTCTGGGGCGACAAGCCCGTCTTCGCCTCGCTTGAGGCTGCGGCCACCTTCCTGAACATGGAGGCGTGCCGCATCTACTACGAGCCGCGGCCGCCCGCTCCTGACACCCAGGAGGGTATTGTCCACGAGTCGATCTCGCGTCTCGGCTGGAGGGAGGGGAACGGGGTCATCCTCATCGGCTGCGGGCCGGCCTATCCCCAGCGACTGGCCGACTCGGCGGAGCGTTTTGGCTCCCTTCAGGGGCTGGTGTGGGAACTGATCATCCCGCTCAATCCCGACAATCTCTCGGACAGCCCGTTCAAATCGTTTCTACACGATGCCGATCTGCTGGATTTCGCCGGAGTGGGCAACGAGCCGAAGAGCGATGTCTCCAAGATCGACCTCGAGTCCGGGCGAGACGAGGGGCCACAAAAGGGCAAGCCGTTCGAACCGGTGCTGTTCTTCAAGCAGATCCTCAAACGCGGCAAGACGGCCTGCATCGTTTCCACCTACGCGAAGCGCCTGACCATCGACAGCTTCAACATCTTTCAGAACATCGACAAGTTCGCCCCGATCAACGCGCCGCAGCTCATCAACGGCATCAACACGTGGTGGAAGTATTTTGTGCCCGAGTTCTACCGGAACCCGCAGGGCCGCAGCCCGCTGCCCCTCAACCTCGGCCTGATGTGGTGGGCACCGCGCCTGGCCGAGTCCGTCGGCACGCCGGAGCGCATTTTCAAGGCCATCGTGCCCATTTACGGCGAACTGGGCCCGATTGCCGACCCCGCGGTGAGCTGCACCTTCGCGTTCAACTACTACAAGTTTCCCCGCGGGAAGGTCGACTTCGAGTTCACGGTCGGCGGCAAGATCTACGAGGGCATCTGTGCCTCGCCCGAATTCCAGAAACAGTTCGACAACCCGATCAGCCGTCAGTCGTTCGACGAGATGGTGAGCGACCGGGTGACCGGCGGCACATCCTTCTTTTTTACGGTCATCAAGACGCAGCTGGAGGCGGCGCGCAGCAACCAGGCGACCAACCGCCTGGCCATCCTCGAGGCCAAGATCGACACGCTGGCGACCGATCTCGCCGACCTCCTGAAGGCGCCCAGGCTGTTTCCCCCGGTCAAGGTGGTCGATGTGCGGCGCGAGACGCTGGACCGTTTCCGTCAGCGCCTCCTGGAATCCATCAAGGGCAAGCCGGAGAAGCAGGTGCGCGAGATCAACTGGGCATTGCGCGAGTTTCTTGACGTCCAGTACCAAGTCCTGCACACGCCGCCCGCCGACCCGTCCGAAATTGATCGCCAGTTCATCCTGCGGCAGTACCGCCAATGGGCCGAGAGCCAGCTGGCGCGGTTTGACCAATGGGAACGCTCCGGCCGCAGGTCCCGCCCCGATTGGAGCTTGCTTGGCCTCACCACCCGCGAGGCGTTCCGCGAGTGTCTCGACGCCCTGCGCGCCTCGGTGGAAAGCCGGGCCGACGAGCTGGCCCGCTGGCTGGCGAAGTTGGTCGCCCAGAGCCAGTCGGCGAACAGCGACCTGCGCAACACCCAGCTGCGGCGCCATCTGGCGGTGCGCATGGCCAATGAACTGGTATCCAGCCATGCGGCCGACATGGAGATGGTCGAGGAGGAGAGTCGTTCCGAGGAGGACGCCTTCTCCGGGCCCATTGGCCGCGAATGCCTGACCTACCGCGCGTTCATCCGCCCCTTCGTGGAGGGCCAGCTGGCCGCCTTCCTCAGCCTGCGGATCGACCCGACCAAGCGGCCGGACGACCTTCCCGGAGACAAGGAACTGGCCGCGTTGTGTGACCGTTACAACCTGCGGCCGGTGTAGCCGCCTTCCCGCCCCGCCATGATCGAACTCGAAGTTTTCCCCAACACCGGCCACCAGTTCTTCCACGTGCCGTTGAAGAGTCTCGCCCCCCGGAAAACGGACGAGGAGCTGAAACGTTTCGTGCAAAGGAATCGCGGACCCTGGGCGCCATGGAGCGAGTTCTGCCCGTGGCTGGTCTACCAGTACGCCATCGAGACTTCACCCTACACCGGCGAGGAGACCCCAATCATCAAACTGGCCATCGAAACCAACCTCGGCCTGCCCGACCGCGGCCTGCTGTTTGGCGTCGAGCGGTTCACGTTCAAGAACCTTGAGAAAGACCGCGCGGAACAGGAGGCCCACAAGCGATATCAAGCCTACGAAAAGGCCCGCGCCAGCGATACGATTGTCTATCCCTATGCCAGCCTCGACCGGGCCAAACTGTGGGACGATTACCCCACCAAGCGACTTTTCCTTGACCAGTTGAGCCCCACGTTGCCGGTGCGCCACCGCGCCGGAGAAACTCCATCGGAACCGCTCCCGCTCCCGCCCGGCCTCCTGGCCGTGCACTGGAAGAAGCCCGCGGGTGCCGATCCCGTCGAGGTCGATCTGATCGTCGATCTGGGCAACACGCGCACCGTCGCCCTGCTGCTCGAAAATCCCGGCCAGGAACGCATCCCCTTCGGTCGCCGGGTGAAAATCCTCCGTTTCATCCCGCGCGGCTGTCCCTACAGCCAAGCCTACACGCTGCCCGAGCCCGGCAAGGCCAACGACGACTACGCCATCATTGATTCGTGGCTCATCCTCCACCGGTCGATTTTCGCCAGCCGCGAACCGCCTTTCTCTGAAGAGAAGGTATTTGAACACTGGCAGGCGGAATCACCCGGGCCGGGCGCGCCGGTGTTGCGCGTGCAGCACCTGCCGCAGACGTTCGTCGAGCTTTCCCCGGCCCTGATCGGTGGAGGCAAGGCGCCCGAAGGCGCGGCCCAGATCCTGGCCCAAGTCCGCCTTAACACCGACGCCCGCTTCTCGCTGAGCAGTCCCAAGCGTTACGCGTGGGATGAGGAGCCCGTCGGCCGCCGTGGCGGCACTTACTGGAGGCAGATCCCCAACGATACCGATCCCGCCATCCCTGATGCGTTCGACGATCTCCGCGGTCTTTTCCGCTTTTATATGGATCCCGGCGGGGTGGACTGGGACTGGGAGCACCAGCCGACCATCGATGACTTCCGCGGCAAGCCCATGGTCAATTCTCCGCCCGAGTATCCCCGGCGCGATGTCATCTGCTGGTTTGCACTCTCCATCATCGAGTGCGCCTATCGCCAGATCAATTCCGCCGGCTATCTCACGATGGTGGGCCGGGAGAGCCTGCCGCGCAAACTCCGCCAGATTCGCGTGACGTTTCCCTCCGGCTGGACGTGGGAGGAGCAATCTCGGTATCTCGCCCAGTGGCAGCGCGCGATCGACCTCTTCGCCCTGACTCACTTCGCCGATCTCCGCCCCATCTCGCTCGGCGGCGGCGAGGGCGGCGAGAAGCCACTGCTCGTGGAACGCTCGCTCGACGAGGCCGTGTGCTCGCAGCTCCCGGTGCTTTACTCCGACATGCTGTTCCTGGGGGGAGATGGCCTCAACTGGTTCCAGACGTACGGTCGGCAGAACTCTGCCACCGTGATGAACGTCGATATCGGCGGCGGCACGACCGACATCTCGATCATCCGTTACGACCTCAAGTCCGCCGAACAGGATGCGGCCCACCGGTTCATGGGGCACCGCGGGACGACGGCGGTGCAGTCCATGCTGCTCTTTCGCGACGGCTACTCCATTGCCGGCGACATGCTGGTGAAACGCATCGTCGAGAAGGTGCTGCTGCCCGCCTGGCTGAAGGCCGGCGGCCTTGACAAGTTCGAGGACAATCCGCCGGCGCGGCGCGCGTTGCTTACCCTGCTCAAGTCGCCGGCCACCGAAACCATTGCCCAGGTCGATCCCAAGACCATCACGAAGCTCGTCCGCGTCGTGCGCCTAGTCTTCATTCCGCTGGTCAATCAGTGGCTGCAGCAGCTTGCCATTGCCGAGAGCTATCCCGATTCGCCCCGCCGTCCCCTCGTCATCAAGGAATTGGTGCATCCCGACTGCCTCAGCGACCTCAACGAGCTTGCCCTCAAGGTCATTGTCGCAAAGTGCGAGCACTGGGGCGTGGAGGACAATCTGCTGCGCCTGCGCGAGGCGCGACACTTCGCCGAGTGGTTCGCCCGGTTGCGCGAGCGTGACGAGGTGCCGTTTCCGCTGGGGGCGCAGCTTCCCGCCGACACGGCGGCGCTGGAAGCCTGCATCGCCGATGTGTTCGAGAATATGTTCGCTTCGCTCGGCCTGCTCGTAGCGCGCAACAACTGCCACCTCGTCGTCGTTTCCGGGAAACCCTCGGAGCTGCCTCACTTGCGCCGGCTGTTGGTCCGCAACCTGCCCACCCTGCCGCAACGTATCATCCAGGTGAAAAACTTCCCGGCGGGCGACTGGTATCCCTTCGTCGGCGACGACGGCATCAAGATCAACGATGCCAAGACCTGCACGGTCGCCGGTGCCGCGCTGTACCAGGACATCCTCAACGGCAACCTCGGGGGCTTCAACATCGAGCAAACGTCCATCGACACCTACTCGAAGACTTATTTCTGGGGCCTGCTTTCGCGGACCGGCGATCCGGCCGATTTCTACAAGGCCGACAGTCTGATGTTCCGCCCCGGGGACTATGTCGCCGCCAAGCCGCTGGCCGACAGCGAGAATACCATCGCCTTGGAGCGGGAATTCGACCTGCCCCTCAACTGCCGCATCGGCCGCCAGATCAAACAGGTCGCCGGGGTTCGGCCCGAGCCCGTGTACCGTTTGGAATGGATTCCGCAGCAACCGCACGACAACCGTCCGGTGTTTGCCCACGTGCGCCTGCGCTGGCTTTCCACCCTCGGCCAGGGCGAGCGGCTGCAACTGGTGGAGGTCACGCCTTTGCCCGGTCAGCCGGTGGATATCGATCCCGCCGAGGTCCGCCTCAAGCTCAACACCATGCTCGATGCCAGCTTCTGGTTGGATGAACCCTGGTTCGATGCCGACGGCATCTTTAGTGCCTGACGGTTTTCCTTATGCGCGCCTCCCGCTGTTTTATTGCGGTCAGTGTCCTGCTGAGCGCGACGCAAACAATTGCGCTGCGGGCGGCAGCCTCAAAGTCTGACCCAGCCACCCCCGCCACCGGCACAACCACCCCCGCCGGGGCGGTCGACCTTGCCCCAGCCGATGTCAAAGAGCTGCAGAAGGCCATCAAGGCGCTCCATGAGCGCTACGAGGAACAAGGCAAGGCTCTCACCAAAGCCAACGACACCCTCGAGATTTTGCGCAGCCGCATCGAGCAGGATCTCCATCCCGTCGATCTCGACCCGCTCAAGGAGAGTCTGGGCAAGATCGTCCGCAACATCGCCGACCTGCAAGGCGCCGTGGGCAAACTGGCCGCCGCCCAGGAACAGCGTGCCGCCGGCGAGACGCCTAAGTTCGCCGAATTCACCGCCGCGCTCACGTCTCTCAAGGAGCAGGTGGCCAAGCTTGACGATAATCTCGCCCAATTGCGCAAGACGGTGGCTGCCCGTGCGGCTCCGGCGCCGCAACCGGTCGAACTGGGCTTCCGGTTGGGCGCGGCGCTGGCGCTGTCTGCCGTGTGCACCCTGTTGCTGGCGGGCCTCATCGTTTATACGAGCCGCCGGCAGCACCGCGAGCGGCAGGCCCTGCGCGGCGAACTGACCGCTGCGACGAATCAAACCCGGGAACACCTCCAGCAGAGTTTGCAGGCGACCGCCGCCGACTTGAACCGTGCGCTCAGCGACCGCGAACAACGGTTGACCGACACGCTGAACGAAATGCAACGGCTCCTGACGCAGCTTGATCGTGCGGAATCGCGTCCGGACGCTGATTGGCCACCTGTGACTACGCCGCCCATGCCCACGGATGAAAAAACCGCCGGATCGGGCGGTTCCAGCCTCGCTTATTCAGACGCGCTTTGGCCTTCCGTTTTTCTCGATCCCTCCTCGCCGCTAACCCGTTGGCGGGCGCTCCTTGAATCGCATTTGTCATCGCCGGAGCATCCCGCTCTCCCGGTCTTGTCCGCCGTGTTGGCTCTCCGGGTGACCCTCGAGCGTTCCGTCCTTACACTGCCGGACGTGGCCGACGCCGTGGCGGCAGTTTCGCTGGCGATTCATGCCTACTGGAACAGTCTGACCGAGCTCAGGGAGGAGGACCGCCAGCAGGCCGACGCTGATTGGATCGGCGGTCTCAAGCATATCGTCGCCCCTGCCGTTCCCTCGCTCGACATCCGGGAAATCGTGCCCGGTGCCCGTTTCGATCCCAACACCATGCAGACCGTGCAGGAAGGCTCTGGCAATCATCTCAACGTCGCCGCGGTTTATTCTTGGGTGCTTCTCGACCGTTCCGGCGAGCGTCCCAAGATCCTGCACCGCGCCCGCATAGCTACCACCTAAGTCCCCATGAGCGTCCCTGATTCCGCCTCTCCCGCCACCCGCCGCGATCTCAAATCGCCGTATTTTCTCCTGCGTACTCCCGACGGCATCGACTCTTATTTTACGGGCGAAAATCTGCCGATTGTGCAGTCGCCCAAGGAGCCGCTTTCGCGCTTCCTCGCCCCGGCCCGGCTCGTCGAGAGCGGCACGCTCCGATCCATCGCCTATGATCTCGACGCCGTGCCGCTCGACACGGCGCACCCGATGGAGTTTCTGCCGCAGAGTGAAATTGACGCCTTCGCCGAGGCGGTCCGTGCCTTCCATGACAAGGCCCACGCCGCCACACCCCGCGTCGTTCCGCACGAGAAGCGCCTGCGAGCTCACTTCCGCCTGCCCGACCCCGACCTTGAATCCGATGCCTACTGGGTTTATGGGCCGGCCCATGATCGCCGCCTCCTGATCCTGTGGGGCTGCGAGTTCAAGGCCGGCACCTCTCTCCCCCTTGCGCCCGACGCTGAGCTGAAAATCTCCGCCGGGCACACGGTGCTCGACAGGCTGCAAGCCCGCGTGATGTCGTGGGAGATACGCCAGCGCGAGGCTTTCAAGCTCGCCCTCGATCCGGCGGAGCCCATCTCCCGTTTTCTTGCCCGGCCCGCCGTGGACACCGACGGCCGACCGGTTGGCGTTGTCCTCGGGGGGCAGACCATCCCCGAAAAAAAGCTCAAGCCGCTCAAGCGCATCCTCACGACCGAATGTGTGACGTTCGAGAAAGCCGCCACCCGCTTCTACGACAAGGCGAAAGCGGAGACCGCCGGTGTCACCGCCTACGAAAAGGAACTCCGCCGCGCTTTCCGGCTGCCCGATCCTGATAAACAGCCGCAGGCTTTCCGCCTCCATGGCAAGAGCCTCATCGTTGTCGTCGATGGCAAGGAAACCCACGACGCCACCCTCCCGCTGGTGGACCACCCGGTGCTGCCGCCGATTTCCGGAGCGCCTGCGCCCACCCCGGCTGCGGCGGAGGGCGCCGTCGTCGTAGCCGCGGGCGCAAAGACTAGACCGACGGTGGCCGCGAAGCTGAAACTGCGCACCGTCTCCTCCAGCCTGGTCTACGGCTTGGCCGCCGCCGCGGTGATGGTGCTCCTGATCGGTGGCTTTGCGCTTTGGAAGTTCCTCCCCGACCGCACTCCGCCCAAGGTGGTCGAGTCGGCCGACTATCCCGCTGCCCTCGATGCCAATACCGTCGTGGTCCGGTTTTCCAAGCCGCTCAGCGCCGCATCGCTGCAGGTAAAACCCGCCGCCGCCCCTGGTTCAACCGCCATGACCGCGCCTTTCATCTTCGGCAACAACGAGGCCACGGTCGAATCCACCGCCTTGGATTCCATCGATCCTTCCAAAGTCGTGCTGAAGACCTCGCCGCTCGTCGACGGCAAGACCTACCGGCTTACCATCAGCAGTGTCGCCGATCGGGCGGGCAACAAGCTCGCGGCTGCCACCTCGGTCGAGTTCAAATATCTCGACACGGTCGCACCCAAGATCGAGTTCGTCTCCGCCGGCGAGAATGCGAACAATCTCGTGCTGATCTTCTCAAAGCCCGTCGCCGAGGCCTCCGCCGCCCGCGGCAGCAACTACACCATTTTCATCCTTGAGTCCGGCGGGGAAGGCGCGCCCCAGAAAATCGCCGCCGGCCGCCTCGACTCCGAGGACAAGAGCGGCCGCACGGTCATCCTCGAGGCGACGAAGGACTTCGTCGGCAACCAGCCCTACCGCTTCGACAGCCTCACGGGTGTGACCGACACGTCGGTCAGCAAGAATCCCGTGGCCCTGCCGGCCAAGGGTCTCGAATTCACCTATCGCGATCTGTTGCCGCCGCGCATCAAGGGCGTTTCGGCCAGCGGCCGCAAGTTGGAGCTGACCGTCGAGTTCAGCAAACCGGTCGATCCCACGGCCGCGGTGGACGTGGCCAATTACGGCGCCTCGACCCCCGATAAGACGGCGCTTAATTTTGTCAAAGGTGCCGCCAAGCTCGATGATTCGGGTCGGCTGCTGACCCTGCGGATCGAGCCGGTGCACCTGTCCGCTGGCCGCCACCTGCTCGCCGTCAGCAACGTGGCCGACCGCGCCGGCAACAAACCCGCCAAGCCGCTGGAATACGCTTTCGAATTCGCCGACGCCATTGACCATAGCCCGCTGACCATTGCCGAGCATAATCGTCGCGGGACGCAGCTCACGCTTACGTTCAACCGCGCGCTCGATCCCTCTGCCCTCGCCGATCGCAGCAAATACCGCATCCTCGACAGCAGCCAGGGGCCGACCGACATCGCCGTCACCGAAGCGCGTCGCGTGCCCGAGGATCCGGCCAAGGTGCTGCTCATTCTCTCGAAGACGCCGCCCTCCGGCAGCCAGTTGCTCATCACGGCCACCGACGTGACCGACATCTTTGGCTACAAGCAGGGCGAACCTGTCCAGCGCCGCATAACCGTCAGCGGTATCGGCACGGCTTCCGAGCAGGTGCTCGCGTGGCTCGGCCGGCCGGAACTCAAGAGCAACACCGTCACCCTCACGATCAAGGAGGAGGTGGCCCGCCGCACCGCCGAGAACCTCGTCAATTACGAATTCACCCCCGACACCATCCAAGCCACCCACGTCAAGGAGGTTCGCGTGGAAACCGATGCCAAGTCCGGCACGCGCCGCACCATCATCACCTTGGTCCTCCGGGCGCCCCTGCTGTCGCCCGCCGGCGTCAAGCTGGCCGTGCACGACCTCGAGGCCGAGGGCCTTGCCTTCCTCGGCTCGCAGAATCTCGATCCTATCGAGCTGGTCGCCGCTCCATAGCGATGGACGGTGCCGCGGAGCCGTCGGTGAGCGATTGCCCTAACTCCATCTCCCCAGCACCGGTACCGCCAGAGCGCATCTGGTAGAAACGCATCACGGATGAATGGCGATACTCCCACCCGGCGCGCCGATGCGGACGATTACCTGACTCGGAAGGGGCTGGCGACGGGGCAGAAGGTGTTTGGGCGCTACGTGCTCGAAACGGAATTGGGAGCGGGCGGAATGGGCGTGGTGTGGCGGGCACGGGACGAGGAACTGAGCGACCTCGTGGCGCTGAAGTTTCTCCCGGAGGTGGTGGCGCGCGACGCCGCGGCGGTTGACGAACTCAGGGAGGAGACACGCCACGCGCTGCGGCTGACGCACCCGAACATCGTGCGCATTCGCAATTTTGAGCGCGAGGGCAACGTGGCGGCCGTCTCGATGGAATTCATCGATGGCACCACGCTCTCCCATCTGCGGCTGCAGCAGCCGGGCAAGGTGTTCTCGGTGGAGAAGCTGGCGCCGCTGGTCGCACAACTGTGTGCTGCGTTGGATTACGCGCACCGGCAGGCGAAGGTGGTGCACCGGGACCTGAAGCCGGCGAACATCCTGGTGACCAAGGATGGCGTGGTGAAGATCACGGACTTCGGCATCGCGCGCAGCCTGAGCGAGACGTCGACGCGGCTGACGGGCCGGGCGGGCGGCACCAGCGGCACGCTGCTTTACATGAGCCCGCAGCAGGTGGCGGGCAAGAAGGCCACGCCGGCCGACGACATTTATGCGCTGGGGGCGACGCTCTACGAGTTGCTGACGGGGAAGCCGCCGTTCTACACGGGCGACATCACCCACCAGATTCTGCAGCAGGCTCCAGCCAGTCTGGCGGCGCAGCGGGCCGAACTCGGTGTGGACGGTCCGCCGATTCCACGCGAGTGGGAGGAGACGATCTTGGCCTGTCTGGCGAAGGAGCCGCAGGTCCGGCTGCAGTCGGCGCGGGAGGTGGCGGAGAGGCTGGGGCTGGCGCCGCTGATGGCCGGGGCGCCGTCCCCGTTGGAGTCGGGCCTTCAGGCGGGCTTGGAGCGACCCCAGAGGGAAGCGCCGCCGCCATCGGCTTCGGGCCGTCGCAGATCCAGAATCCCCCTGCTGGCCGCCGCCATCGTCGCCCTTGCCCTCGGCGGGTGGTACTACTTCGGGTCTCTTCGGCCGGCGCAGCTGCGGCAGGCGGAACAGCAGCGGATCAAGCTGGAGCAGGCCGCGGCCGCGTCGCGGGCGCAGGCGGAAAAGGAGCAACGGGCGCAGGCGGCCATCCTCGCGCGGATCGACGCTTTGATCGACGGCGCGGCGCCGGAGGCGCGGCAGGCCACTGAGGAGGCGGTGAAAGCATATCTGGCCGGCGCGCCGGACAAAGACCGGGCGGTGGTGCAGGACCGCTGGGCCGCGCGGCTGGCCGGCTGGGAGGCGGCGCGCCTGGCGACCACGCGCGGGGGGCTGATCATCACGACCACGCCGCCGGAGGCGGAGGTGGGCGTGGGCGGGTTTGCCGTTGAAAAAAGCCCGGCGACGCTGAAAGAGGTGAAGCTCGGCAAGTATCCCGTGATCATCCGGCTGGCGGGCTACGAGGAGGAGCGCCGCGAGGCGGAGGTGAAAGAGAACGAGTTCACGACGCTGGATGTGATGCTCACGCGCTCGACCGGCGCGTTGAATCTGGCGTCCGTGCCCGATGGGCTGAGCGTGGACGTGGCCGGGCGCGCCGGGCCCGGCGCGCCGCCGCTAGCCGCCCCCCAGACCGTCAAGACGCCCACCACGCTCAAGCTGCCGACGGGCGACTACACGCTCACCTTTCACCGGGCCGGCTGGCCCGACCAGCAGCAGAGCGTGACCGTGGCGCGCAACGAGACGAAGCCCGTGCTGGCGGAGTTTGTCGGTGGCGCGCTGGAGATCACTTCGACACCCTCCGGGGCGGAGGTGTTCTCGCAGGGCAAGCGTCTCGGCATCACACCGCTGAGCTTCCCCGACCTCATTCCGGGCAGCTTCGACCTCGAGTTTCGCCTGAACGGCTACCAGAACGCCACCGCCCGCGGCAAGGTGCGGGCGAAGGAGACGGCCCGGGAGGCGGTGACCTTGGAGAGAATCCGCCGGCCGGAGGAGGGCCAGGCGTGGATGGTGCCGGATCTGAATCTGGAGATGGCGTCCGTCCGTCCGGGCACCTTCACGATGGGCAGCCCGGCGAACGAACCGGGTCGTGTGAACGACGAAGGCCCGCAGACGCGGGTGACGCTCACCCGGGCGTTCTGGCTGGGGCAGACCGAGGTGACGCAGGCGCAGTGGGAAGCGCTGATGGGGAGCAATCCGTCGACCTTCAAGGGGGCCAGCCGGCCCGTCGAGCAGGTATCGTGGAATGACGCGATGGCGTTTTGCCGGAAGCTGACGGAGCGGGAGCGGGCGGCGGGGCGGCTGCCCAAGGGGTATGCCTACACGCTGCCGACGGAGGCGCAGTGGGAATACGCGTGCCGGGCGGGAACCACGGGCTTGTATGCCGGAGACGGAAACTTGGACGACATGGGGTGGTACGAAGGGAACAGCGGGAACACGACGCATCCAGTGGGCCAGAAGCAGCCGAATACCTGGGGGCTTTATGACATGCATGGCAACGTTTGGGAATGGTGCCTCGACTGGTACGGAAATTATCCCGGCGGCAGGGTCACGGACTATGCAGGTCCTTCTACGGGCACGCGCCGCGTCTTCCGCGGCGGCGGCTGGGGCCGCGGCGCCGCCTTCTGCCGCTCCGCGTTCCGCTTCAAGGGCGTTCCCAGCTTCCGCTTCTTCATCCTCGGCCTCCGCGTTGCTCTCGCGCCCCAAGTTCAGCCGGTAGCGACGCGCTATGCGCCGGTAATTTCCCGTTGAAGGCGTGGTGCGTTCGCGCCAGTAGTTCCGAGCATGGCCGACGATGACTCCATGCGGCGCGCCGATGCGGACGATTATGTCACGCGGGCCGGGCTGGTGGCAGGGGGGAAGGTGTTTGGCCGCTACGTGCTGGAGGCGGTCGCGGGCCGCGGCGGCATGGGGGTCGTCTGGAAGGCGCGCGACGAAAGGCTGGAGCGCCTGGTGGCGTTAAAATTCCTGCCGGAGGTGGTGGCTGGGGATCCGGAGGCGGTGCGCGACCTGTTGCGCGAGACCAAGCGCTGCCTCGAACTCACGCATCCCAATGTCGTGCGCGTGCACGATCTGGTGCAGGACGGTCTCCTAGCGGCGATTTCGATGGAATATGTCGCTGGGGAGAGTCTGGCGAAGAGGAAAGCGGAGGCACCGGGCGGCTGCCTGACAGTGGAGGAACTCGCACCACTGGTGGCCCAGCTCTGCGCCGCCCTGGACTACGCGCACGGCGAGGCCAAGGTGGTGCACCGGGACCTGAAGCCGGCCAACCTGCTGGTGACGGGCGACGGCAAGGTGAAGGTGACGGATTTCGGCATCGCCCGCAGCCTGACCGACACGCACACGCGGCTGACGGGCCGGGTGGGCGCCACCAGCGGCACCCTGGCCTACATGAGCCCGCAGCAGGTGATGGGCAAGAAGGCCACGCTGGCCGATGACATTTATGCGCTGGGGGCGACGCTCTACGAGCTGCTGACGGGGAAGCCGCCGTTCTACACGGGCGACATCACCCACCAGATCCTGCAGCAGGCACCCGCCAGTCTGGCGGCACGGCGGGCCGAGTTGGAGGTGAAGGGCGGACCGGTTCCGTCGGTGTGGGAGGAGACGATACTGGCCTGCCTGGCCAAGGAGCCGCAGGACCGGCCGCAGTCGGCGGGCGAGGTGGCGGCGCGGCTAGGGCTGGCAAGGGGGGAAGTCGAAGGGGCGAAGGCGAAAGGCGAAAACCAGGTCGGGCGCGTTGACGAGCGTGGCCGGGAGCGGGTGGAGACGCCGGCATCAAGGATGCGCTGGTTCGTGCTCGTCGCCGCAGCGGCCATCGTCCTTGGCGTGGCGGGCTACCTGTTCTGGCCGCGGGGCGCGGGGCCGGCGGCGGCGGCTTCCAGGCCGGCGGAGAAGTCCTCCGTCACGCAGGAACCTTCAGCGAAGCCGCTGGAAACGGTTCCACCGGTGGTGAGGCCCGCGGCCGCGCTGCCCCGGGAATTCACCGTCACGGTCGATCCGGCGGACGCCGGGGCTCGCCTCTGGCTGGGGCCGGTATCGGATGTCGAGGTCAAGGATGGCAGGGCGGTGCTGAAGGATCTGCCCGACGGCGAGCAGGAGCTAGTTGTGCAGGCGCCGGGCTACCAGCCGTTCACGACGCGGGTGACGGTGAAGGACGGCCGCGGCAGCGTGGAGGCGAGGCTGGTGGCGGTGCACGGCACCGTAGCGGTCACGGCCCGGCCCGGCACTCAGGTGACCGCGGTGGACGAGCACGGCCGGGAGACGCAGCTAGGGGCGGTGCCGGCCGGCGGGGTGCTCGACGTGGAGAACCTGCTCAACTTGGGCCGCTACACGCTGCGGCTGGAGCACGCGGACTGTGCGGCGGTGACCGTGCCCGGCGTTGAGCTGGTGCTGGGCCGCACGGCAAAGGTAGCGCCGGCGCAGACGCTGCTGCCGGGCGAGCTGCGGGTCTTTTCCGTCCCCACGGGCGCGGAGGTGCGGGTGGATGGAGTCGTGGCGGGAACCACGCCGGCAACCATCAAGAGCCAGCCGAGCGAGCAGGCGCTGCGGTTGGAAGTCTTCCTGCGCGGCTACCGGCGGGTGGAGCAGGCGGTGACGCTCCAGCCCAAGGAAGTCCGCAGCGTCAACGTCGGCACGCTGACGGCGGAGAACGGCAGCCTGGAGTTGCGGCTGACGAATGCCGAAGTCCGGATGGCGGACCTGGCAATTCGAATCGACGGAAGGACTGTCAACGCCGGGCCGGCGCTTGCGGCCGCGCCGTTCCGCCTCGACGGCCTCGAAGTCGGCAGCCGCACGGTCGAGATCGTGCATCCCGACTACGAGCCGTGGCGGCAGGCGGTGACCGTGCGCGACCAGGAGATGACGGCGGTAAACGTGGAGCTGAAGCCGAAGCCGGGCACGGTGGCGTGTGAGACAACGCCGGCGGGGGTGCGGGTGGTGATCAACGGCGGAGACCGGCACAACATTACACTCATCGACGACCGGACGCAGGCGGAGAGGCTGACGCCGCTGCGCGTGGCGCTGCCGCCGGGCGAGTACACACTGCGCTTCGAACTCAAGGGCTACAAGGCGGCGGCGCGGACGGTGTCCGTGGCGGCCAACCGCACGGTGGAGGTGTCGGCATCGCTGGAGAAGCAAGTTCTTCCTGGACCTAGCCAGGGCCAGACGTGGACGGTGCGGGATTTGAATCTGGAGATGGCGTACATCCGGCCGGGTACGTTCACGATGGGCAGTCCTGCCTCAGAGAGCGGGCGGTCTAGCGACGAAGGCCCGCAAACACAGGTGACGCTCACTGAGGGCTATTGGCTGGGGAAGACCGAGGTTACTCAGGCGCAGTGGGAGGCGCTGATGGAAAGCATTCCCTCGAAATTCATGGGGCCGGACCGGCCGGTGGAACAGGTCTTTTGGTCCGACGCGATGGAGTTCTGTCGGAAGCTGACGGAGCGCGAGCGCTCGGCCGGTCGCCTGCCGGAGGGCTACGAGTACACGCTGCCGACGGAGGCGCAGTGGGAGTATGCGTGTCGGGCGGGGACCACGGGTCAGTATGGCGGGGACGGAAATCTGGACGACATGGGCTGGTACCGCCAGAACAGCGGCAACACGACGCATCCGGTGGGACAAAAGCAGGCGAACGCGTGGGGGCTTTATGACATGCACGGCAACGTCTGGGAATGGTGTTTGGACTGGTATGGCAATTACCCCGGCGGCTCGGTGCGCGATCCGACGGGCCCTGCTTCGGGCACCGGCCGCGTCGGCCGCGGCGGCGGCTGGGGCAGCTACGCGATCGGCTGCCGCTCCGCCTTCCGCTCCGGGGGCGTCTCGGGCTACCGCTTCAACGGCCTCGGCTTCCGCCTCGCCCTTGCGCCGCAGGTCAATCAGCCGGCGACCGTGGCGGCCAACCACACGGCGGAGGTGTCAGCCTCTTCAGAAAAGTTCCGCGGCGCGGAGGAGGACCAGAGGGCGACAGAGCCAGAGCTGGACCAGCGTTTCAAAGAGATGGCCGCCCAATACCGCGCCTCACCGCAAAAGCCTTTGCCGGATAAAATCAGCCGCTGTGACGTTCTAGCAAAAACAGCAATACTGACGAAGGACTACGATCGTGCGATTGATATCTACGAAGACGGGTTGAAGGAGATGCCGACCTGGGCGGTGGGTCACTTCAACGTGGCCATTCTGCTTGGGAACTCCAAGAGCTACAACTCGGCGATTTTGCACATGAAGATGTATCTGGAATTGGAACCCAATGCGCCGGATGCTCTTTCCGCCCAAGATCAGATCTACATATGGGAGCAGAAAACCAGCAAGCACTGAAAGCAGGACAAAATTGCCTCATGCCCGCGTGCAGCAGAAGTAAGAGGAGCAGGCCTCCTTCCGCGTCCGCCGCGTCGGCAGCCTCGGCTTCCGCCTCACCCTGAGTTCAGTTCCGTAGTGGTATGGCTGAGGCGAGCGGATTCGCAGCGCTCAGTTGGTCGTTCGGGTGCCGGAATTTTCCATTGCCGGCATTACTGGCAATGGCCAGAAGTCTGGGGCATGCCGAGCGACGACAACTCCATGAGATCGGTGCCGGTGCCTGACCCCGACAACTACCCCACGGTGCGGGGACTCTCGGCGGGGCGGAAGGTGTTTGGGCGCTACGTGCTCGAAACGGAATTGGGGGCAGGCGGAATGGGCGTGGTGTGGCGGGCGCGCGACGGGGAGCTGGGCGATCTAGTGATCGCTGAAATTCCTGCCGGAGGTTCGTCCGGCGAGAAACCCGTTTAAGAGATCCGCAATTCGTAGTTCAGATTGCCCAGGCGGATGACGTGCGCGGGTTGCAGCGGCAGCACCTCGCCCGCCGCCAGCCGGTGTTCGTCGAGCGCCACAGCGCTGGCGCCTCCGGCGGGCACTTCCAGCCAGAAGCCGTCCTGCCAGTGATGGAAGCGCACGGCCACCGGAGGGAGGCCCGGTTGCTCAAGTCGCACGGCACATTGCGGAGCCGAGCCAAGCGTTGCCTCGGAGAGCAGCCATACCGCCGTCACAACCACCTCGCGGCAGGTGACGGGCAGAAAACGCAGGCATCCGAGCGGACGCTGGGGCACCATTTGGGTGGGCTGCGTGGAGATGGTGGTGGCGGCGGGCATGGCTAACGGTCCGTCGGGCGACACCGCGGGCAGCTGCAGGACAGCGAGCTCGTAGCCAAATTGGCCGAGCTTCAGCCGGCGTTCTTTGGCGAAATTGAGGGCAATGGCTGCCGTGATGCTCTGGCCGTCTATGATCGTGCCGTTGGTGCTGGGCTTGACTTTGCCCTCTGCCAGCACCTCGCCGTCCTGCACCCAAATCTGATTACCCTTGAGAAAAAACGTCGTGTTAACCCGGCTGATCGTCTCATTTTTCTGCCGGTTCGCCTCATTCTCAGGCAGAAAGACGGTCGCGAAATCAACGGAAGCACGGCGGCGGCCGAGGACGAAGCGGGGTCGGGCCACCAGATGAATGGGTGGAGCCGGCTGACGCAAGGTGCCCTCGATGCGCACCGGCACAAGCTGCAGCAAAGTGCCGCGCGTCGGCGAAAGGGCGGACGGCTTTGGAACGGGCTTGGGCGCGGCTGGCGACGTCGGACCAGCCGCTCTGAGTTCGGACGGGGGAGGTGCGGTGGGCGCGGCAGCGGGGGGTGCGGAGGCCGGCGGGGGAGGTGGGGAGGGGATGGAGGCAAAGGGCGGCATGGATGGCACGGCAGCCGACGGCTTCCGTTCCGGACCAAGACGCTCCTCGATCTCGATAATACGCTTCTCGAACCCAAAGCGCACCGCTTCATCTTTGATCTCCGGGACGAGCGGTTTGATTCTGCTCAGACAGAGCCGGATGACACCGCGCACGGCGTTGGGTTTGGCGATTTCGGCGGCAATCTCGGCAAAATAGGTCTCGGCGCGGCCGATGATTTCGAGTTGGGCGACCAGATCATTGGCCGACTCCAGCAGTGCCGTTTCCTGCTGGAGTTTGAGTTTAACCGGTTTGGGCAGATCCTCTTCGCGCAAGGAAAGCGCAATTTCCGAGAAACGGCGCGCCCGCGCCCGGACCACTTCAGCGGCTGGTGTGTCGGCTGGCAGGCCGAGCAGATCGCAAAGTTCTTCCCGCGTCATGGAGAAAGCAGCCAGCAGCCCAGTCGGTTGGGACAGACAGCCGTGCTTGAAGAGGCGCACCTGGCGCCGTCAGCGGTCAATGCCACCATTGACGGCTCGGAGCTTCTCTTCCTGCGTTCACTCAACGCCGACAGGCAGACTGGATTTGATGACAAAGGGGCTATCCCAGTCGGTCGTGCCGCTGACTGCAATCGTGTAGGTGGCAGAAGCGGTAAACGTGGCCGTGACCTGTGCGCCCGACGTGCTGCTGAGCGTGGGCGAACCAGAAGGGCTGGTGATTTCCCACTTGGTCACCGTGAAGCCAGTACCACCGGTGTGGTCCGACAAGGCCAGGGTGTAGCTCAAGCTGCCGGCAGCTTTTTTCTCGGAACCGGACACCGGAACAACCTCCAACGCCCAGGTGCGCGACTCGCCATCGACCCGATTCACCACAAAGGTGTTCGGCGCAGAGGGGCTCGGCGTCGGCCGGAACGTAACCTTGGTTTCGCGCGTGAGCCGGGCGCCCTTGCCGCCCACATAGACTTTCTCGATGCCCTTGGCTTCGCCGTTCTTCCAGTCGAAATCGGGCGGAATCACAAGTTCGCTGCCGTCCTCACCGACGTATTTGGCGCCATTCCCTCCCGGCGTAGCGCCTCCGCCCCGCGTGCCGTCGGCCCTGATGACAGAACCATCGGCAAGCTTGATTGAACCGTCGGGTTGCACCTCGCAACCCTTCAGGTCGACCACGGACCCGTCCTTGAGGCGAAGTTTGCCGTCCGGCAGGGCGGTAGCCCCGGGGATGGTGACGGTGGTGCCGTCTTTGCCGACGACCGTCGCTCCAGAGGATGAAGTGAAGAGCGTGTTTCCGCCGCCCAACGCTTGCGCGCCCGCGGTATTGAGGGTTTCGCCGCTGGCCAGGGTAACTGTGCCGTTGCCGTTATCCTGCGCGTTCTTGATCGCCACGGCTCCAACGCCGGGGACGTTTATCTGCGCGGTACGCTGGCCCGCGACACCGCTGGCCACGGCATTCAGCACGTTCTGATTGGAGCGATCATCGTTGCGGCGGTTCTCATCGGAGAACGTGGTCATGACCTTGGTGAGTTGCTCCTCCGCCGTGTGGCGGGCGGTGGCATCCGCTGTATTCATCCAGGTGCGCACCTTGCTCAGGGCCACCATGACCGCCGAGTAACCGTGCCCCTGCAGGTTGACGGCGAAATCCTCCACCTTCTTTTCAACCTCGAAGTATTTCGGCCGCAAGACATCGCGATACTTGGCGCGGTATTCCTCGCGCGCGGTTTCACTGAACAGCAAGCGCTGCAGCAATTCGATCCGCCGCGGGTGGCCATCGATCAGTTTGGCCGAGTCAAACAACGAACGAATGGCGCGCATGCCGGTGGCCGTGGCGCTGTCGAGCCGGTTCTCGCCGACCCGCAACAATCCTTCGTTGAGTTGCGCGGTCGTGTCCTCCAGCAGCGTCGCAATCTGCCGCTGCTCGCGATCAATATCGCGGCCCTTCAGCAATGCCTCCCCTCCAGCCGGGGGCGGGGGTTGGGCTCCACTCGGGGGCGGAGGTTGGGTGTTTTGGCCGATCGCGACCGGCCAAAACGGCAGAGCCATCAGCGCTGCGAAAATCATCCGACGGTAGGAGCGAGTATTCATAATGAAAGCCAGTAGATATTGACCGCAGGGATCTTGAGAAGGCTTGCACAGGGACCGTCAACTTCAACATAAATTTCGTACCTGCACCCTCCGCACGGTCATCGATGAATGCCAATTCTCATCCGGATGATTCATCGTTGACCCAACGCCGGCGATCCGGATTTCGGGAGTCACGGTTCCCGCGGCTCGCTACGCGCAGGAGCGTCAGGATGGCGGTGCGGACTTCAGATGGGAGCGGTGATCACGCCGCGACCATCTCGGCCAGATCAGGGCCAACTTTTCCTGAATTTAGGGAAGCTGTTGAAGAAGATGGCGCGGAAGCGCTTCTGCTTTTGGTTTCGCCTTCAACTTCTTCCGAAAGTTCCGATGCCGGCTCAGACCGGGCGGGCCGCCGGCGGTTCTTTCCTGGCCGGTTCGCGGGGAGCGAGCGTCTCGCGGATCGTGCGGAGCATGATTTCCGCCGTGAAGGGTTTGGCCAGAAACGAGGTGGCACCGAGGCCAAAGGGTTCCATCGACTGGGCGCTGGTCTTCAGGCCGCTCACCGCAATGACCTTCACCTCGGGATCCATTTTTCGCAGGGCGTAAATAAGCGCCGCCCCGTCGAGCACCGGCATCGCCATGTCGGTGAGCACCACCGCGATCTTCCCGCGCTCCTGCGCGAACAGGGCGAGCGCTTCGGCGCCGTTGGAGGCGGTGAGCACCTGGTAGCCAAAGGCCTCAAGCGCATGGCGGGTGATGTTGAGGATGCAGACCTCGTCGTCGACCACGAGGATGGTTTCGCCGCTGCCACGCGGGGGCGGAAGCCCCGCGGCGGTGCCGCGGGCCACGGCCGTCTCGGCGGAGGCCGGCAGGTAAATCTTGAAGGTCGTGCCACGCCCCACCTCGGAATCGAGCGCGATGAATCCGTCGTGGTTCTTGACGATCGTCCGGGTGGTGGAGAGGCCGAGCCCCGTGCCCCTGCCAGGCTCCTTGGTGGTGAAGAAAGGTTCGAAAATGCGGTTACGAATTTCCGGAGGGATGCCCACGCCGGTGTCCTTCACCTCAAAAACGACGAAGAGGCCGGGGCGCATTTCCGGACTCATGGCGGCATATTGTTCATCGATGCGCACATTGCGCACCGAGAGGGTGAGCCGGCCGCCTTGCGGCATCGCATCACGCGCGTTGACGCAGAGGTTCATGAGCATCTGATGGAGTTGGGTGCGGTCGCCGTGCACCGGCCAGAGGTCGGCGTCGAAGTGGGTGACCACCTCGATTGATTTGCCGATCGTGTCGATGAGAAGCTTTTCGACATCGCGCACGAGCGGCTGGGGATGCACGAGGAGTTGCTGGCCCTCCCAGCCACGGGCGAAGGCAAGGACTTGACGCACGAGTTCGGCGCCGCGCTGGGCGCTTGTCTCGACCGTGCCAAGCAACTTCTGGCTGTCGGCGTCGGGGAAACGCAGCCGGAGGAGCTGGGTGGCCATGACAATGGGCGCCAGCACGTTGTTGAGATCGTGGGCAATGCCCCCCGCGAGCAGGCCGATGCTCTCCAGACGCTGGGCGCGCAGGTATTGCGATTCGAGGTCTTTCTTTTCAGTGATATCGATGTAGAAAGCGAGCACGGCCTTGGGCCGGCCGGCATCGTCGCGCAACAGGGTCCAGCGGCCCTCGACCACAAGGCTGGTGCCATCCCGGTGCTTTAGGTTCAGCTCGCCATGCCAGTCCCCGTGTTGGAGGACGTGTTCGCAGGCCTCGAAATATTGCTGGGGGAATCCACCGAGTTCCGTGGCGGTGTGCCCGACGATGTCCTCGGAGGGCAGACCCAGGATGCGCGCGGCGCTCGCGTTGCAGTAGATGACGCGATGATTCAAGTCGCGCACGATGATGCCGTCGTTGGCTTGGTCGAGGACCGCCGCCTGCTCGCGGAGCCGCTCTTCCGCCAGTTTACGCTCGGTCATATCGACGCTGATGGCGAACACGCGAACGAGGCGGTGCTGATCGTCCTGCACGACGGTCGTACGGTCCTGGATCCATCGGTAGCTGCCGCTCTTGTCGTGCAGCCGGTAGAAAATGTTGGCCGAGGTCGTCTCGCCTTCCCTGAGTCGCTTGATGACCTGTTCAACGAAACCACGGTCGTCCGGATGGACGGCGTCCCGCCACTCGGCGTGGCTGGAGAAAACCTTCTCGTTCTCCGCATAACCGAGCATGCGCTTGTATTCGGGCGTGATGTAGAGCTCACCCGTGGCAAGGTTCCAATCCCAGAAGCCGAGATTGGCCGCGCTGAGCGCAAGGTTGAGGCGCGCTTCCTTGTCCTTCAGGTCCTCCATGATGCGCCGGCGCTGAATGGCGTGGCGGATGGCGCGGTCCAGCGCGGCCGCGCTCAGGGCATCCTTTTCAAGGTAGTCAGCCGCTCCGGCCGCCATGGCCTCGATGTCGAGCGGCTCGTTGCCGGTGTCGGTGACAAGGATCATCGGCCCGGCGGCAAGGCCGTGGGCGCGCACCCGGCGGATCAGATCAATGCCGCTGTCCGGTTTCAGGTGGCCGTCGATAAGATAGGCGTCGTGCCGGCGTTCGTTGATAAGCCGCCAGCCCTCCTCGGAGGTCTGGGCCCAGTCGATTTCATAGCTGACGGTTTTCACCTTGCCGAGGAGCGCGCGGATGCAGGCGTGCTCATCAGCGTCGTTGTCAATTTGAAGGACCTTCAGTGTCTCGGGGCTCATGGGGTCGCTGTTCCAGCCGGACAGGGACCAGGCTGGAGGCTGGGGGAATTGGCGCGACAGTAGGCCGGCCCTGCTGGCGGGTCAAAGCTCAATCACCTGCCGCGCCGCGGCGCACCTTCGGCGCGATGAAAGAAGCAAGAGGGAAGACGCAAGAGGGAATCCCTCAAGCCTGACGCCTGCCAGCCGTAGGCCCGGCGCAGGCTGGTCGTTTTGCTTCTTCTATCTTTCCTCTTAAATCGCGGCTGCGGCGCAGCCGCGCCGCGCTCAAGCGGGACGCCCGCGCTGGACGGCCGTGGCCATGAAGCTGGTTTGCGCCGAAAAGGAAGGCTCGCCGTCGTGGCGCGCCACCGGCAGGTAGGCCCCGCTGGCGTACAGCTCGCGGGCATTCTCATTGTCTTGGAACTCGACGGGGAAGAGCTCATCGAGCACGCGGCGGCGAAGCTCGGGCGCCTCGATGGGGAAGAGCACCTCGACGCGCCGGAAGAAATTGCGGGGCATCCAGTCGGCGCTGCCCGCGAGCACCAGCGGCTCGCCGCCGTGGTTCTCGAAATAGAAAGCCCGCGCGTGTTCCAGATAGCGGCCGACGATGCTGCGGATGCGGATGTTCTCGCTCAGGCCCTTGATGCCGGGCACGAGGCAGCAGGTGCCGCGCACGATCAGGTCGATGCGCACCCCCGCCTGCGAGGCCGCATACAGGTTGTCGATCGTGGTCTTGTCGACGAGGTTGTTCATCTGGGCGAGGAGGCGGGCGGGCCGGCCGGCCCGGGCGTTGTCCGCCTCGCGGGCGATCAGCGCCTGGATGCGGTCGTGAAGATTGAACGGCGCCACCAGTAAATGGTGAAACTCCGGCGAGCGGCCGAAGCCCGTCAGCGCATTGAAGAGACTGGCCACCTCGCGGGTGAGGTGATCGCGGCAGGTGAAGAAGCTGAGGTCGGTGTAACTGCGGGCGGTCCGGTGATTGTAGTTCCCGGTGCCGAGGTGGACGTAGTGCCGCAGGGCCTTGGCCTCGCGGCGCACGACAAGGCTGCACTTGCAATGAATCTTGTGGCCGACCATGCCGTAGACCACGTGCACGCCCGCCTCCTCAAGCTGGCGCGCCCAGTGGATGTTGTTGGCCTCGTCAAAGCGCGCCTTGAGTTCGACCAGCGCCGTCACCTGCTTGCCGTTGCGCGAGGCCTCGATGAGCGCGCGCACGATGAGTGAGTCCCCGCTCGTGCGGTAGAGCGTTTGCTTGAGGGCGAACACCTCCGGATCGCGCGCCGCCTGCTCGACAAAATCGATGACGGGGGTGAACGATTCGTACGGGTGGTGCAGCAGGATGTCCTGCTCGCGGATGGCGTCGAAGATGTGCTCGGGGGCCTGCAGGGCCGGTGGACGCGCCGGGGTGAACGGCGGGTATTTCAGGTCGGGCCGGTCCAGCAGGTCATAGAGGCTCATCAACCGCATGAGGTTGAGGGGACCCCGCAGCCGGAAGACGTATTCGTGGGAGAGGCCGAGATGATCGCACAGCGCGGTGAAGATCCGGTCGTCCACCCCCTCCTCGATCTCCAGGCGCACGGCGGCGCCGCGGCGGAGGTTGCGCAGCTCCTCCTCGATTTTTTTCAACAGGTTTTCCGCCTCCTCCTCGTCGATGTAGAGGTCGCTGTTGCGCGTGACCCGGAAGGCATGCGCCCCGTAGATGCGATAGCCGGGAAAGAGCTCGCTGGCGCAAAGCTTGATGATCTCGCTGAGGAAAATGTAGCGCTGCGGGCCGTGCCGGGAGGGCTCGATGTTGACCAGCCGGGGCAGCATGCGCGGGACGGGCAGGATGGCCATGAAGCCCTCCACGTCAGGCGTCTCCGGGTTGTCAAGCGACACGACGACGTTGAGGGTCTTGTTGCCGAGCTGGGGAAATGGATGGAACTGGTCGACCGCCAGCGGCGTGAGCACGGGGTAGATCTGCTCGCGGAAGTAGGTCTTCACCCAGTTGAGCTCGGACTGGCTGAGCTGGTCGGCGGTCTTGAAATGGATGTTCTCGTCCGCCAGCGCCGGCACCAACTGCCCGTGCCAGCAGCGATACTGGTCCTCGACCAGCGAGGCCACGACCGAGTGGATGCGCCGCAACTGCTCGCGCGGGCCGAGGCCGTCAATGCTCGGCTCCGTGACGCCGCTGTCGACCTGCTGGATGAGGCCGGCCACCCGGATTTCGAAGAACTCGTCGAGGTTGGAACTGACGATCGCCAGGAAATTCACCCGTTCGAGGAGGGGATTGTGTTCGCTCTGCGCCTGCTCGAGCACCCGGCGGTTGAACGCCAGCCACGAGAGTTCCCGGTTGAAATAAGCCACCTTGGCCGGCCGCCGGGCCGCCTCGGGGGCGGGCAGCGGCGGATTCTCCGCAATGGGAGCCGGGGCCGGAGCGGCCTTGTTCGATCTGGAGGAACGCGTGCGCATGCCGGGAAATCAGGCAGAAGACGGGAAAAACGCTAAGCGTACCATCCCCAGCTGGCAAAACGAGAACGAAGTGAAGGGTTACGAAGAGATAACATCTGCAGGCACTTGCACACCCAGGCACGGTGCTGCCCGGCCCCGGCCGGTCACGCCACCACGACGGTTTTGATGTTCACAAACTCGCGCAGACCGAACGGACCCAATTCACGGCCGAATCCCGATTGTTTCACTCCGCCGAAGGGCAGCGACGGATCGGAGCGCACGAAATCGTTCACGAACGCCAGCCCCGACTCGAGTTCCTCGACGGCGAGGCGGCGGCCGCGGCGGCGATCGCGCGTGAAGACCGCGGCACCGAGCCCGTAGGATGAACGGTTGGCTGTCGCGAGGGCCGCGGCTTCGTCGCGCACCGGGATGATGGCCGCGACCGGGCCGAATAATTCCTCGTCGCCGGCGGGCATGCCTGGTTTCACATCGGCCAGCACGGTGGGCGCGTAGAACCAGCCCGGACCGGGCAACGGCTGGCCGCCGAGCAACAGTCGTGCGCCCCGGCGCAGACTTTTGCGCACCTGCGCGTGCAGCTCTTCGCGCAAATCGACCCGGGCCAGCGGGCCAATGTCGGTGCCGGGATCGGCCGGCGGGCCGACCTTGCGCGCCGCCATGCGGGCGACAAAACGATGTTCAAAGGCCGCGCGCACCTCCTCCACCACAATGAAACGCTTGGCCGCGATGCAACTCTGTCCGCTGTTGATGAGACGCGACCGGGCGCACACCTCGGCGGCGAGGTCCAGGTCGGCGTCGGCCAGAATCACGTAGGGATCGCTGCCGCCGAGTTCCAGCACGCACTTTTTCAGCGCCGCACCGGCCAGTGCGGCGACCTGCCGGCCCGCGGCGGTGCTGCCGGTGAGCGTGACAGCCTGCACCTGCGGATGGTCGATGAGCGCAGGCACGCGGTCCGAATGGATGAGCAGGGTCTGGAACACCCCGGCCGGCAGGCTGGCCTCCTGAAAGACCGATTCGATGGCGAGCGCGCATCCGCAGACGTTGGAGGCGTGCTTGAGCAGAACCGTGTTGCCGGCCATGAGGGCGGGCACCACCGCGCGGAAAACCTGCCAATAGGGGAAGTTCCACGGCATGACGGCCAGGATCACGCCCAGCGGCCGGTAGGTGATGAAACCGTTCCGGGGCGCGCCCGGGGGCTGTTCATCCGCGAGCAAGTCCGCCGCGTTCCTGGCGTAATGCTCGCACACGAGCGCACATTTCTCGACCTCGGCGCGGGCCTGGGCCAGCGGCTTGCCCATTTCGCTGGTGATAAGATGGGCGTGCGCGTCGAGCTTGCGCCGCAGCGCCGCAGCCACCGTGCGCAGCAGCCGGGCGCGACTGGCAAGAGAGACCCGGCGCCAGTCGAGGAAGGCGGCGTGCGCGCGTTCGGCAGCCGCGGCCTGGTGCCGGGGGGAATACTCACGATAGCGGCGGATCAGTCTGCCGGTGGCGGGATTGATGGAGACGAGAGGCATGAGGATGAAACCATCAATGACTAATGCATATCCGCAAATCGGCAAAGCGCGCATGCCGATTTGTTGCCGGGCGGGTGCGGTCCGCGAATCATCAGGTGTTTGCCATGACGCGCTTGTCCGTCGGTGCCGCGAGACTGCAGGTCGCAGGCGCCCGGCCAGTCCGCTCGCAACCGCATCGCCTGCAGCAAGCGGCAGCCCTGCATTGGTCGGCGTGAGGCCGGTTCAGAATGCGTCGACCAACGATTGCACCTTCAGCTCCCGGCGCAGTTCTTCCGCACTCGCGGCGCCCTCGGCCTTGATCTCCACCGGCTGGCCCGGGATCAGGTCGAAATAGTCGTCCGACGGCCTCGCGTCGAGCTTGCCGAAGGTGACGTGCACGCTGCGCGCCAGCACCTTCGCGCTGAGGCGCAACCGGCACCCATCCGCACCCGGCACGACCACGGATTCAATCGCTGCGGCCGGCAGATGGATTTCATGGGTCGGGACCAGGTAAACGAGATTGGACGAGAGCGTCCGTCCGTCCGCGGTCAGGTCCGTCGCGACAAAGACATGGGAGAAATCGATGCCTTTGGCCTGCAGGCCGGACAGTGGGGTCCGCAGGTAGATCTGGCTGGACTGGGCCGGGATGTTCACGGCCAGCGTCGTGTCGTCCAACGTGCGGCCGTCGAGGCTGATCACTCGCGTCCGCAGGGACGCGGCCACGGGCTCGAGACGGTCGGACACGACATACACCGCGAGGGTGCCGTCCTCCACGTGGGGAGAGACCAACACCGGTGCGTAGAACCGCCGCGCATAATACTGGAGCGCCTTCCAGCGCCCGAAGTAGTCGATGCTCGACCAGGACGCCACCGGCCAGCAGTCGTTGAGCTGCCAGAACAGTGAGCCCATCGTTTCCGGACGGTGACGCCGCATATGCTCGGCGCCGACTTTGATCCCTTCGGCCTGCAGGACCTGGCTGACGTAAAGGAACGAGGGAAAATCCTTCGGCTCCGGATAATCCCGCAGGGTGTAGTCATGGATGATGGCGTTGCCTTGCTGGTTTTTCTGGTGGGCGAGCATCACCGGCGTGAGAATGCCGGTCCGGTCCTCCGGCGCCGTGAATGCCTCGACCGTGCGCATCTCGGGGAAGGACTGGAATCCATATTCGGATACGAAGCGGTAGAGATGCTTCTCATAGTCGGTGAACGGCACCCGTCCATGCCAGACGCTCCAATCGTGGAAGTCCCCGGTCTTGTACGTGGATGACGGGTCCTCGGCGTTGCTGTCGAAATCGGTGGTGGGTGAACTGGACCAATAAGGTGTCTCCGGTGCCAGCTGGCGCACGTTTTGCCCGACGACGCCGTAGAAGAGCGTCAGGTAGTCCTTCCACATCTGGATCTGGGCTGCGTTGTCGATGGAACGCGAACGGGCGATCCACTGGAAGGCGGCCTCCGTTTCGTTGTTGCCGCACCACAAAACAATGCACGGGTGGTCGCGCAGGCGCTTCACCTGGTCCTTGATCTCGTGCCCGACGTTGCGCTTGAAATCGTAGACGCCCGGCTGCCAGTCGTTGCCGAACATGAAATCCTGCCAGACCATGATGCCGAGTTCGTCGCAGATGTCATAGAACTCGTCGGTCTCATAATAGCCGCCGCCCCAGTGACGGATCATGTTCATGTTGGCGTCCCGGGCGGACTCGAGCACGCGCCGGTACTCGCGGCCGGTCACGCGATTCGGAAAACTGTCGAACGGAATCACGTCCGCGCCCTTCGCGAAGATCGGGACGCCGTTGATGACGAATTCGAAGGACCGCCCCCAGGCGTCCGGCTTGCGGCGCAGTTCCACTGACCGCAGTCCCGTGCGCTCCCGCCGCTCGTCCACCACCTCAGCACCCTCCTTGAGCTGGGCCGTGAACGCGTACAACGGCTGGGCGCCGGCGCCAGCCGGCCACCACAGGTTGGGGTGGGCGATCTCCACCGGCAGATCGACGTGGTTGAGACCGGCGTGCAGAGCGACGTGCCGGGCCACTTGATCGCTTTTCCCCCCGCATTCGTACTGCACCGTGACATCAGCCTCCATGTCCGCCGAGGCAAGAACCTCAACCTCGGTATCGAGATGCGCCACCGCCGCCGTCAGGTCGCGCTGGCGGATGTGCAAGTCGGCGATCCGGGCGTCATCCCAGATTTCCAGCCGCACCGGTCGCCAGATGCCGCTGGTGACGAACCGCGGTCCCCAATCCCAGCCGTATTCGTAGGCCGCCTTGCGTATGTAGGTCTTCTCCGCGATGCCGATCGGGGTGCGCCAGCGGTCACCCGCGGCCGCCTTTTCTGCCGCCTTGATGGGCGAGGGAAAGACGATGCGGAGCAGATTGTCGCCGGGTTTGAGGAGGGGCTTCGCGTCGACGCGCCAGATCCGGAACATGTTGTCCGCCGTCAGCGCCGGCTGGCCGTTGAGCGACACCTCGCAGTAGGCGTCCAAGCCGTCGAAGACGAGTTCCACATGTTTGTGCCGCAGCAAATCGGCGGACATCGGCAGCGTTTTGCGGTATTCCCAGTCGGCTCCTTCGATCCACTGGAGTTTGGATTCGTTGTCGCGGAAGAAGGGATCCGGAATGATTTGGTGGCGCAGCAAGTCGAGGTGGATGTCACCCGGCACCTGCGCCGGGCGCCACTCCGCCGGCGCGGTACCGTCCGCCGGCACCTGCTGGCGGAACTCCCAGCCGTCGTCGAGGGGGATCGTTTGTCTCGCCGCCGTCCCGGCGACGCCGGAAGCCGCGAGACCGGCCAACACAAGGGAAACAGGCAGGAACGGGATTTGCATGATTTTATCTCCGGTTGGAAGACTAGAACCAAGGAGTGTGCGCCGGGACAAGCGGATTACCGCAACCGTCCCGCGCCGGTCGATCGCATTAATACCGGGTAGGGCTCCCGTGAGACCGGGCGTGGATTTGGCTTCTTCTTTTCCACTGGATCAGACAGAAAGCGGCGCTCCGCCGGTGTTCCCATTGCACGACAGCGTTCTCCCCAATCCCTCATGACCCCCGAGCAACCCTCCTCCGCACCCGCCCGCGCCGCGCCCGTTGCCGCGAATCCCACCTATCGCGGCCCGTTCGCGATCATGACCGTGCTTTTCTTCATGTGGGGCTTCATGACGGTGTGGAACGACATCCTGATTCCCCGGTTCAAGGACGCCTTCACACTGAACTACTTTCAGGCGATGCTGGTGCAGTTCGCCTTTTTCGGCGCCTACGCCGTCGGCGCGCTCGTTTATTACGTGGTGGCCCTGGTCTCCGGCGATCCGATCAACCGGATCGGGTACAAGAACGGCGTGACCATCGGGCTGTTGGTGGCGGCCGCCGGCAGCGCCTTGTTCTATCCCGCCGCGGTCTTGAGTTCGTATCCGTTCTTCCTGCTCGCGCTGTTCGTTGTGGGCCTGGGTTTTGCCATGCTGCAGATCGCGGCCAATCCCTACGTCACGATCCTGGGGCCGGAGCGGACGGCCTCGAGCCGGCTCAATCTCTCCCAGGCGTTCAACTCCTTCGGCACCACCATCGGACCGCTGATCGGCGGCTGGCTGATCTTCCGCGTGTTCACCCATGCGGGCGCCCACGGAGCGGACTCGGTCAAGGTGCCGTACCTGTGCTTTGCGGCTGTGTTTGCGCTGCTGGCCCTGTTCTTCCAGTCGGCCCACCTGCCGGCTTTCACCAACCGCGAAGCGATCCGCCGCGGCGACAGCCCGCTGAGGTACGCCCACACCGTGCTCGGGGTCGGCGCAATCTTCATGTACGTCGGCGGCGAGGTCACGGTCGGGAGTTCGCTCATCAACTTTCTCGGCTCACCCCGGCTCGGCGGACTGTCACATGAGGCGGCCAGCCGCTACCTGTCCTTCTACTGGGGCGGGCTGATGATCGGGCGATTCATGGGCGCCTTCGCCCTGAGCGACCTTCGACCGGCGCTGAAACGGGCGCTGGTGGTGCTGGTCCCCGTCGCGGCCTTCGCCGTCGTCGCCGCCACCGCCGACCTGGCCACCGCGATGCGGTACGGCACTTTCCTCGGCCTCCTGCTGGCCGCCTTCTTTCTTGGCGGGGCAAGTCCGCAGCGGATGCTGGCGCTCTTCAGCGCGCTGATCGTCGTCCTGCTCGCCGTCGGCATGAGCACCGCCGGCGAAGCCGCGAAATGGGCGGTCGTGGCCGTCGGGTTGTTCTGCTCGGTGATGTGGTCGAACATTTTCTCCCTGGCCATCGACGGCCTGGGCGCGCTCAAGAGCCAGGCGTCGTCGCTCCTCGTCATGGCCATCCTTGGCGGCGCGGTGCTGCCGCCGATCCAGGGCGCGGTGGCCGACCGCCTCGGCATTCAGGCGTCGTTCGCCGTGCCGATTGTCGCCTTCGTCTACATCGCATTCTACGGCCTGTACGGTTACCGCGCCGGGCGGCGAGCGCGCTGATGCGCCCCGGCGGGCAGGGAAACGCGGCCAGGCGGGTTGGCGGGAGGCCGTTGGTGGATCGACAACCCGAGACCGGGGGCGCCGCTTACACGCTTTCGAGGAGCTTGTAGATCCGCGCGATCATTTTCTGCGGATCGTCGAGCAGACCGGCGGCGATGAGGGCGTTGTCGAGCACCTGTTCGGCCATGAGCTTCGCCACCTCCGGCTTTGCGTCCTTGGCGGCCACGAGGTGTTTGAAGATGGCATGGCGCGGGTTGAAGTGCAGCTCGATGCGCGGCGGCGTGTCGTCGGCGCCCTCGACCTTCATGGCCCTCATGAGGCGGCGCATGTGCGGCGACATGAACTTGTCGGCGTTGAGCGCCAGGGCGGGGGAATCGATCAGGCGGTCGCTGGATTTCACGTCGGCCACCCGGTCGCCGAGGATTGCCTTGAGCCAGGTGATGAGCGCTTCGGTTTGCTCCCTGGTCAGTGCGTCCTCAGCGGGCGGCGCGGGCAGAGCGTCCAGTTTCACGTCCGCGTCGGCGGCGGCGATCAGGCGCCTGCCGTCGAACTCATGCACATGGCTCATCACGTATTCATCGACGTTCTCATAACAGAAGAGCACTTCGAGGTTGCGGGCGCGGAATCCCTCGAGATACGGGCCGGCCTCGATCGCCGCGCGGTTCGGACCGACGAGGTAATAAATTTCCTTCTGCCCCTCCTTCATTCGCGACACGTAGTCGGCGAAGCTGGTGAGTGCATCCTTGTCCGTAAGCGACGATTCGTAGCGCAACAACTTCATCAGATCCTTCTGGTGGGTGTCGTCGAGGGCGGCGCCTTCCTTGAGGTAGACGCCGAAGCGCTGGTAGAACTCCCGGTAGCCATCGGGTCGATCCTTCGCCTCCTCGTCGAGAAACTTGATGAAGCGACGCGTGATTACCCGGCCGAGCTTGGCGATGAGGCTGCGGTCCTGAGTCATCTCGCGCGAGATGTTCAGCGGCAGGTCCTCGCTGTCGACGACACCCTTGAGAAAGCGCAGCCATTCGGGCAGCAGGTCCTTCGGATGCGGGTCGATGAGAATCTTGCGGCAGTGGAGGGACACGGATGGCTCGGCACGGATGAATCCAAACCGCTCGGGGTTCTCTTCCGGCACAAACAGCAGCGCGTGGATGGCCAGCGGGGCGTCGGCGCTGAAATGCAGACGCAGGCGCGGCGCATCGAGGGCATTGGCCTGGAACTTGTAGAACTCGGCGTACTCCCCGTCCTTGATCTCGTTCTTGTTGCGCAGCCAGATGGCCTGGATGGTGTTGATGCGTTTGCCATTCAGGTTGATCGGAAACGGGACGAACGAGGAATAGCGCTTGAGGATCGCCTCGATCTTTGAGGCGAGGCTGAACTCGCGGCAGTCGTCCTGCAGTTCGACGATGATCTTGCAGCCGCGGCGCTGGCCCTCGGCTTCCTCGATCGTGTAATTGCCAGAGCCGTCCGACTCCCAGACGTGACCGGGTTCAGCGGTCCGCCACGAGTGGGCGTAAACGCGCACCCGCTTCGCGACCATGAACGCACTGTAGAAACCAACGCCGAACTGGCCGATGAGGCTCGCGCTTTTGGCGGCGTTCTCGCCCAGCGACTGGAGGAAGGCCTTGGCCCCGGAGTGGGCGATGGTGCCGAGATTTTCGATGAGCTCGGCGCGGGTCATGCCGACGCCAAAATCCTGAATCGTGAAGGTCTTGGCGGCGTCGTCCGTGGTGAGGTTGATCTCCAGCGGGAGCCGGTCGTCAAAGACCTCTTTTTCGATGAACTGGAGGTGGCGCAGTTTTTCGAGCGCGTCGGCGGCGTTGGAAACCAGCTCGCGCACGAAGATTTCCTTCTCCGTGTAGAGCGAATGGATGACGATATCGAGCAACTGCCGGACCTCGGCTTGGAACTCGAACTGTTGTGGTGTGGACATGCGGGGTGTGAGGGTGAAAGTGAAAGTGAAGGTGAAAGTGAAGGTGAGGGTGCGGGTGAGAAAGGCGACAAACTAGCAAAGAGCCGCCGAAAAAATCAAGGGATCGCTTGCCATGTCCGGTTCGTCCGCGGGGGTGGTCGGGCCGGGGCGGCGGGCCGGCACCGGACTTTGCGCTTTGCCTCGGCGCCGTTCTCCCGCTTTAACTCCGTCCTGTTGAACACCCTCGACCGCCACATTCTCGGCGAATGGCTGAAAATCCTGGGCCTTGTGCTCGCGGCCACGATCGGCCTGTTGCTCATGCAGGAGATGTATGAGGATTTCCAAGACCTGCTTGCCGCCGGCGCCGGGGCGATCGACATCATCGTCTACTTCGCCGTGCTCATGCCGAGTTTCCTCACGGTGGTGCTTCCGCTCGCGCTGCTGATCTCGCTGCTTTACAGCCTCGGTCTGCTCCATCGGAACAACGAGTTCACCGCCATGCGCGCCGCGGGGCTCAGCCTCTTCCGTCTGACGCGTGGCATCTGGGTGGTCGGAATGGTGTGCTGCGGACTCATGTGGTTGTTCAACTCGTGGGTCGTGCCCTGGTCGGTCGAGGAATCACGCCGCATCAAGGACAGTCTGGAATTCCGTCATCAGGCGCGCACCGCCGGCATTGAGCGGGCCGGCCTCGTCACGAGTGTGTCCTTCGACAACCGCCCGGAAGGGCGTCTCTGGTACATCAACCGCTACAACCGTTTTGCCGGACGCGCCTATGGCGTGACCGTGTCGGTGCTCGATGCGCAACGCCGCGAGACCACGCGCTATCTGGCGCGGGAGGCGGAGTACCGCCCGGCCACCCGGACCTGGACGTTCCACGACGGGTGCGAGGTCAGGTTCAATGTCGAAACCGGGGAAACGGTGCGCCCCATCGCCTTTGCCGAGCGGGTCTTCGTCGATTTTCATGAGGATCCCCAGCTCATGCTGCTGATTGACCGCAATCCGATCGATCTCTCGTTCCGCGAGCTGAAACGTCTCATCGACTACCTGACCATCGAGGGAAATCCCAAGGTCACGAAGTACGCCATGCGGTACTACAGCCTCATCGCCGGTACGCTCAGCTGCCTGATCGTCATCGGCATCGCCATACCCTTTGCGGTGTCTGGCGTCCGCGTCAGCCCGGTGGTGGGCGTGTCGAAATCCATTGGGCTCTTTTTCGCCTATTACCTGCTCATCAGCCTGGCGAACATGATCGGCGGTCGCGAGCTGCTCACGCCGCAGATCGCTGCCTGGCTGCCCAACCTCGTCATGGTTGGCGTGGCGGGATGGTTTTTTGCGCGGATGCGGTAGACACATGGCGCGAGGCAAGCCGGAAGAAGGAAAATCAAAAATGGACTGGACCGTCTGTCTTCGATTTTGCCTCGTTCTGCTTTCCTCGCCCCCCGGGGAAAGCCGGGGCGTTCATGTCCGCAGATAGGACGCGCCGTTGAGATCGATGATGCAGCCGGTCATCGACTCGGGCGCGTCGAGGGCAAGCCAGACGGCGGCGCAGGCGACCTCCTCAGCGGTGGCCACGCGCCCCAGCGGAATATCCTGCACGATTTCGGCACCCCGGGGGCCATGCAGATGGCCGGCCGCCATGTCGGTGTCGACCCAGCCGGGGGCGAGCGTGAACACAAAAATACGTTCGGGCGCGAACGCTTTGGCGAGCGACTGGCCGAAGGCGTTGAGGCCCGCCTTGGCGGCCCCGTAGGCCGGGGCGCGGGCTTCACCGCGAAACGCTCCCCGCGACGAGATATTCACGATGCGTCCGCCGTTGGTGCGGCGCATGCCCTGGGCGGCTAGGAATGACAGGTGGGCCGGTGCGGTGAGATTCGCGGTCACGGTGCGGTCCCACCGTTTTTGCCACTCGGCGAAGGTCACCTCTCCCGGGGCGTGCAACTCGTAAATGCCGGCATTGTTCACCAGCACGTCGATGCGGCCAAAGGCGCGCAGCACGCCGGCCACCAGTCCTCTGGAGGCGGCGGGAACGGTGAGGTCGGCGGCGAAAAGCGCGTGCCCGGTGCCGGGCAGCGCGGCCAGGGTTGCCTCCGCCGCGGCGCGGTTTTGGTGGAAATGCACCGCCAGGCGGGCGCCGCGCACGGCGAGTTGCCGGGCGATCGCCCGGCCGATGCCGCGGGAGGCGCCGGTGACGAGCGCTACGGGATGAAATGCGGCGGCCATCGGATGAACTCGAGCTTCGCGATGCGGTGCCAGTTGGCGAAAATGATGATCAGCCACACCACAACGTAATTCAGGTAGCTCAGGAAAACCGCCGCGCTCGCCATGTCTTTGGCGCGTTTGGCCAGCGGATGCTTCTCGGTCGAAATGTAGTCAATGGTCCACTCGATCGCCGAGTTGAGCAGCTCGACGATGATGATGAGAAACAGCGCGGCGATCATGATCGCGGTCGAGACGGCATTGACCGGCAGGATGATCGCGAACGGCACCAGAATGATGGCAAAGATCAGGTCCTCGCGGAAGGAAGGCTCGAGCTTGAGCGCGGCGAAAAAACCCTCGACGGAAAAGCGCAGCGAACTGAAGAAATTGCGAAAGCTGCGGCGCTTGAGAGACGTGGGTTCGTCAGGAGCATTCACACCACGGCCAACCTAGGCGGACGGCCGGACCGGAGGAAGCCTGAAGTGCGGCGGTCATCCCGCCGATGCCGCGCCCGGGCTGGCGGATCTACCCGCCGGTGGCCGCCAGGCGTCCGCTGCGCGGGATCGAACGCCGCACACCCAAGGCACCGCAGGCAAAGTCAATGATCTCCTCGCGATAGCCGATGAACTCGAGCACGCGCGAAAGGAAGCGGCGCTTGGTGGCGGTGTCGAGATTCATGATCGCCCAGTAATGCGTGCCGGGAATCCCACGGGCCTGATTGTGGCGGCATTGCTCGACAATCTCTTCGCGCGAGAGTCCAAGGTAGCGGCGGCCGCTGGGGCCTTTGGTCAGGGAGAGAATGAACTCGTTGAAGTCCGATGCATGCCTGGTGGCGATCCAGCCCAGGATCGCGAGATATTTGTCGGCATCGGTGAATTTCGCCCGGAATTCCGCGCCCAGCATGTAGGCGATCAACGGTTCGCTGGCTGCCGTGGGTGAGGCCGGGAGGTTGAGCAGGGCGGCCAGGACATCGTTCGGGCTCTGGTGAAAGTCCGTGGTCAGTTTTTTCAGCGTGTCGTAAACCTCCTCACTGACCTCGATATTTTTCATGCAGACAGGTTAAACCGGTCTAATATGTCTGACAAGTCCAATCTGTTTCTATTTTACCCTCAGGCGGTTGTGAACGGTCGATGGCGGACGGCCGATCTTCTTGGGCGTAATGAAGGCGGTGGTTTGTCTCCGGCCAGATCATATTCGGTGAAGTCGTTCAGCACATCCTGATGGCGGCAGTCCTGCTTGTAGATTTGCAGGATGCGCGCGTGTTCATGGTCCGACGTCGGGAATATCCTTGGCGGTTCGCCGGGTAGAAAAATAGCGGTGGCGCTGCTGCGACGGTCGACCATGCGGCGGATAACAAGCATGACGGCAGATTGGCTCCAAAAAAGGTTCTTGCCAATCCCGGTTGCTTGCGACTCCGGCCGGGCCATACTCTTCCCCGACCAACGCGCCTCAACCCATATCACGCGATGAGCAACGAATCTCCAGATACTCCCAAGCGAAACTGGCCTTTGATCTGGGCCGGCATCATCGCCGGGTTGCTGGTGGCAGTCACTGCGGCCGGCCTCATCGCCCTGTATGTCGGCAATTTCAATCTGCTCGACTGGATGGAGTAGAGCGCGGACTGGCACGACCGGCCACTTCGCGGACGCCGGCTGATCAGGACCAGTTGTAGGCCCGACACCGAAACCATCGAAGTCACTCTGTCGGGGATTCCGCCTTCGCTAGGCTATGGCGGACAGGAAACCCCGACCTACAGTTTATCGCACAATTCAGGCAAACTGACCCACTACCGACGCCGGCTGATCAGGACCAGTTGTAGTTGAAGCTGATGCTGATTCGTTCCTCCGGCGTCGGGTTGGCGCAACCGATAGGTCGGGCGCCACCGGCAGGGAAGCTGAAAAACGCGGAGGGTGCGGTCGGTCGCACCCGCAGCGGCCACCAGACTATCGTGTGTCTTCCGGCCCGCCGGACATCCCTCCGGTCACGGCGAGGGCTGCAGCGCGAACTCCCGTTTCAGCGTATGGACGGCGCCGCTGGAATGCAGCGTGCTCGCGTAGAGTTGAAAAGCTTCCACCCGGAATGGCGCGGCCTCGAACTCCCGGTGGCGCTTGAGAAACTGCGTCACCGCGCCGGGCGGCACCTCCTCCTTCACCCGGCCGAGCGTGACGTGGGGTTGGAAGAAGCGCACATCAAGTGCCAGGCCGGTCGCCAGCAGCGCGTCGTCGATTTGCTGGCGGAGCTGATGGAGCCGCGGGTGGCCGTGCCCCACTCCGATCCAGAGCACCCGCGCCGTTCCGCGCGGCGGAAATGAACCGATGCCGGCCACCGGCAGCACGAACGACTCCACGCGCACGCGAGCGAGCGCCGTCTCCAGCGTTTCGCCCAGCGACACGTCCACCTCGCCGAGAAAGCGCAGCGTCAGATGCAGCTGCTCCAGCCGCGTCCAGACGATCCCGCGCACAGGTTCATAGAGCGCGGCGAGCTGCTCGCGCACGGCCAACGGCAGCGCGGCGGCGATGAAGAGGCGTTCAGTGGACATCGCAGTGCGGTCACGAGGACATCCCGTCGCGCAAACTGACACGATAAAAATCGAGCCTGAGTGAGTTTGGGGCGGCCTGGCGCCGGATGGGGGTGTTCAAACCCGGCACGAACCCGGCTCGCGTCGGAAATCCTGCCAGTTGCTGGCGATTCTCCTAACTCCGGCCGCCCGAGGGAGTTTGATCCAGTCGGCAACAATTCCCGGCGGCGCACCTGAAATTCGACGGCAAAATACACCGTATGAGCGGAGAAATTAGCCGCCACTGCCGGACAATGTGGAATTCAACCCGGGGCGGTGGATGGCTACTTTCCGCGGCCATCATGAAAATCGAACCGCTCCAGCCGGCGGTGCTGGAGGAGACGCGCCGCGTCGCGGCCGAGCTGTTCCCTTGGGAGAGTGAACATCACACGGCACTGGAGGCCGCACTTTTCCCGGAGGCGCACGCTGAATTTCTGTCTTCGCGGCGGCTGGAATGCGCGCGATTCTGGACCGCGAGTCTGGCTGGCCGTGTGGTCGGCATGGCCGGACTTTATGACTACCGCGGCATGTCGTCGGAGACGTGGCTTTCGTGGTATGGCCTCCTGCCGGTGGCGCGCGGTCACGGTTACGGCACCCGGCTGCTCGACGCGATCATCAAGACCACCCGCGAGGAGGGCCGCGCGGTGCTGCGGTTGTGGACCACAGATGAGGACGAGTACCTGGCGGCGACCAGACTTTACGAAAAGCGCGGATTCACGGCGGAGGAGTATCCGGCGTTGCCCGGGGAGACGTGGCGCACGCTGGTCATGTCGCTCGGCCTCGACGGCGCGGCCCCCATTCCCTGGCTCTCCCTCGCCAATCGCCCCGAACTCGGCGGGCGCGTGGTTCCGCTCGCCGCCGCCAAAGTGGCGTGAGCCCCGGGTGGCCTTCACGATCGTTCATCTGCCCGGGAGGCGCCTGCCCCGGCCGGCGGATCAGACCGCCTTGCCGTCGGCTGGCGCAAGCGGTACGCGGACCACAAACGGGGCGAAGACCGCCGACTGCGCGGCGGGAAAACGGCCCTGGATGTGGATGCCATCGTCGCGCAGTTCCTGCGCATGGATGTGGCCGACCTCGTACAGGCGGGCGATGACGTCGTAGCGGTCGGGCGGCACCAGCAGCTCGGTGACGCCGAACTCGCGGGCGATGAGGCTGGCGCAATGGTCGAGCAGCGTGTCGAGCCCCGCGCCGGTCTTGGCGCTGACGTAGAGTGCGCCCGGTGCCAGCAGGCGCACCGACTCGAGCGTGACGGGGTCGGCGACATCGATCTTGTTGAAGACGGTGAGGATGGTCTTCCGGTCGGCGCCAAGTTCGGCCAGCACGCCGAGGGTGGTGACATGGTGCCGGGCGACGTTGGGATTGGTCACGTCGAGCACGTGGATCAGGAAATCGGCGAAGACCACCTCTTCGAGCGTGGCCTTGAACGCCTCGATCAGCCCGTGGGGCAGGCGGCGGATGAAGCCGACGGTGTCGGTGACGAGCACCTTTTGGTTGTTGCCCAGCGCGAGCTGGCGCGTGGTCGGGTCGAGCGTGGCGAAGAGCCGGTCCTCGACGAGCACCCGGGCGCCGGTGAGGCGGTTGAGGAGGCAGGACTTACCGGCGTTGGTGTAGCCGACGATGGCGCAGGTGGACACGGGCACGCGCAGGCGGCGCTGGCGCTGCACGCCGCGCTGCTGGCGCACCCCGGCCAGCTCGCTGTGCAGGTGGGCGATGCGGTTGCGCACGGTGCGCCGGTCCTGTTCGAGCTGCGTCTCGCCCTCGCCGCCGAGGGCGCCGCGGCCGCGCTGGCGCGAGAGATGCGTCCACGCCCGCGTCAGGCGCGGGAGGAAATATTCCTGGCGGGCCAGTTCCACCTGCAGCATGGCCTCGCGGGTGTGCGCGTGGTCAGCGAACACCTCGAGGATGACCTCCTGGCGGTCGATGACGGCAAGCTGGGATTCCTCCTCCCAATTGCGCTGCTGGGCGGGCGAGAGCGCCTCGTCGATGACGATGACGTCGGCGCCGGCGGTCTTCGCCTGCGCGATCACCTCGCCGACCTTGCCGCGGCCCAGCAGGAAGGCGGACGTGGGGGAGCGCAGGTTGACGAGGACGCTGCCGGCGACGGCCAGGCCGAGGGTATCGACCAGCTCCCGCAGCTCCGCGAGGAGCTCGGCCCCCTCGCCGGATGGCATGCGCGAAGTCTGCACGCCGATGAGATACGCGTTGAGGATGCGCTTGTTTTTGTCGAAGAGTTCGGCCATCGGAAGAAAAGGGTGCGTATCTATTCTCGCGAAGGCGAGAGGCAAACCGGTCGCGCCGCCCGCCCGGTGCATTTCCTTGCGACGGAGGGGGGATTGCATGATGCTGGCCCTGTCATCCATGCGCCCGGCGGTCAGGTCCGCGTGTTTCCTCGTGTGTCTGCTGTGCTCCGCGGCGATCCTCGCCGCTGCGGGGAAGCCGTCGCCGCCGTTCCCGCATGCACGGCTCAACGTGGCCAACGGCTGCCTGGTCGAATCGGTCTATTTCTACGACCAGTTTCTGGAACGCTTCGGCGGGGACGCCTGGGTACGCGTGCTGCAGTGGGGTGCCAGAGAGGACGACGAGGTTGTGGCCGGACACGCCGTGGCGGTCTTCGAGTTCAAGGACCAGCTCTGGGCGTGGGACGTCAACTACGGCTTTTTCCCGCTCGATCTGCCGCCGGCGCAGCGCGAGGACGTGGAGAAAGTGTCGCCGCTGGTCCTGGTGAAGTATCCGCGGATCACGCCACGATATCCGCTCTACCTCTTTGACTTTCCCCAGCAACCCGCCGACAACCCGCCCGCGGCGGAGCCACAGGATGTCGACAGCGATCTTCGCGACGCGAGCGTCGTGGCGGAGAAGCTGGCGCGGCACCGGCCGGTGAACCTGGTGCAATTTTCGTACCTCGAGGGCGGGATGTCGAAGTGGAGTGCGGCGGTGGTGTTCCTGTTTCACGGAAAATATTGCATCTATTCGCCGGCCAAGGGCACGGTGCCGTTTCGTGCGCAGGGCTCGGTGAAAAACCTGCGGCTGATCCAGGAATGCCTCCGCCGCATCCATCCCGGCGCCTTTGCGCTGCAGCCGCTGCCGTGAGGCGGGGCCGCCGGTGGAATTGAAATGGAACGAAACCGCGGCCATCTCCGTCGGTGGCTGAATCCTCAGATCGCCCGCCGGGGTCGCGCCGCTCAACGCTTCGACTCTCCGCAGCCGGCAACCGCCGGCTGCGCGCCCTACTCACCGCGGCACGTGATCTTCAGGGCACGGGCAGGAACCGCTCGCAGAAGGGAGAGGGTACGCTCACGGGCTGGCCGGCCGGGGTCAGCCGGCCGGTGGTCTCGTCGACCCGGAAGACCACCGCGTTGTCGCTGCCGTGGTTGGTGATGATGATCCATTGCCCGGTCGGATCGAAGGCGAAATTGCGCGGTGATTTGCCCTGCGTGGAAGCGTGTTCGATGAAAGCGAGGCGTCCGGTTTCCGCATCGATGGCGAAGACGGCGAGGCTGTCGTGTCCACGATTGGAGCCGTAGAGGAACCGGCCGTTGGGATGCACCACGATCTCGGCGCAGGTGCTGGTGCCCTTGAAATCCGCCGGCAGCGTTGAGACCGTCTGAAACTCCTTCAGCGCTCCATGGGCGGAGTCCCAGTTGAAGGCGGTGACGGTGCAGCCCATCTCGTTGATCAGGTAAACCCAGCGGCCGTTGGGGTGGAACTTGACGTGCCGGGGGCCTGAGCCGGGCCTGACGGTGGCGAAAGGCGGATCGTTCGGCTGGAGCGAACCGTTCGTTTCGTCGAAGCGGTAGACGAACAGCTTGTCGAGCCCGAGGTCAGCGACAAGGGCGAAGCGATTGGTGGGATCGATAATGATGGAGTGGGCGTAGGCATGCGTCTGACGGCGGGGATCCACGCTGCTGCCGGTGTGCTGCGCAAAGGCCGTGCGCTCGCCCAAGCTGCCGTCCGGCTTGAGCGCAAGGACGGCGATGTTGCCGCCCTGGTAGTTGGCGACGAACACATGGCGGCCCGTGTAATCGAGGCAGACGTAGCTGGGATCACTGCCGCCGGCCGGTTGCTGGTTGAGCAGGGTGAGATGACCGGTCTTTGGCTCGATGGCATACGCGCTCACCGTGGCGCCGGGCTGGCCATGCAACGTGTCGATGGAATTGCAGGTATAGAGGTGCCGGCCATCGGGATGGATCACGAAAAATGCCGGGGCCGCGGCCTCGACATCAAACTTCGATGTCGTGAGCACACCCGTGGCGGTGTCGAAGTGCGCGATGGAGAAACCGAGTCCGGGACCGGTGGAATGGGTGCCGAAATACACCAGCAGGTCCGCCGCGGCGGCCGGCGGCGGCGCGTATGCGGTGGCGAGAAGGAGGGGGGCAAGGCGGAGGAGGAGCTTGGGCATGGGAGTCAGTTGGTCACGGGGCAGCGTGGTGCGGCGCCATGGCCTTCATCCAAGCGGGACGACCGCGGCAGGGCGAAACGAAAATATCCTGAACGCCGGCCCCGGGGTTCAGCGCAGACGGGCGAAGGCCGACTGCAGAATCTGCAGCTCCGACTGGCCGGCGGTCTTTTCCCTCGACCGGGCGATGAGTTCAGCCTCGAGGCGGTTCTTGGTCGGTCGGGCCGCCTCGTAGAACACGCCGAAGACACCCGGCCACGGCAGCGCGGCGAGGCGGAAGGCCGCGACTTCATCGGAGAGATCATGCCGCTGCGCATCCTCGGGCGAGCCGTCGTGCTTCTTTTCCTCGATGAGCTTGAGCGCGCCGTTCTTCCGCGGATTGGCGGCGTCGAACGCGCCCGGATAAAACTCCACGCATTCGGAAAGGATCTCCACCACCGAGAAGCCGTCATGGCGCGCCGCGCGCTCCATCATCTCGGTCATGTGGGCCACCTGGGTGGCTTGGCTGCGCGCGACGAACGTGGCGCCGCTGCTGATGAGCGCGCGCATCGGGTTGATGGGCTGGTCGAGGGCGCCGGTGGGGTCGGTCTTCGTCTGGAAGCCGACGGGCGACGTGGGCGAGGTCTGCTTCTTGGTCAGCCCATAGACGAAGTTGTCCATGATGACGTAGGTGATCCGGACGTTCTTGCGCGCGGTGTGCACCAGGTGGTTGCCGCCGATGGAGAAGCCGTCGCCGTCGCCGCCGAATACGAAGACATGCAGGTCGTCGCGGCTCAGGCTGACGCCGGCGGCGATGGGCAGCGCCCGGCCGTGGATGAAGTGTCCGCCGTGGGTGTTGACGAAATAGGGGAAGCGCGACGAGCAGCCGATGCCGGCGAAAAGCACGATGTTCTCCTGCGGGTATTGCAGCCTTTCGAGCGTGCGCTGGAAGGCCGCCAGCACGGCGAAGTCGCCGCAGCCGGGGCACCATGTCGGATGGTCGGCGGCGAGGGACTTTCGGGTCAGCGGCGGACGGGCCGGCGCGGCGCCGTTGGTGGCAGGCGTGAGGGTGGCGGGAGCGGCGGGACTCATGGCATTCCAGAGGACAGAGGACGGAGATCAGAAATCAGGGGACGGACGACGGGGACGGAATTCATCGGCGGAAGGACGGGACGGTTTCTCGCAGATCGTGGCGGGCGAGATGGCGCGTAACGCCGTCGACGATCTCGCTCACCCTGAAGGTGAGGCCGTCCGTCTTGTTGATGCCGCGAATGGCGGGGTTCGCATAACGGGCGCGCAGGAGCAGCGCGAGCTGGCCGAAGCCGTAGAGACCCTCGTCGTTCATCTCGACGACGAACACATGGCGGTACTGCGCGAAAATTCCGTCGAGACCGGAGGGCAGCGGGTGCAGGTGACGCAGATGCATCTGGCCGGCCGTGAGGCCGCTCTGGCGGAGGCGTTCGACGGCCTCGCGGATCGGACCCCAGGTCGAGCCCCAGCCGACGAGCAGCACCGTGCCCTCGCGGTCGCCATGCACTTCCGGCAGCGCCAGCTCCGCGCCGAGCGCCTTGATCTTTTCGCGGCGTTTCGCCGTCATCTTGGCGTGCATGGCGGGATTGGCCGAAGGATGGCCGTCTTCGTCGTGCTCGAGGCCGGTCACGTTCGGAAACTTGCCCGAGGCGGTGCGCGTGCCGGGCGGGGCGTGGCGGGTCAGGCGGTCGAGCGGATAGGGTTTGAAATCGGCGCCGCGCTCGGTGAGATCGGGCTTCACTTCAACCATCAGGCGGGCGAGGTCGGGCTCGTCGAACGCCTCGATGCGCGTGGCCAGCGACTGGTCGGTGAGGATGAGGACCGGCGTGCTGTACTGGCGCGCGAGGCGGCCGGCTTCGAGGGCGATGTAGAAGCAGTCCTCGACGTTTTTCGGCGCGAGCACCACCCGGGGCGTGTCGCCGTGGCTGCCAAAGATTCCCTGGAGGAGGTCGCTCTGCTCGACGCTGGTGGGCAGGCCGGTGCTGGGGCCGCCGCGCTGGACGTTGATGACGATGAGCGGCATCTCCGCCATCACGGCCCAGCTGAGCGCCTCCATCTTGAGCGAGAGGCCGGGGCCGGAGCTGCCGGTGACGGCGAGGTGGCCGGCGTAGGCGGCGCCGAGCGCGTAGGAGACGGCGGCCAGCTCGTCCTCCGCCTGCACGAAAATGCCGCCGTACTTGGGCAGCTCGGTGCGCAGCATTTCCATGATCGAGGACCACGGCGTGATCGGGTAGGCCGCGCCGTAGCGCACCCCCGCGGCGATCAGGCCGTAGGCGAGCGCCTGGTTGCCGTCCATCGTGACCTGCGGACGGGACGAGACGCGCTGGACGGCTTCGAAACGGAAGAAGCAGTCGCGGAGGTTGTCAGCCGGGTAGCCGTAGCCCGCGTCGAAGGCGAGCAGGGCGTTGCGCACCACGTCTTCCGTGCGGCCGCCGAAGCGCTCCCGGACGAGGCCGGTGAGCTTGGCGACGTCGAGTTGGAAAATGCGGGCGAGCAGTCCGAGGACGAAGATGTTCTTGCCCTTGTCCTTGGCCGCGCCGCCGACGGCCTCGATGGTGCGGCTGGTGACGGGCACGCCGATGGTTGTGAAGCGCTTGTCGTCGGGGTTGGGCTTGACGTGGTCGTTGTCGTAGAGAAGCACGCCGCCGGGCCGCAGGGACTCGATGTGGTCCTCGTAACTGTGCTGGTAGAACGCCACGAGCACGTCGGCCCAGTCCCCGGCGGAAAGAATGTCGCCGGTGCCCATGCGCACTTGGAAGATGGACGGTCCCCCGGAGATGGTGGACGGGATCGTCATGTAGGTCATCACGTCCTGATCGGAGCGGCCGGCGAGGCGGGCGAGAAAGCCGCCGATGGTCTGGATGCCGTCCTGGGAATCGCCCGCGAGGCGGATGACCGCGTCCTGAATGGAGCGCGGCTGGCCGGCAGACGCGGCGCCTCCACCCGCAAGACTGGTAATGTTGGGTTTGACCATGGCCAAAGGGGTTGCGGAAAGGTGCTCCCAACATCACTTGAGTCAACGGAACCACCGGTTTCGGCGGCGGTAAGCAGAATTCGACGCCCGGCGCAGCCGCTCTAAAAGGAACCATTATGCGGCGCAACCTGACGCACGTTCACGCCCATCTGCTGGTGCCAGAGGAATCCTGTCCTCCTTGTGCGTTTTTGCGCCTTTGTGCGGCCATTCCCTCGGTGACAACCCGAAATGGGGGTCGTGTCCTCATTTGCCTAGTCATCGCGAGTCCGGCGACCTGTCTCGCCGAAGCCTCCGGCGAAGGCGGAAGCCGGACGTGGCGATCCCGCTGGGGCGTGTCTTCAAATGTAGTAGGAGCGGCTTTACGCCGCGATATCGATGCGGGGCTCACGTTCGTGATCGCGGGATAAACCCGCTCCTACAGTTCGGCACGTAGCGCGGTGTTTTAACCCGCGCTCATCCGCTCAGCGCAGGCTGAAGCACTGCGCTACGCCTGCCCGCCTCCCAACTTCGCAGTACAGGACAGTTTGAAGACACGCCCTAGTGTGGTGTCGCAGAAATAACTTTCGTTAGTCTGCGGAGTTTTTCCAAGATGTCGTCGGCAGTAGCGACCCAGCGGAAGGCGGTGGCGTGTTGATTGTAGTTCTGAGTGT
>Ga0208457_1000395_pt1 | contig 46277 bp, 42 predicted proteins | sample June2015DPH_10_1_FD_185513 | JGI IMG/M metagenome (GOLD analysis project Ga0208457, IMG submission 185513) | Peatland microbial communities from SPRUCE experiment site at the Marcell Experimental Forest, Minnesota, USA - June2015DPH_10_150... | ecosystem: Environmental > Terrestrial > Soil >... | reverse complement strand
CGAGATGGAACTGAACGCCTCCATCACGCCCCACACCGTGCCGAGCAGGCCGAGAAACGGCGCGCCGGCGACGATGCTGGCGAGGAAGATCATGCTCGATTCGTAGCGGAGCACCTGCCGGGCGAGCCCGCGCTGCAGGGCGTTTTCCGCGTGCTCGAGCCGCGCCCGGAGCGTGTCCTCGCCCTTCTCCTTGCCGATCGCCGCGGCGTGCCAGTACGCCTCGATGGCGTCGGCGAAGAGGTCGGCATACGGGATCACCCGGCTGTTGCGAAACGCCTCGGGCAGGTCGAGCAGCGTGCGCTGCTCGCGCAGGCGGTTTTCGAAGCTGTGGTTGAGCCGGCTGAGGTTCTTCAGTTCCATGTGCTTCCCGAACATGATCGTCCAGGCGATCAGGCTGAACACGGCCAGCAGCACGCAGATCACCTGGCCGACGGGATCGCAGCGGACGAAGAGCTGCCATGGATTGGTGGTCGCAAGGACGGGCGTGAACAATACAAACGGGCACATGCGGTCGAGTGATGGCGCGAATGCGAGGAGCGCGCAACGAAAATGGTCGCGTCCGTCCGCGCGAATCTGATTGCGGCCTCCCGCCGCTCATTTTCTGCTTGGGTTGAATCATGAATTTCAAGACCCGCACCCTCGAGGAGCTCCGCACCCGGCGGTCCTCGGTCTCCGGCAAGTTCGCCGTGGCCGGCCTCGACGGCTTCGTGGACCGGATCGTCCATCCGGTCGCCACGCGCCACGGTCAGGGCGAGGCCTTCCTGCCGATGGCCACGATCGAGGAATTCGGCCGGCGCGTCCTCGCGGCGGCGGGCAAAAGCACCAACATCGAGCTTTATCCCCGCCTGGACAAACTGGGCGGCAACGGTCCCCTCATGGCCAGCGCCCTGCTGGCCGCCGGCCTGCGCTTGAAATACATCGGCGCGCTCGGCACGCCCGTGGTCCATCCGGTCTTCCAGGAATTCGCCCGCCGCGCCGAGGCCGTGTCACTGTGCGATCCGGGCTTCACCACGGCCCTCGAGTTCACGGACGGCAAGGTGATGCTCGGCCAGATGAAAAGCCTCGACGAGATCACCTACGCGCGGATCGTCGAGGTCATGGGCGAAGGCGCGCTGTGCGACTGCCTCTCCCGCGCCGATCTTGTGGCGCTCGTCAACTGGACGATGATCCCGAACATGACGGCCATCCTCGAGGAGCTGGCCGCACGCGTTTTCCCGCAGCTGCCGCCGCGCGAGCGGCTGTTCTTCTTCGACCTCGCCGACCCGGAAAAGCGCTCCGCCACCGACCTCTCGCTCGTGCTGCATGCCTTGGCGCGCTTCCAGGCCTTCGGCCGGGTGACGCTGGGCCTCAACCTCAAGGAGGCACAGCAGGTGTTCGCGGTGCTGGGCGGCGGCGCGGAGACCGAGGATGAGAAGGGCTTGCGCTCCATGGCGCGGCAGATCCGCCAGAAGCTGGACCTCGCCACGGTGGTCGTTCACCCCACGAAGTCCGCCGCCTGTGCCACCAAGGACGACACCTGGTGGGTGCCCGGCCCCTATGCGGACAAGCCGCTCATCACCACAGGCGCGGGCGACCATTTCAACGCCGGCTTCGTCACCGGCCAGCTCCTCGGACTCGGCCCTGAGTCCTGTCTCGGGCTCGGCGTGAGCACGTCGGGCTTTTATGTGCGCACCGCGCGCAGCCCCTCGCTGGGCGACCTCGAAACCTTTCTCGCCCAGTGGCGCTGAATCGCTAACATTGCTTCCGTGATGAAAAAGAAAACGAAACCGGCCCGGCCCGCCGCCCGCGCCCGCACCGCCGCCCCGCGCGGCATCCTTATCTCGTTCGAGGGCTCCGAAGGCAGCGGCAAGTCCACGCAAATCGCCCACCTCGCCGAGCACCTGCAGGAGGTCGGCCGCGCGGTCGTCTCCACCCGCGAGCCCGGCGGCACCGAGATCGGCGAGCAGGTGCGCAACATCATCGTCCACAACTCGCGGGGCGACGAGATGTGCGCCGAGACGGAACTACTACTCTTTGCCGCCTCCCGCGCCCAGCTCGTGCGCGAGATCATCGCCCCCCACCTCCTGAAGGGCGTCATCGTGCTCTGCGACCGCTACATCGATTCCAGCACCGTCTACCAGGGCGTGGCCCGCAACCTTTCGCTCGATCCCGTCCAGCAGATCAACCAGTTCGCCGTCGGCAACGTCCTGCCCGACCTGACCATCGTGCTCGACGTCCCCACCCGCGTGAGCCTGAACCGCATCAACCAGCGCGCGTCGGACCTGCCCAACCGCATGGAGCGCGAGAACATCGACTTCTACAAAAAGGTGCGGGATGGTTACCTCATGCTCGCCCGCTCGCTGCCCCGGCGGTTCTTCGTGGTCGATGGCACGCTGCCTGAGGACAAGGTTAGGAAGCTCATCTGGGCCGAGGTAAAGAAGCGGATCGGCGTGTGACCTGCCCCGGGCGACGCCTTGCCGAGACCTCTGAAACCGTTTTGTGAACAATGTAGGAGCCTGCTTGCAGGCGATTTGCCCTCCGCCATCGCGAGCGAGCTCGCTCCTACAATTGTATGATCCCGGTTTAATCGATTCCGATGTCCACTGTTTCCTGGCCTGAATCACTCGCCGGCACTCCGGCGGTCAGCGTCATCGAGAAGGCCCTCGAACGCGACCGCCTGGCGCACAGCCTCCTGCTGCACGGCGACGACCTCGACACGCTCGTCCTCGTCGCCCACGCCATTGCCGATCGGCTGCTGAACGAGGCGGCGGGCCGGCGGAATTTCCCGCCGGAAAAGCATCCCGACTGCTTCGAGCTGCGTCCGAGCGGGAAGGCGCGGCAGATCCGCATCGGCGAGCCGGTGAATCCCGACCCGGGGACCATGCGGGAATTCCTGCGCAAAATCGCCGTTTCGCCGGCGATCGCCCGCCGCAAGGTCGGCATCGTCCACGAGGCGGATCGCATGAACGATGCCACGAGCAATGCCTTCCTGAAGACGCTGGAGGAGCCGCCCGGCCTCACCACCCTGCTGCTGCTCACGACGCGCCCGTATGCGCTGCTGCCGACGATCCGCAGCCGCTGCCTGCATTTCCGTTTCGCCACGTCCGCCACACCGCTCGCACATCCGGCCCTGCCCGGCTGGAAAACCGATTATCAGGCGTGGTTGGGACGGCTGATGGAAGGCGTCGCCGAGCGAAAGGCCGTCGCCGAGCAGGTCTTCGCCCTTTACGGACTGGTGGTCCGCTTCAATGCCATTGTGGCCGGCGTTACCGCGGAGATCTGGAAGGCGCAGGAGGCGAAACTTCCGCCCGATCTCGCGGAGGAGGAACAAATCGCCATCGAGACGGGCATCGCCAACGGCATCCGCCAGAAGCTTTTTGCGGAAATCGAGCACGCCACCGTTGCTTTTGCGCGGCCGCGGCTGGTGGCCGGCGATGGCGCGGCCGGCGCGGAGCCGGGTCGAAACGTCCGGCGGGCCCTCACCGCGGCCGTGGCGGAGCTCGAGCGCTGCCACGCTCTGCTCCGTCTCAACCTGAACGAATCCGCCGCACTGGAGGAGTTCCTGCTCACTTCGCTGCGCCTGTGGACCAAGCGATAAGGCGGGTCCTCAAACTGTCCTGTACTGCGAAGCGGGGAGGCTGGCAGGCGTAGCGCAGTGCTTCAGCCTGCGCCGTGCGGATGAGCGCGGGTTAAAACACCGCGCTACGTGCCGCTGCAGGTAGAGGTTCATTTAGGAGGCAGTTTGCGGTTTGAAGATACCCCCCAGCCTCAGGGCCGGACGCGCGTCGGGTCCTGCACGGTTTCGGTCCGGGCACTGCAAAGTTCCTTTTGCGTCCAGCGCGCTTCTGCGCACAGTTCCGGGCGCATGACCTGGGGCGAAGCAAACCTGCTGGTAATTTCCGCGATGGCCGCGGGCGTCATTAACGCCGTGGCCGGCGGAGGCACGCTCATCACCTTCCCCGCTCTGCTGCTGGCGCGCACCCCCTCGGTGATCGCCAACGCCACCAGCACGCTGGCGCTGGTGCTCGGCACGTCCGGCGGCGTTTTCGGCTACCGGCGGCAGCTCGACCCGGTGCGCGTCTGGCTCCGGCGTTTTGTCCCCGTCAGCCTGCTGGGCGGCTTGATCGGTGCGATGCTGCTGACGGCCACCGGCGAGAAAGTCTTCGCCAAGCTCGTTCCCTTCTTGCTGCTGTTCGCGACGGTCCTTTTCCTGGGCCAGGGCGCCTTTCGCCGGTTCGCCGGGTTTGACGACGAGCCCGGCATCACCCCGCATCCCCATGGCCGGGTCGTGTGGGCGGCCGTGATCTTCCAGTTCCTGGTCGCGGTCTACGGCGGTTACTTCGGCGCCGGCATCGGCATCCTCATGCTCGCCTCGCTGGGTTTTGTGGGACTCACCGACATCCACGAGATGAACGCACTGAAAACCGTGCTCGGCTCGCTCATCAACCTCGTCGCCGCCGCTTATTTCATTTTCGCCGGATTGATCGCGTGGCCCAAAGCCGGCGTGATGACCATCGGCGCCGTGGCCGGCTACTTCCTCGGCGCGCATTACGCCCAGCGGATCCCGCAAAAACGCGTCCGGCAAATCATCACCGCCATCGGCTTCACCATCTCGGCGGCGCTGTTTTATCGGCAGTTTCTGCGCTGATACCGTAAGCAGGTAATTCAGGTAGGGCGCGTTATCCCTAACGCGCCGTAATTTCGAAGGCCGTTAATGCGGCGGGTTAAGGATAACCCGCCCTACCTTTGTGAGGTGTCAGGCTTCCTCTTTCGCCACGAGGGCCACGAACTCCTGCCGCGCCTCCAGGTGCGGATTGTGGCTGGAGGCTGGCAGCACGGTGATCCGGGCGGCGGGAAAGTGGCGGCGGATGACCGCATGATCCTCGGGCTGCACAAAGCCGGATTTGCCGCCGAGGATGAAATGAGCCGGACCGTCGAAACGATCATTTGGTTCAAGGGGATTCTTCACCAAGTCAGGCAGCGCCGCGGTTAGCACGGGCAGGTTGACGGTCCAGCGCCAGCCGCCGTCGGCGCCGCGATCAAGATTCGTCGTGAGAAACTTCCGCATCGCCCCGTTGTCGACGCGCGCCTCCAGTCGCATCTCCGCTTCGGCCCGCGAACGGAGCCCGTCGAGCCGGAGTTCGTTCATCGCCGCCAGCTCCGTCCGCTGCACCAGTCCGGGATACTCCTTGGGCGCGATGTCCACGACGATGAGACGGTCCAGGCGTCGGGGATGGCGGCAGGCCAGCCGCATGGCGACCTTGCCCCCCATGCTGTGCCCCAGCAGCGCCGCCCGCGCCAGCCCCTGCGCATCCATCCACGCCAGCAAATCGTCGATCATGGCGGCGTAGGTCATCTCCGGCGCATGCGGCGAACGACCGTGGTTGCGCAGGTCAAGGGCGAAAACATGAAAATGGGAGGCCAGGCCGGCTCCCGCCGTCTGCCAGTTGCGGGACGACCCGAGGAAGCCGTGCACGAGCAGCAGCGGTGGCTGCCCCGCGCCGCCCAGATCGCGATGGAAAAGCATGCGAAAAGTAGTGAGCATCGAGCAGCGGGTAGCGAGTGGAAAGCATGAAACCATCCGAACCTTGGCTTGCACTGCCTGCGCCGGCCGCTACTCACTACTCGCTCCTCGCTACTACCCGATGACGCCGATGATGCAGCAGTATTTCGAGGTCAAACGCGGCCTTCCGCCTGGCACGTTGCTGCTGTTCCGCCTCGGTGACTTCTTCGAGATGTTCTACGAGGACGCCGATGCCGGCTCCCGCCTGCTTGGTCTCACGCTCACCCGGCGGCAGGGGGCGCCCATGGCGGGCATCCCCTATCACGCGGTCGACAACTACGTGAGCAAACTCCTCGCCGCCGGCCGCAAGGTGGCGATCTGCGACCAGCAGGAGCCCGCGCGCCCCGGCAAGCTGGTCCGGCGCACCCTCATCCGGATTCTCAGCCCGGGCACCACGCTCGCCGCCAACCACCTCGACGCCGCGCGCAACCACTACTTGTGCGCCCTCACCCTTGACAAGGGCGTCCTGCGCGCCGCGTGGCTCGACCTTTCGACCGGGGAATTCAAGGTCGCCGCCGACCCGCATCCGGAAAACCTGCTGCCCGTGCTCGCCGCGCTGGATCCGCGCGAGGTGCTCGTGCCCGAGGGATCACTCGAGACATGGCGAACGGTGCCGCACGAGCAGACCGCGGTCCGCGCCCTGCACGCCTTCTGCACCGGGCGCGCCTGCACCGAGCTTCCCGGTTATCACTTTGACACGGCCGCGGGCGCGCGGACGGTCATGGATGCGCTGGGCGTGCTGAATCTGGAGGGGTTCGGCCTCACCCACACCCACCACGGCCTCGGCCCGGCCGGCGCGCTCATCTATTACGCCACGGAGAATCTCTGCGCCAGACCGGAGAACCTCCGGACCCTGCAGGAATACCGCAGCATGCACACGCTGCTGCTCGATCCGGCGACGCTCCGCAATCTCGAGATTTTCCAGTCGGTCCGCGGCACGCGCGACGGTTCGCTGCTCGGGGCCATCGGCCGGACCGTCACGGCCGCGGGCGCCCGCCTGCTGGAGCGCTGGCTTGCCGCGCCGCCGCTCGATCTCTTGGAAATCCGCCGGCGGCAGACGGTGGTCGGCGAGCTGTTGGCACAGCCGGCGCGCCTCGCCGAGTTGCATGCCCTGCTCCGCCATGTCCGCGACATTCCCCGCATCCTCGGCCGCCTGCAAAATCGTCTGCGCAATCCGCGCGAACTCGGGGGCATTAAAGACACGCTGGCCCAGCTGCCGGCGATCATCGACTGCGTCGGGTCTTTTGAGGCCGGCCCGGTCCCTCCGGTTGAACTCACCGGCAATCCCCGCGCGGCCATGCTTGATCTGAAAGCCCGGCTCGCCGACCTGCCGGCGCTGCGCGACCTGCTCGGTCGGGCGCTGGCCGACGAACTTCCCGCCGACCTGCTGGAGGCCGGTTACATCCGCGGCGGCTTCGACGCCGAGGTTGACCGCCTCCGCGGTCTCACCCGCGACAGCAAGACGTGGCTTTCCGACCTCGAGCGCAGCGAGCAGGAGCGCACGGGCATCAAGAGCCTGAAGGTCCGCTTCAACTCGGTCTTCGGCTACTATCTTGTGGTCACCAAGGCCAACCTGCACCTCGTGCCGGACGATTACATCCGCCGGCAGACGACGGTGGGCGGCGAGCGCTATGTCACCGAGGCACTGAAGCAGAAGGAAAAGGAAATCCTGCACGCCGAGGAGAAGGCCGTCGCCCGCGAGCAGGAGCTGTTCAACGAACTCGTGGCGGCCGTCATCGCCGAGGCGCCGGTCCTCCAGCGCACGGCCGACGCGCTCGCCGAGCTGGATGTGCTGGCCGGCTGGGCGGATCTCGCCCGCGAGTGGGACTACTGCCGACCCGAGCTCGATGAGAGCGAGGCGCTTGAAATCATTGAGGGCCGCCATCCCGTGGTTGAGCAGATGCTCAGGTCGCCGGACGCCTCCCCCGCCATGGGCGGCCAGGCCTTCGTGCCCAACGACGCCGCGCTTTCCTGCGCCGAGACCCAGATTCTCGTCGTGACCGGCCCCAACATGGCCGGCAAATCAACCTACATCCGGCAGGTGGCGCTCATCACGCTGCTGGCGCAGATCGGCTGCTGGGTGCCGGCCAGGCGCTGCCGCATCGGCCTCGTCGACCGCATCTTCTCGCGCGTCGGCGCCAGCGACGATCTCGCCCGCGGCAACTCGACGTTCATGGTAGAAATGAACGAGACCGCCAACATCCTCAACAACTACACCGTGCGCAGCCTGATCATCCTCGACGAGATCGGCCGCGGCACGTCCACCTACGACGGGCTCAGCATCGCCTGGGCGGTCGTCGAGCACTTGCACCACCATCCGGAGCGCGGGCCGCGGACGCTTTTTGCCACGCATTACCAGGAACTCACGCAACTCGAAAAACACCTGCCGCGCCTGCGCAACTGCTCCGTCGCGGTCAAGGAATGGAACGACGACATCGTGTTCGTGCGCCGCGTCGTGCCGGGCGCCGCCGACCGCAGCTACGGCATCCAGGTGGCGCGGCTCGCCGGACTGCCGCTGAGCGTCATCGATCGCGCCAAACTCATCCTCTGCAAACTCGAGTCGGATGACACCGAGGTGGAACTGCCCTCACCCGAGGTCCGGGTGAAGAAAAAATTGACCGTGAAACCCGGCGACGCCGGCCAGCTCGACCTGCTGTAATACCGGCGATCGGCGCCGGCCCACTAAACCGCCTTTGCCTGGCGACGCAGGGTCCAGATCTCCCGCGCAATCCGGATGATCTCGGCCAGCACCGACGGCACGATGGCCTGCTTGGGATCGTCGCCGATGCCTTTGCTGGGCTGGACGTGGGCCTCGATGCACAATCCGTCCGCGCCGTAGGCGATCGCCGCCAGCGCGCAGGCCGGGACGTAGGAGGCCCGACCGACCGAATGCGACGGGTCGACCACGACCGGCGCCCACGTGCGCTCCTTGAGCAACGGCACGATGGACTCGTCGGGATGGTTGCGGTAGCCGTCAAGGGCGGGCGCCGTTCCGCGCGGGCAAAGGATGACGTTGGGGTTTCCGAAATTGGCGACATATTCGGCGGCCGAGATGAATTCATTGAGGGTACCCATGTGCAGGCTGCGCTTGAGCAGCACGATGGTCTTCCGGCCGGCCACGGCGCTGCCGATCTGGCGGAGCAGCGAGTAATTCAGGGCGTTGCGCGCGCCGACCTGGAGCATCGGCACGCCGGCATCGAGCGCGAGCTTGAGCTGGTCCTCGCCCATGACCTCCGTGTCAACCGGCAGGCCGGTGCGCCGCGAGGCCTCCATGAGGATGTCGAGCGACTTGTCGTCGCCCTGGAACGCATAAGGATTGGTGCGCGGCTTCCAGACTCCGCCCCGCAGAACGTGGGCGCCGGCCTCCTTCACCGCCTGGGCGGTTTCATAGAAATAGTTCGGATTTTTCGGATCGATCGTGCACGGGCCGGCGATGACGAGCAGTTTCTTTCCCAAGGTCACGCCGCCGATGGCAATCTTGTGCGTGGCGAGGTCCGAGCGGATGTCCATCAGCTTGAACGGCGACTGGATGCGGTCGATGCGCTCGATGTACGGCAGGCCCTCCAGCCGGTTGATCATCAGCTCGTCGCGCTCATCCCCCACGATGGCGTAGATGGTTCGTACCGCACCGACGATGGGCCGGATATGGCAGCCGAACGATTCCACGATCTCCGTGATCTCGCGGATTTGCTCGGGGTTGAGAGAGGGGCCTTGGGGAAGGATCATGACCGGTAAAGTGGCAATTTAGCCGGGGCGGGCGGGCGGGCAACAGGAGAAAATCCGGGTTTCAGCCCTTCGGATAAGCGGATTTTTTCTGGCTATTTCGGGCCGGCGAGTACAATTGGAGACTCACTCAATCCATGGGCAGAACAGACGCAGCCTGGCCCACCTCGCCAGGAGGATCCCGTCCGGACATCGAATATGCGTCCGAAAAACTGCGGGTGACGCACCGCATCGAAGATCTCCTCGAAAAGGAGATCAAAGGATCGCCTTACGAGTTCAAGACCATGTTCATGGCCGAGGGCTGGGGAGCCCATCATCGTTTGCTGAAGCGGTTCCGGTTGCTCAAGGCGATTGATCCGCGCCTCATTCGCATACTGCGGCCGGACGAGCGGGTTCATTTCCTCACCTATGGATCGGCACTAAGCACGGCGGAGAAAATTTTCATCGGCTGGGCGGCGTACTTTCTGGATCTGCGCGCCATGGTTTTCACCAGCGATCGTGTGTTATTCATCCAGATCAACACCCGGAAGCAACCCCTCGACCTCGTCACCCAACTCGCCTACTCCGCCATTGCCGAGGTGCAATCCACCGAGGATGGCTCCTGCCGCCTGGTATTGCGCAACGGTAGGAAACTTAACTTCAGCCACATGCCACGGCCGGACCACAAATTCGCGCACGATTTTCTGACTGACGCCGTCAAGCGCGCCGGTGCGGGTGGTGACAAAGCGGCCACGGCGGAGGAAGAACTCTGTCCCAAGTGCTTCAAGATCGTGAAGGACTTCCCGCCCAATTGTCCTGAATGTAAAGCCGTGCTGGCGCGGCCCTTTGTCGCCGGGCTTCGAACCTTTCTTTTCCCCGGCCTCGGCAACTGGTACCTTGGCCACCGGGGATACGCCGTGGTCGAGCTGCTTATCACCGCTGTCTTATGGCTGGGTTTGGTGATCCGGCCGCTGAGCAGGCTCCTTTTTGTAGGCGGCGAGCCGCCCACCCGCGTGTATTGGTACGCTACTGTCATCGTCTTCGCGGTCTTTTACGTCGGCGTGGCGGCAATCACGTATCATTACAGCCGCAAAGGCCTGCGCCCCGCTGCCGGTTGAAAGGCGCGAGGGGCGTCAGGCCAGGACCGCGGCAAACTCCCGGGGCAGCGGCGCCGTGGCGGCAAACGTGAAAGTCCGTCGGTTCAGCTCGTAGCTGAAGTGCGTTTCCAGCGAATGCAAAAAGAGCCGCTTGCAGCCGGAGGCCCTGGCAAATTCCCGGTTGCGGCGGAAGTCGCCGTAGGTCTGGTCCCCCACGATGGGCAGTCCGCGCCGGGCGCACTGCACCCGCAGCTGGTGGCTGCGGCCGGTTTGCGGGTCGAGTTGCACCAGCGCGAGGGGCGGCGGACCCGGAACGCGGCGCAGGACGGTGAAGTGCGCCTCCGCGGTAATCGGCCCGGCTGCACCTGTGCGGATGGTGCCGCCACTTTTCCTGACGGCCAGCCGATCGCGCCAGACCTGCCTGAGAACGGGAGGCATGCCGAAGACGAGCGCCTGGTACACCTTGTGCACCTGCCGGCGGGCAAACTGCGCTTTGACTGTCAGGGCAACCGACTCCCGGGAAGCGGCAAGAATCACGCCGGAAGTCGCCGAATCGAGGCGGTTGAGCAGCCAGAGCCGGTTTTCGCCTCCCGCCGGACCGCGCCAGACGAAGCACTCCCGTGCCGGGTCGTAGGGGCAGGTCAGCAGCGAGCGCGGTTGGTCCCTCGGTCCGTTGGGATGTGAAAGCACACCGGCCGGTTTCGCGAACGCCGCGACCCCATTTTCATCCCGCGCGATCAGGCGCACCTCGCGTCCGAGTGGAAGTTTCTCCCAATAATCCGCGGAGGGCGAGCTCACCAGTAATAGAAAGCGAAGGTGATCACCTGGTCATCCCCGAGCACCGCGACCATTTCCTTGGTCCATGCCCGGTACGGGGCCGGCTCGCGAATGGCGCTCAAAGCCGCGTTCGTGCCGTACTCACCGGCGTCGCCATCGACTTTGAGGATTTCCGCGATCTGTCCCCGGGAGTTGATCCGGAAGCTGATGGTCACATGCGAGGATGATTTGGGCGCTATGCTGCTGGAGGTCAGGATACGTTCCCACTGGATCTGGACGATATCGATCAACTCCTGCAGATAGTCGCCAAACTGGCTGAAGTGGGCGTCCACGGCGACCTGACCGGCATTGGACACTCCGATCGGGCGTTCCTGCAGGATGCCGGGCCGGACTTGGGCGAGGTGCGGACGCGGCAGCGGCTGGCGGCGCACCTCCTGCGTGGCCTTGGCGCCGCTGCCGGTGACATTCTGGGTGTTCTTGTCGCCTTGGGCGTATTTATCGGCCCCGGTCGAGGATTCGGGAAGCTTCACGGCTTCCGTTCCGAAGGCATCCGGGTTGTCCCCCGAAGATTTCACGAAACCTGACAGCGGCACTTCCTGTTTCCGCTGTCCCTCTTTCTGCGCCTCGGAGGCTTTCTGCTCCTGGGTGGGCGGGGCCGGCGGGGTAAGGTCGGGCTTTTGCAGCTGGCCGGTGACGATTTGCGAGTCGTTCTCGAAGTCTTTCTTCCCTTCGGTCTTGGGCATGCGCAGGGTGCTGTTCTTGTCAGGCTCCGGCTGGGCGGCCTGCTGGTTCTGCGCGGCAAAATTGGTCGTGTTATCAGGAATGTTGTTATTGGCGTCGGGGTTGGTCTCGACGAATCTCCCGGCTGACGCGGCGGTCTGGGGTCTCCTGACGCCGAACGCCTCGGGGGTGATCTCGATGTCGAAATTGCGCGCATTGGTCCCCGGCTGCACGAATCGTCCGGGAACAAATTCGCTGCGGAACACCTGCGGAGCCAGCAAAAGGAGCAGCAGGTGGACCAGTAGGGTCCAGATGAGGCCTATCTGCACGGAGCGCGTGTCCGGATCCCGGGAAAGCCCGGGCACCCAATAGCGCCGCGCCATGGTGGTGGGTTGGTCTTCCTGCAAGGTGGGCATGTCAGTCTGGGTTGGGGAAGTCTCTGCAAAGACCGCAACGAGTCAAAATTTGTTTCGTTTCTTCGATCGGCAGGCCCACAATGTTGGTATAGGAACCTCGCCAGCCGGCAATAATGAGATCGGTGCCTTCCTGGATTGCATAGGCGCCGGCCTTGTCGAGTGGATTCACCAGGGAAAAATAACGGTCGATGGTGGTGTCGTCGAGCGGCTTAAAGATCACCTCGCTGGTCACGCCGGCCTCGAGAGCCAGCCGATCGCGGCGCCGGCGGACGGCGAGGCCGGTGCAGACGGTGTGCGTCCGGCCGGACAAGCGCCGGAGCATCGTCTTCGCCTCAGCAAGGTCCCGCGGCTTGTTGAGCACGGTGCGGTCGATGAAAACAGTGGTGTCGGCGCCGAGAACCAACGCCTCGGGGCGGCGCGCGGCCACCCATTCAGCCTTGAGCGCGGCATTATGCCGCACCATTTCGCGTGGATCGGAATCAGGCGCTTCGTACTCGGCGACCTCGGCGGCCATCACTTCAAATTTCAGTCCCAAGCCAGCCAGCAGTTCCCTTCGCCGGGGAGAGGCGGAGGCGAGTATCAACACCGGGGGCGGGTTCGTCATGGGAAGAAGCCGGGCACGCTAGCGACATTTAGGCGCCGGGCTAGCCTGATTTTTTACCGGCGCGCGGCGATCTCACCGGTGGTGGGTCAGTTTGCCTGAATCGCGCGGTAACGGTAGGTCGAGGTTTATCCCCGACCGAGGGATGTCGGGGTTTTCGGTGTTGGGCATAAAGCCCAACCTACGCAAACTGACCCACCACCATCTCACCCTTGCGGATTGTCAGACGGGATAATCATCCCCACAGTACCCTCCTTTTCGCCTCCCATGCGCATCGGCCTCGCCCAGATCAACCCGACCGTCGGCGACCTTTCCGGCAACCGCCGCCGGATTGTTGAGGCCTATCACGCCCTGGTTGCCCAAGGCGCGGAACTGGTGGTTTTCCCCGAGCTGGTGGTCTGCGGCTACCCGCCGCGCGATCTGCTCTTCAAGCGCCGCTTTGTCTCTGATGTCGAATCTTCGCTGGCCGAGATCGCGTCGGCCGTTGGCGAGGTGCCGGCGTTGGTTGGATTTGTCGAAACCAATACCTCCGGCGATGGCCGGCCGTATTTCAACGCCGCCGCCTGGTGCCACCGGGGCGAGGTCGCCGCCGTCGCCCGCAAGTGCCTGCTGCCCACCTATGACGTGTTCGATGAGGACCGTTACTTTGAGCCGGCGCCTTCGCCGCGCGTCATTGAATTTGCCGGCCGACGCATCGGCGTGACGATCTGCGAGGACATCTGGATCCATCCGATGATCTCGACGCGGCGTCTCTACCACGGGCTTGATCCGATCCGGCAACTTGCCGCTCTAAAGTGCGACGTCGTGCTCAACCTTTCGGCCAGTCCCTGGCATCATGGCAAAGGCAACGTGCGCGAAATGTTGGTGACCGGGGCCGCGAAAAAAATGGGCTGCCCGGTGGTCTACTGCAACGTGATCGGCGGCAACGATGAATTGATTTTTGACGGCTGTTCGGTCGTGGCATCAGCCAAGGGCCAGGTGGTCGCGGGCCTGCCGGCCTTCCGGGAGGAGCTGCGGGTCATCGATCTCACCGCGCAGTTCACGGGCCGGAGCATGGAACCCATGATCGCCGAGTCCTACGCCCAACCCGAGATGAAGGATATTTTCGAGGCCCTGGTGCTCGGCACGCGGGATTACGCGCACAAGAGCGGCTTCAAGCAGGGGCTGGTCGCGCTCAGCGGCGGCATCGATTCCGCGGTCGTGGGGGTCATCGCCGCCGCGGCCTTCGGTCCGGAAAATGTCACCGGCGTCAGTCTGCCGTCGACCATCTCGAGTCAGCACAGCCGGGACGACGCGCGCGCCCTCGCCGCCAATCTCGGCCTCGCCTTCCACACGATTCCCATCGCCGACGTGGTCGCCGCCACCGAGACGGTGCTGGGCCCGATGTTTGCCGGCCGTGAACACGATGTCACCGAGGAGAACATCCAGGCCCGCGTGCGGGGCGTGGTCATGATGGCGCTCTCCAACAAATTCGGGTCGCTGCTGCTCACCACCGGCAACAAAAGCGAGATGGCCGTGGGCTATTGCACGCTCTACGGCGACATGGCCGGCGGCCTCGCGGTCATCTCCGACGTCTTCAAGACGCAGATCTACGCCCTCGCCCGCTGGATCAACGACGACGCGCGCCGCGCCGGCCGCTCGCCGCCCATCCCGCAAAGCACCATCGACAAGGCGCCTTCCGCCGAGCTGCGCCCCGGCCAGACCGATCAGGACAGTCTGCCGCCGTATGACCTGCTCGACACCATCCTGCGTGGCTACGTCGAGGAGGGCTTGTCGCGCCGCGACCTCGTGGCCCAGGGATATCCCGAGGCCGTGGTCAACGATGTTGCCCGCAAGGTCGACCTCAACGAATACAAGCGCAAGCAGGCCGCCCCCGGACTGAAGATCACCCCCCTCGCCTTCGGCGTCGGCCGCCGCTTCCCCATCGTGCAGAAATATGTGAGCTGATCATGAACCGCTAATCTTCGCTGATTGACGCTAATCTCATGAGTGATGAGCCGCTCCAACAACAGGGCTATGATTTCATGGCCGCCGCCTTTGAGGTGTATAACGCGATGGGGCACGGGTTCACGGAAGAGATTTACCAAGAAAGCCTCGAAACCGAACTCCGTTCCCGGGATATTCCCTTCGCCGCGCAATCCGAGATCGCTGTTCTATACAAGGGACAGCCGCTACGTAAGAAACTCCGGCCCGATCTGATTGTTTTCGATGATATTATCGTCGAACTAAAGGCAGTGACCGCGCTGGCACCTGAGCACGTGGCCCAACTTCTCAACTACCTCAAAGCCTCCGGCAAGCCTGTCGGTTATCTCGTCAACTTTGGCTGTCCTGATGAACTCGAATGGAAACGATTTGCGCGGACGAGGACGGTATCCAAACCCATCAGCGTCCATTAGCGAAGATTAGCGGTTTAAAATGTCTTTATCCGAATCTCTCTTTGCCCGGGCGCTGCAAGTGATCCCCGGCGGGGTCAACTCGCCGGTCCGCGCCTTCCGCTCGGTCGGCGGGACTCCGTTCTTCGTGAAGGCCGCGCACGGCGCCACGCTGGTCACCGTCGACGACCGCGAGCTGATCGACTTCGTCTGCACCTGGGGACCGGCCATTCACGGCCACAACCATCCGCGCATCAAGGCCGCCATCGCCGCCGCGCTCGAGAATGGAACCAGCTTCGGCGCGCCGAATCCCTACGAGGTCGAGCTGGCCGAACTCATCACCCGTTTCGTGCCGTCGATCCAGAAGGTGCGCATGTGCAACAGCGGCACCGAGGCCACCATGTCGGCCATCCGCCTCGCGCGCGGCTTCACCAGGCGGGACAAGATCATCAAGTTCTCCGGCTGCTACCACGGTCACTCCGACTCGCTGCTGATCAAGGCCGGCTCCGGTGCGCTCACGCACGGCCACCCCGACAGCGCCGGCATCCCCGCCGCCTTCGCGCAGGAGACCATCGTGCTGCCGTTCAACGACGCTGCGGCGCTCGAGGCCGCCTTCATCGCCCATCCCGGAAAAATCGCCGGCATCATCATCGAGCCCTACCCCGCCAACATCGGACTCATCCTGCCCGAGCCCGGCTACCTGCCGTACCTTCGGACGCTTTGCACGGCGCACGGCACCGTGCTCATCTTCGACGAGGTCATGACCGGTTTCCGGCTCGCCAAAGGCGGCGTGCAGGAGCTGGAGAAAATCACGCCCGACCTGACCTGTCTGGGCAAAATCATCGGCGGCGGCCTACCAGTGGGCGCGTTCGGCGGCCGGGCCGAGATCATGGACTGCCTTGCGCCGCTCGGTCCGGTGTACCAGGCCGGCACCCTCAGCGGCAACCCGCTCGCCATGGCCGCCGGCATCGCCGCGCTTCAACTGCTCGAGGAACTCAATCCTTACCCGCGCCTCGACGCACTTGGCCGGCAGGTGCGGAACGCGCTGATCACTGCCGCCCGCAAGCAGGGCCTGCCCCTGCAAGTGCCGCAGGCCGGCTCCATGTTTGCCGTGTTTTTCACCACCACCCGCGTGCGCGACTACACCACCGCCCTGAAAAGCGACGCGAAGCTCTTTGCGAGATTCTTCCACGCCTGCCTCGACCGCGGCGTCTACCTGCCGCCCAGCGCCTACGAGACGGCGTTCCTCAGCACGGCGCACGAGGGCGCGGCCGTGGTCCGCGCCTGTGAAATCATGGCCGAGGCGATCGCCGCGCTCTAGCCGTCGGTGATCAACGCCCGATGGCGGGGGCTGCCTTCAGGGGAACGTACGGCTCCTCGCGGAGATCGGACGCACGCCGACCGGCGAGCAGCTGCACCCACACCCGGGCCGAAGCCAGCACGACCAGCGCCACCAGGACCAGGAACACGCCGGTCACGACCGCGTCCACCTGATTGCTGAACGCCAGCCGGTGCCACTCCGCGAGCTGCGCGGCGGCTCCGCCGCCGGCGATTCGCCGGTGGAGGTCGGCGGCGGCGCTGAGGAAGCCGAGGCGTGGATCGGGCGAGAAGATTTTCATCCATCCCGCGGTCATGGTGACCGTGAGCAGCCACACGAGCGGAAGCAGCGGCACCCAGAGATAACGCGTGCGGCCCATCTTGATCAGCACGGTGGTGCCCAGGGCGAGCGCAATGACCGCCAAAAGCTGGTTGGCCACGCCGAAGATGGGCCAGAGCGAATTGATGCCGCCCAGCGGATCGACGACACCCTGGTAGAGAAACCATCCCCAAGCGGCTACAAATGCGGCGCTGGCGATCCAGTTGCCGGCGGTCGAGCGCGTCTCCCCCAGCGGCCGCCACACGTAGCCGAGCAAATCCTGGACAAGGAATCGGCCCACGCGCGTCCCGGCGTCGATGGTCGTGAGGATGAACAACGCCTCGAACATGATCGCGAAGTGATACCAGAGTGCGAGAGTGGTTTTGCCGCCGAGCACACCGGCAAACATATGCGCCATGCCGACGGCAAACGTCGGGGCCCCGCCCGCCCGGCCGACCATCGTGATCTCGCCCACCGACGCGGCGAGATCCTGCATCTGCCCGACGGTGACCGGGAAGCCCAGTGCCGTGATCTGCTGAGTCACGGCGGCGATGTCACCTTTCATGTTGATGGCGAAATACTGGCCCGGCTCCAGCGCGGACGCGGCGATGAGCGCCATGATACCCACCACCATCTCGGTGATCATGCCTCCGTAGCCGACGAGACGAATGTCGCTTTCGCGGGCGAGCATCTTCGGGGTGGTGCCCGAGGCCACGATCGAATGAAAGCCCGACACCGCGGCACAGGCGATCGTGATAAAGCAGAACGGAAAGACCGGGCCGGCGAAAACCGGACCGCTGCCGTCGATGAACCGGGTGAGCGCGGGCATCTTCAGCGCCGGGCCGAGCAGCACGATGGCCACCCCGAGCAGCGCGACCGTGCCCAGCTTCATGAAGGTGCTCAGGTAGTCGCGCGGCGCGAGCAGCAGCCATACCGGAAGCACCGAGGCCACAAAACCGTAGCCCATGATCCACCAGGCGAGCGTGGTGCCCTTGAGCGTGAGCCAGCCGGCCAGCGGTGTGCCGTGCAGCCACTGTCCGCCGGCAACCGCCAGCAGCAGTCCGACGAAGCCGAACACGCTCACCCGGGCGACCCGCCCGGGCGTCCAATAACGCAAACCCAGGCCCATGAGCACCGCGATGGGCATCGTCGCCGTGATCGTGAACAGTCCCCACGGGCTCTCCGCCAGCGCCTTGACCACGACGAGTGCCAGCACCGCCAGCAGGATGATCATGATCGCGATGATGCTGATGAGGGAAAGCAAACCGGCGAACGGCCCCACTTCCTCGCGCACCATCTGACCGAGTGATTTGCCGCGCCGGCGGATGGAGCAGAACAGGATGATCGAGTCGTGCACGGCGCCACCGAGCGTCGCGCCAATGAGAATCCACAGCATGCCCGGCAGGTAGCCGAACTGCGCGGCGAGCACCGGCCCCACGAGCGGACCCGGCCCGGCGATGGCGGCGAAGTGATGGCCAAACACAATCCAGCGGTTGGTCTGCACGTAGTCCCGGCCGTCCTCATGCACGACGGCCGGCGTGGCGCGCAGCTCATCGACCGTCAGCACCCGGGCGACCAGCCAGGCGCTGTGAAAGCGCCAGGCGACGGCGAAGACGCACCCCGCCGCGATGACGAGCCAGAGCGCGCTGACCGGCTCATTCCGCGTAAAGGCCAGCACGGCCAGGGAACCGGTGCCAAGCACCACGACCAGCGTCCAGATCAACACGCGCGACCAACGGGGGAAATTGATGCCTCTCATGGCGGGGTGCGGGAAACTTGCGGAGGCATACCATGGGGAGCGTCCGCCGGTTTTTCCATGAAAAAGTCCCGGCGCCGCGGCCCGACCTGAATCGTTGCGATGGTTTGGGCTTGTGGTGAGCGCGGTCTAAAGGACCGCGCTACGATATTGGCGCCAGTCCTCGGCACGAGCACCAGATCCGCGCGCGCCGCCCAGCCGTGCTTCAGCCTGCGCGGCAAGATAGCCGGGATCGCCGACCCCGCATGACAGACTTCAGCCCGGCGCCGCCGGCCGTGATTCTCCGCCGGCCGGGGCGGCCCTTTCATGACCGGCAGCCACCGGCAGCGCGTCCCGGATGACCGCAAGGAGCTTTTCGATCGTGAACGGTTTCGGCAGCATGGCCGACAGCGCCAGCGTCTCACGTTCGTTCGCGGTCAGTTGAATCTCAAATTTTTTAGGACGTCCGTTTGCCATACGGTGCATGGCGCCCAATATTTAGGAAGTTTACTTGTGGGACCCCACACTTGATTCCCCTTGGTTATTTGTAGAATGAGTGTGCGCCAATCGTCACGGTTTTCACGAGACTCCGCGTCCAATGGGTGCGTTCGTTCGACCGGGTGTAATGGGTGGCACCGGCGGTCGAATCGTGCCACGCCTCGCTCCGCGCCTCCTCCACCAGGGCGAGGGCGCACTCCCACATCCGATCGCGGCGCGCCCGCTGGATCGCCTGCGCCAGCGGCTCGTGTCCGGCCGTCAGCCGATTAAAGGCGCTGAACTGCCTGCGCTGCAGCACCACAAAGGCAAACAGTTCGGGCAGGCCGCGGGCCCGGTTGCGGATCACCGCCATGACGCCACGCATGCCTTCCCCACCCTGCGAGGCGGCCTCGAGGACCAAGCAGGCCGCGACCGTTTCCCGTTCAAGCGCCGTCGGCGTGTATCTCGGAATTGAGAAGACAACTCGGGGAGAAGCATCCTCCGGGCTGGAATTTGCCGGTGTGGCCGCCTGGCCAGCGACCGTGGCGAAGGGGGAGAAAGAAAGTGCGGCGAAAACCGCAAGCAACCGTGGCTCCAGACTCACGAGAATAGGCCCCTGTATGCGTCCATTTCGTTCGATGACGTTTGCATCAATCACTTCTCGATCACGCGGCACTGCGGGCCCGCTGACCGCGCACCGGATCGGACTCCAACCCGGAGGGGCCGGCTGGGGTTCTCCGCCGGCCGGGACGGCGCTGTTCATGGCCAGCAGTCACTGGCAGCGCTTCCTGGATGGCCGTGAGGAGCTTTTCGATCGTGAACGGTTTCGCCAGCATGGCCGACAGCGCCAGCGTCTTCAGGTCGCCCATACCCGCCGTGTCGCTCATGCCGGTGATACCGACAATCCTGACCGCCGGATCGAGCACCCGCAGAGCTGCGACCAGGGTCGGTCCGTCCATCTCCGGCATCATCATGTCGGTCAGCACCAATTGAATTTCCCGCTGGCGTTCCTGGAAGATCCTGAGAGCCTCGGTTCCGCTTCCGGTTGTGATCACCCGGTACCCGAATTCCATCAGTGCCAGGCGCGCGACCTCGCGCACGGCGGCTTCGTCGTCCACCACGAGGATGCCTTCGCCGTGTGCGCGAGGCCACGGCGTGGATGCCTCACTTTTAACCGCCACCGGCTCGGCCTTCGTGGCGGGGAGGTACAGTTCAAAGGTGGTCCCCTGCCCGACTTTGCTGGCGACCCGGACGAAACCGCCATGGCTGTGCACGATGCCCAGCACGGTGGACAGCCCCAAGCCGGTGCCTTTACCCACGCCTTTGGTCGTGAAAAACGGCTCGAAGATCTTCGCCTCGATTTCCGGCGGAATGCCCGTACCGGTGTCGGTGACGCGAACGCAGACAAAGGAACCCGGCTGGGCGCCTGGTATTTTTTCCGCCTGCTCCTTGGAGAGTAAGATATTGGCGGCTTCCAGGGTGAGGACGCCGCCTTCCGGCATGGCATCGCGTGCGTTGATGCACAGGTTCATCAAGGCCTGCTGCAGTTGCGTTGCGTCGCCCAGAACCAGCCAAAGGTCGGCCCCAACGTCGGTGTCAACTCGTATGGCTTTGGGAAAGGTCTCGGCGACGAGTTTTTCCATCTCCGAGAGCAGATGTCGCGGCTGCAGGGGCACGCGCTCGCCTTCAACACCGCGGGCGAACGTCAACACCTGTCTGACAATGGCGGCCCCGCGCTGGGCGCTTGATTCTATCGTTTTGAGCAGGTGGCTCGCCGTCTGGTCCTTTATCATTTCGCGCAGCAACGGCGCGCCGACGATAATCGGGGCCAGGACGTTGTTCAGATCGTGGGCAATGCCGCTGGCGAGCGCCCCGATGCTCTCCAGCCTCTGGGCGCGGAGAAACTGGGCTTCGAGCTGCTTTTTTCCCGTGATGTCGGTGTCGATCGCAAAGACCGACTGCGGCTGGCCCTGCTCGTTGCGCACGAGCGTCAGCCGGCTGAACACCTCCAGTATCCCTCCGCTCTTCGCAATTTGCCGCCGCTCTCCGGACCAGCTTCCCTGCTCGAGCAGGACCGCGGTATGCGCCTCCGCGGCGGCGAGATCAGGGGAGAACAATTCCGTGGTTTTTCGATTCAACACCTCGGCGCTGGTCCAGCCATAAGTCCGCTCGGCGCCCCGGTTCCAATAGAGTATCGTGCCGTCGAGGGCCGTCACGTAAATGGCGTCATTCGCATTGTCGAGCAAGGCCGCCTGCTCGCGGATGTGCGCCTCAGCCTGCTTGAGCGCCGTGATGTCGAACAGGACGCCCTGGGTGCCGATGATCTTCCCTTCAGAGCTGAAGACGGGGATTTTAATGGCGTGCACGAACTGCTTCCTGCCAGCGGCATCCGTATACTCTTCAACCAACTCAATGGGGTTTCCGGTTTGCATGAGCTGGACATGATGCTCCACGCCTCCGGCGGCATACTTGATTGCCTGCTCCGTTGCGTCCGGTTTCGCCGCTTCGCTTGCGGCAACTTCCTGAGGCGTTTTGCCCAGAAACTCCTCCTTCTTCATGCCTTTGAGCCGGCAGAACCAGGGGCTGACAAAAACATAGCGGCCTTCACGGTCTTTGCGAAAAACTCCGGCGGGCAGTTGCTCCACGAGCGAATGATAAAACGCCTGCGATTCCCGCAGCGCCTCTTCGGCCTGCTTGCGCTCCGTGATGTCGGAGCCGATGCTCAGGATCTCCTTCACCGCGCCCTGCTCATCCCGCACCGGCTTGTTGGTCCAGGCCACCCAGACCCTCTCGCCGTTGCGTCGCATGTTCTCATTGATGCTCTGCGCGAACGCTTCCGGGTGCGCACCGATCTGGTCCATCAGCAGGCGCAGATCCGCGCTGTCACTTGCGCTCGCCGGAACGATGGTGCCGACGACGTGGCCGCCGAGGATTTCTGCTTCCGGGTAGCCAAAGAACTTCTGGCCAAACTCGTTCAGGAACGTGATCCTCCCGTCGCGAGTCCAGCGCATGATGATGCTGTTGGCGTGTTCAACCAGTTCCCGATACTTCTGTTCGCTCTCCTGCAGCGCCACTTCGGCCCGCCGGCGCGCGCGCCACTCCACCGCCTCGCGCAACTCGCGTTCCATGGCGGGAACCAGGCGCGCCAGATTGCCTTTCATGATGTAATCGTGGGCGCCCGCCTTCATGGCCGCCACGGCCTCCTCTTCGCCAATCGTGCCGGACACGATGATGAAAGGCACGCCCTTGCCGCTCGCCTTGAGCAGCTCCAGCGCGGCCAGCCCGCTGAAACGCGGCATGCTGTAGTCGGCGATGACCACGTCCCACGGCTGGCGGCCCAGCGCGGCGCGCATGGCCTCGGCGGTCTCGACGCGCTCCCACGTCACGTCGTAGCCGCCGCTGCGCAGCTGGCGCACCACCAGCAGCGTGTCGTTTTCTGAATCCTCGACGATCAGGCAATGCAACGGTTTGTTCATGGCATCCCGGTGATCGGGGGCGGTGGTTCGTTGAGCAACAGCCAGTACAGGCCCAGCTGGCGGACGGACTCGGCAAATTGCGTGAAGTCCACGGGCTTGCGGATGTAACTGTTGGCGCCAAGGGCGTAACCATTCACGCGGTCTTTCTCCTCATTCGACGATGTGAGGATCACCACCGGCAGGAGTCTGGTCCGCGGGTCGTTGCGCACGCGGCGCAGCACCTCCAGGCCGTCCACCTTCGGCAGCTTCAAATCCAGGAGGATCACCTGGGGTTGTTGGCGGATGTTGCGGCCGGCGTGCGCGCCGGTGCCAAACAGGTAATCGAGCGCCTCGACACCGTCATGGGCCTCCACGACCTCGTTGGCGACGTTGTGTTTTTTCAGCGCCCGCAGCGTCAGCGCCGCGTCGTCCGGGTTGTCTTCAACCAGCAGGATGGTTTTGGGATTGTTCATGAGTCAGTCCCTTTCTTTTTCCCAAGGTGAAATAGACGGTGGCACCTTGTCCGATGGCGCCCTCGGCCCATACGCGGCCCCCGTGCCGGTGGATGATCCGCTGCACGATCGCCAGCCCGATGCCGGTGCCCTCGAACTCCTGGATGCTGTGCAAGCGTTGGAACGCGCCAAAGAGCTTGTCGGCATACGCCATGTCGAATCCCGCTCCGTTGTCGCGCACAAAAAAGACACGCTGGCCGTCCTCCTCCCGTGCGCCGACCTCGATGCAGGCCGGCGTACGCTGGGCCGTGAATTTCCAAGCATTGTCGAGCAGGTTGTTAAGCGCCAGCCGCAACATGCCCGCATCTCCGTTGACCACCAGGTCCGAGGCCACCACCAATCCTACTTGGCGACCCGGCTGTATCCGCTGAAGTTCCGCGCCAATCTCCTCCGCCATCACCGTCAGGTCGACCCGCTCGCGCTGCAACGCTGTCCGCGTCGCACGCGACAGCTTTTGCAGATCGTCGATCAAATCCGCCATCTGCTGGCTGCCGGTCCGGATGCGCCGCAGGTGGTCCTGGGCCGTCTCGTCCAGCTGGCCGGCGCAGTCTTCCAACAGCGCCATGCTGAAGCCGTCCATGGCCCGCAGCGGCGCGCGCAGATCATGCGAGACCGAGTAACTGAACGCATCCAGCTCCTGGTTGGCGGCCTCCAGTTCGGCGGTGCGTTCGCGCACCCGCTGCTCGAGTTCGGAGTTGAGTAGGTGGATTTTCGCCTCCGCCTGCTTGCGCTCGGTGATGACGCGGATATTGCATTGGATCACCTTCTGGTGGTCCATCTGATAGGCGTTGCTGACGAACTCCACATCGACGTGCTGCCCATCGGCGGTTCCCAGTGGCTTGTCTTCGTAGCGAATGTATTTCTTCCGCTGCAGCTCCGCGAAATTGTCCTGATTGGCAATGATGTCCTTGAAGAGCCCCAGTTCCCAGATCCTCTTTCCCAGGAATTGCTCGTACGTGAAGCCCAGCGTCTCGACCAGGAACGGGTTCACATCGAGCACCATCCCGGTTTCGGCATCGAGTATCAAAATGCCGTCTCGCGCCGCTTCAAAGAGCCGGCGATAGCGGACCTCCGATACCCGTAGCGAATCCTCGGCCAGCTTGCGCTCAGTGATGTCGCGGACAATCTTGGCAGCTCCGATAATCGCGCCACCTTCATCGAGGACTGGTGAGATGGTCAAGGACACGGCGACGGGCTGGCCGTCTTTGGCGAGGCGCACGGCTTCGAAATGCACGACGCGCTCGCCGTGGCGCAAACGCTGTAGAATTTCAGCCTCCTGCGCCTGTTCGTTGGGCGGAATGATGCGGGTAATATTCTGGCCAATCATTTCCGCAGCGTGGTAGCCGAAAAGGCGTTCTGCGCTTGCGTTCCAGCTCGTGATCGTGCCGTCGAGGCTTTTGCCGATGATGGCATCTTCGGAGGATTCGACGATGGCGGCGAGTTTGGCCCGGCTTTCTGCGGCCTCATGCTTGGTCCGGAAAAAACGCGCCCGCTGTTCCCTCCAGAGCAGGCCTACGCCGGTCCCCGCGCCGAATAGCAGAGCGCTGATGAGCCCAATCACCAATTTCAGCTGCGCGCGCAGCGGCGCATATACTTCCGCGGCGTCCATGCGGGCGACCAGAGACCACGGCGAATCGGGAATGGCGCGCAGGGCCGCCACCACCGGCCTGCCCTGGTAGTCGATGCCCTCCATGATGCCTTCCCGCCCTGAGGCGGCCCGAGCCGCCGGCAGTGCCGTTTGGTCCAGGGAGCTGCGCAGGGTCAGGGCGGTGTTTTTTTGAAACCGGAGTTCATTCAGAAAGACGACCTCGTTGCCCTCCCGGCGGACGAGCAGGGTCTCGGCGGTCAGGCTGGGCGTGGGCCAGCGCTGGATGAAGGGATAGAGATAGGTTGCAGGATCAATGCGCAAAACAAGCATGCCCAGCGAAGGGTTGGCCTCTGACTCGTCAAGAATGGGGACCAAAACCGCCAAATAGACCCGCTGGTCGTGTTCGTCCCGGTAGAAATCCTGAAGCGTCGTCTGGCCCGCCCGCAGGACTTCCGGAATGCGTCGCGAGACCGTGGACGACATCGGGGCCCGGTCGGTTGGGACTGATATGCGAATCACGCCTTGAGCATCAAGCAGGCGTACATTGTCATACTGATCTGCCGTCTGGAGTCTTTCGATCCATGCTTGAAGCTGTCGTTGAGCTTCCGCGTCCGCCGGTTTCTCAACGACGCGGCGCACTAGGGAGGAAAAGGCGGCGTTCTTGAACAGGGTGTCGCCATCGCCCAGCCGCTCTTTGCGCCACTGCATCAACTCGCCCACCTTCAGATCCGCGATGGTTGAGAGCTGGCGCTCGACTGCGGCGCGGTAATTCCTCTCGAAATTCCGGCAATAGAAGTAGCCGGCCGCCATAATGCCCGCGGCCAGGCAGACAAAGATCGAGCCCAGCAGCCATTCCGGCCTGCTTGAAACCCTGCGACCGGCGCTGGATGATTTCCCGTTCATTTTTCACGCGCCTCCGGCCTCGGGTTGTACGCACCCCTTCCCGCCACACGGGATCCGCGAGCAGACGGGTTCTGCCACGCGGCCAAACTCCTTCGCTTGGTTCAGGATCGCTCCGTTCGCGGTGTCGAGCAAGGCGGCTTGCTCCCGGATGCTTGATGTCGGCTGGAAATCCATGTTCGGAATAGTTAGGTGGGGACCGGGTGGCAGTTTCACGATGCCTTGGCTCCGCCCGCAGGGACCGCGACCGAAGCCTCCAGTCGCGTCAGCCTTTCCGCGAACTTCGCCATGGAATCCGCTTCCGGGAGCAATGCCTGCTGGTGTCGACTGCTGAAGGCGGGATTATTTTCCCACCAATCGATGCCGATCTCTTTGGCCTTGTCCACCGAGCAGACGACCAGACGAATCTGAATGGTGAGCAGCTCAATGTCCGCGATCTTCACCTTGATGTCGCCAGCGATGACAATGCCTTTGTCCAAGATCCGTTCCAAGAGATCGGCCAGCGTGGCGCCGCTGGTGGAGTGTTCGATGTGTCGTTGAGTCGTCATAATTTTTAGAGGAGTTTTCCCAGCGGACCGAGATCGAGGTTCAAGTCTTCCGGCTGCAAACCCAGTTCCCTGGCCATCCGCTCAATCTCCTGAGCCTGACGCATCAAGGTGACACCCAGCCCTTCCATTTCGGCGACACTAAGTGAACCGGCCTCCATGCGGCGGAGTGCCTGAAGCTTCAAGAGCTTGTGCAGCACCTTGACCAGGGTCAGGACAAGCTTCCCGAGTCCGCCGGCGTTCTTGTCTGGAGCATGGCCCGAGGGCCCGGCGGCCGGCGACTCGTGCCGGCGGGTGGAGTGTTTCACGGCGGTGGCAGCTTCGCCGCCGAGGGTCGACGACAACAGGGACGAGTCGTACGGTTCAGTTTTCGGATGGCCAGCTCCCGTTGCGGCTGCGGCTTCCGCCGACAACCTGTGGCGCGCCCCGCCGCGGGGCTGCGGCCAATCGTCGATCGTGGGATCCAGCGCGCGGCCGGTTTCGATCGAGGTGACCACCAGTTGCAGGCCAATGTAAAGCAGATCCACGTCGGCTACTGAGAGCTTCAGTTCGCCGAGGGCCACCACGCCGGTGTCGAGCACGCGATCCAGCGCATCGCACAAGGAAACGGACTGATGATGCTGAGGGCGAAATTCATTCATGCTGCACGAATTTTGGGCGGTGTTGCACACAAGGCTTGGCCGAGCTCGGCCAGGCGCGCCATGCCACGAGGTTCCCCCTGCCGGTAAACCAGCACTTGGTCCATGGCGGGGAACGTCCGCCGAAATTTCCCCGCGATCTCAGCCTCTCTCTGGCGCAGTGCGGAACACAACGGACAATCGCCAGGCGGCGTGGCAAGATTGAGGAAGAGCAACGGCACCGGAACCTGCATCCGGGCACAGGATGCCACCAAGTCTTTCGTTTCTTCAAAGGCCATATCGGTCAGGATAGTCACGCCGTAGAGGGCGCACTGGGCCGGATCAGCGAGGAGCGCTTGCAGGCGTTTGAGGGCCTTCGACATTTTCACCAGTTGTTGGGAGACTTTCGGCAGGCGAAAGATCTCTTTATATTTGAGCAACAGGCCGAAAAAAGCCCTCAACCACTGATCGATCAGCTCCGGCATTTCCAAGAGGCGGATCAGATGCCCGGTCGGCGCTGAATCGAGCACCAGGGTGCGGTAACAGCCTTGTTCGCGCAGGTCCATCACCTGAGTAAGCGCCATGACTTCGTCCAGACCGGGAGGAGAGAGATCCAAGATTCGCTCCATGGCTTCCCGGTCGAAGGTCAAGTCCATGCCGGGCAGAAGGGCGTGAAGAAACGACTGCAACTCATTCTGATAAAGCTGCTTTAGAGAGCGAAATTCCACTTCCGCGTCCATCTCAAGCGCCGTCAATCCAGGGCATAGCCGCGTCGGGCTTGGCCCCACTGGCATTCCCAAGCAGGCAGAGAGAGAATGGGCGGGGTCGGTGGAAAAGAGCAGGACCTCGCGGGCGGGCGATTCTTGGGCCAAGCGCAGACTGGTGGCGCAAGCCAGCGTGGTCTTGCCCACACCGCCTTTTCCCGCGAAGAGCAGCAGCGCTTTCTCCCTGGCGACGGGGAGCGTCACAGCTTGCACCCATGGGCGGGCCAGGGGCGTCGTCGTTTCCGGAACGACCGGCGTTTTCTTCAGGCGGACCAGTCCCGCCCAGAACGCCTGGAGGCCTTCTGCTCCACGGACTTCTTGTGGATACAAGGGCACTCCCCACAGAGCATGGCGGGAAAAACTCCGGCTGCTCAGAATCTTCCTCAAAACCCGGGTCTGTTCAACACGCCCGCTGGCACACACGGGGCATTCATTGTTGGGATAGAGCCGGTTGACCACGATGTCGGTCACCGGCACCTGGGCGCGTTTCAGTTCGTTCAGCAGAGAGCGGGTTTCACTGTAGCTCATCTCCTCGGCCAGCATCACCGGCACAAACCGGCTCCGCTCGGAGTCCCGCAGCAACGCTTCCATTTGCTTAATCGAATCGGCCAGTCCCTCCAGGAAAGAATCGATCTCATCGCGATGGGCGGCTCCCCGATACAGACTTTTCATGTAGCGGTGCTTGGCCAGCAAGGCGTCCAGGGCCTCCAGCCACTTTTGAAGCAACGCGGGCATCGCCAACAGTCGGAGCGTATGGCCGGTGGGGGCAGTATCCACCAAGATGCTCTGGAAGCGATGCGCCTGGACCCAGTTGGAAATCTCCAGTGAAGCCATCAGTTCATCCAGTCCCGGCAGGGAAAGATCCAAAAAACTGCTGATGTCATAGTGGTTCAGAAAAGTGCCCCGCGAGGCGATCTCATAGAACTTGGCGCGATGCTGGCGTTTGAATGAGGCGAGACACTCCCGAGCGTCCAATTCGGTGACCTGCAAATTGGGCGGCGGAGCAAACCCGGCCAGGCTGTCCGCCAGGGAATGGGCCGGATCAGTGGAGACCAAAAGAAACTTGGATTGGGGCGCAGCCTTGGCCAATTGGAGCGCAGTGGCGGTCGCGCAGGAGGTTTTGCCCACCCCTCCTTTGCCGCCGAACAGGATGAGTTGGAGGCCGGATTCCGCCAGGAATACTGGCTTGGGCGGGATCATGTTCAGGCGTATTTCCGGGTTTTTCAATACGCGTTTGCCGGTTCGACCCGCCGGGCCTTCTCTTCCGCGCTTTGGCTGGGACCGGTCTCTTGGGCTTGGAGTTGATCGAGCTGGTCGCGGAGTTCTATTTCGCGCTCGGCGAACTCCGACTCGGAAATCTGGCCGGCCTCCAGACGCATATAGAGTACGCTCAATTCAGCCAAGAAAAGCGCCGATTGGGGTTTACCATTGACCAAGCGAAGCGCAGTGGCTGCAGCGCGGAGGGTTTTGCCTACGCCGTCCTGGCCACCGTAGAGAAGGCGCTGAAGGCCGGATTCATCTAGGAAGAGCGATTGGGGTGGACTCATTTTCGGATGTATTTCGGGGGTTTGGTATGCGCTTTCGCCGGTTCGATTCGACGGGCCTTGTCTTTCGCGCTTTGGCAGGGCCGGCTTCCTGGGCTTGGAGTTGATCAAGCCGGTCCAGGAGTTCTGTTTCGTTGGCGGCAAACTCCCCCTCGGAAATCTGGCCGGCCTCCAGCCGCATGTAGAGTTCGCTCAATTCGGCGGTAATCTGCGCGGGTTCCGCCTCACGTTCCTGCTGGATCGTGTTTTGGATCTGCCGGGCCGCCCAGACGGTGGCGTAAATGGGAGACAGCAGAAGTTTGTCGATGATCAGCATGAACCACTCGTTTCATCTTTAGCTGTTCAACTTGAGGTCCATCTCGACGAAGTTGTGCGGGGCCCAGGGCCCGTTCAGATCGAAGGCGTAATTGTTGTCGAACAAACCGGCAGCCCGGAAGACCGCATCCTCCATTTGCTTTTGACCGCTGCGTTCGACCAGGCAGTTAAGATTGGCCGCCTCGTTGACATTGCGGGGCGGCGATCGATTGATTTCGGCGCAACACGGAGCCAGCACTTCTTCCAGCTTTTCATAATGGGCTTCGCGGTCTTCGTTGAGGATGCGGTCGAATAATTGCCCCAGTTCGATTTTTTCCTCCTGGAGGGGCTCGCGCTGGTTCCCCCGCAAACGGTCGCGGGCGGCCCGCAATTCGGGATGGGTGTCAACGAAATACTCGAAAATATTGGGCACATCCCAAGTCACGCGCAGCCCCATCTCGACCTTTCCCGCAACGCGCTCCAGCTGTTCCATAAAGGCACGCTGGTTGAGCGAAAGCATCCGCCGAACCGCCTTGAGGTCATCCGCGATGATGCCAAAGGCCATGGGCAGTATGGTGCTGTCCAGCATCAGCCGTTTAAGGACTTCCTTGTGGACTGCCAGGTTGGCGCGTTCCGGGCGGATTCTCGGGCGGGCGCAATCACTCACCACGGCCGCCACCCGGTCCTTGCTGATGCTATACACGGCGCATCCGTCCATCCCCGCAACTTCGTAGGTGCGGTCTTTCCCGAGAGTGGTGATCGCATACAGATATTTGCCACTGTACGGGAGGCCGGATTCGCGCAAGGGGTTCATTGCTTGGTTTCCATTCCGGCAACCGGAACTGCTTCGTCGTCCAACGGACGCGCCGTGCGCAGCATCAGCGTGACCGACCTGAGCCTTCCTTCCTCGGTTTTGAGTTCAAGGAGGGCGCCGCAAACGTAGCACTTGATCAGGCCGGCATAGTCTTCGTAGACGTCATCCAGTTCCACTTTATGTCCGCAGGAGAGACAGTTGATTTTCATCGCAGATATTGGTTTGACGGGGGAATTCCCGTCTCCGCTTTTGCCTAGTACTGGTATTTGAACCCGCCGTTCCGACCGTTCGGCGTGCTCTCCTTGGCCGGCATGGAGGACTTGATGGACCACTTGATGGTTCTCCCCGCTGGTCCCTTGCCCAACCGCCGGATGAGTGCCGTTTTTTCCGCTTCGATCGCCCGCAGGCGGTTGTTAATGCTTTCCAATCGAACCGCCAGGTTCTTTCGTTCCGTTTCGCGCCGGAATTTTTCCATCTCCAGGGCGGTGATCACCATGTAGGCTTTGTAGGGGACCAGGACTTGATCGGGAGTGCCGGAACGAGTGCGGATGTCTTTGACGCTGCGAATCATTCGTTGTGGAGGAATCATTTTTATTGTCCTTTCTTGGCTGCTTTGTGCATGAGGGGAGGAAGGGAGGCAGGCTGGGCGGAGGGAGGTTTGGTGCGCAGTCCCTTGAGCAAGGCTTCTTCCACTTTCTCGGGCATGATCGAGTGCCCGTCGCGAGTGACTTTGGCCGTTTCCGAATTCAGGACATCGCGGCAGGCCCATTGGAAGATTGGATCCTCGCGCTGGGCATGAACTCCGCGCAAAGCCAGCACGCGGGCGATGGCGATACAGGCCCGGATCGTCGGCCGGCTGTTGTTCACCCCGACACACCGTAGTTCCCGCACCAAGTCCACGATGATCTCGGCATCGGACGGACCAATGCCGGAGCGGGCGATGGTGATCTGAATCTCCGTCGCCCGATCATAGTGCTCCAGCTCGATGGTAATCAGTCGATCCTTCAGCGCATCCTGGGTTTTGTGGACTCCGGCGTATTCTTCCGGATTAGAGGTGAAAATGGCCCTGAATTCCGGGTGCACCTTCAGGTAGCCGCCGCCCGAGGTGCGCAGCTTGGGCAGGTTGAGGATTCGTTCGGAAAAGATGCTTAGAAAGGGATTGTTGGCCTCGGGCCGCGAGCGGTTGAACTCGTCGTAGATCAGGGTGTCGCCATTCTGGCAGGCAGTCGTGAGCCGGTTTTCCAGCCATAGGGAATTCATCTCCTCCTCGGTTTTGACGACCGAATGGATGTAGTTATCAACTATCTTGTGGCGGCGGTAGCCGCCGTCGTGGCCGACCAGATCCGAACTGCCGAAGTCGTCATCCCCATGAATCAGGGACACGGCCCGACCCAGTTGCGCGGCCACGTGGAAAGCCAGGGTGGTTTTGCCGGTGCCGGCGGCGCCGGCAAAATGGATGGGATAGCCCACCTGCAAATAGGTGAGCGCTCGCTGTGTGATCTGTTCCACGAAGGGTGTCGTCACAAATCCGTTGCTGGGCTCGGGTAAAACGGCGTCATGGTTGTTCTGCATCTTTTACTCCCGGCAGCCTTGGAATTGCCGCCTTGTGTTCTGACTGGGTTCTTCCGTGATTGTTGAGGGCGCTGGCAATCTGGGGGGACGCGCCTGGATGATGTCAGTTTTTCCTGTCCGGAGCTTCCCATCGACCTCCGGAGAATCTGTAAAGCCGACCGAGTGGATTGAGGTTAGGAGCTGGTTGGGGCAATGGCGGCACCGGCAACAGCTCACACCGTCCGCGCTTGGGTTGCCTTCCCGCGCGCGAACGGTGTGACCTGATGAACGGCAGTGACGCCAGGGTCCTACCGTTTCTTCTTTTTCGCCTTGGTCGCCGACCCGGCGGCCATTGGAACATGCGTCGACGCCGAGCTGGCCCCAGCCCAGGCCCGACGGGCGCCCTCCATGTCCTCCAGAAATGCACCCCGCAATCCAGCGACCGTGTTCTGCAGCGCGGTCACCGCGTCCTTGACGTGCAGGACGACCTCATGCAGTTCGGCTTGGGTTTGCTTGGACATTTCCGCGCGAGCCTCCCCGAAACCGGTCAGCAGGCGGGAGACCTCCTCGTGCAGTCCTTCGGTCGCCTCCGCGAGATTGCGGCGCAGTTCGGCGCGGCTATCCCGGAGGGCGGCGATCTCACCGCACAAGCGCGACATGTCAGTTGCTATATTATTCATGATGGGCAGGTCTTTCTTGGTTTGAAGATCGGGCCGTGCCATCTCTCCACAAACCGGATCATCAGGGGAGAAGCTCGGCCACAACGCGCTCCAAGCGGGGTGTGATCGGACGAACTCCACTGCATCGTCCATATTGGCGAGCGACGGCTTTAGGCCGATTTGGCAGGCGGAGAATGGAACCCATTCTCCGCCCAACAATTGCCGTACCTGTATAAATCAGGCCGGAGCGGCGGCGGTGGCCGTCAGGCCGATCGCCTCTGCGTACTTCAGATATGTCTCAACCGAGGCGATAACCACCCGGGCTTCGACGGAGACCAACTCGATTCCGACCAGCGAGACCTTGGCCCAGACATCGATCACGATGCCCTTGTCAAGAATCCGATCCACTACTTCAGCCAGACTCGATGAGTCTGTAGATTTTGTAACTTTAGCCATGATTCACTCCTGTTTATTGTTTGTACACTTTCGTTATAGTTCGCGATTTTCCATTAACCTTTGAAATCGCATGATTGACCCCCATGCTTAGCGCGTGCCAGCGATGGAAAAACGGCCGTTCTGCCGGACCTTCCCGGGCGCCTCACCGGCGAATTCCGCGGGATTTTATTTCAGACTTTTTTCAGGGGGTAACCGATAGGGAATTCATTCCCGGTATTGGGTTCGCTACTCGCATGGAGTCATGTCCTCACCCTTCGGTCGCGGCCAACTCCTTGATGACCTCAAGGATTTTCTCGTTCAGAAAGGGTTTGGTGATGCAGGCACAAAACCGTTCTCCATTTTGGATCTGAGCCGCAATTCCCGGATCCTCCGGAAAGCAACCGGAGACGAACACGAGGCGCATGGAGGGATCCATCTCACGCAGGCGTTTGGCCAGCTCGAATCCGTTCACCGTACCAGGGAGGGCTACGTCCAGGAACGCGAGGTGGAAGCGGTGATGCTTCATCAGATCGAGGGCCGCTTGGGTGCTCAGGGCTCTTTGGCAACGCAGTCCTTTTAAGGCCAAAATGTTCTCAAAAGCCCAGCAAACATCCGGCTCATCGTCCACAATCAGGTATTCACGATTCATCGCTGTGTTTGGGTGGTCCGTCCTCGAGAAGGTTCAATCTTACGGTGAAGGTGCTGCCTTGCCCCGGCGCGCTCTCCACCCCGATGCCGCCGGCGTGTTGCTTGACAACAGTATAGCAGAGCGGAAGGCCCAACCCTGTGCCTGTCTTTTCGGTGGAACTTGAGAAGAACGGATCAAAGATATCATCGAGGTCTGCTGCCGGGATGCCGTGTCCGGTATCGGACACTTGGACGGTGATTTCATGGCGGTTCATGCCGACGTTCACGCTGAGCCGGCCCCCGTTCGGCATCGCGTGGATGGCATTCAAGAACAGATTCATGAATACCAGCTGGAGCAAATCGGCGTCGCCGAGGGTGAACGCGGGAATCTCCGGAAACTGCGCGTTCATTTCTATGAGCTGGACTTGGGCCTGGTCGGCTATCAAACCCAGTGCCTCCTTCACGACGGAGATCAGGTCCACTCTTGTGAAACCGTTCCGGGGGGATGGGCGCGCGAATTTTAGAAGGTGCTCAATGATCGTGGAGGCTCGTTGCATCCCCAGGGACACCTTTTGGGCGCACTCGCGGCGAAACTTGGGCTCGATTTCCTCGTCCTTGAGAAATTGCGCGGCGGCGGAACAGATCGCGAGGGGGTTGCGAAGTTCATGCGCAATGCCTCCGGCCATGACCCCCAAGGCGGCCAGTTTTTGCGCCTGCAGCAGCTGCGCCTCGAGCTTGCGACTCTCCGTGAGGTCGCGCCCGACCGCCACGAGGCCGATCGGGATGGCCCGTTCGTCCAGCATGGGCGAACAAGTCCAGGCAATGGAGATGACGCCGCCGCCCTTTTTCACGAGATTCCATGCTGTGGCTCGCAGGGATATGGCCTCTTGCCGTTCGGCTAACATCTTTCTTACTTCAGCCTCATGTTCCTTGCCGAAAAACTCGTAAAGGAACCGGTCCTTGACCTCCTGGAAAGTGTAACCCGAAATCTGTTCGGCGGATTTGTTCCAGCTTAGGATCCGGCCCTCGGGATCGGTGGAAAGAATGATTTCACCGGTGTTTTCAACCACGATCGCCAAGTGGCGTTCCATTCGGTCAACGTCCTCGCCCAAATGTGTCTGTTCGGTCACGTCCTCCAAGACCAGGATGGCGTATTCCCCGTTGCCATGGGCCGCGAGGGGAAGGATTTGATAATAATAAACCCGCATGAGCCCCCCAGGGGCGCGGAAGGATATTCTTCTGCCTTGGGTTGGCTTATCGGCCTCGAACACGCTTTGAATCCGTTGAACGATCTCGGTGTGATCCAAGATCGCTGGCGGAAAAACTTCCTGCAGTCGCTGATTGAATGTCTCTTCGATTGTTCGCTGGCTCTTTTCAAGGAAGTGCTGGTTAACGAGGGCGATGCGGAGGTCCCGGGTTACTAACAGCACCGACAAGGGAATCGCATCCAGCAAATCTCTGTAAAGCCCTTCAATCTCCGGCGCATCTGTATGGGCCACGCTCATCCGTCCTCCGATATATCCACTTCCGGAGCCACTTCCCGTTCAAGGACTGGGTTGAAACTGTAAGGCGGCCATGGACCCGATAGTTCGAAGGTCAGACCGCACAGCTTCTGGTCGGAGTTCGCGCGCTCGATCCGGCCGCGAAAATCCGCCAGGCCGGTTCGCGGCACCAAAAACGCCCAGTTCAAAACCATGTCCCGCTCCTCTCCAGTGGTTTCGCGCGACAGAATCCGGCGTTCGCAAACTTCCGAGGCCAGAGAGTGCAGATCTTCCAAGAGACCGTTGCTTACCTCCGCGAGGCGATCGTCCAACTCCTGCTTCACCTTGATCCGCAGACTTTGTTCCTGCAGGTAGGCCAATCCGGGCGCGGTGCTGAACGATCCTTCCTTCCCCGCGCGAGCGCGCGCCAGTAACTCTGCCTCGGCACGCGCCGCATCGAGGAGACCTTTCACCGCCCATTCCTCGTGACCGCTCACGCGTTCGAGGAACCGGCTGATGGCGTCTTCATTTTCCCGCAGGTAAGTTTCCAGGCTTGCCAGGGAGGAAAAGAGCGTGCCCAACCGGGCCGGTAACACGGGCCCCCGGCGCATCACCTGCTCGATCACCGCCTGATGCCTGCAGGCGCGTGGGGCCAGCCAGGCCAAATCCTGCAGATTCGCCTCGCCCGCGGGCCCGCAGAACTCCGCCTGCGAAACCACGTTCAGGACTGCCGCCACTTTCCCGATGCTATGGAAAAATGGGGCATGCTGTTCATCGATGCCTCCACTGGGGACCATCCCGTCAACCGACTCCGGCCCGGGGCCAGCTCGGGTGAATCCGTAAACGTAATACGCGTTGTTGCTATCGTCATTCATCGGTGGGCAGCGACCTCGGTAACTGCGTCCTCCAAATCCTCCGCTTCGAGCAGCATTTTCGCCTTAACTTCCAGTACCGATTTACTCGCGCCCGAATCGTCGGTTTCCTCCGCGCCCGCTTTCGCCGGCTTGGCGGACAAGTCTTTCAAAACCACGACCGCGCGGCGCACCGCGCGGAGGGCCGCGAGGTTGCAGACGGACGCAATGTGCGCCCCGCTGAAGTCCTTTGTCTTTGCCGCCAGCGCACTGACCTTGATGTTCCGCGCCATTGGCTTGCCGCGCAGATGAACCTCAAAAATCTCCCGGCGCTCCAGCTCATCCGGCAACGGTATCTCGACGACTTCATCAAAGCGGCCGGGCCGAAGGATCGCGGGATCCAGCCGATCCAGCCGGTTCGTCGCCCCCAGCACCACGACTCCCTTGATCTCTTCGACGCCATCCAATTCCGCCAGAAACTGGCTTAACACCCGATCGGTAACCGGCGTGTCTGAAACCGCGCCGCCGCGGACCGGCATCAAAGCGTCTATCTCGTCAAAGAAGATGATGCACGGTGCCGCTTGCCGGGCCTTGCGAAAGACGTCGCGCACTTGCCGCTCCGATTCGCCCACATACTTGGACAGCAGGGCCGGGCCTTTGACCGAAATGAAGTTCACCCGACTTTCGTTGGCGATGGCCTTGGCCAGCAGGGTCTTCCCGCAACCCGGCGGACCGGACAGCAGGATGCCCTTGGGCGGGCGAACCCCCATTTGTTCAAAGAAGGGCGCGTATTGCAGCGGCCATTCGACGGCTTCCACGAGTCGTTGCTTCAGTTTGCCCAGCCCGCCCACGTCGCTCCAACGCACGTTGGGCACTTCGACAAAGACCTCCCGGATGGCTGAAGGTTCGACCTCTTGCAGCGCCGCCATGAAATGGTCCATGCGCACCTCCAATTTCGCCAGTCGTTCGTAGGGGATCTTGGCCAGGGAGAAATCCATGTCGGCCAGAATGTCGCGCAGACAGATCATGGCGGCCTCCCGGCAGAGCGCCTCCAAGTCGGCGCCCACAAAACCATGCGTGATCTCCGCCAGGAGATTCATATCCACATCCTGCCTCAAGGGCATTCCCCGGCTGTGAATCTCCAGGATGTTGAGGCGCCCATTGCGGTCGGGAATCGGTATCGCAATCTCCCGGTCGAACCGGCCGGGCCGGCGAAGCGCCGGATCCAGCGCGTTCGGAATGTTGGTGGCGCCAATGACAATGACATTCTGCCGCTTCGTCAGTCCATCCATCAGCGCCAGAAGTTGGGCGACAACCCGCTTTTCCACCTCCCCGACCACTTGCTCGCGCCGGGGGGCGATGGCATCGATCTCGTCCAGGAAAATGATGCTCGGCCCCTGGCGCGTCGCCTCCTCGAAAACCTTGCGCAAGTGCGCCTCGCTCTCGCCATAAAACTTATGGATGATCTCCGGGCCGCTCACGGAGAAAAAATTGGCTTCTGTCTCATGCGCGATGGCCCGCGCGATGAGCGTCTTGCCGCATCCGGGGGGACCGTGGAGCAGCACGCCCTTGGGCGCGTCAATGCCCAGCCGCTCGAACACCTCGGGATGCCGGAGCGGCAGTTCGATCATTTCCCGGATGCGGTGAAGCTGGGGTTTCAGTCCGCCGATATCCTCATACGGGACCGCCATCCGGCTGGATTCCTTGGCCTCCGCTTTGCCAATCGTCAGTTCCGTCGTCGGGTTGATCAACACGGGGCCGCGGGGAGTCGTGCTGTCCACCCTGAAATCGGCCGAGCGGCTGCCAAACAACACCGCCCGGATCCGGTCGCCTTCCCGGACCGGCAATCCATCCAGCAGGCTGCCGATGTAGTGGAGATCGCGGGCATCCGGCGCCACCGTCAGCGGCGCCAGCCCGATCCGCTGGGCCGGGCGAATGGCAACTTTCTGGACCTGGACAAACTCATCGAGCGCCGCGCCGGCATTCTCTCTGGTTAGTCCGTCCAACTGAATGCGGGACTGGCCGCGGAGTTCTTTGTAGGCCGGCATTACTTTGCAAACCGTCGTGCGTTTGCCGACCACCTCCACCGTGTCTCCGATGGCGGCTTGGAGCCGTGCCATGTCTTCGGGACCGATCCGGGCCAGGGCCCGCCCCACGTCTTTCCCGACCGCTTCCGTAACCTTGAGCTTGAGCTTTGCTGATTCGGTTTTTTCCATAAGTCAGATCCGCGGCTTGGAGGTTTCCTGCAACCGGTCGGCCGGCTTGGGGTCATTTTCCCGGCGCCCGATCATTCCGCATCAGGTTCGCGCTTCCAGCCCGTAGGCCTCCAGGCCGGAGGTGCGGCGGGGGAGAACTTCGAATGGCCCTTATTTCGGCGTGATTATTTGACGCATTTGATTTCCACCACCCCGTTGTTGCACGAGAGGCGCATTTTCCCCTTGGGATAATTGCCGGGCAGCAGCACCTCCTTGCGGTATTTCTTGTCCCCTTTGGCGGCGGTGATCGTCAGCACGTCGTCCTTGACCCCGAGTTGCACATCCGCCGCGCTGATTCCCGGCATCTCGGCCACGACGAGAAGGTGGTCTTTCTCCTCAAAAAGATCCACCACGGGTTCGCGGATTTCTGCAACCACCGGCTGGCCCGTTTTCTTGTCGGTGTGGATATTCCCGAAGGACTCAATTCGGGGCGCCTCATCCCCCAGGCCGACCTTGACCGTAAACCCATAGATGCCTTTGAGGCCTTTCCCATCGCCATGAATCTCGCCGGTGCGGTGCAGTTCGGCGCCCGTTTCCCCCAGTTCGCTCAGCTTTTCCACCAAACCGGTCAGCCCTGACAGGAATCCGCCGAAGCCGAAACCACTTTCAGTATTGAGTTCGTTTTTGCCTTGGTTCTTTTTTTTCATAGCGCTTCTTGATTTTGGGTTACCCCGTATTTTTTGACTTTCGACTGGATCGTCTTGTAATCGATGTGGAGCAGGCGGGCGGCTTTGGCCTTGTTGCCGCCGGTCGTCCGCAGGGTTTGCAGCAAAACCTCCCGCTCCACCGCCGTCGTGCTTTGTGCCACAATTTCCTTGAGCGAAAGGTTGGTGGTGGACACGGCTTGCACCCAGGCGGGTGGCGCCACCCTATAAGCAGCCTGGCCGTTCTCTTGGAGAATATCCAGATGGCTTTCGGTCACCACGGTGTCCGCCAGGAGCACAGACCGCCGGATCGTCGACCGCAGTTGGCGAACATTCCCGGGCCACGGGTAATTAAGCAACGTTTGGATGGCTGGCTCTGCAAACCCGTGCACGTTTTTGTGCAGTTCCCGGTTGGTCAGATCCAAAAACCGTTTTGCCAGGTAGATAATGTCCTCCTTGCGCTGGCGCAGCGGAGGGATCTCGAGCGTAAACTCGTTCAACCGATAGAACAAATCCACCCGGAACCGCCCCGCGGCGGCGGCCGCTTCCAGATCCTGGTTGCCGGCGGCGAGCACCCGCGTGTCGATCGCTATCGGGCGGGTGCCGCCGACCCGGTAAATGGCCTTTTCTTGCAGCGTCCGCAGCACTTTCGCCTGGGCGCTGAGGGGCATGTTCAGGATCTCATCCAGCAAGAGGGTGCCGCCGTCGGCCAGTTGAAATTTGCCCGGTTTCTGGCCGACCGACCCGGTGAACGCTCCTTTTTCATGTCCGAACAATTCCGACTCCAAAAGCGCTTCCGGAATCGCTCCACAATCCACCGGCACAAACGGCCCTTTGGCGCGTGGACCGGCCCGGTGAATCGCTTGCGCCACCACCTCTTTGCCGGAACCGGTTTCGCCGAGAATGATCACGTTGAAGTTCGATTTGGCGACCCGGTTGATGTCGGCAATCAGTCGTCCGATGGCCCCACTGGGTCCCATGAGGTAGGTGAGTTCATGGTTCGTGTCGATTTGCCCGCCAAGCTGCTTCAGGTTGAGTTTGGTCTGGCGCTCCGCCAGGGCATAATGGACCACCCGGACCAGTTCCTGATGATCATACGGTTTCGCCAGGTATTCGCAGGCGTTGGCCCGCATCGCCTCCACGGCCCCGTGAACTCCCGCGTGTGCGGTCAAGATCACCACCGGGAGATCCTCGTCCAAGGATTTTGCCTGGCGCAGGACCTCCAGGCCATCCATGTCCGGCAGCTGCAGGTCGACAATCAGCACATCAACGGGGGCCGTGCGGAGTTGTTGCAGGGCGGTCCTCCCATCATTCGCCGTCAGGGGGATGATGCCCTCATGCTCCAGCAAGTGGGAGATCAATTCACAGATAACCTGCTCGTCGTCCACCACCAAGACCCGGCTTTTCCTGTTGTTCAGCCGCATGGTTTTTTTGCCCGAGACCCAGGATGAATGGGGCGGGTGATTTGGATATCCTTGGCGATCCACTTATCGAGGGAGTGAAGCATCCCCAAGAACAGGAGGCCGATTTCGCCTGGACTTAGCGTACGGTTGATCCGCTCGGCGACAGCCTGATCCCGTTGCTGAAGCAGGTTTTTGCTCAACGTCTTTAGCCGATCCTCCAGATGGGTTGCTTGCGCCGATTTGTGGGCAGCCAGAATCTCTTTGGTCAGCTTATATTCGCGCACGAGCAACTCAGCCGATTCAGTGCCCATGATGGTGGCCCCTTGCCTTTTCAAATGAAGCAGCAGTTGATGGTTCCGACTGCCGGCCTTCGCCAAGGCCGTCACAATTTCCAGCTCCCGCCCGCAAATGGGCAGGCCATCTTGGTAAAGCCGTACCTTTGAGTAAGGCAACGACCAACTGCCAATCGCCTGCTCGATCTGCGACCAGATTTTATTCACCAAGGTAACGGTTTGCTCCCAGCCTTGTTGTCCCAGCTCCTGAATGGAGATCGCTTGGATCGCGGGACCGAGGCTGCCCATGTCTGCCTGGGTGTGTATCACCGGGATATGGATCAACCTCCGAAGCGCCGAGCTGGGCGTCGGTGATCCGTCCGAGCGCACCGTGGCCAGCGCGGGGTCAGTTTGAATGGATACGCGCAACGTGAGCCTGATTGAGGGAGTTGATGATAGTGAAGGAAAGGCTGGAGGAATCCGCGCCGCGTACCGTTGGTTCATCGGTGGGCTGCGCTGATCGGGCGATAGGTATCCGGAAATTGCACGGTCTGCAACTTTCGAGACATACACAAAAACCCGCAAATCGGGCGGCGGTCATCCTGTGCGGACGGCAGGATTCGCACTGACGCGCGGACCCGTCGCTGCTCCGCTACGGCAGAGTGAGCTCTCCCCCAGACGTCCGGCAGCCGCGTTACGGAATGATGATCTCATTGCGGATCGCATAGCGCACGAGCTCGCTGACCGAGTGGAGATCGAGTTTGCTCATGATGTTCGCGCGATGCGTTTCCACCGTCTTCACACTGATGCCCAGGGTGTCCGCGATCTCTTTCGAACTCCGCCCCTCGGCCACGAGCTGAATGATTTCGCGCTCGCGCGACGTGAGCAGATTGCCGTGGGCATCCTCTTCCGCCTGATCGGCGCAATGCAGGTAACCGTGCAGCACCATCTGCGAAACCCTGCCGGTGAAGAAAGGGAGATGCCGGCTGAGTTGCGCGACTGCGGCCACGATCGTCGTGCCGGCATCGCTCTTCAGCACGAAGCCACGGGCACCGGCGGCGAGGGCTTCGCGGGCCAGTTGCTCGGACTCGTGCATGGTCAGGATCAGCACCTCGGTATGGGGCAGGACCGCGCGAATCTGCCGGGTCACCTCCAGGCCGTTCAACTCCGGCATGGCGAAGTCCAGCACGATCACGTCGGGCTGGAGCTTGAGCGCCTTGGCCACGGTCTCGCGGCCGGTCGCGGCCTCGCCACATACTATCCAGTCGGACTGCTCCTCCAAGATTTTGCGCAGCCCCTCGCGGATGATCTGATGGTCGTCGGCGATGAGAATCCGTGTCATGGTTGTAGGGTCTACGTGTCCAATGGGAGGATGGCGACAACACAGGTGCCTTGGGCGCCCGAGTTGATCTCCAGCCGTCCGCCCAATTGGCGCATGCGTTCCCGCATGCCGAGGATGCCCACGCCCAGGTTGTTCACCGGCAATTCCTCCGCCACGACGTCTCCGCTCAGCTTCATGCCGCGGCCCCTGTCCCGCACTTCCAGCTTGACTTCGTCGGTCGTGCGGACGAGGCGGACCGACGCGGTCCGGCTGCCCGAATGGTGCAGAATGTTGGCGAGGCTCTCCTGCAGCACCCGGAACAGGGCCAGCTCGCGTTCGTGTGACAGTCGGCCCAACTCGTCGGAGATTTCGAGATCCACCCGGATCCCGCTGCGCCGCGCAAAGCCATCCGTGTAGTCGCGCACCGTGCCGGCCAGGCCCAGCGCTTCGAGCACCGGCGGATGCAGCAGGTAGGTCATAGTGCGGATTTCGCTGGCGCACCGTTCGGTCAACATTGCCGTGTCCGCCAGGATCGTCCGCACATCGGCGCTCAGTTCCGAGGTCCGCGCCCGCACCACCGCGATATTCATGCTGATCGCCGCCAGTTCCTGCGCCGTGGTGTCGTGCAGCTCCCGGGCCAGGTGCCGGCGCTCTTTATCCTGCAGGCGCATGAGCCGGCCGGACAGCTCCCGAACGGCCGCCTCGCGCTGCTGTTCTCGTGAGATGTCGCGAATCACAACCATGTGGATCCGGCGTCCCTCGTACTCGACGAAGCTGGCGGTGATTTCAACGGGGAAAGCCGTCCCGTCCTTCCGGCGATGCCACCGGAGCGGGATGTGCGTGTTGCCAGCCTCGATCGCCCTGCGCATCCTGTTGGGTTCCGCGGAGACATCCGCGGCCGTCATCCGGAGGAACTCTTCGCGGCTGTAACCGTAGAGTTTCACCGCGGTCGCGTTGGCGTCGAGCAGCCGCTGGGTTCCGCACTCGACGAGGAAAACGGCGCTGTCCCCGGTGTCGAACAGTTTGCGATACCGCGCCTCTCTCTCGCGCAGCGCCTCTTCCGCCCGTTTGCGTTCGGTGATGTCGCGGATATTGCACTGGATCACCTTGTGGTGTTCGACCTCGTACAAATTGCTGACAAACTCCACCTCGCGCCGCCGCCCATCCTTGGCCTCAAGCGGCAGGTCTTCATAACGGATATAGCCCTCCTGCCGCAGCGTGGCAGAAGCTGCTTCGGCCAATGCGCGGTCCCTGAAAAAGCCGATTTCCCATAGCCGCTTCCCCAATAATTCCTCGCGGGTATAGCCCAGCATCTCCAACAAAAACGGGTTCGCGTCGACGATCTGACCCGTACCGGCCTCAAGAATCAAGATACCGTCCTGAGCGGTCTCGAACAGCCGTCGGTAGCGAAGCTCCGAATTCCGCAACGCTTCCTGTACGGTCTCTTCGTTTTGCGAGGCTGGATGCATTGAATCTTCCACATCTGCACTAGGTCAGGGAAGTGGCGATCAGGGAGATTGCATATTTTGATATCGCGGGACGCCCGCAGCGGCGGCGCTAATCGACGGGTCAGCGCGCGGGTGCGACCCGCGAGGCGGACCCGCTCGATCCAGGCAGTGACGCACAGTGACGGCTAGCGTCTTCACATCGTACGGCTTGGGCAAAAAAATCACCTCGTTGGATATCAACGCCTGCGCCTCAGAGATCTCATCACTGTAGCCGCTGGAAAGAATTCCCTTCAGGGTGGCTTTCGCCCGTTTCAACCGTTCGAACAATTCGATCCCCGTCATGCCTGGGGGCATCCTCATGTCCGTAAACACCAGGTCGATCTCTCCCTGGTGGTCAGCCCATATCTGGATCGCTTCCTCGCCATTGGCCGCCTCGAGGACGCGGTACCCATACAACTGCAGGCTCAGCGCGACCATGTCACGAATGGCCTTTTCATCGTCCACCAGCAGAATTGTCTCCTTCCCCTTCCTAACCTGCAAAGGAAGGTCTTCAGGTGTAACCGGCGGTGCTTTGGGCAAAGCGGGAAGATAAACACGAAAGGTGCTGCCCTTACCCATCTGGCTGGTTACTTCCACCCAGCCTCTATGTTGCTTCGTTATTCCATAGACGGCCGCCAGCCCCAGACCCGCGTTTTTGCCCGCCTTCTTGGTAGTGAAGAAAGGCTCAAAGAGACGCTTTGACGTAGCCGTATCCATCCCACAACCGGGATCGGCCACCGAAAGACACACGAACCATCCCGGGCGCGCCTCAGGGTTCGCCAGGGACGTCTCGGCCTTCAACTCTACCAGTCTGGCATCAATCGTCAGGCGGCCGCCCTCCGGCGCCATCGCATCCTGCGCGTTCAGGCACAGGTTCGTCACCACCTGCTCCATCATGGTCGTGTCCGCCTCGATCCAGAGGGGATCGTCGCCTACCTGCAATTCCAGATGGATCTGGTTGCCCAGCAGTCGCCGCAGCAGGGCGCGCAGGTTGGCCAGTTCGGCTTTAAAGTCCAAGGGATGCAGCTGGATGACTTGCTGGCGGCTGAAGAGTAGCAGCTGCCGGGTCAAACTCGCCGCCCGCTTGGCTTCGTGCTCCAGTTGCCGGAGCGAGCTTTTGATGTCTTCCGGCAGTTTCGGCTTTTCCAGCATCAGACTGAGCTGCAGCAGGGTCGACGTCAGCAGGTTGTTGTAGTCGTGCGCCACGCCACCGGCCAGCTGACCCACCGCCTCCATTTTGCGGGACTGCTGCAACTTGGCCTCCAGGAGCTTCCGGTCGGTGATGTCACGGATATTGCACTGAATCACCTTGTGGTGATCGACCTCGTACAAGTTGCTGACAAACTCCACCTCGCGCCGCCGCCCATTCTTGGCTTCAAGCGGCAGGTCTTCATAGCGGATATAGCCCTTCTGCTGCAGCGTGGTAAAAGCTGCTTCAGCCAATGCGCGGTCCCTGAAAAAGCCGATTTTCCAGAGCTGCTTTCCCAACAATTCCTCGCGGGTATAGCCCAGCATCTCCAACAAAAACGGGTTCGCGTCGACGATCTGACCTGTGTCGGCCTCAAGAATCAAGATGCCGTCCTGGGCAGCTTCGAACAGCCGCCGGTACCTAACCTCCGAATCCTGCAACGCCCGCAACAAGGGCTCAATTCGTGGCGGGCTTGGATCCATCAGATCCTCCAGAAATGCACAAAACTAACGACGGCAGGATGAAAATTATAATTATAAATTCTCATCAATACCCGCGCGGCAACTCCAATTGACGGAGTGCCTTCAAACCCCCAACTGAGCCAGTCGAAAAACGCGGCGAACAACAGGAAACCGAGATCATGGCCTTCGGTAGGGCCATCTCGACGTGCATCAGTATCAAGCCACAGCCGACTCCTGCTCAAGCGGGTCGCCCCCGAGCCGTCCCTCTCCGACATCTGGAGATCGATCGCCGCGAGGTCCGGTCGCAGCCGAGCGGCCAGATCCACTGCCTCGCGGCCGTTCACGCCCATCCCCGCCAAATCAAAGTCCGGCTTCATCGTCAGAAGCCGCCGGAGCGTTTTCACCATGATCGCCGAATCATCCATAAGCAGCGTGCCGATCTGCGCCGCGTGCCGGTTCATCGGCAGGCTGCGCTGATCGGGCGATAGGTATCCGGTAATTGCACGGTCTGCAACTTTCGCGACATACATAAAAACCCGCAAATCGGGCGGCGGTCATCCTGTGCGGACGGCGGGATTCGCACTGCCGCGCGGAACTGTCGCCACTCCGCTATGGCGGAGTGGGCTCTCCCCCCAGACGTCCGGCAGCCGCGTTATGGCTCGACGATCTGATTGCGGATCGCGTAGCGCACGAGCTCGCTGACCGAGTGGAGATCGAGTTTGCGCATGATGTTCGCGCGATGCGTCTCCACCGTCTTCAAGCTGATGCTCAAGGCGTCCGCGACCTCTTTCGAACTCCGCCCCTCGGCCACGAGCTGAATGATTTCGCGCTCGCGCGACGTGAGCAGATTGCCGTGGGCATCCTCTTCCGCCGGCTCGGCGCGATGCAGGTAACCGTGCAGCACCATCTGCGAAACCCTGCCGGTGAAGTAAGGGAGATGCCGGCTGAGTTGCGCGACTGCGGCCACGATCGCTGTGCCGGCATCGCTCTTCAGCACGAAACCACGGGCACCGGCGGCGAGGGCTTCGCGGGCCAGTTGCTCGGACTCGTGCATGGTCAGGATCAGCACCTCGGTATCGGGCAGGGCCGCGCGAATCTGCCGGGTCGCCTCCAGGCCGTTCAACTCCGGCATGGCGAAGTCCAGCACGATCACGTCGGGCCGGAGCTTGAGCGCCTTGGCCACGGTCTCGCGGCCGGTCGCGGCCTCGCCACATACCTTCCAGTCGGGCTGCTCCTCCAAAACCTTGCGCAGCCCCTCGCGGATGATCTGATGGTCGTCGGCGATGAGAATCCGTGTCATGGTTGTAGGGTCTGCGTGTCCAATGGCATGATGGCGGCGACACAGGTGCCTTGGGTGCCCGAGTTGATCTCCAGCCGTCCTCCCAATTGGCGCATGCGTTCCCGCATGCCGAGGATGCCCACGCCCAGGTTGCCCACCGGCAATTCCTCCGCCACGACGTCTCCGCTCAGCTTCATGCCGCGGCCCCTGTCCCGCACTTCCAGCTTGACTTCGTCGGTCGTGCGGACGAGGCG
>Ga0208457_1000393_pt1 | contig 46310 bp, 48 predicted proteins | sample June2015DPH_10_1_FD_185513 | JGI IMG/M metagenome (GOLD analysis project Ga0208457, IMG submission 185513) | Peatland microbial communities from SPRUCE experiment site at the Marcell Experimental Forest, Minnesota, USA - June2015DPH_10_150... | ecosystem: Environmental > Terrestrial > Soil >... | reverse complement strand
TTAGATGGATCAGATTTCATCTTATTGCTCTTCATTTTATGAAATACCACATTAGAAAATCGAGATGCCATTTCCCAAGCTTTTTCAATAACCCAAAAGCAGTTGTATAACAATAAGGATTTTTAGAATGTTTGAGATTGGAGCTGTGGAAGATGCGTCCCCACTTCAGAGATCATAGCCACTTTACTCAATGAGAAGTATCTTGAGGAGGTATATTGGAGCTCGGCACTGCCCCCGGCTTTGTTGGGAGGTGTCAACGCCTCTATATTTTTCTAAACATTGGGTGTCTGACCGGGGAGATTATGGAATCGAGGTTTCGTAACCCATTTTCACCCTCATATATCTCTCCAAGGTGCGTTTATAAACCCTATAGGAACGTTTTTTAAACGTCTTTTCCCGCCGGGCCATAAGGTATATTGTCCTTTGGTGTGAAGGGCCTTAAAAGACGAAATTTACGTCTTTGGGGATTCGGGGCTTTTACCCTTTTTACGGATTCTACCGTGTACTCCCAGCTAAAGGTTGCCTTATCCATTATTTCGCATGTCGGATTAGGCCTCATTCCACTAAAACCACCCCGAAGATATTTTCCTCCTCATCACGTGTCCGCACAACTTCAATAGGAAACCCATTGTCCCTTGCGGTCTTGAAGACATCAATGCCGCATGCCTCCATCGAAGGTCTCGCCTCAAGTCCGTGGTTACAGGAGCCTGACAGGTTACATTCCTTGCAAAGATCACAAGGGCCAGATCCCATGCTCCAGGCCTTATAATACCCATCGAGAAACATCTCGATTTCGAGGCGAACGATGGCCTTGCTGAAAGCCTTTCTCCTGACCCACCTCTTTTCTCCTTTTAGTAATCTTCGATGGAGTAGGATGGCCTTTTGGTAGGAGTCGATCACCTTACGAGTAATGTCTGGGGTAGGCGTGCGGGGAGGACAGCAAAGGCTCATCCCGAAACCGGGGCATCCATATTGGCATTTCATCCTCACCCACTCGGCGGTTACAATGGAACCAGGATCAATGATCTTTGCTCCCTCGATCCCCATCTCCATTGCTTTCTTGCAGAAGGACTCCACTGATTTCATTGAAACATCCCCCTTCCCGCATTGGAAAATTTGATGTGACAATAAGTTCTAAATCCAAAGCACGAAATCCTTAAAACACCTATTTAGGTCTTGGATATGACTTTGTCACCTATGTTACTCTAATAAAATCCACTCCTGCTCTTTCCCTACATTAGAGATTTCTATTTCTCCTTTTCTAACCTGTTCATTTCCTTGAGCACGCCCATAGCGATAGTCGAATGAGCAAAAGCGCCCCCTGCCCTCAAAGCAGCAGCGACGAAAACAGCCTCTGCAATCTCTTGATCACTCGCCCCTGCTTTTTTAGCAGCCCTGACATGGCCCTCGATACAATACGGGCATTGAGTCGTATGGGCTACGCCGATAGCGATGAGTTCCTTCACCTTCCTGGGAAGAGGGCGCTTTCCCTCTCAAAGATCTCATTGTTAAAGTTTTTGAAAGCTTGAAACATGTCCTTCTGGGTCTCCTCAAGGTCTTTGTAATGCTTCCGACCGTCAATGGGGTAAAAGTATTCTCTCATCTGGGTCTCCTTTCTTAGAAAGCGTGGTTCCTAGAAATCTGCCACATTTCTTTCCAATAAATCAAGATCCTCCAGTCGATTCCCTGTTTAGGCTTCGGGATTGTAATCAGCGGGTTGGCGGTTCAAATCCGTCCGTGGGCTCCATAACTAATTGAAAATGCCCACTTTTCATAGGTGGGGGCAGAGCCCCAAGTCTTGACAGAAAACGGTTTATCAATTAAAAATGAACTTAATGCAGCAGGTCTCCAAGTAGGGACGCTACCAATAATTTATAAGGAGAACAAAAGATGAAAAATGTAGAGATGAAAGTGGAAGACAATATCCTGATTATTAAAGTAGACCTTACAAAAGAACATGGTCCTTCATCATCAGGAAAGACCATTATCATTGCATCAACGGAAGGGAATATTTCTATTCCTAATAAGGAAGATATTAAGATAGGATTGAATATCTATAAGAAGAAGTAAGGCGGCAAGTGATTTTTTTCTAGCCGATACTTTTAAATGGAGGCAGCTGTAAATGAGTATATTGCTAAAACTCCGATACAGTCACTGTGATAAAATTGTGACAGAATTAATTTAAATAGACTGAAATAGATGGAATAGACTGGAATAGATAGAAAACCTTCTAACCCAATATTATCAAGACTTAACGGGAAACCAGACCAAAATCAAAGGGTTAGAAAAATTACTAAATTTAGATTTGTAATCAGCGGATTGGCGGTTCAAATCCGTGCATGACGAGTTTTGTTCTTCATATTCACCTGTCATTTCTTTACTGGCCTCAGTAAACCACCAAAAACACCACCAATCAGTCCAAGAAATCCAAAGTAAAGTGTTGATACGAAAACTCCTGCGCCCATAATTGAACCTACAATTCCACCCAAGGCCGCTCCTGGAAGACCACCAAAGATGCTTCCTAATAGTCCTCCGATTGTTGTAAGAAATATGGCTACAATTATTCCTCCAATCGTTCCACTCAAAAAACCGGATAGAATCCCTCTCTTCACTCCTCCTGCAATAAGGCCTGCGATAAAGCCAGCCAGAATGGGACCCAGTATAGGAATCGTGCTTAGAACTGTCATTGCTATTGCACCAATTATGACCCCAAGAATCATTCTATTTACCTCCCCTCATCTCTCAATATGAACCTGAAAACATGTCTTCCTTCATCGACAAGTTCTTATCTCCTTGGTTCCGCTTCGTAAAACCATTCCTTTTTGTCCTCATCATAATGGATTTTATGGATAAATCCATCATTCCCTTTTACTTCAAAGAACCTCTTTATTGGCTTGTAACCAGTCCCTTGTTCAATCCATGCGCTAACAATTTCTACCACTTCCACCTTGTTTCCATGGGGGATGAATTCTCTCGGAGTTTCCTCTCCCCGATAACCCGAATAAGCAACTATCGTGACCTTTTCTTCAGTCGCCCTATTTCCTCTCATCTTCTTTGCTGAAGGCCTTCAGCAGAAAGCCTTTTCGGGGTTAGCATCCAAATACTGCAGCAAGGATAAAAACACCGTGCTCCCATCCTGGTTAATTTGTTTTATCATAAAAATTTAGGCTTAGAGGCATCTTTGATAATTAATTCCTTCTTCCTTGTATCTAACCCATACGAATATATGTTGTTCCCTTGCGAGAAGATAATCTTGTTATTGGTGACCCAATTGAAATCCGCTCCTTGGATTTTATGCATGTTGGTTGGACTTTGAACTTCTATTACCAATGCCTCTGGAGAAAAGAACATCCCAACATACTTCCCATCGAAAGACCATGATAACTCATTTACTCCTGCTGCTTTTGCTTTTGCCCTTCCTCTATATATCCTTCTCACCGAGCCATCTTTGAAAGTATATATCCACAGGTTATCAAAATACTCCTTCCCCTCGGACTCTACTTCAACGAATGCAATATTCTTTTTGTCCTCCGATATTTTAGGTTCAAGCACGCTTCTTTTTGACAAGATGACCCTGTCGTCCTTTGATTTTAAATCAACCAGATGGAGATTCTGTTTAAATCCTTCCCCAAGTCCCATGTCATCAATATAGAGCATATAAGATCCGTCTCTATAAAAATCTGCCTCAAATAATTGGTTCCCCTCCTGATAGTCTACCTCTCTCTGCATTCCCCTCCGAAGATCATATTCAAAGAATCCGGATATATCAAAGCCAGAACTCTCGTAGTAGAATAGCTTTTCACCGGGCAACCATTTTGAAGGGTATATCCAGTTATCTTTCGGCGTTATCTCCTTCACGACCTTTTGTTTTTCGATGTCCACAATTACTATTGAGCATACTGCCCTCTTTGGTGCTTCCTCGCCTTTCTCCCATAACCCTGGCTCATCAACATACTTAAGAATTTTTGAATAAGCGAGATATTTTAGGGAAGGGGAAAATAGGAAATCCTCTACTTTCCCATTGGTTTTAGTTATCTGCTTCATTTCCTTGCCATTTTGATTGGCAATCCAAACATCACCTTTTTTGAGAAAAGCAAGCTTGTGTGTCAATTCATTGGTACTTATTGCTCCTGCATTCCCAACGGTCAAGACAATGAAAAAAATCAACAAGCTGACCTTAATTATTCGCTCCATCATCTGCTTTTTACCTTCCAGTACAGCTAAAGGTGCCTTATGAATGGGTCTTTCTTTGAAAGTAATTTCCATTGTTCCTCTCTTTTTTGTAAAGCTGCATTCAACAGCGAAGTGCAACACATGAGCCCAAAACTTCATTGGGCGTTCGGTCATTGAGCTTTCAGCCTATGGGTTGGTTTTAACTGAAGTGTATTAGATTAGAAACAGACTGTCAATGAGGATTGGGAAAGGCTGGATAAATGCTTTCCAAAGAAATATTTGACAAAAAAGTCATTAAATTTTACAAATTGGCAATTTAAATTGCCCCGGAGGTTTAAATGTCGAAAATAAGAATAGATATTCCCGGTTGGGGGAACATCGATATTAAGAATATTGTCATCGACCTGAACGGAACCATTGCTACCGATGGGAGGATTCCCATCGAAGTTAAAGAAAAGATTAACTCTCTCTCTGAACTGGCGAAAGTTTATATTCTAACAGCTGATACTCAGGGAACCGCCAATGAAGAAATCTTAGGTATGAATGTAGAACTGATAAAGGTACCTGAAGAAAACAGCAAAAAAGGAAAATTTGAATTTTTAAGAACCCTCAATCTAGAAACAACCGTGGCCATAGGAAATGGAAGCAATGATCAACTCACCCTGAAAGAAGCTGCCCTTGGGATAGCAGTACTAGGAGATGAAGGGGTGTCTGTTTCTGCCATGAAGAGTGCGGATATCGTGGTAGAGAATATTCATAATGCTTTGGATCTCTTTTTGGAACCTAAGAGACTAATCGCCACATTGAGAGAATGAAAAAGACCCTTCTTCCCCCTTAAACATAACTCCCAGACCGGCAATAAATGAGCCTTCCTAACAACCCCTATTAACGAAGCCTATTTAGTAGTTTTTTTCCTCGAGGAGTTTTCTCACATCACGGCGACCAAGCTTTCGGAGCCCCACCATTACTGATTTCTTTTCATCCTTTGGCTTAAACTTCCCTATCTCCCACTGATGCGCTGCCCCGACGGTGACACCTGTAAGAATGGCCAGTTCCTTCTGACTGATCCCCAAGTTTTTACGAAGGCTTCGGATCAAAGCTGGAGAAAAGCGGGATTTTTTAACCTCTTCGGGGGTCGCCTCCAATGGTATCTTTCTCTTTTTCAACTCATTTTGCTGTTGGGCTACAAATCGTTCTAAAGCCAAGACCGTTTTGCGAAGTTGGGAGACCGCACTCTTCAACAACCGGACATCCCGACCCAATGGAACTAAGGTTTTCCGCATCTCCCTTTTTGCCAAACGTACAATTTCAGATTTGATAGTGACTCCCAGCTTGCCCATGAATCCCTCCTACCGTTTAGACTTGGGTTTTATCTACGTTAAGGGTTAATAAAGGACGGCTCTAATTTCGGTTTGATTTTATAAATAATCAAACAGGGTGTCAATGAGAAATTAGAGGGAATGCGTCCCTCTCCAGAGTTCAGCCCCACTCTAACGAATGAGAAACATCCTGAGTAGGTTTATTGATGCTCGGCATCGCCACCGATTTGTTTAGGAGGCGTGATGGGTGTGAGTTTGGGTGGGAGGCTGGTAGGAGGTGAGGAGAAAATGGGGAGTCAAGTTTACGATATTCGGAAGATTGTGTCACTATCACTACTCTTCATCGTAGCTTTCGGCACGGGAGCGAAAGCGGAGAAGGAGATTGACCCCGAGCGGTGGATCAGCGAGGCCGAGGTGGCCCTTGCCCAGGTTGAGGATTACAAAGCGATCTTTCACAAACAGGAGCGAATCGAAGGAAAGCTAAAGGAAGAGGTGACGGTATTGTTTAAGTTCAAAAAACCATTTAAGGTGTATATGAAGTGGATAAAAGACCCTCACAAGGGGCGCGAGTTGCTCTATGTGGAGGGATGGAATAAGAATCACATGATGGTTCACGAAAGCGGAATCACCGGCATCGTAACGGTGAACCTCAACCCGAGAGGTTCGTTGGCAATGGAGGGAAATCGTCACCCGATCACTGATTCGGGTTTAGACCATTTGATGAAGGTCATTGGGGACAATGTGCGGAGAGGGATTAGGAATAGTGAACTTGAGTTCAAAGAGATGGACAAAGAAACTGTTTATGGCCGCAGGACCCAACGAGTGGAAATCATCTTACCAAGAAACAAGACAAGAGGATACTACTGTTACCGGGCGCGATTTAGCCTGGATCTTGAGAAGAAAGTTCTGATTAAGGTCGAGATCTACGATTGGGACAACAACCTTGTTGAGAACTATGGATACGAGGATTTGAAGCTAAATGTGAGCCTTACCGATACTGACTTTTCTCCCAAGAATCCGGAGTACAAGTTTTGATCATCTTTTGTATATAAGAAGCAGTCCCTTTTTTAATTCAGAACAGATGGGAAGGAGGCTGCACTTACCATTTGGCAAATCAAAGATTTATTCGGCCTATGGCTGCTGCCGCTGACATTGGGGGCTTACATTTTCAGAGCAGGACAAAGTTCGCTTCAAGTTGTAGTTAGGTTGGTTTTGGGTTCCTTGCAATCCAATAACAATACCCTTGACCAGCCGATTCAGTGGCCTCGGAAGGGTGTACACGCATAAGAAAGGTGATGGATGGAGGATAATTGGGGAGGAAGGAGAGGATGCTTCAAAAATGGTGGGCGAAAATTGGTGGGACTCTGGATCGTACAGTGCACAATCGGTGAACGGGGGCGGTTAGCTCCTTGAAATTGATGTAAGTCAGGAGTGGAAAAAAATGGCGCACATAGAATTTACACCACATCTGCAACATAGGATTTTTGAGCTAAGTTATTGAAAATATATGTAGCGGTGCAGGGATTTGAACCCCGGACATCTGGAGTGTACTAAATCAGGAACACGGTGTCAATGAGAATTGAGAGGGACCTTCATTCGATGGGAGAGATGAAGATTTTTGGAGAGAACCAAAATTGAGGACTTCACCTACAAGTCATTGCTCAATGATAACATCTTGGGCTGAGGATTACTGGTAGAAACCACGTATCCCAGGTGAATATATGAAAATCAGATCGTGGCTTTTTTGAAGTATCGGAAACAGATGATAGATAGCAGAAATCTGCACTTTTCAAGAATGGTAATTTTAAGAAGAGTGAGAAATGATCGGCGATGGAGCACGTTGATTGGCGATTAAAAGAAAGGGTAATAGGGAATACGGGATTTTTTCAGAGAGTTCAACTCTTAAATGTGAAGATAAGAAGAGAAGCTTGAAGCCCCACCACGGGATTTTAAGTCGTTACCCGACCATCAGGCGATTTCCCATCATTTTTAAAGCCTTATAAATAAGGAACTTACAATGGCCAAGTTGGATTAGCTTGGGTTAATTTGGATTATTTTTGGTTACGATGGTTACACTTTAGTTACACCATTATCATAGTTATCTTAAAAAAACAAGATTACCCTATTCTCCAGAGAAAACACCCCAAAGGTTTGGATCAGCAGTGACAAGAACCCTCTTAGCCATTTTCACCAGTCGTAATTACACCTTTTACTGTTTATATACCTTCTCCGATTGGGTCTCTCTTGCGCGTGCATATAGTCATGCAAAAATGTATTTTTATACGGGTATAACAGGACGGTGTGCATAATTTTCTTGCGGTCTGGGGCTCTTAGAAAGTTGGAGGAGTAACCAGAAAGTTCCTTTCACAAGCAGCAATGAAGTTAAAGTTACTGCCAAGAGACCAGATTAACAAAACTCTTGACAATAGCTTTCGTCGTTTTGGGATGACGATATTGAAAACCGGCTTTTACCTCTTCCCTCGCCTTTTTTCTTACATCATAATTTTTTATCTCATACTCACCTCCTTTAGTGTAATTGAATTTCACTTTCACCCATTGGATTGATCACGACCCGTGCAGCCTCACCATGAGCGTCGACATACATAATATTGATTGGTGGTCTTAATTCGCTACTATTACTATCTGCAAGTTTAGTCCAACGTAGATTCTCTCCATCTTCATCATATCGCCCTATCATAAAAGCACCGTTGCTGGCTATCAGTGCGACAAAGAGTGGCGCCTCAAATCCATTCTGAAGCAGGGTCTTCAAGATTTGCCCGAAACTCTCAGGTGATAAACTTTTCAGATCATATTCTTTTTCTGCTCTTAACAGTTCATCTCCCATCTCATTCTCCTCCTTTTTTTATTCGGTTTGGCATCATTTTTCCATTGCGTCGCTTCTAACTGTTATCTCAAACCGACACGACGGATAATGTTGCTTCACAATCTACAAATTCACAATGTTCATTAATTTCACATTTTCATCTTCTTCTGAGTTATCGACTTCTCATTTCTCCCCTCTTTCAATTTTCATTGTAAAGTCTCTAATGACTTTCCTTCGGGCCTTCTCGTCACCCAATTTACTGAATACTTGTCGGCTGCTGTCGATGGGTACTCAGCAATTATCCATTTTCAACTCGCAACAGCTTTCTTTTGACTCTTTCCTTTTTGTTTGTTTTACCATACAAGAAATCTATTTCTTCCTTGCTTCCTCCAGATTAGCTTCCAATCTATTTATCTTTTCGATAGGAAGGTCTTTATCCAATGTCCCCATTTTTTGTGAGAATCCTGGGCACATGAATTCAAAATAATTTTTGAAAAACTTATGCCCTGTTTCTTAAAGTAGGTTTCTAGTTCTTGCCTAAAATTTCTACCTTCAAAGTAAACATTCATTCCATTTATCATATCTTGGATGCTCCTTCATGCCGAATATTTTCCCCACGTGAATATTATGCCACACTTATATCCCAAAGAGCCACCCTCTATTTCTGGCCCTTGCAAATACCGGGTCATTTGTCCTCTCTGATGTTTGCTCCCTCCCGAACTGTGCCAACTCCACCATGATCGTGACGATGAGTTCTTCCTGGGGAGAACCAAAATCCACACTTTATTGGCTCAGGATTTCAAAGAAGTTGAGGAAGTCCTTCACGAATCTACTGACCTTATCTAGAGCGGTGCAGACTGCTGTTATGGCCCTGCCTGTCCGCATGCCGACGAACAGCTTAGCGAACTTCCTGCCCCTGACAGAATCCTTGTCCGAGACCGTTTTGAGGACATAGCACTCTGATTCCACCCACAAATCCACGCCATAGGCTGGTATAAGATATTTGGTGTAAAAAGAGAGAGGGGTGTTATCCTCTTGGGAAGATTTTTGGCTAAATACAATCCCAATGAGAAAGGAGGACACACCCCATGTCAGGATTTATGTGGAAGGCAACTGTTCGTAATGTAAGTCGAGCGTTTAAGGAAGTCAATGCATTTGAGTGGGAGGGAGACTATCGGCCGGCAGCTCGGGAGGCACTCAAGAGGATTTTGGAAGATAAGGTCGATAAGGAGGTGGAGCTTTATTTAGGGAGAGCCTGGTATGAGCGGCGGGGTGAAGGGAATCGGGAGGATTATCGGAATGGTTTTCGTATTCGGCATCTGCTGACGGAGATAGGGGATTTAGTGGTTCGGATGCCTCGGACACGGAAGAAATTTGTTTCCAGGGTATTGGAGGCTTACCGGAGGCGGATGCGGACGGTGGATCAGTTGATTTTGGCTTGTTTTGTGTTGGGGATGAGTACGCGGAAGGTCTCGACGGCCTTAGTTTCATTATTAGAAGAGAGAGTGTCAGCCACGACAGTGAGTGAAGTGGCGAAGGCCTTGGATGGAGAGGTGAGGCGGTATCACGAGAGGGAATTGAGCGATGGGTATCGATTTTTGTTTTTCGATGGAGTCGTGCTGAAGCAGAAGGGCGCGGCGAAGGTTCAGAAGCGGATCATTCTGTGTGCTTTTGGGGAGACGTGGGAGGGGAAGAAAGAAATGATCGACTTTCTTTTGGCCTCCTCGGAGTCTCAGAACGCATGGGAAGGATTTCTAAGGGATCTATATGGACGAGGGTTAGAAGGAAGGGGTTGTGAGATGATCACGACCGATGGGGGAAAAGGGCTTTTGAACGCTTTGGAAGTGGTTTATCCTCGGATTTTACGGCAACACTGTTGGGCTCACAAGACACGCAATGTGTTGGACAAGGTGAAGAAGGGGGACCAGGGGAAGGTGAAAAGGGACCTTCATCGGATCTCCTATGCGAAGAATCGACAGTTAGCGACTCAAGCCTATTGGGCTTTTTGTCAGAAGTATCGGAAGGTGTATCCGGAGGCAGTGAAAAGCTTAGAGTCAGAGATCAACGATTTGCTTTCTTTTTACGAGGTTAAACTTTCTTCGGAGGAGAGAAAGGGTCGAGGTGCCCAGGAACTTGAGAAAGCTCAGGAGGCCTTATGGCGAAGGATTCGCACCACGAACCTTATCGAAAGAGCTTTTGTGGAAGTCAAAAGAAGAACCAGACCTATGGGGGTCTTTGGTAACAGAAGTAGTATGGAACGAATTCTCTATGCGGTCTTCTATCACTACAATTCTAAAGGCCAGGAGGTACCCTCTCTCCTTTTTACACAGAGAGCTTGACACAACGACGCCATAGAATTCGGTTGCAAAAAAGAATGGCTTGAGATATGTTTATATTGGAAATGTTCCAGGTCGTATTTACAATTTAACCTATTGTCCCTTTTGTAATCGAGAGGGCATATATAGAACACTCTTTGATATCTTAGAGATGAATGTAGTAGGTGGGAAATTCAAGTTTTGCCATACTCTTCTACAGCGGAAATGGAGTTAGAAATCTATTATCGCTAATTTTGAATCGGATTTAAATTTTAAACGGCACTAGGACTGGCTTTTCGAGAACCCAACTTGATCGTAAGGGAGGTAAAATGAAAATCAGAAAATATTTCGAACCTAAAATTGAAACCATGAATCGAGAGAAATTGGAAGCCCTTCAACTCCATCGACTCAAGCATCAATTGAGAAGATGTTATCAAGGTTCTGAATTCTATAAACATAAATTTAAAGAGACGGGCATTAAACCTGATGACATCCGATCCTTAGACGATGTGATCCATCTTCCATTTGTTACCAAACCTGAACTTCGTGAGGAACAACAGGCTTACCCTCCTTTCGGTAGATACACGGTTGCTCCTTCTGAAACTTGGGCAGAACTTCACCCCTCAACAGGAACAACAGGTGCTCCTGTCAATACCATCTGGTCTTACAAAGATGTGAAGCAGATCTCTAGATGGACAGCAAGAACGATGTGGACCTTTGGCGTTCGTCCAGGCGATATCATCCAAAATGGGTTCAGTTATGGTCTTTGGGTGGCAGGGATGTCAACCCATTATGCAACCCGAGAATTGAGATGCTTTGTCATCCCCATTGGGGCGGCGATGACCGAACGTCAAATCGATTACCTCCTTAACCCCGGCTCAACAGCTCTCCTCTGCACCCCATCCTATGCCTTGCATATTGCCGAACGCTTAAAACAGAGAGGGATTTCACCCAGGGACATTCCCTTGAGAATTGGATGCTTTGGTGGAGAAGGTGGGGCTGAAGTCCCCGCAACCCGCGAGAAGATTGAAAAGGGATTAGGAATCGAAGCTTTCGACTACTATGGATTGGCTGAGGTTGGTCCCACGATCGCTTCAGAATGCTCACAGAAAGCGGGGATCCACTGGGTGGAGGACCATCTTCTCATCGAAATTATTCACCCTGAAACGAAGAAGCCGTGTGACTCTGGGGAGGTGGGAGTCCTTGTCATAACTCATCTGACAAAGGAAGCCACCCCTATGATCCGTTACTGGACGAATGACTTGGCTATGTTGGATAAAAGAAGATGTAAGTGTGGCCGAACCCATGCCCGCTCTGTGGGAGGAATCTTGGGGAGGGCAGATGATATGATTATATATAAAGGGGCCAAATTTTATCCGGTCCAGGTGGAGAAGGTCGTCCGGGGCTTCTGTGAACTTTCTGATGAATTTTGTATTGAACTAACCACCGATCCAGAATTGGGGACTGATGTATGCACCATTGTCGTAGAGTGTTTAAAAGAGGAGGAAATCCCGAAAGTTACGTCTCTATTGAAAAATGGGCTAAAGGAGGAATGCCAGGTAACCCCAAATATTAAATTTTTTCCATTCGGCACCCTTGAACGGACCACCTTTAAAGCAAAACGAATCGTAGATAAAAGGGAAACAAAGCAGATATAGACATTAACAGAAAAAGAGATTGGTATGCATCCTTAGGGTCCCTAGAATGACAACTGTGGGAGCATTTAAAATGTTTTCTCTCGAAGGAAAAACGGCCATTGTGACTGGCGCAAGCCGAGGGATTGGGAAAGCCATTGCAAAAGGATTTGCGCAAGTTGGTGCAGATCTCATTTTAGTTGGTAGAAAGTCTTCAGTACTCGAAGAAGTGGCAAAGGAGATAGAAGAGATAGGGAGAAAAGCTCTTCCTATCTCAGCGGACATTGGAAATCCTGAAGAAATTCAAAAAGTCGTTGATTCCACGATAAACTTTTTCCCTCGAATCGATATTCTCGTTAATAATGCCGGCATCAGTCCAATTTTGAAAAAAGCTGAAGAAGTCAAACTGAAAGAATGGGAGGAAATCCTAAGGGTCAACCTTACTGGAACCTTCCTTTTATGCCAAGCAGTAGGAAAGGTAATGATTCAACAAGGTGGAGGAAAGATCATCAATATGGTCTCTGTGGGGGGAGTAGTAGGGTTTCCAAGACAAATTGCATACTGCACCACAAAGGGAGGTATTCTGCAGTTAACCAAAGTCCTCGCGATCGAATGGGCAAGGTACAACATCGAGGTCAATGCAATCGGTCCTGCCTATCTTGAAACGGAGTTGACGAAGGGGATGAGGGAATCGAAGATTATCTCTGAAGATCTCCTCGGCAAGACTCCGATGAGAAGGTTTGGGAAACCTGAGGAGATTGTTGGAGCGGCAATCTATCTCGCCTCGGACGCTTCTAGTTATGTCACCGGTCAAACCCTTTTTGTGGACGGAGGTTGGCTTGCCCTTTAGCCTTTTAAGGCAGTCTCTTTATAGGCTGAGCTATCTGGAAAAAGCAAAAATACTCAGAAGAAAGAAATAGGCCTCAATCGATGAGGTTTGTTTTATGGCCAAGAAAAACATTGGGATTAGGAATCATTATTAGAAACCAACATTTGCCAGACCCTTAAGCCCAAGTATTTCGCGAGTTTCTGATGGGGTCGCAGGCTCCCGGTTCAGTTTCCGGGCCAAGTCACAGACCTTCTCTACTAGTTCTGAGTTTTTAGCAAGTCTGTGGTTATCAAGCCGGATATTGTCTTCCAAACCTACCCTTACATGGCCACCCATCATCAATGCATGAGCACCTAAGTAAAACTCTGAGGGATATCCCACTCCAATCACTGACCATGTGTATTGTTCGTTAAACAAACGATCAGCAGTTCGCTTCATGTGAACCAGATCCTCCGTATGGGTGCCAATTCCTCCAATAACCCCCATTACGAACTGGATATGTATTGGCAAATCAAGCAAGCCTTCTGATACTAAAAAGGAGGCATTATAAATATGCCCAACATCGTAGCACTCAAGCTCAGGTTTCGTCCCGCTTGATCGCATTATCCCACAGATGTACTCTAGATCGCTGAAGGTATTCTTAAAAACGAAATCCTTGGTAGCTTCAAGATAATCTTTTTCCCAGTTAAACTTAAATTGCTTAATATATTTTATTACTGGAAACAAACCAAAATTCATTGAGCCCATGTTAAAAGAGGCAATTTCAGGCTTAAATCTTGGTACTACTGCTACCCTGTCCTGGACTTTCATACCTGGCCCACCCCCCGTGGATGTGCATAAAACGATATCACAACTATTCTTGATCCCTTTAAGGTATTCTTTAAAAATTTCTAAATCAAGCACTGGACGGCCAGTAATAGGGTCTCTTGTGTGAAGATGAACCACAGCGCATCCGGCGTTATAACATGCTATCGCCTCGTGGATTATGTCATCAACAGTAAATGGTAGGTATGGAGTCTAACTTGGCACAGTCATATTGCCTGTTAGTGCCGCAGTTATAATCACCTTTTTCAAGTTAACCTCCTGCAAAATATTCTACAATAAATAATCCCGAATATTTTACTAAAAAGACTTTCTTTTTTCATTTATATAATAGGAAAGATTCTCGGTTAAAATTATTCCTTTATTTCATTGCAGATTCTTGTTCTCTTAAATTAGTCTAGAATTTTTCTAAGATTTTATTGCCTATTTTTAAAGTAGCTGGATTAACACCGTAGCCTTCCAGAAGAGTTCTTATTTCAAAAATTTATTCAACTTCCTTTTATAATTCATTAACCCAATGTTATTTATAATTGTATTTTCATAACATAAAAACTGAAATTGTTTTCTCATAACCTAATATCTCTTATAAGAATGTCTTCTTACCTTAATCTTTTATAGCTATTGCTTCAATCTCAACTAGTAACCCAGGCATCATGAAATCCTTAATCGCTACTGCACTACTTGCTGGAGCATCTTTGGGAAAGTATTCAGCCCTTATTTTGTTCATTGCTTCATAGTCTTTTGGATCTTTCAAAAACACCGTTACCTTCACGATGTCGTCAATTGTTGCCCCAACTTGTTCCAAGAGGGTTTTAATGTTTTGAAAAGTCTTTTTTGTTTGAAGCCTGATATCATTTTCCCCCACTATTTTCCCATTTTTGTCCCTACCAACAGTCCCAGACACAAAGATAAAATTACCTTTCATAACTGCAGATGAATAAGGGCCTATTGGAGGAGCAATTTCCTTTGAATCAATAATTATTTTTTTCATTTTGGCCTCCTTCGAAATCTTACTACTTTTAAACTGATTGTTTAAATAACCTTAATTTCTAAATTTCTAGAATGAAATATGAGGAAACTCGATTTGAAAAACAGATTATATTAGAAAGATTGGATTGTCAACTGAATATACTTGTGTCATATCAAATCTTAATGATTTAGACTTCGAGGTCTTAACACATATTGATATTCGCTGGCTGAGCCACCCACATCTAACCGCCACTTTGATGGTCGTCAGGATCAATAGAATAAATTACGGAATTAAAGACTAAACAGAAAGGAAATAAATAGACAAAGAAATGTTTTCGAACTCACATTGTCCACAACTGCTTTGCCAGAGATAATAATATTGGCCTTTGCTATGCTCGAGAAACCTATTGATTGGAACTGGTATAATTCAATTGTTGGAAATTAGTGACAAATTTTCGATAATTTGATAAAATGAAATCTAATTCTATTGGTATGATATTCAAAACTTACAAAATGGTAGTAAATTATATTGGAATTACTACGCAATATTTAATAAGATGATATAAATTCAAAAAAATATTTTGTATAATATTTAATGAAGGTAAAAATCAATAGAGAAATGACATAGGATCTCTATATTGTTTAGTCGGCGATTAGTGAAATCGTATATGGTGAATTTGGCTCCGCCGTTATGCCTGATGGCTGATCTAAACAAGATCGGAAGGGGTTTATCTAAAACTCCCTGCCGGCTGGCACCGCAAGAATCGGTGGCTAGTTGCGATTGTTGAAGATCAAGGGAAAATTTATTCTAAAAGGGAGCTTGAAAAAATGAAAAAGCTACGACCAATAATTGAAAGCGACAGCTGGGAGGTTGGGTATGGCTGGGGTAAAAGGCAGCAAGACTTAAGTGAATTTGAGGAATTTTATGATGAGTGGAATGAGGGTAGGTTAAGTCAGGAAAGACTATTGAAGCTTTTTAAGGTCGCAGATGTGGATATTATTCTTAATGAAGCGGGATGGCGTTATTCCCTTATTCCAGAAGAGACAGAAGATGGGGATAATGTTTCATCGGACGATATTCCAGCCGATAACTATTTTGACAAAAATCTGATTTATCATGAAGTCCTCTGGGGTATTATGGGTTGCCTCAAGGAACTTAAAAATAAAAATGTTGAAGACAATTCCACTCCCAAACCCCGAATCCTTTACAAACGACGCATAAGATTAGAAGAAGATTAAAGAATCTTGCTCATTTCGAGCCTAATTCTTTAGAAACTTTTCTAGGCAGGTTTTTCTACAGGATATTTAGCAAGAAATTCTTTTAATTCCGATTCATCAACTTTTGAAATTTTAGCGATGATCGAAGGGTGTACCATCACACATCTGCATTCGCCTTCGGCTAAAAGCTCGTTATCTTTGGAGTGAATAGTTGAACGAAGGATCGCGTGTTTTCCATCTTGAGTTTCTACTTTCGCTTCAACAACTATTTCTGTAATTGTTGGCACAGGTTTCAAGTAGTTTACAGAAATTCCCCGGGTCAGACCCATTTTGCCAAGTCTCGCGATCATCGTCCACTGGCAAACTTCGTCGAGGAGAAGGGCGATCATTCCAGCATGAACAACCCCATCAATTCCACAAAGATAATCTGGAATCGAACATTTTGTATAGCATCCATTTTCAGAGAGATAGAAACGCAGTCGTAAACTGTTACTGTTCACCGTGGAACAGCCAAAACACTGGCCTGTCCAATAGTTTGGAATTTCTTGATCTTTCATCTGAGAGTTCCTCCCATGAATTGATGATGGTTTACCGGTTTTGATGCATAACGGTCGGAGCTAACCGGAGGTGCAGGTTCCCCCGGATTGGAGATAAAATAATGTCTTTTTTTATTTTTTCCCCGAGCACATATGAGAATTGTTTCGACGTCTCAACATTCATTTCCCATGGAGTTTCTTTTCCAAGTTTCCTGGCTAAGGCCAAAACCAATCAGCATCCATACGAACAAATGAATATTGCGCGATTTCTAAAAGTTGTTCAGTGGGTATATTTATTTATCTTTTAGAGGAGAATGGGGGAGTTTCAAATTCGCTTTTTCCGAGACTCAAAAAAAAGACGGACTGCCTCCTTATGTTCACTGGTCTGAAACATCACAGCTTGATGAGAAGCCTCCCATTCGAGAACTTCTTGTAAGGACATGCTCAAACTTCCTTCAAGGCCCTTTTTTATTAAAGTCATTGCAGGCAAAGATTTTTTCGATAGTTTATGGGCTAAAGTGTCCACCTCATGGTCTAAGTCTTCATCAGGAACGGACTTGTATATCAAGCCGATGGAAGCGGCTGTCTTCCCATCAATTTCCTCTCCAAGAAGAGCAATCTCTCTCGCCTTGGCCAGACCGACCAACCTCGGAAGAAAATAGAACCCTCCTCCATCTAAAATGACGCCGATATTCACGAAGACCTCACAAAATCGAGCGTTATGCGATGCCAGGGCAAAGTCTCCAGCCAAAACCAGGTTTGCCCCACCTCCATAGGCAACTCCCCTGACCTTGCAAATAATAGGTTGCGGTAGCTCTCTCATAGTTCGGATCAACCTCCCGAGGCGTTTCATCCCTTGGAAGGACTCAGGTGCACCGAGTTCTTCTTTGAGAAGGCGCATATCTGCACCCGCTGAAAAATTTCCCTCCGCCCCTTCAAGGATAACGACCCGGACCTCCTCATCCGATGAGATTTCGTCGAATGCCTCCTGTAACTTTTGTATCATGGCCGAGTTAATCGCGTTCATGATCCGGGGACGATTCATCTTCAATGTGCATATCCGTTCATGCCTCTGTATCAGCAAAACATTATTCAACACGGTTTCCATTCCTGTTCCTCGATGTATATAGAGGTTTGAAAATTACTCCCATGGGGTGAAATAACGTGATCCTTGTATTATTTCATTTTCTCTTCTAAAACATTTATCTCTGCCCCGGGTGGGGTATACACCCAAAACATTCGCAAGGGAACCCTTCCAATATTTATGATTTGATGTTTGATATTGCGTTTCAGGAAAATCACTGTTTCTGCACCTACTGATTGACTTTCTTCACCAACCCGTACTTCCCCTTCCCCGCAGACGATAATCCAGGTTTCACATTCCCGATCATGGCTGTGAAAGCTGCTGGCTTCGCCAGGAGGTAAGATGGTCATGCCGACGGCCAGCCCTTCCACACATTCTTGTATGCTTGGGGAAATCAAAACCTTCAGCTCTCGCTTATGGGGCGCAGGAGTGATATAACTCTTGACTTGGCTAGATCTGGCGATTATCATTTGGGTTCTCCTACCAGAAGTGAGTTGTCTTGAGGGTGAGAGGCAATACATCATTGTGTAACACTATGGAATGTATGCAACAAAGCAAACTTAAAGCTTCAGAAGTAGCTAGAAGGGATTGACTGATTCTAAAATACAACTTGATAAGCACCGATACATCCCTCCTTTGGATCAAGGTCCTTCCAAACAATGGTTTTACAACCTACTTCCTTCTTAAAAAATATGGTTTCTTGGTACGCCCTCAGCGTGGGAACCAGCCCTATAACCATCAAAGGATACTGAAAACCGCCTAAAATAGTCTCTATAAGGAATATTTGATATAAATAGCACTCAAAGCTTGCTATTGGACCATCCCCCATCAATGATAATCGTTGTTCCTGTTATGTAATCTGATGCCTTTGAGGCCAATAAAATTACTAGACCAGCCAATTCCTCTGGCTTCCCATATCTCCGCATCGGTATCATCTGGAGCGCTCGCTCGTTGGCTTTGGGATCATTGATAATCGGACTCATCATGTCTGTTTCAAAACCCCCTGGCGCAATGGCATTTACGTTTACCCCAAACCTAGACCATTCTACAGCTAACCCTTTCACTAATTGAATCAGACCTGCCTTGCTGGGTCCGTAGGCACAGGATCCGTTCACTCCCATCTTGCCCTGCGCAGATGAAATAAATATAATCTTTCCCTTTTTTCTATCAATCATATGTCGCCCTACTAATTGTGCACAATAGAAAGCAGAAGTGAGATTGGTCTTTATTGTGGTATCCCAATCCTTTAAGGTCAAATCCGTCATCCTCTTTGAAATCAAAACACCAGCATTGCAAACAAGAATATCTATTTTCCCAAAACCTTTTATAGCGTTTTCTACCATTCCTCTAATGCTCTCAGTATCGGAAATATCAACAACAATCGGCAACGATCTTCTTCCCAAGGCTGCAATTTCGGATGCTGTTTTTTCAAGTAACTGTTTATTTCGTGCCGCCACAGCAACATCGGCACCGGCTTTTGAAAGAGCTAGGGCTATCGCTTTTCCTAATCCTCTAGTAGCACCTGTAACCAACGCTACCTCTCCTCCTAACCCAAACAAATCGTTCAAATACATAGCCATAATCTTTTCCTTTCGAGCCTGGCTTTCGGTAAAACAGTTAGAGTAAATAATGCTGCCCGATTAAGAAAAATGGAGGTTCAAGTGTTCCGATTCATATAGGCCAAATAAAACTTTAAATGGTTTTGAAAATAATCCTAAATGTCCCCATGCGCAAACAGGTTCACTCCGAGCAGAACCATTTGATCTGAAAGTGACAGTTTAGTTTTCTAATAGTGAGACACAACGATTAGGGTAAGATGGCACCCTAATCGTTGTGACAAAAAGAACCTATAACAATCTTTCAAGTGAAAAGAGAGACAAAATCATAATTCTGCGAGCATAGCTTGGGAAGGGTTCCCATCAAAAATTTCACCGAGATGATTAGACGCCTTCCCTCAAAAACCCGGTTTTGCTTTTGTTACCAAAGAACAGTCACGAGTTGGCGAAACTGTCTCAATTGCCGACGCCCAATAAAGTTTTGAACCCGGGTGTTGTGTTGCACTTAATTATTAAATGTAGCAACCTAATTTAAACATGACTTAAGACAGATTATCTTATTTTTTATCCTTCCAATACTTTACTACCCAGGGAGGTAGCTCATAATCCTTAGTACCTTTATACTTTACGCCGACCCACGACTTATCTGTTCCTAAGAAAGCTTTGCCATCGGGCCAGACAACCGAAGCTTTTCCATCAATCCATTGTATAACTGGATTAATCACATTGTGGGGACCAAATACTATATCATGGCCGAACTGAGGGTTATCCTTGGGAGTAAATGCGATCCCCCCCCAGACTCCCACATAGTTAGTCTTCTCGAGTGCAGTTACCATTGCATCTTTATCCAAGGTTCCTGCTCTTTCAATAGCATCTTTTAATACGTAGACCATATCATAGAGTGTTCCACAGCAGGTGGGAGTATATCCGTATGCTTTCTTAATTTTACGTATAAAAGGGACTGTCTTCGGGGTTACATCAGCCTCGCCAAAACAGGACAAAGTCGCCTCATAGTTGTTCAATCCGCCGGTTGTTTCCATAATCCGATCAGTCATTGCATTACAATTAAGTCCGATAAGAGCTGCAGGTATCTGGAGCTCACCCCACTGTTTGGAAACAACGGCTCCAACGGGCCCGCAAGCCATAAAGTAAATTATTTGTGCCCCCGCGTTTTTGATGGCAGTCAACTCAGCAGTCACATCCTCAGCAAAAAAGGAAGGTCTCCATTCTCCTGCGACTTCCATTCCATTCTCAGGAATACTCTTCAGTGCTAAATTAACTACGGGATCCACCCATAATACCTTTTCTCCAAGGACAGCCACACGGGGCTTTTTGATACCAAGCTTCGTTCTCACCGTTTCAGCCACCATGAGCAATTCATTAAATCCCATTTTGTTTTGGTGCATCGAATTGAGGTTTGAAAACCTAAAGTAATACTTATACCTGTTGTAGTTTTTCACCACTCGAGTGGCAGGTTCTGGAGAGCCAATATAACCGTTTAACCATATTACCTTGTGGTCCGCCGCAACTTCCTGCATTGCAAGCACTGCCTCTGATCTGTACCCACCAACAATAAAATCTACTTTATCCGCATTTATTATTCTTTCCATCGCGTTTACTGCATCAGGAAGACTGTGCATTTCATTGCTATCTACCTTAACAAATTCAATTTTACGCATCTTACCGCCGACTCTCACACCACCGGCTGCATTTATTTCTTCAACAGCGATCCCGGCGGTAAGGGAACATTCCTCGCCCACCGGAAACTTCAAAGGGCCTATATACCCAATTTTAATCTTCTCTTGAGCGTGACCCAATGTTACTGTCATATAAATTGATAAACAAACCACCAAACCTATACACCACCATTTCATCTTCTTATCGCTGGCTATCATAGTTTCCACCTCCTATAATTCACTTAGATTTAGATTGCTCACTCAAACAAAAATATCAAAACCTCTTAATTCTAACTTCTCACCTCCCTCCCTCATCTTCTTCTCTGTTCAGCATCTACATCCAAAATGGCTCTTGACAACCAATCTCCTTTATCTATTCTTTTTTTAATCTTGAGGTCTTACTTTCATCTGTTTCCAAAATTCATCTGTAGCCTCAATCAATGTGTCCTCTGTCCAGCGTTATTTGAATATACAAATAAAATAATCTGTTTTTCGGGAATTTGATTATAGACCTAAGTAAGTCTTTCTTATGAGCTCATTAGCAAGTAATTCCTCCCCCATCCCTTCAGCAATTACTTTTCCGCGAGACATGACATAATTCCTTGAGCCCAACGCAAAGGCGAAACCAACATCCTGCTCAGTTAAAAGAATGGTAACACCCATCCCATGGATGTCCCTTATCCGTGCAAACAAATTCTCTTTTACTATCGGAGCGAGCCCAATTGAAGGTTCATCAATTAATAGGAGTTTTGGCTGTGCCATCAATGCCCGGCTAATAGCTAACATAGATCTTTCACCACCTGATAATGAACCTGAAATTTGATGTAATCTTTCTTTCAAAACAGGAAATAGTTTATAGACCTTCTCAAGGTTTTCACTCATTAGCTTTTTATCTTTAAAAAGGAAAGCAGCAGCTTCTAAATTTTCCATAACTGTCATTTCCCGAAATGGTCTTCCCCTCTCGGGGCAAAGAATCAAGCCTTTCTTAGCAATCTCATGGGCGGGCATGTTGATAAGCTCTTCCTCATTAAATTTTACGCTTCCCTTTAAGGTAATTTTCCCGCTAACTGTTCCTTTGAGCGTATCACACTCCCATTTAACCAAGCCCGCCATAGCCCTAAGAAAGGTACTTTTCCCAGCCCCATTCGGTCCGACAAGACAAACCAATTCACCGATATTTACATGTAAACTCAATTCGTTCAACACTATTGCCCTATCATAATAAACAGCAAGATTTTTTACCTCGAGATACAAGTTAACTCACCCCCTTACCGATATAAGCTTCAATCACTTCCTTATTCTTGATTATATTATCAGGGGTATCTATGGCGATTATCTTGCCAAAATTGATCACGATTACTCGATCTATAATTTTCATAAGATCTGATAATTTGTGTTCTATAATAAGCATTGCCGGTCCTTCACTGTGTAATCTTCCAAATCGCCCTCCTTTATGAAGCCTTTTTAAGGACCTAGCTATCAGGGTAGTCTCAGCCGGACTCAGCCCACCAAAAGGCTCATCGAGAAGTAGGAGGTCAGGCTCCGTAGCGATTGCCCTTGCTAATTCTAATCGCTTCAGGTCTCCATGAGATAGCACTGATGCTGGTTCAAGGGCAAGATCAGCAATACCGCAGAATTCTAGCGCATCAAGGGCTCTTTGATCCACTGTCTTCACCCACTCCCCCCTCCTCTTTGATTTGGGAGAGAGGCATGCAACCATAACATTAGCAATCACAGGTAACTGTCTAAACGGCTTTACTACCTGGAATGTTGACACTATCCCCTTATTGACAATCTTCGAAGTTTTTATCCCTGTGATATCTTCTCCCTTAAATCTTACCCGTCCGAAAGTAGGCTTAAGTATACTTGTTAAAAGACGAGTTAAAGTCGTCTTTCCGGCACCATTTGGACCTATCAAACCTACCATCTCATCTCGGCCAATCTGAAAACTTACATCATCAACTGCTTTAATTCCTCCGAAATGCTTGGCCAGATTTTCAACCTCGAGAAATGTTGTCGCCACCTTAACCTTCCTCCGATTCTCTTAGTTCCCTGCGAGATACTTTCCCAATGTCAGTTTTAGGAATTTCGCCAACAAATTCAATTACTTTAGGAATCTTGTACGGGGTTAATTTACCCTTGCAGTATTCCATAATGTCCTCCTCGGATAAATTGCCTCGCGAATCTGTTTCGAGAACTACAAAAGCCTTAACATTTTCACCTACCTTTATGTCTTTCACCCCAATTACTCCGACATCCTTAATTTTAGGATGAGTTTTTAAAATCTCTTCCACCTCCCGTGCATAAATCCGAAGGCCCTTATACTTTATAAGGTCTCGTTTTCTGTCGTAAGTATAAAAATAGCCATCTTTATCCATTTTCCCTAGGTCACCAGTTCTCCACCATCGTTTCCCATCTATTATTGCTTCACACTCTCTGGTGGCTTCTTCATTTTTCCAGTAACCTTGAGTCACCTGTGGACCGCTGACCACAATTTCTCCTAATTCTTCAACCGGGAGAAACTCATCCTTGTCAGGATTGAGTATCGCCGCCATAGTACTGGGCATCGGGATCCCGAATGACCCTATCTTTTTAGTACCCAAGTGGTCGCAATGACTTAAACATACGAATTCAGTCATACCATAAACTTCATAAATCCTCACTTTAGTTCGTGCCTCCCAATCCTTAGCAGTATACTCATGGAGTGCATCCGCTCCAGAAATAATAATCTTGAACTTTTTCCAATTCACTCTACTGGTTTTCTCATAATCCTTTAGTTTTTCAAACATAGCCGGGGCACATGCAAGATAGGTCGCTCCTTGACTGGAACTTGTATATAACACTTCATCAAGTTCAGGGGTCGTAAATATCAATATCTTATTGCCAAACAATATTTGCAGAAGTACCTGAAAAAATAGTCCCCCAGCGTGATAAAAAGGCATAAAACCTACACTAGTTTCATTACCATCTTCAAGAAAAGGTAGTGTAGCTTTGTATTGTATTATGTTGGCAATGATATGTTTGTGAGTTAACATGACACCTTTTGGCGCACCCGTTGTCCCACCAGTATAAGGAAGCACAGCAACATCTTCTTCTATGTTTATCTCAATCTTTGGTGGTTCCGGTTTGTACTTCTTTAACAACTCCTTAAATTTGTGAAAGCCTTCTTTAGTTATTATCTCTGGAGAGGGTACTGCCATTTTTTCATATACACCTCTCAGTATGCTTTTTCCAATGAATTTCTTTACTTGGGGCAACGATTCGGAAATGTTGGTCAATATGACATTTTTAAATTTAACTCCCGTTGTCTCTAGGCTCTCGTATAGTATATCTTGACAAATTATATTCTCTGCTCCACTATCTTCCAATTGATGCTTGATCTCACTGGAGACATAAACAGGGCTTATGGCTGTTGAGATAGCCCCTAATTTAAGTATTGCATAAAAGGCTATTATGTATTCAGGTGAATTAAGTAATAATAACGCCACTCTATCTCCCTTCTTTATACCAAGATCGGAGAGAGCTGTAGCGAATCTGTCCACTTTCTCCCTGAGCTCCCAATAACTTATTTTTGTCCCATAAAAAAATAATGCAGTTTTGTTCTTCCATTTCTCGGTCGCTTCATCAAATGCATCATTTACTGACTTCTTAGGGATTGCGAGCTCAGCAGGAACATTCGCTAAATAAGATTTAAGCCAAGGTCTTTCCAAATATATAGATTTCACTAATTAGTTCCTCCCTTCTCTTTAATTAAATAATTCTCCTCTTCCATATGGAGAGGGGCGCGGCACGCCCTACAATATTTACGGGTCATTATATTGATCAATTTGCACCGTTGGCATTTAATCTCGATTTTATCACGTACCCAAACAGTCAAACCCTCAGGCATAAAAATGAGAAATAAAATTAGGATAAAGGCAAAAAAGATATAGCGTGTTTCTTCCCCAAAGCGGGAAAAACGAATGATTTCCATGAAGGGAAACAAAATAAAAGTCCCAGCCACTGGTCCATAAATTGTTGCCATACTTCCAAAAATCGTCCACAATATTGGCGAGAATGAAAAGAAAAGCTCCAGTGTCGACGGTCCAGCAACCCTCATATAGTGAGCATAAAGACCGCCTGCAATACCAGCAAAAAAGCCGCTTGCGCCAAAAGCCACTAGCTTATATTTCATTGTATCTATTCCTGATGCCCGAGCAGTAATCTCATCTTCCTTAATGGCACGAAAAATTAACCCAGTCCTTAGAAATTTACTCCCCGCGTCGGTTAATTTATACATTATAAGTAAAGAGCATATCATAATAAGGACTATGATATAGTAATTGAGAGTGGGTGAACCTGAAAGGCGAGTTAGACCATAGATTCCTACTTCACCGCCAGTAACATCTGGAAAAACAAAAATTATTCCTGCAAGTATTATGGGGAAAGCAAGAGTGACCAGCCCTAGATAAAAACCCCTTAATCGCAGAGCAGGGATCCCGGCAATCAACCCCACTAAAATTCCGCCAAAACTTCCAATGGGAATTGTTACCCAGACGGGTAATAGAAAGTATTTATTTAGCATAGCGCTAGTATAAGCAGAAACACCAAAGAATAACCCATGGCCGAAACTCACTTGACCCGTAAATCCACTTAACACATCCCAGCTTGCAGCATAAAGAGCAAATATGGAAGTAAGGGTAATAATACGTAATGCCGAAGGGTCGGTCGTTATAAGAGGAAGGAGGAACAAAAACAAAATAAAAATTAATGCCACCACCCTTCCCGGGACAGCCATTACCGATTCTTGAAACCATCTAAATAACCAAACAATATCCAATGTCATTAGAGTCTCTCCTCCTCAAAAGCTACTCCCAATAACCCTTCAGGCCTTACTAATAGCACTACTACCATAATAGCTAATGAAACAGCCCCCCTCAGAAAGCTCCCACCAGGAACCAGAAAAACCACTAAAGTCTCGGCAAATCCCAAGATATAAGCTGCAATGATACTTCCTTTAATACTTCCCATACCACCAAGCACAACTGCAGCAAGAACTATAACAAGTGGACCTGTCCACATCAATGGGTGCAGCACAACTACAGGAGCTATTACTAAACCGGCTATCCCTGCAAGGCCTACCGATATCCCCATAACCAGCATGCTTATTCGACTTACATTTATTCCGAAAAGATTAGCTATCTCGATATCTTGTTCTACGGCTCTAATTGCCTTACCTAGCCGCGTTTTTGACAAAAGAAGCCATAAACCAATTAGGGTAACTAAACTTGCCCCAGCTGTAAAAAAATGCTGGTTTAATACTGGAACCCCTGCAATTGTTACAAATCCTGGGATAAAAGGAGGGACTCTCCGGAAATGTCCAGTGAATATTATTAGAAATATTTCTTGAAAAAGAATCGCTATCGCAACGGAGATAATCATCACCGCTGTTTGATGTACCTTTACTCTATCAAAACATAGCTTATAACAAACTATTCCTAGAAGGGCCGTAACAATGATAGACAATATGGCAGCAATGGGGAGGGCTAAACCGAGAATTTTCATGGTGATAAATATAAGAAAAACAGTAACCATATAAAAGGCAGTATGAGCCATATTTAATATCTTAGCTACACCAAAAACGAGGGAGAAACCAACCGCGAGAATAGCAAACATTCCCCCTGATACCAAGCTATTGATCAAGATTGATATAAACATAATTAAACCACTCCTCTAAAATTTGTTTTGTTTCTCCAAACTAAACATTAAACTAAATGTACGATTAATATTCAGTTAAAAGAATACCCCCCCCTAATTTAATAACGATACCAAACCGTTATACATATATATTGGAAGCATTTGGAGAACGTCTGTTATGAAAGATGGCATCCCGTAGAATTCTACCTTACTATAATAATTATTATGAGTTACCAAGCTACTAAGCCTCCATGTGCACTAGATGTTCCCTGTTACATAATTCGAGTTAATAGGCATTTGGTTTTAAATGAGTAAAATATAAGTTATGAGGAGTTAATATATTCTAAAAATCCCTCAATATTTTTTTGGATGAAAAAGAATTCCGTCTTTTTCTCAACTTCATTAAAATCTTTTAGAGGCTTCAAGAATTCATCTTTTTCAAGAAGGGTAGCAATGCAACGCTCGATTAGATCTTTCCCATTAAAATATTGCAATTGCTCAGCAATCACATCCCTCCAAAGAAAAAGCTGATCTTTGTGTCGCTTCAACATTCCTTTGGCATCCGAATGAATTCCAAAATGGGCATAACAGATTTGTTGGGGCTCGGCCTCTAAAAGCCTATCGATACTCCTTATCGCTTCTCCTAATGCAAATTTGGGTGGAGTGAGAGGTCGAAGGTAGATTTTATCGCCCAAATCTCGAAAAAAGCCTGCTGCCTCTCCAGCGAAGAGATACCGATCATAAATCAGACTGATGTGATGAACTGCATGGCCTGGAGTATTAACTATTTTAAAACCCTCCAATTCAAATTCGGAGGATGAAACGATATTTCCTCCCAATACAGGATCAATCTCTCCATATTTCAATGCAATCTCTCCCAGAGCCTTTTTGCTAACTCTCCAGAGTTTTCGAGGATCAATCAAATGGTTGATTCCTGACGCATGGCAGATTATCTTTGCTTCAGGAAAAGATCTTATCAGAAAACCTATCCCTCCTGCATGATCGATATGGATATGGGTCAAAAAGATAAAATCTAACTTCCTTATATCAATTGCTTTCAAGCTCTCGATCAATTTCCCAACGGATGCCTTTGGGCCCACATCAACTAAAAATTTGTATTTCCCCTTGAAAAACCAAGACCCAATGCATTTCCTAAATCCCTCCATCTCCTGTTCCAATTCAATCAAATAAAGATCTGGTCTTACTTCAAAGATGTTCATCAATGATATTTGCTCCTAAATCACTTTTAATTCCCTTATCAACAGAATTCCTTTCTCAGAACGTCCAACTTCTTTCTAAAAAACTTTATCTTTCCTTTTTAACGGCTGGAATCAAAACATTGCTGGAAGCACTCAACTTCATACTGTATAACCTCCCTCAGGTCTACTCTAGAACCCCGATGATCGCTGCCTTAACCGGACCAAATTTGGCTTTGATAGTTTTAACTTATTAATGGGTATTCATTTATATTATTTTTGATGGAATCGCTAACCCTAACTAAACACGCATGTGAAACATCATTTTGTAATCAAAAAAAAGAACCGTCTCGTCACGCTGGTTTTTAACGGTATATTTCCAAGTCTGTATGCCCCTCTCTGGTTTAGAGGTTTTCTGCTTATCGATTATTTCAACAACCACCGTGATAGTATCGCCAATTCTCACAGGCTTAACCATCCGCATATTATCCAAGCCAACCCATGCCACTACAGAGTCCCCGACAAATCCGGCCATGTAGACCAGCCCCACGGCCAAGGCGAAAATCAACGGACCGTGGGCTAATCTCTCCCCAAAAACTGTCCCTGCTGCGTAAACCGCATTCATATGAAGAGGGTAAAAATCCATGGTTAAACCTGCCCAGTTGATTAAATGCGTTTCGGTCACTGTGATGGACGAGGTCTTGTACACATCCCCAACATTGAAATCATCGCCGTATTTGCTTTGTTCCATATCCTCACCTCTCAGACCTTTGGCCAAACACAGACCGCCACGATCTGGTTCGAAGGATTACTGGTTAGCGGCCTGCAGGCCTGAATTTCGGAAGGGTAATTTCCTCAGTAATTTTTTCAAAGGTCACCTCAACCTCCATATCACATTTAACCTGCTCTGGATTACACCCCACAATATTTGTTAGCATTTGAACTTTTTCCTCAAGTTTGACAATGGCAATAATAAAAGGAACATCTTTCACGAAAGCTGACGGGGGATTGTTTTGCACTACTGTATAGCTATGGACCTTCCCCTTCCCGGATGCTTCAACCCATTCAATCTGATCTGAAAAACAGAAGGGGCAGCAGATTCTAGGGTAAAAAATATGCTTTTTACAATCCTTACATCGCTGGATCATCAATTTTCGTTCACGGGCCGCCTTCCAGTAAGGTTCCGTCCAAGAATGTATGGTCGGAACGAGCTTTTCGGGTGTATTCATTTTTTATCCTCCTTTTTACGGAATTGTGTTTCCAAGGATCGTTACATGAACATCCATATAGGTGCCGCCTGTCGCGGTTTCAACAGCAAACTGAGCACCTTTGACCTGTCTTTTACCCGCCTTACCCATGAGCTGGCGAACAGCCTCAACTAATACAGCTACACCACCTCCAGCACCAGTGTGCCCTTGGGAAAGCATTCCCCCATTTGTCGTAGTTGGGATTTTACCGCCAGGCCATGTGTCACCTTTCAGAAACATTTCGCCTCCTTCACCTCTTTTACATAATCCAATTTCTTCAAATGTAATCAACTGAATAATGGGGTACGAGTCATAAAGTTCAGCAATATGCATATCCTTTGGGGTAAGACCAGCCTCTTCAAAGGCTTCTTTAGCTGCCTCAGCCCAGCCAAATCTTGTAAGTTCAGGTTCTTGGGATAAAGCAAAATGTGTGACACGTGACCCTTCTCCAAGAAAATAGACAGGGCTATCCGTTATATCCCTAGCCCGTTCTGCGGAAGTTATGATGAAAGCAGAACCGCCATCGCAAAGCATATTGGACTCCTTAGCCCTTAGGGGCGTAGAAAGCATCTTTGAGGCAAGAACTTCTTCTATGGTCAAGGGCTTCCGATACATGGCATTGGGATTTAGCTCAGCCCACTTTCTGTTTGACACACAAACAGCAGCCATATGTCTATCTGAAGTCCCCGTTTCATATTGGTACCTGGTGGAAATAAGGGCCGCGATTGAAGAAACGTGTTGACCATATGGCCTCTCCCATTCACTCGATACACCGGCGGCGGAAAATAAATCAATCCCTCCTTGAGCCGTCACTCCGGTACCCACTCTGTCAGCCTGTACACATAACACGTACTTGGCTATACCGGATGTGATCAGGCTGCCTCCTAGCTGCATAAAACAAGCGCTCGTGGACCCTCCCCCAAAGATCTGACAATTAGTTCTGACATTCTTAAGTCCAAGTTCTTCAACAAGCCGGGAGCATGCCAAGTCGGTGCTGAATTGAGCGCTATACAGCGCGGCAGCAGGCAAGACAAAATCGATGTCACCCTTATTTATCCCGGCATCCTTGATGGCCAACCTGGAAGATTCAATCGCGTGATAAATTGCATCGAGATCGGGAAATCTTCCTGTCGGTACCTCTCCAATGCCTACAATAGCTACTTTCCCTTTCAGTTTGCTCATACGCACCTCCTAAAATTTAATTTTCTCATATAAACCTAACTACCTATTCTATTGGCACACCATATGTCGCGTGCAAAGCTACAATCGAAGAGATTTCAATAGAACTTCTTTCATGAAATTCTCTTTTTCGTTCAGCCGGGACTCCCGATTCTATAGGTCTCCTTCAGTGTTGGACTGTTTCAATATAGGTCCATCGGATTTTCTTCAATTTGGGTCTTCAAATAAATCATATCCTGTTCCCACTCTCCCTAACGACTAAAAACTCATTTTTCTCCCGTAGTCTTTTTCTCAGTCCCTCAGCTACATTCTCTGCCAAGTAATTTTTGCCTAGACCAACTCTAAGACCTTCTATCAGAACATCTATGCCCGATTTGACTTCATCATTAGGTCCAGGTAAGGCAATAATATAAGATCCGCCGACTTCTCCTATGGCTATCCTGACGCCGTCCTTATGATGCCTTCCCGTACCCTTTTGAAACTTGCAAATATAAGGGTTAGCAGCCTCCGGATCTAATGCTAATACAGCCTCAACAGTACGGTCTTTCTCTTCGGCACCGACCCCTCCGCTGGTAATAACCAGGCCATAACCATCATCAATGGCTTGCCTCAAACTTGCTGCGATCAGCAACTCATCATCCTTGAGGGTAGGCCCGGCTGTTACCGAATAGCCTTCGGCTTCCAGTCTGTCTCTAATAGTGGATGTATTAGTATCCTTGACCTGACCGTTTGCCACTTCGACGCCGGTGGAAAAGACAATCGCTCTTTTTGACAGCCTTTGAAGGATTTGTTTGGAAATTCTTTCCGAGCGCTTTAGGGCTAACCTTCCCTTCCGTTTGTTAAGGACGACCCAACCCAGCATGCCTTCGGAACAGATCGACGTCTCTTCAGTAATACCAACTCCTGGAAGAGCCGACAATCTTTCAAAAAGTTCATCTCTCTTGGCAACAATGTCGTAGGCATTTATATTACCTTTCAAAATGTCGATGGTCAGCGTACTGCCTTGCACATCGGTAACCAAAACACCAGCGCGTTCTATCTTTAATGTATCAGCAACGGAACACGCAATCTGATTCAGATTGGCGTTTTTAAGCGATACCTTTTCAATCCTCAACTCGGTTTTCCTCAACAGGTCAAATTCAGCCATTGCAAAATCCTTTTGACTTGTTCTTTTGTTTACCATTACTATTGATTATCTCCATTCTCATATCTAATAGGGGCGCGTCTACTATTTGCCGGCCTATATCCAAAATATCTATGTCCATAGTTTTCAGTTCATCGATGCTTTCTAATGTGATACCTCCTCCGAAGGCAATATTTACTTTCTTTCTTAACCCCAAAAGGACAAGCTTATTAACTACCGCTTTTACGTCGCTCGGTCTCCCAGTGTCAATAAAAAGAATATCGGCTCCAAATTCAGTAGCCTCGCATGCTTCTAAAACAATGTCTTTGTATCTACCCTTGATTTGGACCACTTTCAGAAAGGTTTTTAGGTCTCTCACGGCTTTCAGACTTTCTTTAATTCCGCCTAAAATTTCGACATAGTTCTTGTCCAAATAGACAAAGGGATCGACACTGATGCGTATCTGGGCGCCCCCAGTGATTATAGCCCGACGAATTATATCCCTTAGTACCAAGGGCATCTTCTTCCAAGCACCACATACAATCTTTGGCTTTCCGCCGGTTGCTTCAACTGCTTTATGGGCAGAAGTTGCTATACCTGATGGTTTAGCAATAATACCAATTAACACATCTTCAGCCATTGCCACTTGTTTTGGACTTCCACAAAAACTCGCTATCTCATCCCCCTCATTGACCTGACTGCCTTCGTTAAGCAATCTCTCCAAAGATAATCCTAATCTTTCAGCTTCCTCTTTTATTTCAGGTGTTCCAACTAAGATCCCCGCATCATCCGCAATTATGGAAGCGTTAATCCTCTTGTTGGCTTTGCTGTCTAATATCTTATCCCTTAGGTCTTCCACTCATTCTTGCCTTTTCTCTGAGTATGGAAGTAGTATATTAAGTCCTTATACTTGCTGGGGATCAAACCCCCTCTGACGAAGCCATTTAGGCATAAGCACTTCATCAACATTTCGACTCACTTCAGGTGCCTTTTTCAGCATGAATTGTGCTAGGCTTGGGCTAAGGTTAATATGTCCAAAGCTCCCATCAAACACAATGATATTATCTGTGTTGGCAATTCCGCGGGCAAACCGCATGGCAGCCTCGAGGTTTTCGGCCGTCATTGCATAATCCATAAACGTAGGGTTCGAAGAATCGGTAATCAACATATTTGCCAAGTCTCTACCCACCAATATAGTAGGAATGTTGATGGGAAGCTCTGTACACGCCATCCCTATCCACATTTGATTGATTATTAATGCCTTGATTGATGGATTTATACCATGTACTATTGGAGCCTTAGGAATTTTATCAAAGAGAGCAAACCACGTGCCTGCTGGAATTACGTCCAAATCGAAATAATCCAGCTTTGGATTATAAACCAAATTGCCAAATGTTATTCCTCCGGCATGCAAATACACCGGCCACTTCCCTCCGTCTAGTACTACTATACATTCGTCTATTTCAGCAAACAGTCGCACCAACTTACCGAAAGACCTAAGAGTCATCATCACATACCTGCGGTCCAGTTGATCGATATCATTGTTGGCGTTTACTCCAATGACTCCCGCCGGCGAAACCATAAGGAAGCAGGTGAAGGTATACCTCTGTTGAATAAATGGAGAATTAAAAATGGCTCTTTGAACAAAATTGCTGCTGCGGGGACCAAAATTGAAATGATAAACCCCCCTCGTCTCCAACCTGGCATAGCTCATAGCAAAGGGTTTAAGAACTCGGTTAATCAAACGATGCACATACAGTTCCCTGAGATCGCCATAATGGGTATGGATAAACCAATCCGCGTCATAGGCCCGTGCAATCCCATATAGTGTTCCGATGTCTGTTTCTAAAGCGACCCCTTTATCAAAGGGACCTACTCTGCATGTTTGCCCTTTAAAACATTGGTCTAACTTGAAATATTTGATTATTTCACTTGCCTCATTAAAGCCGTATCCTACAGCTACCCTAAGCCTGATATTCTTACAGCCAGTCCTTTCTTGAACAACGTCTTTTATAGTTCTAAGCATCTCAGCATATGGTTCGCCTCCCATCATGGAGAAGCCGTGCTCGGAACACAGGATATTGACTGTATCTCGATTTCGAATCATACTCATATCGACCCCTGCCAAAGCTTCCTCGGTAGCCTTCCTGATCATAGAAAAATCGTTACCCTGTGAATATATCTCTCCGGGAATGTCAGGAAAAAGCTCCCTTACTTCCAGGGACGTCAACCCCGATAAGTTGGCTGCACGTTGACGAAGCTCAGGGCCATAAAAGGATCTCATAATTGTTGGAGGCGAGACCGCTTGCCTTTGCATAATTGTTCTCCCTTATTGTCAAATTGAAGCCATGTTACCGAATTTTCCTAAATACCTTCTTGTCCTCTTCAAGATAATAATTAGGATATTTCTTAGCTAACTCCGGCGTAACGTCCCAAATAGAGGGTGTGATATTGTACCACCGATAGCTTTTAGGCGGGATAATTTCCACTCCGTGAGCCTTTAGTAACCTTAACATCGGTTCCATGCAATATACGCCGCATGCCGAACGAGCTCCTGTCATCAAAGAAATCTCTTCTGGTGATTTAGCCCCTTTCAAAACTGCTGCAGCAGCTTCATCCACCCGAGTTTCAGAACATAAGCAGAGGTATTGTCTTGGATGAAGATTCGCCTTGATACAAAGTTCTTTCAATCTTGTTTGATCCACCTCAGCCGGGTCTAATCCAAATATGATTGGCTCGGGGCGAGGAACCATTTGGATACCATTTTGCTGGCATGCATCCCAGCATTTGCAGCAGGCTACGCATTTTTTCTCATCCACTTTAGTCCTTCTTTCAACGATTTCGATTGCTCCGGTGGGACATACTAGTTCGCAAATATGGCATTCGCAAGATAGGCAGCGCTCAGCCTCCTCAATAGCCTGCTGCCTCTCCAAACCCAAATTTACCTCATGAAAGTTTCCTTGTCTCTGACTTATATCCAGCGTAGGCATAGCACATCTCTTCGTCAGACTGACACCCCCCGTATCTATCTCCAAACTAGTTTCGAATGGCCCTTCCCACTCTCTGCCAGCAGTCAGGTCCTCGCCTCTGATATAGCGTTGGATACTCTCCGCAGCCTTTTTCCCACAAGCTATGGCCTCTACAACAGTCTTCGGACCATAAAGAGCATCCCCACCCGCAAAAACCCACTCGATTTGAGTCTGCAAGGTAAGAGGATCGGCCTTTAGTCCTCCTGCTGTGGTGATAGGGATCCCATCCTTTTTGTCAAAGGCTAGATCGCTGGTCTGCCCAATAGCGATAATAACTGTATCGGCCTCCATGGTTGTCATGTCGGTCTCGTCATACCGAGGATTGAAGGCCCCTTTTTCATCGAATACGGCTGTACAACATTTGAGTTCTATGCTCAATTTTTTTCCATTCTTCTTTAAAAACCTTTTTGGCCCTAGGCTGTTAATGATGGTCACACCCTCTTCGAGGGCCTCTTCAATCTCGTACTCCCATGCAGGCATCTCTTGGCGCTTTTCAAGGCACACGACAGATATCTCCTGAGCCCCAAGTCGCTTAGCCGTGAGGGCTGCATCGATGGCGACATTTCCCCCGCCGATCACTATTACCTTCTTCCCCACGCTTATCCGATTTCCCAAAATTGCTTCCTTAATGAACTCTACTCCCTTATACACTCCTGGAAGTTCTTCCCCTTCCACGTTTAGCATCAGGCTAAGGTGAAGACCCGTAGCTAAGAACAAGGCGTGGTAACCATCTTTTCTTAGGTGGTCAAAAGTTATCTCTTCGCCAAAAGTGACGCCTGTTTTGATCTCCACACCCATATCCTGAATAACCTGGATTTCAGCAGCCAGTATATCCCTGGGCAACCGATACTGGGGAATACCAACAGCCATCATGCCACCGGCAAAGGGAAGTTTTTCAAAGACTGTCACTGGATATCCTTCTTTACTTAGATAATATGCTGTGGTCAGGCCGGCCGGTCCTGAACCTACTATGGCTATTTTCTCTTTCTTTGGAGTAATGGATGCTTCCTGGTTCTGAGCCTTTCCAAAATCATCGGCGCTTCTCTTCAAAGCATTGATTGCAATAGCATCGTCAACCTCTCCTCTCCTACACATGGATTCACAGGGGCGTGGGCAAATTCGCTCTAAGACTCCTGAAAAGGGAACGTACCTTCGAATTAATCCTAACGCATCGTCAAATTTTCCCTCCCGAATTAAGCCAACATAGCCTCTCACGTCTATATGCACGGGGCAAGTTGCCTGACAATAAGGTGAATTATCGGGGGCACATCTTTCGCGACCAAGCTTAGCACCTGTGCATTTTGCCTCATCCACCCGGGCAACAAACTTTACTACTTTCACTCTGGTTACCTCCTTCTCTAGACATACCAAAATGACTGCAAGTTGTTGAAGCACCTCCGTTGATGAAATAATACTTCAGTGAGTGTCATCCTTCCACATTACCTTTTAGGAAATGTATTGCTTCTCCCCCAATGTCCAGGGCAGACTCAAAGAAAGCCTCGGAAAGAGTTGGATGACCATACATCGTAGCCTTCAACTCTTCTATACCCAACTCGTTCCGCATTGCAAGCGATGCGAGAGAAATAAGTTCAGTTGCTTGTGGGGCAAGTATATGGACTCCCAGGATTTCGCCAAATTTCTTACCAGAAATAATCTTCATAACGCCTTGAGTCTGATTGAGTGTGGCCGCTCTTCCTGACGCCCCCATGGGGAATTTCCCAATCGTAAATTCCTCCTCTCTTCGTTCTGCTTCCATTTGGGTCAAACCGATGGAACCAATTTCAGGATTTGTGTATGTACAGCGAGGGATGAGGAGGGTATTGATTCTCAACGAGTTATCGGTGAAGTGATCTACAACGGATATGCCTTCAGTAAGAGCCTTATGGGCGAAGAAACCTAAACCGTTCACATCCCCTGTTGCATATATTCCAGAGACAGAGGTTTCGGATTTGGTGTTCACTTCAAGGAAATGATCTTTGGTGGTAATCCCCAGCAGTTCCAGACCTAAATTCTGTGTATTTCCTACCCTTTTTCCAGGAATCAGGGCCTTTTCCACCTCGATCTTATTCTCTCCTTTCGGTGTAAGAAGGGTCAACACTACGCCCCCCTCACTAGTTATCTCGGCCCCCACTGCTTCTCCATTGACAATAACCTTGATGCCCATGTTTACAAGAATTCTTCGAAGGCGATGAGAGATTTCGATATCTTCTTGTAGAAGGATACGTTCACTTTTTTCCACTAAGACCACATTGCAACCTAAGCTCCGAAAAAAGCTTCCAAACTCGACCCCTCGCCTTCCACAGCCAATCACGGCAATACTTTTTGGCAACTTCTTCAGGGTCAGAGCATCTCGACTAGTTAGGATCCTTTCCCCATCGGGTGTAAAAGGAGAAAAATCGAGTCTTGCTCCTGTGGCGATGATGAACCTTTCCGCATTCAGTTTGACTTCGGAACCATCTTTTTTTTCTACAATAACATCTCTTGAACCGAGAAACTTGCCGTCGCCTTCTAAGATGGTTACTCCTCGGTTTAGAAGAACTGTCTCAATCCCTTGGATAAGGCTATTGATCACATTATCCTTTCGCTCAATCACTTTCTGAAAATTAATCTTCAATTCCCCTTCAAACCATTGGGATTCTCTCACTTCCGAAAACAGTTGCGCATCCCGTAGAAGACATTTTGTTGGAAAGCAACCCCAGTTGAGACAGGTTCCTCCCATGCGGTCCCTCTCTACAAGGCAAACTCTCAACCCCTTTATGGCTGCGCGAATTGCGCCCCCGTAACCACCGGGGCCGCCACCTAGAACAACGACATCGTATTTTCTTTCTTCCATTGGTCAGTTCAGTTCCTTCAATTGAACAGGTCTTTCTAATATCTCTTTTACCCTCCCAAGAAATCTCGCTGCAGGGGCACCGTCAACTACACGGTGATCGAAAACAAGGCAGAGGTTCATGACCGAGCGAATGGCTATCTTATCATCATCCACCACTTTCACTTTTTTCTCTAATTTTCCCACCCCTAAAATGGCACTTTCAGGAGGATTGATGATCGGGGTGAACAAATCGATGCCGAAAGTGCCGATATTGGTTATGGTGAAGGTCCCAAAACTAAGTTCATCAGGGCCGATTTTCCCTTCTCGAACCTTTTGAACGAGGATGGCACTTTCCCGAGCAATCTCCAGAAGTGTCTTCTGATGGGCATTTCTGAGAACAGGAACAATCAGACCTCTTTCTGCGGAAACAGCTATACCCATATTTACATTGCCATAGACTTCGATTTCGTTCTCCTTTAGACTCGAATTCATCTCCAGATTCTCCATTAAAGCTAAACTGACAGCCTTTATCAAAATATCGTTGATCGAAACTCGAACCCCTTTCGCCTCCCAGTCTGACCAGCACTCTTCCCTAAAACGGATGGCTTCCGACATGTCCACTTCCATCACCTGCGTCACCCTTGGAGCCGTATGCCAGCTCAAAGACATCCTATCTGCAATCAATTTTCTGATCCCCTTTAGCGGGATCTTCTTCGAAACGATGAGGGGTTGAGTCGGGATCGAACCCTTCTGCTCCCAGACCCTCAAAACGTCCTCTTTTGTGATACTACCTCCAGGCCCCGTTCCTATGATATCTTCAAGCATTATACCCTTTTCTTCGGCAATCCTCCTTGCTAAGGGTGATACCTTGAGCTCTCTTTTTTCCTTCGGGAGTATGGGTCCCCTTACAACCGCTCGTGCTTCAGCAGGCTTCACCGCCGCAGGAGTTTCCATGTCTGCTTTCGCCTGTTGGATCAGCTTCTCAAGGTCAAAGCTCTCTCCGGTTTGGGCGATTACCGCAAGAACTTCTCCCACAGGGAGCACACTTCCCTCTTCCGCCATCACCTTCACAAGGACTCCTGACTGGGGCGCCTCAACGTCAAAACTGGCTTTGTCCGTTTCAATAATGCAGATGACTTCACCCTTGTTAACGATATCCCCCTCCTGTTTCATCCATGTGGTGACCGTTGCTGTTTCCATTGTCAAACCAAGTCTTGGAACAGTGATTACCTTTGCCATCAGCCGCTTCCTCTTATCTGAATAATTCCTTCACTCCATTGATAATCGCCTTCTCGTCTGGAATTACATAATTCTCAAGTTTTGGTGCAAAGGGAACGGGGGTGTTAAATGCGGCAACCCTCTTGATCGGGGCGTCAAGATCGTAGAAGGCCTTTTCGCAGACAAGAGCCGCAATCTCGGCTCCATATCCTGAGCGTTTGCAGGCTTCGTGGACAATCACCAACTTTCCCGTTTTCTTAACTGAGTTAAAGATGGTTTCTTCATCAAGAGGAACAAGCGTTCTTGGATCGATCACCTCGGCCTCAATCCCTTCCTCGGTAAGCAACTCGGCCGCCCGGAGACTTCTCAGAACCATTCGAGAAGTTGCTACAATTGTGACATCCTTTCCTGGCCGTTTGATATCAGCCTTACCGATAGGGATCAGATACTCCTCTTCTGGAACAGGGCCGATCTCGTTGTAGAGAAGTTTATGTTCGATGAAAAAGACCGGATCGTCATCCCGGATGGAAGATTTGATGAGCCCTTTTGCATCCTTGGGAGTAGATGGCATTACAACTTTCAGTCCAGGAACGTGGGTGAACCATGATTCAAGGCTCTGGGCATGCTGGGCCGCCGACGACCTTCCGGCTCCTCCCTGGGTACGAATCACTAGGGAGGCCTTTGCTTTCCCGCCAAATATGTAGCGCACTTTCGCCACTTGATTCACGATCTGATCCATTGCTACACCGGAAAAATCAATATACATTAGCTCAGCGACAGGTCTCATCCCAGCAAGTGATGCTCCTAAAGCCGCCCCTATGATGGCCGCCTCCGAAATAGGAGTATTTCGAATTCTCGCATGGCCAAATTCCTCAAGCAAACCCTGCGTTACCTTGTAACTCCCCCCGAATTCTGCAATATCCTCCCCTAATAGGAAGACATTGGAATCTCTCCTCATTTCCTCTTTTAATCCTTCTCGTAAGGCTTCCCGATAGGTAATCTGCCTCATCTCTTTCTCCTTTAAGGGATATATGGACCAACGTAAATATCCTCCAACGCATCCTCCACTTCGGGTTCAGGGCTGCTTTGGGCAAACACAACTGCCTCTTCAATCTCCTTTTCTATCTTTTGATCAATCTCGGCCAGATCTTTTTCACTACAAATTTTCATCTCTAAGAGCTTTGCTCGGTAGAGTTTAACAGGATCCCTCTTTTTCCACTCTTCCACCTCTCCCTTTGTTCTATATGCGGTGCTGGGATCCCCCACATAATGGCCTAGCCAGCGATAGGTTTTACATTCTATCAAGGTGGGGCCTAACCCTTTCCTTGCTCTCTCCACAGCCTCACTCGTTGTTTCATAGACTGCCATGACATCATTCCCATCAATGCATTGGCCCCGAATACCATATCCAAGACCCCTTTCGCTGACATCACAAATCTTTTGGTGAACACGTTGGGGGGTGGATTCAGCGTAAAGGTTATTCTGGCAAATAAATATCACCGGCAGGTTCCAGATCGCCGCCAAATTGAGGCCTTCGTGAAACGCCCCTGTATTTGACGCTCCATCACCGAAAAAACAGATGGCCACTTGATCGGTCCCCTTCATCTGACATGCCAGCGCAGCGCCATTAATGATGCAGAGACCGGAGCCTACAATCCCTGTGGCACCGAGGATATTTAGATCTAAGTCAGCAATGTGTATAGAACCGCCCTTACCTTTGCAATAGCCAGTTTTTTTGCCAAATAGCTCAGCCATCATCCGATCAACTCGTGCACCTTTAGCAATGATGTCCCCGTGGCCCCGATGTGTACTAATGATATAGTCATCTTCCCTCAAAGTCGAGCAAGCACCCGCGGAAATGGCTTCCTGCCCAAGAGAAGAATGGAGGAACCCAGGTAGAAGCCCTTTCAAGAAAAGCTCAACCGCCTTCTCCTCAAAGAAACGGATCCGAACTATGGTCTCATACAATTCCACCGATTTCTCCTTCGGTATCATTTCAATCTCCATCCTAAAATAAATCGTATTAGTATATCTTGGTCAACTATTCAAAAACGCGCGCTATGATCGCACTTCTCAATTTCCTATTTTCCTTCTAAGCCTCCACTGTCGCTTTCTCCTAAGAACGGAGCAATAAACCTCGCAGCTTCTTCCAGATCCTTCCGCAGCCATTCTTTCATCTCTTTCTTATCCCTTTCAATTAAAGCGTGGTACATACCCGTATGGAACTTGTGCGACAAATGTAAGTCTCCCTTAGAGATGAAAATAAATAAATAAGGCCCGATTCGGGACCATATCCAATCGATGATTTGAAGCAGTATGGGAGAATCAGCATACGAATAAATCGTGAAATGAAACTGGGCATTCAGCTTCATAAATTCCTTTGGGCTTTTTAACGCATTTCCCATTTCCTCTATTAATTTTTCCAACGTCGGCATGGATCCTTCCTGCCGCAATTCACAAGCCCTCTCCACTGCCATCGATTCCAACGAGAGCCTGATTTTGAGTGCTTCCTCCAATTCCTGCAAGCTCAACTTATTCACATAAACCCTCTTATTGTTCTCAATGACAACTATTCTTTCCGATTCGAGCTGCCATAGTGCTTCTCGAACCGGCATTAAACTCACACCGAGCCCGCTAGCAAGTCCGCGGTGAGTTAGGCACTCGCCTGGTAAGATCTCTCCTGTTATGATTTTGTTGCGGAGCTGTTCATATACCATCTGCCTCAATGTTTTGGTAGGAATTGTTTCTAGAATCATGATGTTATCACATATAACATATAACAAAACTTGTCAAGTCAAAAATATAAATGAAACTTCTTGGTCATTAATCTCCCTTCAGACACTGCGATCAAGCCTTCCTATCATTTCATTCCAGAAGGTTTGCTGAAAAATTATTGTGTGGTGGATGATGACAGGAACCTTTTAGAACTCTTGAAAATCAGTCTTGAACGCCAACTGTCAGGTCACCACTCCGTTCAGGGAGAAAAGACCATCAAGGCCAGTTAAGAATCAAGGCTTTGATCCTGTCCATGTTGGTCTTTAGCTTCTTCCATAAAATAGGATATTACTGACAGAGGAGTTCATCTCATCCTCTTTAACATCCCGGTTATTATCCTGACCGCTTATCAAAGGATTGAGAGTGCTGTGGAGGCCATGAAAAATGGAGCCTGCAGCTATCTGACTAAGTTTTTTGATCACCAAGATCTACTTCTCCAAATCGAAAGAGCCTTAGAGAATCAAACGCTCAACTTTGAGATCAAAAGGCTCAAAGAACTTCTGGAGGAACAATACCGTTTTACAAACATTGTAGCAGAAGTGAAAAGATGAGTAGCGTTCTGTATACGGTCTCCCAGCTTGTTAAAAAGGTGGTCAGCAAACTAGGAACTCATTTTTGAAAGGTAATGAAATGTTGAATTATGCAATCTGAACTTGTTAAAAGTCTAACTGCCATATAATTCAATTGATTCTACAAACTTAATCACTTCATGGGCAGTTGTGACCATGGCATGATCTATCATGTTACCCTTGTAGACAGCAGCGGCAAATCCTTTCTTCTCAGCTTCTTCTGCCACTTTAATCAGTCCCTTATAGTAAGCGATTTCTTGGGGGGAAGGAGTGAATATCTTATTTACTATTGGAACGTGTGAAGGATGGATAACCACTTGTCCCCTAAATCCAAGCTGCCTATTAAAAAGGGCATCCCGCTCGAGTCCCTCTAAATCTTTTATATTCCACCAAGAGCTTATCATAGGATATTGGATACCCGCCGCTCTAGAATCGAGCACCACTTTTGAACGAAGAAAGAGAGTCTCTCTACCTTCCTTAGACCAGACATAGCCGATAGCTCGATTTGCATCTCCTCCTGGGCCAGCCGCCAGGTAAATCCTTTGAATTCGCGGGCAGGAGACGACTATTTCATATGCATTCCGCATAGCTTTGGCAGTCTCTAAAACCAGAATTACCTCAATGGTTCCAATTGGTATATTGATGCGTTTTTCCAGATGCCCTATATAGGCATCCAAGGCCTTCATATCATCCACTTACTCTACTTTAGGGAGCGAAACACCGTCAAGCTCAGGACAGACTACTTCGACGAGATCACCGAAAGTCAATCCGGTAGCAAATCCATTAATACGAACGTAGCAGGGTTGTCCTTGGATCTTCAATGTCTTTACTCCTTCTTTGACAAGATGCCGGGACGACACCTTTTCGTTATCTGGCACCGAGTCCTCAAGGTCAACAGTCAGGGCATCAGCTCTGTACTGAATTGCTTTTGCCATCCAAAGAGGCTTGTTACCCGGAACGTATAGCATCGATCGATATGGTCTCATTGGTAATTCCCCCTTCTGTTGAAACATTTAAAGATGGCCGAAAGCAGAAATGTCCATGCTTAACTTACCAATTATATTAAAACTCGGGAGCCTTCTATAATTGGGCCCATGTGATGGTGGCATTGTTTTACCTATTTTTCGATGATGGATGAGGCCAGATAGCTTTCGCCTCTGAAAATTTAACTACGATCCAGATTCTCTTTTGTAAGCAAGTTGCTCGAACTATCGAAAATAACCCTTTGACCAATGATTTGCCCTGCATGACAACTCTCGGAATTGACTACCTCAGCTACCAACCGATATTTGGATGTCTCAGCAACGTTCTTAAATAAACGCTGAAATTTGGGTTTCCGTTCAATAATTGGCCAATCTTAATCGGACAATCTCAGCCTTTCGCGGATTATTCCAGCCATTTGATTTCTGTCCATATCCTACTCCTGGAATGAAAAATGAATATTTTTTCTAAAATCGTCTATTGGCTCTATTAGCCTAAAAATTTTACAAACAAAGAGATTTACATTATGAATTTAAATAATTATCCACCGACAGCATGGCATAAAGGACTTAGCAGCATAGTTGAATGGGCAAGTTTCCAACGATATTCTTAAACGTTTTTCAATCGCAAACAAGAGTTTAATCCCCTCTTCCTATACCATAAGTTGCGATCACCTTTGCCACCAATTTATCATCTTCATTGACTACTTCAGTAACCCCAACGGCTGTATTGGAATTCTTATGAATGATTTTGGCCTCTGCAGTTAATTCTTTCTCACCCGCTGGAACAAAGAAATTGATCTCAAATTCAATTGTCATAATCCGATCACTCGGCTTAACTAAGCTCAGCAAGGCCATAGCCACAGAAGAATCGGCAAGAGAGGCGATGGCTCCTCCGTGTATAATCCCATAGGGATGGGTCAGATCCCGTTTAAATGGCATCCGCATTCTAGATTTTCCTTCCCTCACATTAATCACTTCCATTCCCAGGAGCTTGGAGTAAGGGCAGTTATTAAATACATCTTTCATTCGCTTGAACGATCTTCCTTTTTTAATTAATCTACCTCCTATAAATTTTCTAAAATAATTGAAACCATACCTACTTAAGAGGAAAAAAGCAATTCAGCTCGAATTTTCGGACTGGCGTCCCTCAATACTGATACGTTTTCCTGTTCAATCTTAAGAGTAGATTGAGAATGGGTTTGTCTTTTTATATGACTTTATCCCAAAACTCTAACTATTAAAATTGACTATTCTGTATTCGTAATGGCTTAAAATGTCTTAAAGTGACAATAGGATTTGAGTTATCGGAAAGTAAAATTTATTTGAAGGGGTCACGAACATTTCTTCTGATACTTTCAGGAAGATTTAGAATTGATTCATTTAAAACAAGAAGGCTCTCGATTCGACTTGCAAATTAATAATATCGACCAACTGAATCAATATTAAAAGAAACTATTTCAAAACTTAAATTATCAAGGATCCCTTGAAAGCATACTTCTTTAGGCAATCTCATTAGAACCTTTTCTATAAAGGAATAAAAACCAGGGTTGCAACACGTGAACCTTTTTACTTTTCTGCTGACTGACAATTCTTCCATAAACATTTCTCCCTATCTTCTCAAAATGCCCTCCGATTCACCCTTCTTATTACTTCTGTCATTGGGATGGGCCCAAGATCAAAACAATCGAAATCTTTCAATGACCCACCATATCTGCCAAAAGAAGTCCTTGAGGCACTGATCATCGCTATCTCTTTTTTATCCATAGTCATATTCCCTTGGAAACGAAGTAAAAAGTGAGTTCATCCAGTTTCTACCAAGCCATTTCTCCCCCATCCACGCACAAAACATGTCCGGTTACAAAGTCCGAGGCCTTTGAAGCTAAAAAAACAATGGCTCCCTTCAGATCATCATCTTCTCCAAATCTCTTGAGAAGAATTCGGTCGAGCATCTTATCTCTAAAATGTTCCATGCTCCATTTTGTCATCTCGGTTGTAAACCAACCGGGAGCAATCGCATTAACGTGAATCCCATATTTTGCCCATTTTACCGCAAGGTCTTTGGTAAAGGTTATGAGTGCCCCTTTGCTTGTATTATAAGCAATCGCATTCAAATAATCCGGATCTGTCCCCCTTAAACCAGCATAAGAAGCAATATTAATTATCTTTCCACTTCTTTGTTTAATCATCTCCCTTCCGGCTTTCTGGGTCATTTGAAAGGTCCCTGTAACATTTACATCGATCACTTTTTTCCAACCCTCAATCCTAAATTCTTCCACCAAGTCCCCCCAAGTTGTCCCTGAATTGTTCACGAGTATATCAATCTTTCCAAATTCCTTGATCGTTTCCTTTATAACATGGTCAATGTCTCCCTCGCGAACGAGGTCACAACGAAGGGCCAATGTCTTCACGCCTAAAGATTTAATCCGATGGGCTATCTCTTCACATCTCTCCATCTTTCTCGAGCACACAACAATATTCGATCCGGCTTCTGCCAATCCAGAGGCCATTATTTCACCCAGCCCTCTTCCTCCACCGGTCACAATCGCTGTTTTACCTTTTAAACTGAAAAGTTCTTTAACTTTCATCTGACTCTCCACTCACTTCCGTAATGTTTCAAATCTAATTAAGTATAATTATAAAAACCTTTGCCACTTTTTCTTCCTAGATATCCAGCTCTCACCATCTGGCGAAGCAAGGGAGGAGGGTGGTATCGGTCCCCAAAATCTTTCTCCATCGTCTCAAGTCCATGTAGCACGGTATCAACGCCAGCCAAATCTGTCAATTCTAGGGGACCCATAGGAAAATTTGTGCCTAAGTCTTAAACGAAAATGTATAAAATCATAAGAGGTTGTGTCAATAAAATTTTGGAGTTTCCTATACTTTAAAGGCAATGGGGGGTTAAATTTAGGGGCTGAGGTCTAGAATATCCCCAAAATTTATTATGGAGAATTCCTAAGAACAACAATATCATCCCACAAGTAGAGATAGATAATTATCCAGGGGGCCTTGAACAGTAGTTGAACGATTGGGTTAACTGTGGCAGCGCTGATTCACTTACCAAATAAAAATACAGATATAAATCTGAACGACTAAGGTTTGGCCATAAAGAACAAAATAATGAATTTTAGGTGGTGACCCTATAATATATTGATAATTATGCTTTGTAACAAGTTACCACCAAATAGGGCAGACTAGAAAATTGGGATCACGCAGAAGAACCAGATTTCCAAAATCAGCTTTTTCGACAGTCTCGGAATGAACATTCAGGAAGGAACATTGCACCTCTGACCCCTTGTTTGTCTAAGAGATAGGCAGGCAGACCCGCTACGGATTAACAGGGGATACCAATCTCTTTTTTGGATGAATTGGGATTTACGTCTGACCACAAGGGAAGAAGGAAATTCCCAAATTGACGCACTGACGCCGCAACCCAAGCAGGCTAATTTGACCCCCTCCCCATTGTCAAGACAAAAAATGGGGGTACATTTGGTGCATAGTCTGACAAGCCTGCCCTAGGTTTAGGGGGATCGGCTGCTTGAAATAGACCT
>Ga0208457_1000392_pt1 | contig 46346 bp, 43 predicted proteins | sample June2015DPH_10_1_FD_185513 | JGI IMG/M metagenome (GOLD analysis project Ga0208457, IMG submission 185513) | Peatland microbial communities from SPRUCE experiment site at the Marcell Experimental Forest, Minnesota, USA - June2015DPH_10_150... | ecosystem: Environmental > Terrestrial > Soil >... | reverse complement strand
TCGTCGGGGGCCATGCCGGCCACGAGGATGTCGGCATAGCCGTTGATCGCCGTGAGCAGGTTGTTGAAATCGTGGGCGATGCCACCGGCGAGGCGGCCGATCGCCTCCATCTTCTGGGACTGTTGGAGCTGCTCCTCGAGCCGTTTGCGCTCGGTGATGTCGCGGAAGGTCAACACCGCGCCTATCAAGCGCCCGCCCGCGTCGCGCACCGGCGCGGCGCTGTCCGCCAGCCACACGTACTGTCCGGTCTGTGGGCTGTAGATGCCCAGCACGACGTTGTCCACCGTCTCGCCTCGCAGCGCTCGCTGCGTTGGCATGTCGTCGAGATTCGTGAGAGGCTGCCCATCCTCCCCTATGGGTTTGAACTGCTCCGCCCGAGGGGCAAGCGGCAGCTCCGGCGGTACCCGCGTTAGACTGAATATGCGTTCGGCGGCCTTGTTCGTTCGAACGACTTTGCCGTCCGGCGCGTACATGACGACGCCGTCGGTCATGGCAGACAAGATGGCGTCGAGCTCCGCCGCCCGCGCCTCGGCGCGCTCGCGCTCTTGCTCGGCTTCGGAGAACAGCCGCTCCCGTTCCTGCTCCGCCTCCTTGCGTTCATCGCGGGTGCGCAGGACCGTGATGCCGAACGCCAGATCGCCTGACAGTTCTTCCAGGAGCCGGATTTCGTCCGGCGTGAAGAAGGCCTTGGGTTCCGTGGAATAGATGGTGAGAGCGCCGAACGTGTTGGCGCTTTCGTCCTTGAGGGGCACGGCGATACTGGAGCGATAGCCGCGCTGTAGGGCATTCTCGCGCCAGGGGCCGGCCTGGGGGTCGGTGAAATCCTGGACGCAGTTCGTCTGTCCGCTCCGGATGGCTGTCCCGGTGGCACCGCGTCCGCGTTCCGTATCGGCCCAGGTGACGCGGGCGACGGCGAGATAACCATCTTCGACCCCCGCCCAGGCCACCGGACGCACGGTCTTCGCGTCATCGTTCTCGGCATAGCCCACCCAGGCCATGCGGTAGCCGGCCTCGTCGCAGATGATGCGGCAGATGTCGTTGAGCAGGGTCTGCTCGTCCTCTGCCCTCATCAGGACCTGGTTGCAGCTGCTGATGGCGCGCAGTTCTCGATTCAGCCGATCCAGTCCCTCCTCGGCCGACTTGCGCTCGGTCATATCTTGGGCGAGCACAGCGACGCCGATGATCTCCCCTTCGTCGGTCTTGATTGGGCTGTGCGACACGTGGAAATACCGCCGCGACCGAAGTTCCTCCCCCGAATAGGCCTCCTCCGCGAGCTGCTCCCCGGCGGCCGCCCGATCGAGGTTGTGCCGGGCGGCCTCCTGATCCTCGGGCACGGTCATGTAGTCGAGCATGCTGTGGCCCTGTTCGATCTCCACGCCGTAGAGCGCCTTCATCATGGCCGCGTGTCCGGCGTTGAAGCTCGTATACCGGTACTGCCTGTCCACCGAGAAGATGGGTGCCGGGAGGCCGTCGATGATGCCGCGCAGTGTGGAGTACTGCTCTCTCTGCCTCTCTTCGGCCCGCTTGCGCTCCGCCAATTCGATCGCCAGCTTCTCATTCCTATCCCGAAGCTGGGCGGTGCGCTCCTGGATGATCTGCTCCTGTTTGTCGAAGAGAATCGCGTTGCGCAGCACCAGGGCCACTATGGCAGACAGGTTGTTGAGCAGGCCAAGCACAGAGGTGACGTGCTCTTCGTCGGGCAAGCCGAGCACGAGCATGGCTCCTACGCGGGACCCTCCCGCATGAAGCGGAAAACCCATTGACAACTCAAAACCCTCTTGCCGCAGAAGCCCGGCGATCTCCGAAGGTTCGTCCCCCCGCCAGTGTTGCGCCTCCGGCACGCAGAGGACGGCCTCGACCAGACGGTTTCCAGCCGGCGATTCGGCCCATTGACGCATTCGCAATGGGTTCACGCTGACAAGCTGGTGCGCTGTCACGGTAGGGGTGCTCTGGCATTGGAAGAGCAGCACGCAGCGCGCGCCGGTGAGATCCCGAACCTCTTCGGTCAGATACGTTCCCAGGTTACCGGGATTGTCCGTGCGGCTGAGCACATTGCTCAAGATGTCCATCGCCATTGCCGGAAACGCCGGGTCCCTGTCGTTTGCGGCCGGTTTCATGATGGAGATCCTGCGGCGACGCACCAAAGCAGCGCTTCCTCGATGGCGGAGTGCAGGAGTTCGAGCGATACCGGTCGTACTTCATAGGGCAATCCGCAGTATTCGCTGCATTCCTTCAATGCGGCTTCCGGAACCGGAGCCAGGCCGGTATCGAGATACATCAGTCTGGTATGCATGTCTTGCATCAGGCTGGTGGCATTGTCGTGGTTCAGGCCGAGCTCCTTCGAGAAGATTTGCTTCCAGCGGCGTGCCCATTCGGGGATCAGAAAGAACACACGCTCATGCGACAGCCGGCGATACTCCACAGACCCAAGGAGAAGCCCGCAGCAATTCTTGGCCCGGGTGCGAACAACCCCGGGCATGGCTTCCAGAGTCGTCATCAGGGGGCAACAATCGCCGTAGATCAATACGACCCCACGCCCGCCCACTAGCTCGCCGTCCAGAACTGATCGGAGAGACGACGCCAGCCGCTCAGGATGCATGTGCATCATCGAGGGCAGGAACCTCAGTCTCTGATCCGGCCAATGCGTCTGACAGAGCGACTCCACTTCAGCTCGAAGCACTGAACAGCAGATCACTACTACCTCTGGGTGAGATGCGCTGGTCATACCTCGATCTTCCCAAGAGAGACCGCTGCTTTCCGCATGGCGTGGATGTTCTCCGGCGGTGTTCCCCAGGCCACGTCAGGACCGGAAGTGCCCAGGACAAAACGCACGTCGTGCCGCCGCTCTTCCAGAATCTCCCGGCACCGATCTTCCACCTCGGATGCTGTCATCTGCCCCACGTTGGCGCAATCCAGTCCGCCAAACAACACGCTGTCCGGTCCAACCACGCGGCGAGCCTGGGCGAGGTCGTCCCGTTGATCCACGATGAACGCCACCACGGATGGCAATCCTGTCAACAGATCCAGATGGGCCAAAATCGGCGCGCCCACGTTGTGCAGGACCACCGGTCCGTGAAGTTGAGCCAGGACCTGCGCCAGGATGGGCCGCGTAAAACGCGTCACGATGTCGCGCGTCACGATCGCGGGCGAGGCAAAGCCGCACGGCATCACAACGAACGTCGCCCCGGCGGCGAAAAAGCCGTTGATCAGCCGGACGTAGAACGGAATGATCTTGTCCATCACGCTTTGTGCCCCGGCCGGATTGAAGAGAACCGTTTCCAGCCAGGTTTCCAGTCCCATGACCAATGCGGGAATGTCGGCAGGAATAGGGATCACGATGGCGATGGGGACCTCCTCGCCGTGCTCCGCCGCCATCAGCCGGATCGTGTCCCGAAAATACAGAAGCCGCGGGTGTGCGTCGGGATCGGGCAGCACGAGTGAGTCCCATTGCTCCACCGACTGGACGGCTGGGCGCCGGAGGTTGGGAGGCGGCGTGTCCAGGAAGACGAGTTCGCCGCCGAAAGCCGCGCCAATCGATGCAAACGCCAGCGGCGCGCATAGGACGTCTGGCTGGAACGTCTCGCGCACCGCCGACTGACCGCGCGCGTAGGCCGCAGGGTCGGTGTAGTACTGTTCGAGCGGGCATTGGGTGAGCCGCGCGCCGTAGAGACCCAGTACCGGCGCAATCGCGCGACGGTCGAGCGGTCTGCCGGCAAGGGTGGCCCGTACACGTTCCATGCTGTTCATGCGCGGGCCTCATCTCTGACGGACTGTTCCCAGAGCCGGTCGAACAGGTCGGCCGCGCCGAGCGCATCTGAGGCGGTGCCATCTCCGCCTACCTCGTCAGCCAGACCGGGACAGACACGGAATACCGCTCCCCCTACTGCCAGCTGAATTCGTCCAGCCAGGCCACGACGATCTATCTCTTCCCGCAGCCGCTCAATGTTGAGGGCGGTCGTCATCATCATGGCGGATGCGCCGATCACCCGAGCGCCCGTCTCCAGCGCCTTGTCCACGAATACCGCCGCCGGTACGTCGTTGCCCAGGTCGTGGACGATCCAGCCGTCCGTGCGCAGGAATATCCCCACCATCCGATGCCCCAAAGCGTGAAAGTCCTCCTCGATATTGCCGATGACCACCGGCCCCTTGGGAGGCCGACCCTCGGACGAGGACTTTCGCTGGGCTGCGATCTTGCCCAGCACGTCCTCAGCCACCTTGGCAGCGACATACACCTGTGCGAGCGTGAACGTCCCGGACGAGCGCCATCCCTCACCAATCAGCAACAGCGTCGGATCCAGGACCTCTGTGAGGAGATGTTCATAGCCGTACTCTGAGGCCCAGGCATCCAGCAGCGCGTTTGCGCCTGCCCGGTCGCCCAGGTTGATTCTCTCGATCAGCGATTGCTGAATGTCCATATGGACATTCTCCTCTCCGAATCGCTCCGTAAAGCGAAGAGTAGAACGACGATCGCGATGATCTCGAAGGTCGTGTGGAACGGCCAGCGCCAGACAAGCAGGAAGACAGCAGTCAGCGCGGCGACCAGCCACAGGACGCGCCTCAGGCGGGTGGTGTCAGCCGGCGCGGATGGCGCGATCACGGTGGAGAGCACGCATTCGACTGCCCCAAACCAGGCAGCGTCGCTGGCGCGGCGAGGAAGTACACAGTACAACCCCATGCACATCGGGCGCGAGCCACGTTCCACTATCGGGCTCCGGGGCCGTTGTCAACAGGGCCAGAGGTTGCCCGTTCCAGCCGTGGTCCTGTATCCCGCCACAGTTCGCGGCTAGCACCAGCCCGGAAGATGCCTGGCGCCCGCGGGGAATGGTGGGGGCGAGAGAGCCGCAAGTCCGACAACCAAAGCCAAGCGGGACGATTCTGTGACAAGCGGCCGTCGGACCATTCAGGGAGCTTCGGCCGATGCGGATTGACCTGTCGCGGTCGACCTCGGCCCGCGCCCCGTGCCTTCACGGAATCTCCCACGAGCAGGCGGCGCTGCCAACGAGCCTGGCGCGACCGACAGGTCTGTCAGATGCGCCGGAGCCGGGCCAGCCAGGCGTGCACCACCGGCACCGGAAGCAGACTGTCGAGCGTCTCCTCGTCGATCGCCTCGACCGACCAGCCGGAACGGAAGCTGGCCCGAATGTCCGCCTTGCGGATACGCTCCGGGCCGTAGCCGAGCGGATTGCGGGAGCTCCAGCACAGCAGGTAGGCGGAGCCGCCCGGGCTGAGGGCTTCGCGCAGGCTGGCGGCGTAGGCCACGCGTTGTTCGGGCGCGAGGCAATGGAACAGGCCGCTGTCTATGGCCGTCCGGAACGTCTGGCCCATCTCGCCGACGTGCAGGGCATCGAGCACCAGGAACTCGATGCTGCCGTCGGCCGCCCGCTGCGTCGCCTTCGCCCGAGCCTTGGCGATGGCGGCCTGGGCCAGATCGATGCCAACGACGTCATGCCCCAGCGCCGCGAGAAAGAGCGAGTTTTCGCCCGTACCGCAGCCGACGTCCAGGACCGGGCCCGTGATCGAGCCGGCGGCCGCGAGGCGCACGATGGCGCCCTGCGGACTTCCCGTGTCCCAGGTGGGGGTGCCTTCGTAAGCGTTGTCGAAAAACTGCATCCTCAGGTTACGCTGGAGTCTCCCGGATCGTCGGCTGACGCGGGGCCCTGTTCGGCGATTCCTTGAGGCTCACCCGGCCGGCCCTTGAGCGGGCGATGCAGCCCACACCATGGCTGATGGCGCGGGCCAAGTCGTGCTTCGCCAGGAGCAGCGGTAGGTCCCTCCGGCTCCCCGGAGGGACCTCACGTGTACCTCATGTCGCTTGCCCTGCGATGCTGAGGCAACGGAGTGTGGCGCAGGTGCTCGAGCACGTCGGCCAGACTCGCCGTGGCCAGCGCAATCGAAGAGTCGCCGGCTCCGTAGTACATAGACAGTACGCCCGTCACGTCATCGAGCACCCAGCCCGTGGGAAACACCACCTTGTTGACGTCGCCGCTGCGCTCGTAGGGCGCCGTCGGCGCGAGCACCCACTCGGTGGTCCGCCGGAGCACGATCCGCGGGTCGTCCAGATCAAGCAACGCAAGTCCGATCCGGTAGATCGGGCCGGAAGCGGTCGAGTGCACGCCGTGGTAGCAGAGGAGCCAGCCCTCTGGCGTCTCCAGCGGCGGTGGCCCAAGGCCTATCTTGCCTGCATCCCACCAAGCGCCTTCACGCGCTTCGAGCAGCAGCTCGTGGTCCCCCCAGTGGCGCAGGTCCGGCGACTGCGAGATCCACATGTGGGCCAAGCCGCGAAGTGGCGATGGCCGGTGGATCATCACCCAACGGTCACCGATGCGGCGCGGAAAGAGCGCGGCGTCCTTGTCCTCAGGCGGCATGACTGGGCCAAGCCTGAGGACTTTCCTGAAATCCGTGGTCACGGCGAGTGACACGAGGGGACCGAGCCGGCTGTATGCGGTGTAGGCGATCGCCCACTCGGCGCGCTCCGGCAGCCACGTGAGTCGAGGGTCCTCGCAACCCCAGATCTCCTCGGGATGCCACTCCGGCTGGGGCGCAATCAGGGGCGCGGAGTCCATGCGCCATTCCGTTACGCCATCGAAGCTCCGTGCCACCTGGAGCTGAGAGATGCCGCGGAGATCTTCCACGCGCAACAGCAGAACCGTCTCGTCTCCGACGCGCCCTGCCCCCGGGTTGAACACCGAGTTGGCTCGATACGGGAGCTGATCGGCGGTGATGATTGGATTCGACGGATGGCGGAGGAAGAGTTCGCGCTCTCCCGTCCTGCGTACCGTGGGGGCCCAGCGAACGCCGGCTTCCTGACTTGCAGGCGCCTCCCGCCCAACGGTCAGGCCGCCCCTGACCACACGGACCCGCTCGAGGCCGATCTGCCACATGAGAGTCGACTCGGCGCCCTTGTTGAGGTTGACGCCGGTCCGTGTAAGGCCGTCATGGCAACCCCCCGTGGCGGGATCCGCCAGCGGCAGTCCCAGCTCGTTGTCCCCGAGGAACCAGCCGTACGCCTTCTCGATGGCCCTCGAGTATCGTTCGTCCCCGGTTTCGCTGAACGCCGCCGCGGCGGCAAGGATCATTGAAGTCGCCTCGATTGGCTGCTGGTCGAACCGGCTCCGGGCACCGCCGGAAGGGGACCAGCCAGTGCTGCCGATCGGTGAGAACCAGCCTTCGGGCGCCGTCTGGACGCTGACCAGCCAATCGATTGCACGGAGCCCCGTCCGCACCAGCGCAGGGTCATCGAGCCGGACGCCGGCGGCGATCAGGGCTTCCGGCAACAATGCGTTCTCGTACGTGAGGGTCGGTTCCGGCCAGGGCCAACCGGGGTCGTTCGCTCTGGCAACGAAGGCGCGGCGCAACTTGGCCGCGAGGTCCTCGAATGTGCTTTGCGTCTCGCCGTCGAGCCCGCCATCCAGCGCGGCACCGCAGCCGAGCAGCGCGGACGAGATAGCCCGGAGGGCGGTCAAGCCGCGCGCCGCTGGCAGCGCGTCCACGAACATGGTCCGCGCATCAGCGCCAGCGGTGGCCTCCGGCACCTCGGCCAGCGCCACACCCAGTGTGTGCATCGCCCGGCCCTGGCAATCGTCAGATCCGTCGGCCTCCAGCCACGAGCCGTCCTGGGCCCTGAAGTTCCGGAAGCGCCCCGTGGCCGGGACGAAGGCGTCGCTCATGAACCTGAGGGAGCGCCAGGCGCTCTCCCGGACCGCTTCCCACCCAAGCTCGTGGCTGTGAAGGAGGTCGACGAGAAGCGAACGGGCAACGTCGTCCGTGCAGTACCCGAATGCCTCGTTGGCTATCGTCCCCTCGGCGTGTTGCCAGAGCCCGAGTGGGCCAGCGAGCGCCTCGAGATGCAGTCGGCTGACTGGATGTAGCGGATGGTCAACCACCGACGGCGGCGTAGGTCTGGGCGGGTGCCGTGAGCTGCAGGGTCGACCCCGCGGCGCGAGCGAAGATCCGGCGGTATTGGGCGCCGACCTCAGACCACACCCTGCCCCGGCTGTAGTCGTAGGCATGCCTTCCGAGCGAAGCGCGCATGACCGGATCCAGCAGCAGCTCGACGAGGGTCTGCGCCAGCGCTTCAGAGGAACCGGGAGGGACCAGCCTGCCGCGACCGCTCGCCAGCTGTTCGCGGGCGTATGCATACGGCGTGGAAACGATCGCCTTGCCCGCGCCCATCGCGTAGGAGAGCGTGCCCGACACGATCTGATCAAGGTTTGGGTAAGGCGTCACGAAGATGTCGGCCGCCTCGAGCCAGGTGCCCAACTCGGTCTTGCTGACGAAACGGTCGACGAACTGAACGTGGTCGGTCACCCCGAGCTCTGCGGCGGTCATCTCGAGGCTGCGGCGATATGCCTCGCCCTCGCGCTGGAGCAGATCCGGATGGGTCGCCCCGAGGATCACGTAGCATACATTCGGGACAGCCTTGACGACTGCGGGCATTGCCGCTATCGCCGACTCGTAGCCCTTGCCTGGGCCCAGAAGACCGAAGCTCAGAATGACCGAGCGACCCTGGAGGCCCAGACGGGGCTTGACGGTGTCTGGGGCCAGGAGGGGTAGATCCGGCACGCCGTGCGCGACGATATCGAGGCGGGTTGGATCCACGGCGTATGAGCCGGTGAGCAGCGATGCCGCCGTCTGGGACATGACCACGGTAGCGGCCGCTGCGTCGACAAGCTCGCTGAGGATCCGCCGCTGCGAGTAGGCGGGCTGTCGTAGAACCGTGTGCAGCGTGGCGACGACGGGTATTCGTAGGGCCCGGACGAAGTCGAGCACGAAGGCTCCGTCTTCGCCGCCCCAGATGCCGTACTCGTGCTGGATCGAGACGACGTCAACGCCGGAGCCGTTGAGAGCCCGGGCGATTTGCGTGTAGTCGGCCTGGACGTCGCGCCTGATCCGGTGGCGGACCTCGGCGGGATATGGTCCGGGCTCGCCAGCAGGGTGAAGGGCGACGATCTGACCTCCCCCGACCGTGGTGGCGAGATCGTAAGTGAACGTAGCGATGCCGCATCGATGCGGGGCATACGTTGAGACGAAAGCAGTTCTCAGAATCGCGTAACTCCTGTCGTGGCCTCCGCGCCCGTGGCCAACGGTGTGCGTCGGGGGCGAGCGCTGGACCGTCGGGCGCTCGAGTCGGCGAGCGGCCGCTGGAGAGGATCGCGGCCGGGAGCGACAACGCGCCCGGCCAGCGAATGCCTCGACGAAGCTATGCCGCTGCGACCTGCGAAGCGCGCGGGCCCTTCGGGCTCGTCTCGACCTCGAACGAAACGCGCTCACCGCCGACGAGGCGGTCGAAATCGAGGGGAGCCTGAACGCCGCCGCGATGGAAGAAGTATTCCTTCCCGTCCTCAGCGGCGATGAAGCCGAAACCGCGGTCCGCGATGACCTTCTTGACGGTGCCTGTGGTCATGTCTGACCCTTCTATTCACTTCCCGAAAGAGACGGCAGACGCACGGTCCATTCGAGAAGCAGGGTCGACCACGCGGAGCGTCGCCGCAGGAGCAGCAACGCACTCACGGTACTCGCAATCGGCCGACACCACAACAGACGGCAGGTGGAGTCTCAAGGCCCACCCGCCGAGGAGACGCCAAGTCGCTGTGCACGCGGCTCAATCGTGAGCGCTCTCAGCGCCCGCCTTTGCGTCCAAGAAGGCGGACTCGCGCTACGGCGCTCCGCTGCAGCTAGGCCCTACGACAGAGGCGCGGATGGCCCACCGAATCTACTCCGGACCCCCCACCCGAGGTGCCCGACGCGTCGGGCTCAGCGCGGCAGCGTGCGTCTGGCCGGCGATCCGGCGAACGTTCGAATCAGGGCGAGCAACTGGCGCTCCGTGATCGCACCGCTCCTCTCGACCTGGATCCGTCGCTGACGGCCGTGGCCGGCGTCGTCGGCACGAATGTGGTCCGCGAAGTGCTCGACCACCTCGCCGTCGCCTACCAGCAGCACGTCGTCGTCGACCGGAACCGCGTGGGCGACGTGATCGATGAAGTTTCGCATGTGTTCATCTCGATGGCCCTCGCCGCCCGCGTGCTCCTCGGTCGGTGGTCGTCCCGTTGAGCGGTGCCGGCCAGGGACCGTGGAGTCGATGCGGTGGCGCACGGTGAGCTCAGGGCTCCAGCGCAACATCGTCGCCGAATTGGCGGAGATCCAGATACCGGTGGTTCGGGGACTGGTCATCGCGGTCCCTCCTTTCCCAGGGCGGTCGTCGAGTCCGCGACCTCCCGCTTCCACTCCAGGCTCCGCGGCGCCGCAGGTTGTCTATCCTGCTCGCTCGAACGGTCCTGCGGCGATACGCAGCTGGTACCCGAACGCGTGTCCTCTACGCGACGGGCTTGTTCGGCGGCTTCGGCTTCTTGGGTTTCGGCGGCCTCTTCGGCGCCTTGTCGCCCACGTGGCACCTCCTGCGGGCAAGCATAGGACGACCACGTGGCTGCTGGGATGGAGGCCGCGGCTACGGCCTGCGCAAGCCGCGAGGGCCGAGGGCGAGAGAAGGACCCGACGCCCTTCTGAGGTCCAGCGATGTGGAGCTGCAACGGCAGCGCCTCGCCGGCGGTATGCCCGGGAGCGCCGGGTCCTGCCCATTGTGACGCTGTTGGCGTCCGCTGACCATCCTCTTGCCGGGGACTCGCGCCGCAAAGGGCCGATAAGATCTGTAGCCAGACCCTCAGCGCGGACCGGCACGCAGGCTCGGCGGTGCTGGCCGGCGCCAAGGGTCGACCGACGACCCAAGCCCCGACACTACCCGTGAATTGCGTTGGCACTTGCCCAGACGCCGCTGCGAAACGCCGGTGACAGATCCAACGAGGGACGATGCCCTTGCGCCCGGGCCCGCCGGGCTACGTCTTTGGCTTGGAGGGACTGCGCGGCGCACGCTTGGATGGCGCCCCCGTCGCCGGCCTCGGAGCACGCGGTGTCGGCGCGGCCGCGGCCTTGCCAGGACGGACCTGGTCAGCCATGCGGGCGGGGACTACGCGATCGACCCCGTCATTCGCGAGCGCGGCAGCCATGCCACCCAGCGCCTTCGCGGCCGCGAGTTCCGCGGCCCCCGCTGCAACCGATCGCACGGCCGCCGCGGCCATCTCGGCGCTCGCGGCGCCGAGGGCCTCGGATCTTGCGTATTCGTCACGTCCCTCACCGAGCTCAGTGCGTCCCAGCGCAGAGAGCTCACCGGCGAGGTGCTCCGCTTTGTGAGCGACGAGGGCGCCCTCGGTGGCCCGGCTTAGCGCTTCCACTGCAAGGACGCGCAGTTGGTGGCTCGTGCGGCCGAGAAACGCCGCGAGAGTTCGCTGTTGGGCGCCCCCGAGCAACTCGGCGGCTACCTGCACCTGGCCGGCGATGCCGGCCAGTTCCATGCCGCGGCGAAACTCATCGCCGCTGAGCGAGGCCGCGAACTCTCCGCCGGCGGCGACCTCGTCGGCCATGGAGAGGGTCGCAGCGCCCTGGGCGGCGTCGCGCGCGCCTCTCCGAGCGGCAGCATCGCTGGAGGCCGAAAAGGCGGCTGCTGCGGCTGACTCGTCTTCGCCGTGGGTCACGTCGGCGGCCCCCGCGGCTACCTCGATTGTGGCGGCCGCTGCCGCGCCATCGGCCTCGACGAACTCCTCCCCGCGAACCTTAGTGTTGATGTCGGCCGCGGTCTTTCCCTTGGCCTTACGAGCAGGCATCTCGTCCTCCTGGTGGTCGGCGTCGCTCACCTGGGACGGAATCGGTGGCAGCCCACGACGGGCGAGCGCGCGTGCGACTACGGACTGGTCGAGCTTGCGCCAACGGATAGGTCAATGAGCGCCTCGTGCGCCGCGTCCAATCGTCCAAGGAGTGCTCGGGCCACGGCAAAGTAGACCGATGCCGCGAACTCGCAATCCTGTTCGAACACTGACCGTATCGCGGAGGCATCGACGACCAGCGCGTCAACGTCGCCGACCGCGGCCGCGGTTGTGGTCGCCTGGTGCGGCGGCACGAGGGCGGAGAGCCCGAAGACCTCGCCGACCTCTACTGTCTCGAGTGTGACCTGGCCTCGCCCTGGGACGCCGAGCTGAAGCGCGATCCGACCCGAGGTAACGATACCGAACCAGCCCACGTGGTCGCCCTCGCGCATGATCTCGGTGCCCCCGGGGAAGGAAGAGGGGGTGGCCATCGCGAGGATCTTGCTGCGGGCCTCCCGAGGCACCATGGCGAGCCAGCCCCTTAGAACGGCCTCGTCCGGGTTCGTAGCAGTCACTACGACTTCCTCCTCAGTGTGAACAGTGTAAGGACTGCGACTGGATCTCGGCAACCCTAGCCCATCGCGGAACGAGGGCGCCACGCTTGATCAGGCTCAGGCGCTGGCATCCGCCGAGCGGATCAAGGCGCCGCCAATCAAGCTGCCATGCACAGGCCACACGGAGCTGTGAGCAAGAGCGCGGACGACCGCGTGGGGAACTCAGCTGGCGGGCCTCTGAGCACTCCGGCATTTGTCGCACAAGGGGCGGCCGCCGGTACCCGCTCGAATGTCCTTGTCCTCGATCGCTGAACCGTCCACGCAGTCGGGCCGGTTGTGGTACCTCGGAGATGCCTCCTCTGCAGCCGTGTGGTAGGCGCTCCAATCCTTCCGCGCCTCCACTCCATACCGGATCAGATCATCCATCTCAGAACTCCTCTTACGAACGCCTCGGTGCCCGAGGAGACAATGGGCCTGGTCGAGTCGTATCGCAAGATGGGCATAGGATGCAGTCGCGCGCTCCGGGTTCTCCGCGACACCCTGAAACATTGTGCGGACGGAAGCCCGATGCTCGCGAGAGCAGGGCACCTCGCAGAAGTCGAAAGACGGAGCCGCTAGTGGAGGAGAGATCGTATGCCACACAACATGGTCTTCGGGTTGTCGAACTACATCAGCCTCGGCATCCTAGTCGTCATCGTGATCGTCGTCGTCGGGGTCTGGTGGTTGCGCACCGGCCATAGGTAATCAACGCCAGGAGCTCGTTGCGGCTATCGAGCTGCTGGCCAGGCGCAGTCGTCCCAGAGCTCGTTGAGCGTGGCCTTTGGCCTTACTCAGCACCTCCAGTGGATCGGTTCCCATCCTCGCGGCCAGCGCCAGACACAGCCCTAGAATGCGTGAAGAGCAGTGGTCAGGGCACCTCCCGGCGGTGATCATGGGAGCCCCGCTTTCCGGGATGCCTTAGGCCGCAAGAGGCGCATGGAGGAAGCCATGGCCAGACCGACGCAGAACCAGGCCCAAGTGGGGCCGCCTGTCAATGTGCTCCACGATCAGAACGCTCCAAATACCCTCGGCGGGATCGGCCCTCCGACCACGACGGGGCGGCTCCGCCTTCCGGTGGGCGTGTTCGTGGCAGCCGTGGTCGTGATCGGCGTAGTGCTCGTGATCTTGGTGGGACGCTAAGGCTGATCGGCTAGGGTCATCGCGAGGCGAACACTAACCGCGCATGATGTGGCTCCGGGCGGCTCTTGAGGGACGCACCGGCCGCGTTGCCGAGACAAATCTGATCACCTCGGGCTAGAAGCGGCGGCAGACGTGGGAGAGGGCGTGCCTGAGTAAGATCGGCCGATCCAGGCGATACGACGGTAAGCCCGGCCGCTGCGCTCAGCGCCGGCCCCGTTCCGCGCGGTGACGATCATCCCGCTCACCGCTCGGCCAGCTCGCGTCGATCATGCGCCGGCTGCGGCAAGCCGGAGCCGGGCGTAGCTCCGGGAAAGGTTCCTGCAGGGAGCGCTGCGCCTCCCGGCTTACGGGCCCAGCCGCGCGGTGCCTCTCGGTCGGTCAATGGCGTCACGAACCGCACGCCCCAGCGTTTCGGCGGTGAACGGCTTGGGCAGGAACGCCACGTCCCGTTTCGAGATCCCATAAGACATCACCGAGCTCTGGGCAAAGCCTGAGACGTAGAGGACAGGCATGTCGGGCCGCTCCTCCCAGAGTCGCTCAGCCAACTGGTGGCCCTGCAAGCCGGGCATGACCACGTCGGTAACGAGCAGGTCGATCGACCCACTCTGGGAGGCCGCGAGCGGAAGCGCAGCCGTGCCGGAGGCCGCCTCGAGGATCGTGTAACCCTGCTCCTCGAGAACACGCCGGGCGAATGCGCGAACGGCGGCATTGTCCTCGACCAGGAGGACCGTCTCGGAGCCGGTCGTTGACGGGCGCACCGTGACCGCCTCAGCCACCGCGGTCGCCTCCTCCTCGATGCGAGGCAGGTAGATCTTGAACGTTGTACCACGCCCGGGCTCGGTGTAGAGGTAGATCGAGCCGCTAGACTGCTTGACGATCCCGTACACGGTGGCAAGGCCCAGACCCGTTCCACTGCCTGGCTCTTTGGTCGTGAAGAAGGGCTCAAAGGCGTGGGCCTCGGTTTCGGGGTCCATACCCACGCCGGTGTCGGTGAACGCGAGCATGACGTAGCGGCCTGGGCTGACCTCCGGGTGGAGTCGGGCGTACTCGGCGTCCAGTTCGACGTTAGTCGTCTCGATGGTTAGCTCCCCGCCCTCGGGCATCGCGTCGCGGGAGTTGACAGCGAGGTTCAGGATGACCTGCTCGAGCTGGCTCGGGTCGGCCTTCACGTTGCCGAGGTCAGGCTCGGTGTGGGTTACAAGGGCGATGTGCCCGCCTATGAGGCGCTGGAGCATCGGGGCGATACCCTCGACGACCCCGCCAGGATCGAGCACGCGCGGCAGGAGGATCTGGCGGCGCGAGAAGGCGACCAGCTGCCGCGTAAGTTCGGCGGCCTGATCAGCCGCCCGCAGAATCTCGTCCAGGTCGGCCCGGCGAGGATCACCGTCGCGCAGACTCCAGCCCAAGAGCTCGCCGTAGCCGTGAATTGCGGTGAGCAGGTTGTTGAAGTCGTGGGCGATCCCCGCGGCGAGTTGTCCGACCGATTCAAGCTTCTTGGCCTGGAACAGCTGTGCTTCGGTGGCCTTGCGCACGCTGATGTCGCGGATCGCGGCCGTGACCATGATTCCTTTGGAGCTTTCGAGCGGACTCAACATGATCTCGATCGGGAACTCGGTGCCGTCCTTGCGTCGCGCGGAAAGCTCGATGCCGGTCCCGATCTGCTGGGCCAGCGCGTCAGCGGCGGATCGGAGATCGTCCGCGATCAGCCGTTCGGCGAAGCCCTCCGGGATGATGTTCGTCACCCGCTGTCCGACGAGCTCGTCGCGCTGGTAGCCGAACTGCTTCTCGGCCTGGAGATTGAGCAGGACGATCTCGCCGGCCCCGTTGACCACGACCATCGCGTCCGGAGCCGCTTCCAGCAACCCCCGGTACTTCGCCTCAGATTCCGTGCTCGTTTCGCTCTTGGGTCCCTTCAGCATATCCAACCCCCCGGTGGCACCCTCGCCGACGGCTGCGCGCGCATCGCGCGCCCGGCCGTCTTCGCCGCGCAAGTCCGCGAGCGTCACATCGACACCAGCGGCGTGCTGGCGGTCGGCGGCGGACTGGTCCCGGTCGGACGCGAGTTGGTCTATTCCAGTGCTCAGCTGATCCGAGTCCGAGGCGGTCTGGTCACCCATTGCACGCCTGCTGAGCGTCGCCGACCGCCTTCCGTTCCTCAACGATCGGATCCACCGGCTCAGGTCCATCGACAGGTCGATGTTCTGTATTCATTTGTGTCCATTGTATGTTGACCCTCGTCAACTTGGGTAGGACGCTTTCCGACGCTTGACGACGATCTGGTTGGCTTCTCCTCCTTCGGCCGCACGAGCTGACCGTCGAGGAAGCGCTCGCCGGCCGCGACTCCGAGCGTCGTGTATCGATCCCGAAGGCTCGCCCCCGCACTTGGGTTCCCGGGACCGGCATCGGGATGGCCCCGAGCCGCGACGATCGCAGTCCGAACACCCCTCGGTGGTCTCGCCACAGATCGACGTCCTCGACCTTCGGGCTCGATTGGTGAGTTTGGTCGGGGCGAGAGGAGTACGCCGAGACTATGCGGGTGAAGAAGCGCGCCGGCACGAGGGCCGAGCAGCAGCAGGCCTCGGCTTGACGCGATCCTGGCGGCGGCGCCAGATTGGGAAGTGACCGGGCAGCGTCACCTGCGTTCCAGCCACGATCCGCATCGAGGTGTCACCGGCCACCAGTCCAGCCGCCTTCACGAAGGCCCTGGTTGCCCTCATCAGCCAGTAGGCCCTCGTCCGTCGACAACGGCGCTGCCGTCGAAGGCGGAGTGCGGGGGCTCGGGCGATGACGGTCGGCGTTCAACCGGTCGTCGGCGACGCGCATGGCGTCGGAGAGGCGTCCTCCGGCGATCGGCTGCGCCCAGCCGAGGGCCAGGTGGACGCCGACTCTGCCTGCCTCGAGCCACGTGTCGCACGCAGAGCACACGCGTTCGGCGTAATTGATCGCGGCCATCTCATCCGTTTCGGGCAGCAACGCGACGAAACGCGCATGTCCGGTGCGCGCGAGGAAATCTGAGATGCGGGCGCTCCGTCGCATTGCCGCCGCCACGGGCTGGATGAGCCGGTCCGCTGCGTCCTGGCCGAGCAAGGAGGCGAGCGAGTCGAGGCCTTCGAGCTCAGCGACGAGGAGCGTCACCGGGCGGCCGTAGCGGGCAAAGCGGTGCTCCTCGTGGCGGAAGACCTCGTCCCACGCCCGGCGGGTGGCGAACCCGGTCGCCGGATCGATGAGCGGCTCGTCGGCAGCGTCGCCGTCTGTCTCGCGTCTGACGTGGTCGCGGACGGGCGCGTTGATCGTCGGCTCGGCCTTCGGATGGCTGTCCGGCGGAAGCGTCCAGCGCCGGGCAGGCTCGGAGGGGGATGGGGAATTGGAGCGAGCTTGGTCGTTCTGGGAAGGCACGGCAGGGAACGTTGTCGAAGAGGTGGGAGCGGGTGGGCCGAATGAATCGTACGGGGGAACCTCCGCCACGCTGGGGTTCAGCGCTGAGTCGACCGTCGAGGGTCGCGTCGATGAGGATGTCGGCACCCCAGCCGGGATGCCACCCAAGGCCGGAACGCGAACGCCCCGCCCCTGGCTCCGTCGCCGGAGGGCCAGCGCGGCGAGCGCGATAACCGCCATGCTCACTATCGCGGTGACGATGAGGCCGTCCAGGACGAGCGTCTGATCCAAACGACGTACCCTCGGGTGGGTAGAAGCAGTGAGCAGTCCAGGGGGGTTCGAGGCCGTTCGACGCTGGTACAAGAGTCATGGGGCGGTCCGGGTGAGGCGCTCCCGATCGGGGTCTACGACCTTCCCGCAATAGACGCAGACGCGATCGGTTGACGCCGGATCTGACGCGGCGTATCAGCGCTCCCGGTCGGCCGCCGCGACCCCGACAGCGGCTGGCACCCCTGGCAAGGGGTCACCAGCCCGTGAAACCGCACCGCCCTGGCTCAACCAGAGCTGGGTTGGAATCGGGGGCTTGGGCAGGTTGCACGAGCTCGCGAGCACGAGACCGCCGAGGCACGCAAGCAGCAGTCGGCGAGGGCGCCCCGGCACGCTTGGTCTCAGCGCCGCCATCCCTCATGCCTCCCTAGGTCAGCCGGATTATTCCGGCCCGGCGCTGTCCGGGCCGCCTCGGCACGATCGTACACTTCGACTCGGGGCGTCGGACCGCGGCACCGACGCCACCTCCAGATCACGTCCTGGCCGGGACAGAACGGATGTGCCAAACCCGGGGCGTGTGTGGCGCTTTGCTCAGAGGCCGACGCTCGCTGTCGGTCGTCGCGGTCAACGCGGCCCTCGATCCTCACGGATCTTCGGTCGGCGGCGGTGGCACGAATGGCGCCGTCGGTCACATCCTGCGGCCGTCACTTGGGTGGCCGCCATGGTGACGCTGGCTCTCCTGTCGTACAGGCCGCACGAGGCATGACACCACAACGCAGTGTTGAGCTGTTCGGGCCTCATCCTCGCTTGCTTCCGCGACGGCCTGGCGCACCGAGGACGGGAACCACCTCACTAAGCATCGACCACGAGATCCCCGAGGAGCGTCCGCGCCCTCCGGAGGTCGCTTACGGCCAGCACCACGCCACCCTTCCCGTGAGAAATGCCCGTCGAGAGGGCCAGCTCGATGTTGACCCCGGCCGTGGCAAGCTTACGGGCGGCTTTCGCCAGGGCACCGGGCTCGTCGGCCAGGGCGATCTTGATGACCTCGACTTCCTTCGCCTCAATCCCTGCCACGCGGAGCGCGCCGCGAGCGCCTGCCTCGTCGCTGACCAGAAAGCCAATCAGGCCGGCTCCCTCGCCCGTCAATCCCGCGAGCGCGGTGATGTTGACGCCGGCTGTACCCATCGCCTCGCCGATCCGTGAGAGCTCTCCCGGCCGGTCCTCGGTTGCTACCACAAACGCCTTCATCGGGACACCCTTCCTCCGTCCCGGGGCACCGATCAACGATGGACCCGGCGACCGCGGGTCGGAGCAACATCGTACGCCCGTGCGGGGGTGAGCGACGAGCTGTCTCCGGGATCGCAGGTCGACGATCTTGCGAGCCCCTCGATCAGCGTCATTCCGCCAACGCGTCGCTCGACTGTGCCAGTGGCTCGGCGCGGTCCCGGCGGCCAGTGCGTGGGCCGCGTGTCTACGTTCCCCGTGTCTCCGCACGCGTTTTCCCACACGTGTGAATGGTCCCGACGACAGCCACGGCAAGCGCCAGTGTCAAGTTAGGCCCACCGCCTCGTACGCCGCAGGCGAGTTATCAAGTCCGTCTCTGGCCTCTAACCCCACCGCGACTCGTCTTGGGTCCCTCTGTAAGTGTGGATCGGATCTTCTCGCAACTTCCCGCAGCCAGGCAGCGCGCAATGGATGGCTCGAATGCTGGCACCCGCAACCGCGATCGGCGAGATCATCTGCATGCTGGTCGGCATCCGCTGACTGAGCACGGCGTCGCCGGAGCGCGTCTCCTCCGTTTCGACGAAGTCGTGGGGCTGGTTCGGATTGCGACCAGTCCGGGGCGATCGCCGCAGATGGAACAAAAGCCCGCCTCCAGTCTGGCTTGACCATGCGCCAAGCTGAGCGTCAGGTCAAATCCCTCAGCCGTCTGGCCTCAAGCTGCCAACAGTATCGACCCCATGACCCAAACGGCTACTGCGTTCGGGCTGGAGCCGACGTTCTTTTCTCGGCTGCGACCGACAGCGAGACGACGACCGCGGCACGCGCCAGTGTTTGGTTAGGCCCAAGGCCCAGAGGGTCCCCAGCAGCCGCGGCTGGCGGGGCAACTACGTTTGGGTCGGTCGCAACCTAGCTCCCGGCGCCTATCGGGGATGATCCTGCGGTACGACTCTGCCGTCCGAATGTGCCGGCTCGAAGCCGCCTTGGTCCTCAGCCTGGGCCGGCCCGGGTGGCACCTCCCACTCGTCCTCGGGGCCGGGCTTGCCGGGCCCGACGTTCAGGTTGTCCATCGGCACTAGGAAGCCGCCGCCGCCCGGAACCGAAGGAGACAAGAACACGCCGAGGTTCTTCTCGGCCACTCGTCTCTTGCCGCTCATCGAGAGCTCCTCGCATAAGCAACCGGCATGACATATGTCGGCCAGTCCCCGAGTCACCGTAGCGCCAGGGTCAACGGCGACGGTGCTAACGCCGGGAAACGGCCCTCGATACAGGCGCTTGGCTTTCCGAAACGAGAATCGTCGGCCGACCACCACGGCACGCGCCACTGGAAGACGGAAGTCGTGGCCCCGTCCGTGGAGATGCTGTCGGGTCGCCGCAAGCGCGACTACGAGGTCGAGCCGCTGGCCGTCCAGGCCACCGGCGAAGGCGTCAGCGATACGCTCGGAAAGCGTACTCACTCCTCAACGCCCGCCGGTCCGTTCCGGGTAGCCTGCCATGGCCCTCTTCATAGAGACCCTGATGCGCTCAACGCTCGGGCGGGGGAACTCGTCGCCGATCTCGTGGAACCCGCCAAGTCCGAAGCGCTGGACAAATGCGGTGAGGGCCGGCAGGCGCTCGACATCGCAGCCGGCTGGGTGCGGACGAAGCTGGCGCCGAGGCCGATCAGCACCACCGAAATCTGCGCGGGACACGGACAGGGGTGAAACATCGACCGCCTGATCAACCAGGCGTCATCGATCAGGAGCGATGGGCGCGCAACGTCAAGCATTGCTCGTCGAGCCCGAGCACGATACTCAGCAAGAGAGCCTGGCTGACCGTGTCGTGCGCACCGATCGGGTCCAGGCGGGCCCGCACCCTGTCGGCGACGAGGGTGACCCGCGCGTCGAAGAACGCCAGAACGTCCTGATCGCGCAGCTGACCCGCCGGTAGCGGCTCCAACGGCGTGCCGGCGAACACGGTCGCGATCCGTCCGTCGGCGGCCACGCCTCTGGCGGCGAGGCGCTCGGCCACTTCGTCGTACCAGTCGCGGTACTGGTCGGTGAGTTCGTCAAGGAGGAGATGGATTGCCTTGAAGCTCGGGCCAAGGAGGTTCCAGTGAGCCTGCTTGGCCTGCAGGCTCAGGTCGATGAGTTCGACGAGGGTCGCCTGGAGTGATTCGGCCACTTTCGCGGTCTCTCCGGTCGGATCGGTCACGGGCAACTCAGTCACCCGACCCGTTGCCTGACCCGCGGCCGTCGTGGGTCCCTCGATACGGACCGTCCGGTTGACCTGATCGTTCGCCATGGCTTCTTCCTTGCGCCCTGCGCACCCGAGGAAATGGACACGAAGTCGCCGCTCTGGCCAATGCCGTGCTATGAGTCTGGGCTGGATCCGGCACCGGCCGCGAGGATGAGAACCCTCCTCGCACGCGCCAAAGCCCCAACCGGCGCGCGGGGCGGGATACCTGTTGGAGGAAGCTCGCTGCGCCACGGTGGATCTGCTTGGCGACAGCAAGGCAGGACGAACTGCGCGAGACCTCCCGCACCTCCTGCGTCGTTTGCTGCGGGAGGGCCCGCCTGCTGCGCCCATCGCCGTCGGCGTGGCGTCCTCCCTCGACGCTGGCAAACGCCCTCCTGAAGGACCCGATCAAGATCGGTTCTGTGGGGACCCTTGGCTCAGATCCGCGACCTCGTGCCCGAGGCATGGCCGGAGTCAGAGACCAGCGACGAAGCGGAGCCGTGAATCCGCCCCGTCCCTGTCTGACCCGTGTTCGCTCGCGCTGATCCGTGGCTGAGAGACGCCATCACGATAAGGGCATCTATCGTTAGGGTCGGCGGACGGCCAGCCTCACCCCGGTCGCTCAGCCACGAGTCGGAGTGACGCGTCAACGACGGCTGGATAGAGTCGCGAGGTGCGCAGCGACTCGGCCAAGGACTCGGGCAGGTCGCCTACCGACCGCATGCCGGCGGCGGCTCCTCCGGGTCCAGCAATACAGAAGATTGCGGACCTCGGCAGCAGGTCTCGAACGAGCACGTATTCCAAGGTGATGCCTTCTTCCATACCGCCGACGAAGAAGGCCGCCACAGGCTTGACCTCATCGAGCATTACTATGCGCATGACTTCCAGGCTGGCCAGGCGCTCGAGGCCGTGCTCGGGAGAGTCGCCGGGCACCGGCTCGGTCCACCGAATCGTCGCGTAACCTTCGCGCTCGAGGCGCAGCGTCTCATCCGTCACCTGCGAGGCGAACAGCCGGGACTGGTAGATCGTCACTCGGCTCGGGTCCCGGGTTGAGCACTCCGCTGCCACCATCAGGATGAGAGGGGAGATGGTGGGATGGCCCCCGAACACAAGGCGACCGCGACCGGTCAGAACGCCCCGGGCAATGGCCACGACGGCATCGGCCACCTCGCCAGGGCGGGCCTCCACGTATTGCGCCGCCCGGTCCCCGGACGGGAAGCTGGCCGATAAGAGGATGAACCGATCGGCGAGATCGAGTGGCTGGATCGCGAGCCTAGTCATGGCGTTTCCAGTGCCTCGGTGACTCCTGAGTCCGAGCCTTGGTGGATGGCGACGACGGTGTACGCCATCGCTATTGAGCGAGCAACTTCTTGAGGTTGTCCCAGTCCCATCGGTAGGTTCGGCCGCCGCCCGGAACGGCCCAATCTTCCGAGCCGTCTCGGTACCCGATGATCTGGAACTTGCGCTTCCCTAGCTCGTTCGCCATCTTGACTTCCTTGCGGACCCCGGGAGCGGATCGCGTCTTGGAGCCGAGCATCACGATGAAGACGTCGGCGCGGTTGATGGCAGCCCGAGCCTTCGCTTCCCACTCCCCCTGGGGCTGCGCCTCCTCGAGAGACCCGTCGGTCACCTCGAAGGGGGAGCCCGGATTCTTGGCCTGCCCGATGATGAAGGTCTTGAGTGCCTGATCGTTGTCGAAGTCGAAGCTTACGAACACCCGAGTCTTAGCCATCCCGCGCCCCTCCCTGTGCTCATCCGGTTGGGCCTGGCTCTCCGATTGGCTCAGGAGTGCGGTCGTGTCGAGCTTCCGGATCGGGCTCAGGTCGAGTCTGAACGTCAATCCCGTGTTCGACAAGCAGGTCGACGAAACTCGGTTCCATCCACGCGGTCGAGGGGCCTGACCTCGATCGCGCCCGGCGTGCCTTCGAGCTGTATGCCACAGGTGCCCGGAGCGACACGAACCTCGCCGACGAACTCGGCCTGGCCGAGGCGGGTCTGACCGAGATCCTGACCAATCCGCTGTATGCCGGCCGGGCGATCCGTCACAAGGGCAAGCCCGATCAGGAAGAGAAGCCGGCCAGCTTCGAGGCTCCGATCGACCCTGCTCTGTTCGAGCGAGTCCAGGCGATCCGCGAGCGACGCCGAACCGCCCACACCGCGGGTGGCGGCTCCTACGGTCGCCGGTCCTATCCGCTGGTCCATCTGATGCGCTGCCTTGGCTGTGGCTCTGGCTTCCACGGCGACGCGGGCAACGGCTACAGGCGCATCCGCCACAGTGCCCGCCGGCGTGCGGACAACAGGCCACGTATCGCGCCGAGCGATACGAAGAGCAGCTGGCCCGCTCCTTCGATGATCTGCGATTCGACGAGGTGAACATCGAGCAGGTGCTTGCAGCAATGCGGCAGGTGCGCGCACCGGCCGAGGCGCCGGATCCGGACTCGCTCGCCTCAGCTCGGGCCGAACTTCAAGCTCAGCTCGCCGCTGGGTCGATTGGCATCGACGTATTCAGCCGCGCCTGGCGTCGTCTGGAGAAGCCGGAGCCCACGGAGGCAATGCCGCTGGACGAGCTGCAGCTCCGCAAGGCTCGCGACGGTCTGGCCAACTTCGGCGGTTTCTGGCGCAATCCGAAGGTGCCGGATCGCCTTCGCGAGCAAGCCGTCCACGAACTGTTCGTCCGCTTCGATGTCGACGGTCCGCGGCTGGTCGCTGCACATCCTCAGCCAAACGAAAACGCCTGGCTGCTTGGCCAGGCGCTGATGAATGCCGGATTGTTGCCGATGCAACAAGTGATGGGAATGGTCGGGGCGAGAGGGCTTGCCCCATCAAGACTCAGCGATCGATTCACTTCCGCATGGTCAATGAGACGCCGCGAGCGGACTTCGGCCAGAAGCGCCCCGCGTGAACGCCGTCTCGCGCCTCTCGGCTCCATCGAGGAAGCGTTCCGCAGGATCGCGTAGTCAAGCAGCGGCGATCGCAACCCCCTGGCGATCCCGCATCGTCGGCTCGGGCGATGAGCCGCCTGACCAGCTCCTAGCCAACCCTCGAAACTGGCGCACGCATCCGGGCGCCCAGCGCGACGCTTTGCGTGGCTCGCTCTCCGAGGTCGGCTGGGTCCAGCAGGTCCTCGTCAACCGCACGACTGGCCACGTCGTAGACGGGCATGCCCGGATCGAGGAGGCCATCTCCGCCGGTGCCGCGACCGTCCCGGTGCTCTATGTCGAGCTCTCCGACGAGGAGGAGCGGCTGGTCTTGGCCACGCTCGATCCCATCGGCGCGATGGCGGAGGCCGACTCGATCCGGCTCGATGAGTTACTGGCCGAGCTGAACGCGAACGATCCGGGATTGCAGGCCCTGCTCGATAGCCTCGCCACACCGGAGCCGAAGACGGGGCTGACCGATCCCGACGACGTGCCGGAGCTCGCAGAGACGACCATCAAGGCTGGTGATCTATTCGCCCTGGGCGATCACCGGCTGTTGTGCGGCGATGCCACGAGCGCAGCCGATGTGGCCCGTCTCCTGGCCGGAGCGGAGCCGACGCTCCTTGCGACCGACCCGCCGTATGGCGTGGAACTCGATCAGTCCTGGCGCGACGGCGTGTACAACGGGCCGCACAAGCGTGTACAGGGCTGGAGTGTGAAGCAGGGCGCCGAGCGGCCCTACATGATGCGCGATCGCCCCGATGGCCAAGCATCGGGAGATGACGCCACTGCGACGCCCACACGGCGCCACGGGCGAACACCGGGCCATCGGGCGACGCAGATCTCCGGAGATGTCCGGGCCGACTGGTCCGAGGCCTTCGCCCTGGTTCCCTCGCTTCAGGTCGGCTACGTCTGGTATGCGAGCGCTCACACCCTCGAGGTGCTGAACGGACTCTTCGGGATCGGCTTTGAGCTCGTCAGCCAGATCATCTGGGACAAGACGCTCTTCTCGATCGGACGCAGCTGGTACCACTGGAACCACGAGCCCTGCTTCGTGGTCCGCAAGTCCGGTGTCTCGGTCCCCTTCTACGGCGAGCGCAACCAGGCCACGATCTGGCGGGCACCATCACCCAAGAGGCTCGGCGGTGGAAGCACCGAGCCAAAGCAGGACCACCCGACTCAGAAGCCGGTGATCCTCTTCGAGACGCCCATCGCCAACCACCTGCGAGCAGGGGAGGCCCTGTACGAGCCGTTCTCCGGGTCCGGGACCGCTCTCATTGCCGCGGAACGCCTCGGCCGTCGTTGCTATGCGATGGAGATCGACCCTCGCTACGTCGCGGTAGCCGTCAAGCGCTGGGAAGACTTCACGGGGCGAGAGGCGGTGCAGCTTGGCTAGACCGACCAAGCGCACCCCCGACGTCGAGCAGACGATCCTCAACGCCCTGCGCATCGGCAACACGCGCACCGATGCGGCGTTGGTGGCCGGCATCAACCGCGACACGCTCCACGAGTGGCTGGCCTTCCCGGAGTTCTACGCCGCCGTTGAGCGGGCCGAGGCCGAGGCCCGGGCTCGGGCGATGGGCTATCTCGCCAAGGCCGCGGCGGGGCACTGGCAAGCCGCGATCGCGTTCCTCGATCGCGCGGCGGCGGGGAGGGCGCGTGGCGAGATCAACGAGGCGATGCGCGAGCACATCGACGATATGCACGGTGGGCGGGCGGACCATGCTCGATGAGACTGCGCCGTCCGTGTCTGTCGTGTGGCCGGCCCACGACGGACTCACGCTGCCCGGCTTGCGACCCGTCTCGCCTACCTCTGTCGACCCGCAATCACCGTGGCGTGCCACGAGCGCAGCGCGGGCATGGGGCGGACTTCATGCGAGCCAGACGAGAGCTGCTTGGGCAGCCGTGTCACTGGTGCGGCAAGCCGGCGGACAGCGCCGACTACCTGGTGCCGTGGAGTCGGGGCGGCACGCTCGATTCGCTGGTTCCGGCGTGCAAGCACTGCAACTTCGGACGGGGGAACCGCCAATGAGACGGCCATGAGCGCCACGGTGGTGGGCATTTCGCTAGGGCATGACAGGCTGGAATCACGACCGAGGGAAAGCGTTCTTCTCGAACTGGGTCAGGAGTGCATTGACTCCATGGCCGAACTGCACGACATCGCGGGGCGTACCACCCCATTGACCGGTGCCAAACAGGAAGCCCAAACCGAAGCTCATTTGCACGGTCACATGGGGCACGGCCGCAGTGGTCCGCATACGGGCAACGACGGTTCCGTCTTCCATGTAGATACCAGCCGGAAGCTCCTCCACCTCGACTACTGGCGGGTCGAAGATGAGATCTCGGGCAGAAGGGGCGACCTGGGCGACATGGAGTTGCCGGTGCTTGTCAGCGTCGTCCAATTCCTTGAGACGGAACAGCCAATCGAGGTTGGCAGGGTCCTGGTATGGCTGCAACCGTTCGATCGCTGCCCAATAGGCGGGATCGATCCCCGCAAGGTGCCGAGTGTGATGGACCCTCCAATCGTCGGGGGTCTTGTAGATCGGCCATTGCGTGCTTCGGCTCGGCCCGCTTCCGATGGCGGCCATCTCGTATGCGAGATGGTTGAGCGCACTCCGGCAGTCATGGACAGCATCACCGAACAGCAGACTGAGATGGCTTGGGATTCGTCTCCTGACTTCGACTCGCACGAGCATCCAGTCGCTGTCCGGCTCAGGCTCGATCCAATAGCCATAGGGCTCCGTGTCGACGAAGGCTCGAATCTCGCCGTTGAGAGCCTCCAACAGTTCCCAGGTTCGCTCAATCTTGAGTCGGGCCCCGTCCAGAGGATGGACCACAGCACTACCCTCCGCCCAATGAGCAGCGAGCGGAAATCTCCGCGTCCCGTCCAGCCTACGCCGACTCGACACCAGATCCGCGGTTTTTGTGGGGCGGCTCTGCCGCGTGTCCGTGGCGGCCACCATCTTCAACCCGGTAGGACTCTCAGTTGAAAAAGCACGCATGCCGGAAAACCACAAGGTGAATTCATACGATGCCGAGATTGCCCAAACCGAAGCCGCTCCGACAGAACACCGAACGCCGAGACCTGGGTTTGGTTGGGATCGTGCCGGCGACGCAGAGAGTCCCGCCCGTCCCACCTGCCCCGCCCGCTCCAGCCGAGTGGCTGGCCGAGTCCAAGACCGAGTGGCAGTCCTTCTGGACGAGCCCGCTCGCCGCGGCCCTGCTACCAGTCACGGACGAACCGGCGGTGCGCCGGCTGTTCGGATTGCGCGACGAACGCGAGCGGATGATGCGCGGCATCCGCAGGCAGCGCCTCGTCCCAGGCGCACGCGGCCAGCCACGAGCCAACCCGCTGTATGCCCAGCTCGCCTCCTTCGACTCGGAGATCCGCCAGCTCGAAGATCGCATCGGCCTGACGCCTCAGGCACGCCTCAAGCTCGGCATCTCGCTGGGCGATGCGGTGCGCTCGCTTTCCGAGATCGCGGAGGCGATCGATGGTGATGAGGACGCCGCGAAGGCCGACCTTCTTCTCGCCTATGCCGGACCCACTGCCATCATCGAAGGGTCCGGCCGTGGTGGCGTGGATGGAAGCCAATCTCGTCCACGGACCCGGAGACGTCCAGGGTGAACCGTTCCGCCTCCCTGGCTACCTCCGCCGTTTCCTCTATCGGCTCTACATGGTCGATCCGCAGGGCCGCCGCATCGTCCGGCGCGCTCTGCTCGGCGTCGCGAAAGGGAACCTCAAGACTGAGCTGATGGCCGCTGTCGGCCTCGCCGAACTGGCCGGACCCGTCGCCCCAAAGGCCCCGGAAGTCCGGATCGCCGCCGCGTCCTTTGACCAGGCGGACATCCTGTTCGGCACGGCACGGGTCATGATCGAAGAGGGGCCGCTGAAGTATCGCTTCTACGTTTTCGACACGGAGATCATCCCCAAAGACCAGTCGGGCGTCCTCAAGCGCATCGCCGCTGCGGCCGGAACGAAGGACGGTGGCCGGACGACCTGCTACATCGCCGACGAGCTCCAGGAGTTCATAGCGGGCAAGGAACGCAACCACCTCGTCAACTCGAACTCACTCGCCAAGCGCGCCAACGGCCTCGAGCTGAACATCTCGACGGCCGGCGCCTCGAAGGACTCCTTGCTCGGCCTGCTCTACGCCTACGGCCGCCAGCTCGCGACCGGCGAGGTCATCAACCCACGCTTCCTATTCGAGTGGTGGGAGTCGACGGGCGGGTGGGACCTCTCGGATGACGAACAACTCCGCGCGGCGATCCTCGAAGCGAATCCGGCAGGCGATGACATCCCGAGCCTGATCGACAACGCGATGGCTCGCTACCACGACCCCGATGTGCCTGCTCACGAGTTCGCCCGGTACTACCTCAACCGCTGGACACCCGCCCCGTCCCGCTGGCTCAAGCCGGAAGAGATTGCCAACGCGCGAGTCGCCGGGCTCTTGCCGCCCGATGGCTCTGAGATCCTGCTCGGCTTCGACGGCTCCGCGACGCGGGACTGGACGGCGCTCATGGGATGCACCCTGACCGGCGTCCCCCACGTCTTCGTGGTGGGGATCTGGGAGCGCAACCCGAATGACCCGGACTGGGCCGTGCCGCGGACCGAAGTCGATGCCCGCGTGGCCGAGGCATTCAAGCGCTGGAAGGTCCGCCTGATGGGCTGCGACCCGGCCGGCTGGACGCAAGAGATTGAAGAGTGGGCGATGCGCTACGGCGAGACGGTCGTCCAGCTCATCCCGCAGACGGCCGAGCGTATGGCACCGGCCTGCGACGTGTTCCGCGCCGAACTCACGAGCGGACGACTCACCCACGACGGCAACCCGTCGCTCGAGCGGGCGCTTGGGAACGCAGTCACACGCGAGACTCGATGGGGACTCTCGATCGTCAAGGACGCGAAGAACAGCCCGCGCAAGATCGACCCGGCCGTGGCAGCAGTGCTCGCTCGCCTGGCCCGCAACCTCGCCCCTCAGCCCAAAGTGCGCCTCGCCGCCTTCTTGGTGTGAGAGCTGGCTGCTGCCACTGCGACCCACCGGTTTCCGGCCGTGCCGATGCCCCGCTCGACCCAGCTCATTTTCCGCGACACGATGACACCATCGTGGGGGCTGCCTCTGGAAGCACTTGGCGATCGGGCTTATTGGATCGCTCAAGACCAGCCATAGCGGCCCCCGAACGTCTTGCCGAGAAAACGGACACAATCAGTGTCTGTGGAGGCAGCCATGGGGCCGCTAGACCGACTCTTCAAACGGATCTCTGTTGGCAAGAGCAGCGGGGGGCCAGCGTCCGAGGCGTCGGCGACACTAGGTGCTTCGGGGGATTGGCGCGAAGGACTCCCTGACGAAGTAGCCGCGCTTATCCGTCCGTGCTATGTGCCCGAGACCGCGGCTCGTCCATTCGAGAACCGCTCGGGCTTCGCGGGGCCCCGTATCTGCCCCGCGGCGTCGAACACCCCGCATGTACTCGTTGCTGGGTGCCGATGCCCCTGCTCGTCCAGCTGCGGCTTGATGGGCTTCCGAACCAGGGGGCGGCCGGAGGTTCGGGGCTGCTGCAGCTGTTCTACTGCACCACAGACGAGCCCGACCTCTGTGAGCGCTCTCTCAATTCTTGGTCGCCCTTCAGCGACGGCGCGACCTTGCGGATCGTTTCCGCGGAGGGCGGGACCGTCTCGGACGTGTCGCCGCGATTCCGCGCTCGCGTGTCCGGCCGAGAGCACAAACCGGTCACGGTCCGGCCACGATGGGTCGTCGGGAGCATGGCGAAGAAACCGTGTCCACACCGTATACGCCATGGGGGCCATGCCCATAGGAGCCCCGGGGTGACCACTCCGCGCGTGCTCTACGGCGTCGATAGACAATGGCTCGAAGCGTATCGATGCAGAGACGATCCATGACGGAGGTGCCCTGCCTTGCGATCGTCATCTGAGAGCGGCTCCTATCTCCGGCTGCCCAACCTTGGGAGGGCCGGAACAACCACTGAAGCGCCGTCGCGTGACTGATTCCGCGACTTGAGGTGGTAACGATCCCAGCCCTTCGCCAGTCAGCTCCCCCAAACACCGAGCCGTCCGGGGACAGAACAGTTGGGGCCGGAACGAGGTTCGGTTCGGCAGGAGGAGAGAAGGGCCTGCCGGATCGGGGACCAGACAGCCTGTCAACAGAAAAGGTGGAGAAGCGGCGGATAGGGCGCCTGCGACGGCCCACTCGGGTCGGGCTGTGTCCCGGGATCCCGTAACTGCGCCTTGAGTCCAGCCAGCTCGATCTTAATGATCTCGGCCAGCGGAATCTTCGTTGCTGGCTTGGACGGGTCGCAGGCGACGAAGAGCGCCTCACCGCTGGCTGCGGTTATGACCCCGTGGAGGGTCGTCGTCAACGAGGTTGGCTGCTGCGCTCCGAAGATGTTGATGCAGACAATCACCGACCGGGAGATGTCAACCTCATCGCCGACCACTATGTCCCGGACGTCCATGTCGCTATACCCTACCCGTCTCCACCTGGGGGGCCGAGGACGCTCCTGCGCCGCCCGCCCATATCCGAATGTTGTCCAACGCTTTCTTGCTGCACGGGCTCCGCGGACCTACTCGGTGCGTCGGATGCCGAGCGTGAGAACGATGCACGAGGCGGGCCGCATCTCCCCGGTTAGGATGGCCAGGCCGAGGCGCTCGGGGTCGAACGCCGTCGTGAGCTGCGACCCACGCACCGTTCCGATCTTCACGCCTGGAAGGAGCCTTTTGTAGTCGGCCCAAATCTCGGGGAGGGAGTCATCCTCATGCGTCGCCCCGACAGCGGCCTCGATCGGCACGGCTTGCGCGAGCGGCCCGAGGACGTCCGCCACCCCGAGCAAGCCAGGAGCGAAGTTCAGCTGCACGCGGGGGACGGAGGGGCCGAGGAGGGTCGCGCCCGGGAAGTGGGCATCCGCCACGAGCACTCGCGACGAGTGGCCCGCCCGCGCGAGGGCGGCCAACACATCGGGATGGGTAATTGCTCCGAGTATCATTGATCGAACCTTTCGTTTGGGTCCGCCGCGAGTGCGGCCTGGGTGGTCGGGGTCCCTGTTGTATTGGCCTCCATCTCTACGCGGCGTCAGGTCGGAGCTCTGGCGGTCGGCAGCGCGAGCTGACTCTTCGCCAAGCCCCAGGGCGCCCTACTGGTGGCCCTGTTCGATCATTGGATAGATAACGAGTTCCGTGACCCTGGCGTTTGCCGGCTGCGTGACGGCGTAAGCAACGGCCTGCGCGATCGTCTCCGGACGAAGTCGATCGAGACCGGCGACCTCCTCCCGGCTGAGGCCTGTACCGATCGCCCAGTCAGTGTCCACTCCAGCCGGACAGATGGCTGTGACTTTAATGTTCTTCTCGCGGAGCTCGATGTCCAGCGAGCGGGAGAGCCCAATCGTGGCAAATTTGGTAGCACAGTACACGCTCGCATTGGCGAATCCCTTGAGGCCGCTGATCGATGCGATGTTTACAATCGCTCCACCACCCTGGCGTTCCATCACCGGGATGACCGCGCGGCAGAACAAGAACACGCTTCTAACATTCGCGGCGATCTGCCCATCGAAGTCCTCGTCTGTGGCCGCGCTCAATGGCCCAAGGATGCCGATCCCGGCATTGTTGACCAGGATGTCGATTCGCCCGAACCGGGCGATCGCGGCGTCGACGACCCGGGTAACGTCGTGGGACACGGCTGCGTTGCCGGGGATCGCCAGGGCGTCCGACCCAACGGCGTGAATCTCGGACGATAGATCCGCCAAAGGCCCGGCGGATCGAGCCATGGTGACGACGCTTGCGCCTCGCCGTGCGAGCTCGAGGGCGGTCGCCCGGCCGATTCCACGACTCGCACCCGTGACAATCGCAACGCGATCACTCAGTTCGGACATTGACGCGTCCTCCCGGGCAGTCAAAGGGGATGCGCGGGTCGACCGGGCTGAGGGGGGAGGCCCGATCGATCCCGCGCGTGGGTTACTAGGAGAGTGGTCCCGAGGACCTCGTCTACTTGAACTGGGCGACGTTGTCCTTTGTCACGAGCTTGAACGGGATATCGATCAGAGGATCTACCGTCTGACCGTTGAGGATCTTTACTGCGGTCTGGATCGCGCCGGTTCCCTGGGCAACGGCATCCTGGAACACGGTGGCGGTCAAACCTCCCGACGAGATCGAGGTGAGCGCCTCGGCCTCACCGTCGAGGCCCATGATCGCTTTGAACTCGCTGCGGCGGCCTGCTGCCTGGATTGCCGAGAGCGCCCCGAGGGCCATCTCGTCGTTCTGGCAGATGACCGCCGAGATCTGGCCGGTCGAGTACTTCTGCAGGAGGTCTTCCATGATCGTCTTGCCTTCGGCCCTCGAGCCGTGACCCTCGAGCTCGGTCGCGATCGAGATCTCGGGATGCTTCGAGAGAATCTCGGTGAATCCTTGCTTCCGAAGGTTGGTGGACGCTCCGCCGTACTGCCCAACCAAGTAGATGATCTTGCCACCACCGCTCCCGAGGGTGTCCACGACGTACTGACCCTGGATCTCGCCGGCCTTCACGTCGTCTGACCCAACGTAGGTCACGACCTTGCCTCCACCCGACGCGAAGCTGGCGTCGAGCTTGGTGTTCACGAACATGAGCGGGATGCCGGCACCGTTTATCTTCTTGGCTGCAGCGCCGGATTGCGTGACGTCGACCGGGACCATGATCATCAGGTCGACCTTCTTGGTGATCAGGTCCTCGACCTGGCTGAGCTCCGTGTCGACCTTCTGTCGGGGATCAAGTGAGTCGAAGCAGACGCCTTCCTTGGCGGCTTCGGCCTTCATCGCGTCATTGAGCGTGACCAGGAACGGGTACTGCAGGCTGAGCAGCGTTGCGCCGATCGTCTTGGTACAGGCGGCCGGAGCGGTGCCTGCGGGAGCTGTCGTCCCCGTTGCTGCGGGAGCTGTCGTCCCGGTGGCTGCGGGCGCGGGAGTGCTTGCGCTGCTCGAGCACGCGGCCAGCACCAGGGCCAGGCTGATCCCGAGGATGCAGCCTCGAGTCGTCTTGAACGTCGTCATCGCGTCGTTTCCTCTCCTCTGTGACGATTGATCCTTTGTCGTGGGTCGCGTTTCGGGCACCACCTCCCACTCCGACGGCAGCTCCGTCGTTGCTTGTATGCGAGGCCTATTGGGACTTCCAGCGGTTCAGCACCACCGCCAGCACCAGCACGATCCCTTTGATCATCTGCTGGTAGTAGGAAGCGACATTGAGAAGGTTCAGGCCGTTCACGACCATGCCTAGCAGAAGCACGCCGAGGATCGTCCCGCGGACCGTTCCCACGCCGCCGAACAGGCTGGTCCCCCCGATGACGACTGCGGCGATGGCATCCAGCTCGTAGCCAGTCCCCACCAGCGGGTCAGCACCGTCCACACGGGCCGTGAGAACAACGCCGGCCGCAGCGGCCAGCAATGCGGACAACAAATAGACGCGAAGTAGTACTTGAGAGACCGGGATGCCGACATCACGAGCCGTTTCGATGCTCCCGCCCACGGCGTAAACGTGGCGCCCGAACTTGGTCTTCGAGAGCACGAGATCGGCCACCAGGCCCACCATCAGGAAGACAACCACGGGTACGGGCACCGGACCGATCGAACCCTGGCCGAGGACGTCAAACTGCGGGTTGAGGCCGCCAGTCGGTTGTCCATTCGTGTAGACCAGGGCGAAGCCCCGAGTTCCGGCCATGACCGCGAGGGTCGCCAGGAACGGAAGAATCTTGCCCCGAATGATCAGGAGCGAGTTGATCCCACCGAAGACGAGGCTGACCCCGAGGCCCGCTACGAGTGGTAGCAACAGGCCGCTGCCAGGGTTGATCGCAACCGCGGCAGCGACCACTGCAGCCACGCCTACCACTGCCCCAACCGAAAGGTCGATTCCGGCAGTGATCATCACGAACGTCATGCCGATCGCCACCAGGCCGATGACCGACGATTGGCGAACGACGTTGACCAGGTTCTCGACCGTCAGGAATCGATCGGAGGCCAAGGCCATGAACACGAAGTACCCTGCGAACACGACAAGCAGGCCGTAGTCGCCGATGCGATGTTTGATCCGCTCCCGGCGCTCGAGCGCAACCGCCCGTTGCTCGGCCTCAACCTGGAACGCGGTCATGCTCCGACCTCCTCGGCACCGTCGAGTCCGTGAGAGATGAGGCGGCTGACCTGCTCCTGGGTAACTTCGCCCTTCTTGAACCGCCCGACGATGCCGCCCAGCCGCATAACGGTGATGCGATCCGCCACGGCGAAGATCTCGTCGAGCCTGTGACTGATAACGATCACTGCCACGCCGAGCTGGTGAAGACGCTTTGTCAGCTCGAGGAGCTTCTCGACCTTGCCGACGGCCAGGTTGGCGGTAGGCTCGTCCATGATCACGAGTCGGGCATCGAATGCCAGCGCGCGGCCGATTGCGACCACCTGTCGCTGACCACCGGAGAGCCTGCGGACTTTGAGTTTGGGGTCCATCTCTAGGTCGAGCAATTTCAGGATGCGGAGGGTCTCGGTCGTCATCCGACGCGTGTCAAGGAAACGGATCAGGCCCCCCAGGTGCCGACGCTCGACCTCGCGGCCAAGAAAGATGTTTGCTCTGATGTCCAGGTTCTCTGCGAGAGCGAAGTGCTGGAAGATCATCTCGATGCCCATGTCTCGCGACTCTCTGGGCGACGAGAAATGAACGCGCTTCCCGTTGACTTCGATGGCTCCGCGGTCAGGCTCGTAGACACCCGTCAGGATCTTCATGAGGGTCGACTTACCCGCAGCGTTGTCACCGACGAGGCCGTGGGTCTCGCCTGGCATCACGTCGAAATAGACGCCCTGGAGCGCACGGACAGCTCCAAAGGTCTTCCAGATGTCCTCGAGCGCCACGACGGGCACCCTCGGCTGGGGCTCAGTGGTCGTGCTCATCGGAGCAATACCCCGTGATCGAGTTGGTGACGTGTGCGATAAGCAGCCTTGCAGGCCCCTTGTCGGTGAACGACCGAGCAGTGCAGTGCGTGACCTGGATCGAGGACCTCAGGTGCGGTGACTCTCTGGGCTGCTCCTCCCGCAAGGCGGGTCTGCCGATCACTGGAGCCTGCAACGTTCAACCCTCCCATACTGTCGCTTCGCCGCTTGCGGCACCGTGACGGAGGCCCCCATCTGCGACTCGGCGCGCCCGGATGCGTCGGCCCGGGGCGCTGTTGGCGGGCTTCGAAGCATTGAGTCGCCCGAGCAATTCGAGATACTCGCCGAATGCCCCGTCGAGCCTGGAGCCGCTGCCGGGCTCGGGATCGACACTCGCAGACACACCACGGAACTGCGCGGCCGCCTCGTCCAGGGAACTCCACCAGCCGAGCGCGACACCGCCGAGCAGCGCCGCCCCCTCGGCCGCACCGCCTTCTCCCTTGGAGACAGGGAGGCCGAGCGTGTCGGCAAGGATCTGTCGCCACAAGGCACTCTTTGCACCCCCGCCGGAAAACCGAACGTGGCGGATGAGGAGGCCATCGCCGATCCATTGCTCCACCATCCGCCGGATCTCGAAGGCGACCCCTTCAAGGATTGCCCGTACGAAGTGACCCGAGCGGTGGCCAGCGGTAAAGCCGACGAAGGCCGAAGGTACGGTTGGTTCCATCGCGTCCCGCTCTCCTAGCATGAAGGGCAGGAACACCAAGCCGCCGGCACCAGCGTCGACCTGCTCAGCCGAAGCCAACAGGTCCCCGATTGGACGGCCAGGGTGGAATGTTGCCCGGTACCAGTCGAGGCTGAGGCCCGCTGCATGCATCGAGTTGAGGGCGAGCCAGCGCCCGTCGATGGCGTGGCAGAACACCCCTCGAGCGGGAGAGAGGCACGTGGCCACCACGACTCCCGAGGTGCCGATCGTGACGCCGAGGACGCCCGGCTCGACCGCCCCCATAGCGGCCGCTTGCGCGGCCTGATCTGCAGCGCCGGCAGCGATGGGCGTTCCTTCGGCGAGCCCCAGAGTCCGCGCAGCTCGTGCCGTCAGGAGCCCGGCAACAGAGGCGGAGGGCACGCAGTCGGGCAGCCACCGCTGGGGTATTGAAAGCTTGTCGGTGATGCGGCTGGACCACACCCACCGATTGATGTCGAACATGCCGGTTCCAGACGCGTCCGAAGGTTCGGTGGCCAGCACTCCGGTCATCTCCAGGCGGAGCCAGTCCTTGGGAACGACGACGTGCTCGACGCGTCGGTACACCTCTGGCTCGTTCTCCCGGACCCACAGGAGCTGTGGCAACGTGAAAGCAGGGATGAGCGCGTTGCCGGTGATCTCGGGCAGATCGGGGACCCGCCGCGATGCGTCCCGACACTGGGCCGCCGAACGCTTGTCGGACCACAAGATGGCCGGCCGAAGCACTCGTGTCTCTGCGTCGAGCAAGACGAGACTGTGCATCTGCCCGGACAATCCGACGCCGACGATCTCCTGGGGCTTCGCCCCCGCGGTGCGGACCACCCTCTTTGTCGCCACCACGGCTGCCGACCACCAGTCGGACGGGTCCTGCTCTGATCCGTGTACCACCGAAGCCTCGGCGCGGTACGGGCCGGACGCGGCGGCAAAGGCATCCCCATCAGCGGAGAGCAATGCCGCCTTGCAGCGGCTCGTGCCAACGTCCAGTCCGAGGATGTAGCTCATTCGCCGCGGTCCTCACCGAGGCCCCAACTGGGAAGCTGCCGGGGGTCGTCTCCAAGCTCCGCGTCAGTATCGTCGTGAATCGGGGTGAAGTCAATGCTAGATTACACATAACAGGCTGGCTTATGCACAATCCTGACGTAAGATGGGAGCGGATAGAGCAAAGCAACCAATCCGGGTTACAGTTGCTGTCGACCGAACGGGACTTAAGCCGCAGGCGGGAAGGGAGATCTGGGCCGTGACTGACGGGCTGCGCGACAGAGAACCGGTGCCGTCGGGCGTCGCACGCATGCTTTCGCTGATCATGGTTGGCGAGGCACGGAGTCGCACCGAGCTAGCTAAGAAGCTCGGCCTTTCGCGAGGGACGGTCTCACAGTGGCTCGAGGCGCTCTTCGAATCCGGCCTCGTGCGCGAGAGCAACGAAACACTCCGCAGCGGCGGCCGCCCGGCAAGAGCGCTCTCGTTCAACGCAGGCTTCGGTATCACCCTGGCAGCAGACATCGGGGAGACGCATACGCGTGTCGCGATCACCGATCTCGAGCCACGCGTCCTGGTTGAAGAAGTAGGTCCCTTGGACGTTGCAAGTGGCCCCGAGCCCGTCCTTCGATGGGTCTGCGATCGGTTCCGGACGCTGCTGGGGGAAGTCGACCGGCCGGCGGGAGACTTGGTTGGCATAGGTCTCAGCCTGCCAGCGCCTGTCGACTACGGCGCTGGCCGAGTCGTCGGCCCGTCGATCATGACAGGCTGGGATGGCTTCGACATCCGGGAACGGATCGGCCGGGAGTTCGACGCGCCGGTCGTTGCCGACAACGATGTCAACGTGCTGACGATCGCCGAGCACCGTGGCTACTGGCCGAGCGTGGATCAAATGCTCTTCGTGAAGGCTGGGACCGGAATTGGCAGCGGGATCGTTGCAGGTGGGGCGATCTATCGGGGTGCTCAAGGCGCGGCTGGCGATATCGGCCACATCCGTCTGGGAGGACACGACGAACCGCTCTGTCGATGCGGGAGTGTCGGCTGTGTCGAAGCATTGGCGGCCGGGTGGGCGATTGCGCGAGACCTTCGGACAAGAGGCTTCGATGCCAGGGATGGTCGCGACGTTCTAGGCCTCGTGCTCCGCAACGAACCCGTGGCGGTTCAGCTTCTCAGGCAGTCGGGTCGAATCCTCGGGGAGGTGATCTCGGATACGGTCAGCATCCTCAATCCGAGTGTTGTCGTGGTTGGTGGAACGCTCTCACGGGCTGAGCACCAGCTCCTTGCAGGCATACGCGAGCTCGTCTACCAGCGGGCTCTACCCCTTGCGACTCGCGACCTGATCATCTCCCCAAGTCAACTCCCGGAAACGGGCGGCATCCTTGGCGCCGCGCGCCTCGTCATCGAAACGCGGCTACACCTCGACGTTCTCGATGGTTTGATTGCCCAGAGATCCTAGGAGCCTACGCGAGACGCCCGGCGGTGGACCGGCCCGTGCTGGCGTGCGCGCCAGGGGCCGATGGCTAACGAGCTCAGCCACCGACCGTCGTCGGCCTCGAGGCCGGCGAACCGCGGGCTTGTCTAGCTGATCTTCCACTTTGACCCGTATCCTTCACCTTCTTGAACCGAGCCTTCAGCACCCAGGCGGCGTATGCGACGCCGCTCATCCTGCTTGCGAGCAACCAGTCCGCGGTGCGAGATCGTGCGAGTCTCGAACACGCCTCGGCCGAGGCGGAGGACACCGACCGCAAACGATTATCTCCGACCCCGCCTTGAGTGTATCGAGGCGAAGCGGACGACCCTCAGCGCCGGGAAGGGTTGAGTGGGCCTACGGGCGGTCGCGCACAGGTCGAGGTGGCGTCGAACGTGATGGGGACAGAGCGTTCCGCGGGCGACCCTATCGCTGGATAGCGTCGATCCGCGCCAGGTAGAACCGCGACTGGCGGCTCGGTATGACACTCCACCTCCTCTCAGAGGAGACCCAGGCTGGGCACTGTCGATGAAGCGAACGGTATCGTTGGGTCGAGCGAGTGGCCTGACTTCTCGGACCCGATCGGGCTAGGATTGAGCACCACCTAACGAAGCGACCGCGAACTGACCGTCCAGACACGATCGCCAAGAAGGGGACAGCGGGAGTGGGGGAAGCGGCATGGCCAGTGGTCGGAGATCAGGCGAAATTGGCGCGGTCAATGACGTCATTGATGTTGCTGCGTTCGCCCGGCTTTACGAGATGCAGGCGCCACGTATCTCCTGGTTCTTCGGCGCGGGCGCATCGGCGGCTGCCGGCGTGCCCACAGCGTCGCAGGCCACGTGGGACTGGAAACGCCGGATCTACGCTTCCGAGGAGAACGTCCGGCTGACGGCGCTCGATCTGGCCGATCCGCTAATCCGCGCCCGCATTCAGCGCCATTTCGCTCTGCAGCCGGGCTGTCCATCGGAGAACTCCGAGGACGAGTACGGCTACTACTTCGAACGCGCTTACCCGCGTGCCGAGGATCGCCGGGCGTATGTAGAGCAGATGGTCGCCTCCGGCAAGCCCGCTTTCGGCCACTTGGCCCTCGCAGTCTTGATGTCGCTCCACAAGGTTGGCGCTGTCTGGACGACGAACTTCGACCGTGTCATCGAGGATGGCGCCAGCCAGGTGCTCGGCGGCACCGGAGCGCTCACCGTGTCGACGATGGATGCGCCGCAGATCGCCATCGAGGCGCTGCGCGACCAACGCCTACCGTTGCTCGTCAAGCTCCACGGCGACTTCCAGTCCGATCGTTTGAAGAACATCCAGCCCGAGCTGCAAGCTCAGGACGCCACGCTTCGAGAAGCGCTCCGTCGCGCCGCCGCCCGCTACGGCCTCGCAGTCGTCGGCTACAGCGGCCGCGATGCGTCTGTCATGGAGGCCATCCGCCAGGGTCTCGACGAGCCGGGGGGATACGCCGCGGGGCTGTACTGGCTCGTGCGAGGCGCGGATACGCCGCTGCCAGCGGTCGAGTCGCTCATCGCCGACGCCACCGCGAAGGGCATCGGCGCGCACCTCATCCGCTTCGACAGCTTCGACGACCTGTTCGGGCGTCTACTCACGCCGTACGTGGTGCCAGCCAACCTCGATGCGATGTTGAAGAAGGTCCAGCCCCGCCCAAGGCTCTCGCCATTCAACATCCCACAGCGCAGCGCCGGGACCTTCCCAGCTCTGCGTCTCAACGCGCTTCTCGTGGAGTCCTACCCGACAACGGCGCGACGTATCGGTGCCGAGAACATAGGCGGGACGCGCGAGGTGAAAGCGGCCGTCGCCGACGCCAAGGCGACGGCGATCGCCCATAGGCGAAATGACGGCATCGTCGCGTTCGGACCCGACGCCGAACTCCGGCGCGCATTCGCGCCGTTCCAGACTACCGACTGGGACCAGGCGCCACTCGATCCCCTGGCGGGGCCGCCGACTGATCTCGCGCTGCTTTACGACGCGCTTCTCCGATCAATTGCGCGGAGAGGCCCGCTCCTCGTCTCCCGCGACCACATGCTTTCGGTCGATCCGGATCGCGCCGGCGAAGCAGCACTCGCGCCGCTTCGGCAAGCGACCGGCAGCCTCACCGGGGTCATCCCTGGGACCGCCCTGCGATGGGCCGAGGCCGTAGAGCTTCGGCTTGAAGCCCGCCTTGACCGACTCTGGCTAATCTTCGAGCCAACCCTCTCGGCCGAACCGCCGGCCGACGCAGCGCAACGCCTCACGCGAGGCGAGTTCTTCAGGGCGCGCCTTTCTGGCCGGTACAACAACAGGTCCAACCCGCTCTTTGAGGCGTGGGCCGCGCTGCTGAGCAGTGGCCAGACCGAATGCTCGGCGTTCGGGCTCCCGCCGGGCAGTGGTTTCGACGCGGTATTCAAGATCGACGCCACGACGGCGTATGCTCGCTCGGGAGCCTGAACGATGGTGACGCGTCCGCAGCAGTTCCCGGATTACGTCGAGCTGCCCGAGCCGCTACTGAGCTTCAACCCCTACGACGATGCGGCGAAGGATGTCCACCCGCTGAAGGGACTGTTGAAGTTCGGCCCGTTCAGCAATGCGATCCTCGACGCCGCGCCTCCCGCGATCCGTCTCGCCGCAATAGTGCCGCAGGGCGAGGTCGGCCGACTCCGTGGGCTCGTCACTGAACTCATGAACCGCCAGCAGCCGCAGGAGCGACTCGCGTACCTGCCGCCATACCCGGGCTTCTCGGGAGTGTTCAAGAGGTCTTTGGCTCTGCCAGACCCGGTAGTCGAGCTCCCTGCCGCACTCGATTCCGTCATGTCCCAGGGACCTGACCCGCAACGCTCGCTGTCGGAGGCGGTCCGAGCCGGCATCGGCGAGCTTCGCGGGCGGCGTGCCGAGTGGGATGTGATCCTCATCTACCTGCCAGACCAGTGGGCGGCCGGATTCACGGGCGGTGCGAACGACGACTTTGACTTGCACGACACCATCAAGGCGACCTGCGCTGCTCAGGCCATCCCAACCCAGGTCCTCAACGACGACCTCTTCTCGTACAAGTGCCGGGCCAGCGTGTGCTGGCGTCTCGGCATTGCTCTCTACGCCAAAGCCGGCGGAGTGCCGTGGAAGATGGAGCCCATAACGCCCGACAGTGCCTTCATCGGGCTCAGCTACGCGCTTCGGACCCGTGCGGGATCGCTACGTTACGTTACCTGCTGCAGTCAGATCTTCGATGCCGAGGGCACCGGTCTTGAGTTCTTGGCCTATGACACGAACGGGCCGGTGAAGGTGACCGGCAAGAACCCGTTCCTGTACCGCGACCAGATGCGGGCGGTCATGTCGAGGAGTCTTGGCCTCTACCTCGACCGGCACGCCGGCCACATGCCGAGACGCGTTGTCATCCACAAGAACACGGAGTTCAAGCGTGCGGAGATCGACGGGGTGTTCGACGCGCTCGATCGCGTCCCCGAGGTGGAGCTCCTCTCCGTTCAGGAGACGCCTTGGCGGGCCATCAGACTCCTGGCCCCCGAAACCGGCGGCGGGCCGGGGCGGCCCGACGGCTATCCCTTGAAGCGCGGCACGATGCTGACGGTGGGCGAGCATGAGCTGCTCGTATGGACTCAAGGCGACGCGTCTGCTGTCACGGGAGGCCAGCGTTGGTTCCAGGAAGGCAAGGGTCTCCCGCGGCCGCTCCTGGTGAGGCGGTACGCCGGTCATGCGGACGCACGGCAGATTGGATCCGAGATCCTGGCGCTGTCGAAGATGGACTGGAACAACGACCAGCTCTACGACACCCTTCCCGCCACTCAGGCGTTCGCGCACCATCTCGCTGAGGTCGTCAAGCGCATACCTCAACTGGATCCGCGGCCTTACGCTCTCCGCTTCTTCATGTAGCGGACAACAGAAAGGGGCCACCCGGAGGTGGCCCCTAAAGGTTGTCGCGGTGACTGCGCCAGTCTCGGGATGGCGCATCGAGCTGTCAAGGTGCGAGCATAGCGCGCGACGACGATGCTTGTTCGACGGTCTCGCAGCTTTGGGGCAGCGCGATCGACTGCGACGGCAAGATCGATGACTTGCCTGCGCGCAGCCGCGGCGACCGAGACCAGACGGGGCCCAGAGTCAGCTGCAGCACAATCTGCTCATAGCGTGCGGGCCCGTGTTCGTCAGCCCCTGGGCCACGAATGCGCTCGACTACCCCTCGCTTTGGTAGAGGTTGAGCAGTTCGCCTGCGCTCGCCACAGCGTCGACCTTCCTGCGGATCGCGGACTGGTCGAGGTGGAGCCGGCGGTATCGACTGCCGAGCTTGGCGACTAGATCGATATGCCCCACTTGCTCGGCGTGAGCCGCGGCGTAGGCCGAGAGCCCCTTGGCCTTGCCGACCGCGTCGGGCTTCGTGTGGTCATGGGGGTCGATGATATCCACGACCAGGCGCTCGCCGTCCTCGCGCACGACGAGGAAGTCCGGGAAGAAGCCGCGCCAGATGTTGCCGTCGCGCCAGGGCACGCAGAACCAGCCCTCGCGCTCGCCGTTGCGCAGCCAGCCGATCGTGCTCGGCTTCGCCGTCTCGGGACCAATGCTGTCGGCCTCCCAGCCGTTGAGGTAGATGGGCGCCTCGCCCTCGTCCGCGTAGACGTGGCCCGGCAGGCTCGCCGTCCCCCGGCGGAAGACCGCCACCTCGGGCAGTTTGAGCGGCACCAGCGAGGGGGCCGGGACCTGACGCAGGATCGCCCGGTAGCGCGCCTGCTTGGCCGCTGACCGGCCCTCGATCGTGCCGCCGTGCTCGGCGCGCAGGGCGTCGATCCGCGTGCTCGCGTGGGAGTTCACCGCGTCCATGACCTCGTCGCGGGACGCGAGGGCAAATGCTTCGAGACGCGCGACCCCGATCGAGGCCGGGTCCGCCGCGAGTCGCAGCCGCACATACGCGCTCGCCGCCTCGTTGGTCAGCCGCCGGGCCGCAGCGACGAAGAGCCGCCCGATGCTCTCCTCGGTGGCCGGCAGCGTTCGCGTCGTGGCCGCGATCGCGCCGCCCTCGCCGAGCACCAGTTCGCCATGGAGTACGACGATCTCGCCCTGGTCGGTGACCTCCTTGGCAAAGTCGGCATGGCCCGCGAGTGCATTGCGCCGCGTGACCAGGAGCGCCGCGACGACGGCCATCTCGCGCTTGAAGGCGGCAGGGTCGATGCCCGAGCCCGAGAGGAAGTTGCCGAGGTCGGCCAGGGTCCTGATCTCCGGGCGCGAGCGCGGCGTCGGGACAAGGTAGGAGGGCACTGCCTCGATGGCGGTGATAGCCCGGTCGAGGTCGCTGCGGCGGGGCAGGCTAATCGTCTCGCGCCGGGGAGCCACGGTGCCCGCGATCGCCTCGTTCCCCGTGTCGTTGAGCCTCGTGATGATCGCCCGCACCCCCGCCTCCTCGTAGAAGGGCAGGAACACGAAGGCGGAGTTGAGATCCTCGTTCTCCTCGATCCGGCGCGCCAGCGGTGTGCGGACCATGCGCCCGATCGTCTGGGCGATCGAGGTCGGATCGACCGCGCGGCGGAACGAGAACATGACCTCGGCGCGCGGGCAGTCCCAGCCGACATCGAGGCTCGACTTGAAGAACACGACGCGCGCGTCGGTGTCGCCCGCGATCTTGGACGCGTCGATGTGGCGGATCACCCGGCCACCGACGGGCTCGGGCGTGCCGGTGCCAAAGGCGTGTGTGAAGGCGACGTCGGGCATCGGCCCCGCGACTTCGGTGATGGCCCGGATGAGCGCGTCGAGATCGGTCGCGGTCACGTTGGTGCCCGTCTCGTTCTCGACCTGGACGATCAGCGCGGGCACCACGAGCCGCTCGCCGCCGGCCTGGCCGTAGGCCGCGTGGTAGGCCGCCCATCCGTCGTGCGACGCCTTCCAGACCCTCACCGCCTCGGGGAACAGCGCCATCGCGTCGTGCTGGCGCTCGCCCGCAAAGTCGGCGAGCGTCTTGTCCTTGATGAGCCCCGACGCCCGGACCTCGTCGGGCGGCACGTCCCACTGGCTGGTCGTGCGCCCCGCGCCCTGGACGACCGTGAGGAATCGCGCAGGCGTCGCGCTGATGCCGAGCACGATCGGGACGGCGGGCATCCCCTCCTCGGGGTAGCCCTTGATGAAGCGCTGGATGATCGAGTTGGCCTCGGCGATCTTGCGCGCCTCGGTCATGCCGCGGTGAGCCTCATCGACGACGAGGTAGAGCGTCCTGGCCGGGTCCTCGATCGTGCGCCGCACGACATCCCAGAATGTGAAGGTCCTCCCGACCAGCGGCCCGCGCTTCACGAGGTCGGCCTTGGCCCCGAGTTTCTGGGTGTTCAGGAAGTAGACCTTGCCGGGTGCCAGGCTCTCGGCGTTGAAGGTGCTGTCGATCTCGGGCAGCAGGTCAAAGCGCAGGTCGCCCGAGGCGTCGAGCATCTTGCCCTGCGTCTGGGCATTGAGTTCGGGCTTGTCAGTCATCCACAGGAATACCGCCCCCGGATCGGGCGCGATCCCGTCCTCGACTGAGCCGAAGAGGATCGCCTCGATGACCGCCGTGGCGATGATCGTCTTGCCGGCCCCGGTGGTCGCGGTCAGGCCCACGGCCTGGCGCTGGCCCGCGCCGCCGCGATAGCCGACCTTGGCCGTGTCTAGGCGGCTGAGCAACTCCACGACCGCGTCGGTCTGGAAGTCTTTGAGGGCGAGTTTCACCGCGTCGCCCCCCGCAGCGTTTCGAGGTAGTCGCGGTAGAGCCGGACCGTCTCGATCCCCTCGCGGGGCAGGTCGGCCACGACCTGGGCAAACGACTCGGGCGAGTCGGCCACGATGAAGACATGGGTGATGTCGGTCCGCGCAGGCAACGCCGCCAGCAGGTCCGGCAGCCCGGCTGGGTCAAAGAGCACCGCGTAGGGCGAGTGGGCTGGCAGCCCGAGCGGTGCTGTGGGGTCGAGGGCCTCGCGCTCGCCGATCCCGCCGGCGCGGAGCCAGAGCAGCGGCTCGATCTGGCCATATCGCAGGCCGAACTCGACCTCGGAAGGATCGAGGTAGTCGAGGCGGAAGAACTCGACGTTGGCCGGAAAGCCCTCCGCGTAGTCGCGGCCATCGAGATAAGTGCCGGTGAGCGGGGTGCCGTTGCCCTGGACGCCGGTAATCGCGGCGGTGACGCGGGGCTTGGTCGCCATCTCGAACACGCCCGCAGCCTCGAACTCGGGGTCCCCGTGGAAGTGCCCGGACCGGTTGAGGCGCTCAGCTGCGGTGTAGGTGACCTCGTTGTTGGTGACGAGCACGCAGCGCCGCGTGCCGCCGTCGCGCTCGTTGAGCATCAGGGTGGCGTGGAGCGTCGTGCCCGATCCCGCGAAGAAGTCCATGACCAGGGCGCTCGTCCGGTCGCCGACCGCCACGTCGAGCGCGTCGCGCACGGCGTAGACCGACTTGGGATACGAGAAGGCCCCGCGCCCGCCACACAGTTCGGCCACCAGCGTCGTGCCACCCACGCCGCCGGCGGTGTGGCGACCGCGGTGCCACATCGTCTTGGCGACGCCCCCCGCCTTGGGCGCGAGCAGGACCTCGTTCTGCGGTCCCCGTCCCCGAATCTCGAGCGTGCCGGCGGCGATCGCGCGGGTCCCGCCCGAGGGCATGTATTTGAGCGTCCAGCGGTCGCGCTCCGCGTCGTAGGAGGAGACATAGGCGTAGCCCTGCGCGTGTAGGTCGAGCAGGGTCGCGGCGTTTACGTGCCAGATGCCGAGCCGACCGTCGTTGCGCACCGGCCAGGCGAGCCGGTAGTCGCCCTGCGTGGTCGGGCGAGCGGCCTCGTCGTCGCCCTCGAACGGCTCGCCCGCGCCCGCGATCCGGCCATCGGCGTCGATGAACACCGGGTAGCAGAGGTTCGGGCGCGCGATCCGCGTCCAGGCGCTCCCCCGGCGCAGCAGGCTCTCCCACCACGACGCCGAGGTCTTGTCCTCTGGACCTAGGAAGTCCTCGAAGGTGCTGACCGGGCCAGCGCCGCCAAAGAACAGGAAGAACGCGTATTCGTCCGCCCGCGCCAGGCCGTCGCTCGATGCGCCCGAGGGGTTGATACAGATTGTGACCATCTGGCGCAGAGCCTCGGGGAACATCTGCTCCAAGAGCATCCCGAGGTGGTGGACCTCGAAGCGGTCGATCGTGACGACAATCACGCCGTTCGGGCGCAGCAGGCGGCGGCCCAGCCGCAGCCGGCGCTCCATGAACGCGAGCCACTTGCTGGGTCGCCACGCATCGGCGGGATCGACGAAGTCGTTGTTGTAGGACCAGTCGTGCTCGCCGGTGTTGTAGGGCGGGTCGAGGTAGAGGCAATCGACCTTGGCCTCGTAGGCCGCGAGTAGCGCCTCGATCGCGTGGTAGTTCTCGCCCTCGATGACCGCGTGGTAGGGCGCGTCCTCGGGGCCGTGGCGGACCGCGTCGATCGGGGTCGGGACCGGGAAGACCGGCTCGGCAAAGTCCTGCTCGACGAGAACTTCGGATCGCGCGATTCGCTCTGTCGGCGCGTCCGCCGGGGCCGTGGTCTTCTCCGGCTCCGCGACGACGACTAACTCAGCGCCATCAATCAATCGGACCCGCATGCGGCGGGGCGTCCTCGTGCGACGCTCCCAGACCACCGAGCCCGGCTTGATCGGGGCAGTAAGCGCATGGACGTTCTCTGGCAAGTGGCGCTCGAAGACGAGGCCCCAATCAAGGCGCTTCTTCATCTCGGCGACTTCGCGGCCCAACTTGTCGCGCAGGGCTGTGTCGGCGATCTGGGCGATGAGGGTCTCGATGCTCGCCATGGAACCCTTTCACTTAGCCCGAATCCACCGAGCCTCTTCGTCTGACGGCTCGACACGGTGGTTGGGAGGCGATCGACCCCGATTGAGGTAATGGCCAGACTCTGACTGAGGCGAACAAGGGCCGACCGACGGCGGATGTGGCTT
>Ga0208457_1000388_pt1 | contig 46567 bp, 60 predicted proteins | sample June2015DPH_10_1_FD_185513 | JGI IMG/M metagenome (GOLD analysis project Ga0208457, IMG submission 185513) | Peatland microbial communities from SPRUCE experiment site at the Marcell Experimental Forest, Minnesota, USA - June2015DPH_10_150... | ecosystem: Environmental > Terrestrial > Soil >... | reverse complement strand
CAAAATTGAGCCGGCCTTTGCTAGGGGAGAGCGGGGTAGTGTGGAGGGTGGAGGAGGTTGGAGCTGGGTGGAGGGGATTAGATTGGGTTGGGAAGCGCTATGATACGGCGAGGGTTAGAGGGAATTGGTGAGGTTTGGGCCGAGGAAGGGAAAAGAGGGCTGTGGCGCGGTACTGACAAGTGCGGTGTTTCGGTCGCTTGCTAAGTTGTTGATTCCTGGTGGGAGTGGGCGAAAATTCAAGCGACCGGCCTGTGGAAAACTTTTTACAAGCTGAGTACTCTTAACTCACATCAACTCAATAAGATCGCAAGCGACATAGCTAATTGGTCTGGTCGTTTTGATCAAAAATCCAAGCGACTAGAGAGCCATTGTAACTGCGGAAAATAAACTGATAGAAGTCAAGAGGCGGCAGCGAAAATAAGGAAGATTTTGGGTGAACCGAATTTTTCACAGGTTTATTTCGTGGGTGGCTCAAGTGGATTCCCCTTTTCACGGGAATGACGAGCGGCGCGCGCAGCCGACCGACTGGATCAGCTAACCGCTTTTTAAATTGGTGCGCCCAGGCTGGGCTTCCAGGAGACGCTGGATTTTGCCCAGGCGACGCTCGATCATGAGAACCGCTATATAAAGGATGCCACCCAGGATCAAGCCTACTACCCAACCAAATAGAGAAACAACCTGTTCATTGGTCATGATTCCCTCCCCTTTTTACTTTTTGCGGTACTTGGCGTCGCGCCACTGGGCGCCGCGGCGGACCAGTCGCTCGGCCTCGGCCTTGAGGACCTCTCTTGCCCCTGAGACGCCGGCGGCAGCGGCTTCATAGAGCAGGTTTAACCCTTCCATCCCGTCATTGAAGTAGCGGGCAAGATCTGCATCCTTATCTATAACAGGTTGCTGCAGGTTGGTTCTTTGAGGCCGCTGAAGAGGCTTGGCTTCAGGAGTCGACAAGCCAAAGAGGGCGCGCGTCTCGTCATCAGGGTACAAACCCAATACTCGCAGCAGCCATTTTCCGCGAGGGCTCCGCTCACCCCTCTCCCAACGGCTGACCGTCCCCACCGAGCAGCCTAATTCTGCAGCGAGTTGCGCCTGGCTTTTGCGAGAACGCTCCCGAAGCACGGCCAGCGCGGGGCCAATCCTGGATGTGCCCGTCCCGTATTCACTAACTTCTAACCTTTTCTCGTTCACAAAATTTAACTAACTTGGGACTTGACTTGCCATTTGGGCTAGGCCATACTGCCTAGGCCAAAAGGTAAGGTCACGGTAGCGTGACCTGTTAAACCCATGAAGCGTACCACAAAAGACGGACATAGGAAACTCGGACCTGAAACATCCCGATTGATCCGGGGGATGCGTGGCGGGGCGGCGAAAATCGCGGTCCTAAGCGGGATCAATCACGCCTACATATCCCGAGTGCTGAGCGGGAAGAAACCCCCCAGCACGCGATTCTGGCTTGGCGTCGATAAGCTCTTGGCTCTGATCCAGGGCCAGGTTACGCGCGCGATCATTCTGCATGAGCATCCCGAGATCGAGCGCGGCCGGTAGTAAGGGGCTTGGGAAATCATGATCGATTATCACCCCTCCGACCACGAAAGACTCACCGCGAGCATTGAGAACGAGGAACTCCTCACCACAATTTCCCTCAAGGTTCCCCGTTGGGTGGAGGACACTTTCCTGCAAGTGTGCCGCGACACGGGATTAGACCTATCGAAGGCGCTGCGCATCGTGCTGGTGGAAATTGCGCGAACCCTCAAACGCCATTGGAAAAAAGGCCCGGCCCTGGGGCCGTTCCTCGAACACCTGGAGTTCAAGCCCGAACAGTACAACTTGTTTTTTGAAAGGCGAAGGTAAATGACGCAATTGACGCAGATGACGGAGGGGATCATGCGAGCAATCATTAGGAGGTTTGTAATTTGTAATTCCGATGGAAGGCCACTGCCGACGGCGAGATTCAGAAAACATTGGGATGCTTTCAAGGCTGCTATCAGGGCCACTCGGCGCAACCACAATAGCCTTTATGTTTATGACAGCATGGCCCGGCGCGGAGCTGTCTATGCCATGCGCATCGTTGATGGCAGCGTAGATGATTTCTTCCCGCGGCGTCGTCGCCGTGCGGCGCGGAGGGCATCATGAATTTGACTTTCGATTGGGTTGTCTTCTGGGTTTCGTTGGCACTGTTCCTCTTCTTCATTTTCTGGGCCATAAGGATGATCTTGCGAGCGAGTGCGCAGCGGGAACGCGATGAACTGCGCGCACACGCGGTGGACGTGGCGGGTCGGATGGAAGAAGTGAATCATCAGTCGTCAGTTTTCAGTCGTCAGTAGCGGGGCATTTATCTCGCCGGCGGGGGCCCGGCATCACTTATGAGCGAAACCATCAGCAAGCGAGAGGCCGCGCGGTTGCTCCAAATTTCAGTGCGCGAGATCGAACGCCGGATCGCGGCGGGCGAGCTCCAGGCCGCGCCATCTCCAACCGGACGCCATCGCGGGCGGCCAACCATGGAAATTCTAGTTTCCTCTTTGCCAGCAGAAAAGCAAACAGCCTGGGCGGGACGGGCCTACCTAACGCAAAGCCCTGAGGAGATCACCACACAGACCACCTCAATTCGAACCCTGCAAGACGATCTGCTATGCAAACCGTTCCGCCCAGGCGCGGCCGTAACCCCTCATCCGGCCTCCGATGTCGGCCACCCTCTCCCGCCAGGGCGGATCTTCGACCCCTTGGAGAGGGCAGGAAAGCAATTGGCGCGGCGCGACAAGCTGATTAGCACCGCGGCCGGGGAAGCGCAGTTGGTGCTGGAATTCGACCGCGACAAGGCACTCCGGTTGCTTCCCCCGGAGCTCCACGAATGGGCCTCGACCTGGTTCAACCGCCTGGTGGATGCCGGCCTGCTTTGCCTGATTGACGGCGACCGCGTGGTGCGCAATGGTGGCTGGAAGAAGTTTCAGCGCCAAGAACTCCGCGCCGGCGAGCGCTGCTTCTATATAAGGAGCAAGGAAGACGTCGTCCGCTACATTGCCGCTACTTTCCAGGTGAGTCCGGCCTTCGTCTGGGAACGTTGCCGGGAGTTCTTCGAGTTCTTCACCTACGTGGTGGGCCAGAAGCGCACCCAGGAACCTATTGACCTCGAGGTGGTCGCGCAAATCTTTCCCGCGCGCGCCAAAGACAGCGGCGGGCGTTTTCGCCCGCGCTCCGATGCGGGGATTTCCAAGACCATCCCTCAGCCGGCGGCGGAGCTCTTGCTCGCCCGGTACGGCGCGGGATCGCGGCCTGGCACGGACGGCTGGCGGCCGAGTTTCGCGCTGGTGCTGGATGAGTACCAGACCTGGCGCCAGGCAATCATCGACGCGAGCCAAAATCCCGACGAGCATGGATACCCGGAAGTTTCGATTTATGCCCTGCGGCGCCTGCTGCCCGCCCAGGCCTGCAAATCCGATCCGGGTCTGGTCCTGGCGCGGGAAGGTTCCGCAGCGCTGCGCGATCGCGTGACGCCCTACATCCTGCGCGATGTTTCCAATCTATTCACCCATCAATGGTGGATTGCTGACAACCGGCGCTCTCACCTGGTCGTCGAATCGACGAAGTATCCCGGCTACGTCTATCGGCCCTACGTAACCTGGATTCACGACGTTCGGACCATGTATCCCATCGCCTTCGTTGTGACCATAATCCCCTGCGCCCTGGTTACCTTCCGGGCCCTCAAAATCGGTTTCCTGACATTCGAGATAGCCCCAGACGTTTTCTATTCGGATAACGGGAAGGAGTTCAGGAACCTGATGATTGGAGGCTCCGGGGCCATCCCCTTTGAAGGCAACGATGTTTTTGACCTTGACCAGAAAGCCTTGCTGCGCCGCTTTAATATCAAGCATTGCCTGGCTCTACCCTCACGGCGGAACAGACTTACTGGCGAAACCCAATGCCACGGCCGGTCGAAAAAGGACGAACCCTGGTTTGGTGCCTGGATGAACACATTCGATCGGCAGCAGCCGGGAGCCTGCGGGAAAGATCCCTTTGATAAACCCGACAAACTCTATGTCGAGTTGCGCGACAAGGGAAAACTCATAACCGATCTGGAGTACGAGCGGCGCCTGGCCGCATACGTCAATGACCGCATCGTGAATCATCCCTCGCGCGGGCTCATGGGCCTATCACCGGCCGATGCGTTGAAGCGCTACTCACGCGAGGCGTGGGGGCTTCCAGAAGAGCGCGCGCTCCTTCCCGAGCAGATCGGAGAACTGATTTCCGTTCGCGACAAGCGCACCGTGAAGAATTCCATGGTCACGGTCAAGATTGGCGGCGAGGAACGCAAGTACGAACACTCCGCGTTCTTCTCGCTCTCGGGCCAGGACGTGGACATTGCCTACGATCCCACGGAGCCCGCTGAAATCTTTGTCTACTATAACGGCCGCGCCCTGGGGCGCGCCCCAGAAGTTCCGAAACTTCCTTGGGGTTCGGCGTCCAATCCCCAATCCCTAATCCCTAACCCCGTGTCTGAAGGCATGCGCAAGCAACGCCTCGCGACCAAGTCCGCGAGAGAGATGATCGTGCGGCGCGAGCAGGCGGCGCCGCCCTTGAGCCAAGCCGAAATGACGGACATCCGGGAACTGCTCATCCAGAAGCGCGGCCTCCCGGCGCCGGTGGCCCATGCGGCGTCGATCGAGCGGGTGCGCGAGCAGTCAATCCGAAAAGCTTCACCACAGAGGCCACAGAGACGGATGACGGCTGATGATATTGCCAGGGAAGTCCTGAAGGATGAATGAACTACTACAACGAGAACGATCCGTTCGCGGCAGCATGGTTGCGGGAGTTGATCAAGACGGGCCAGATAGCGCTAGGGGAAGTTGATGAACGGGACATCCGAGAAATCCAACCTGCGGATCTCGAAGGCTTCACGCAGTGCCATTTCTTCGCTGGAATCGGCGTGTGGAGTTATGCCCTTAGAGCGGCTGGATGGGCAGACGATACTCCCGTTTGGACAGGCTCCTGCCCCTGCCAAAGTTTCAGTGCGAGCGGGAAGCGGGGAGGCTTCTCAGATCAGCGTCACTTATGGCCCGCATGGTTCCGGCTCATCCGCGAGTTACGCCCTCAGCATATTTTTGGCGAGCAGACTTCGGGAAAAGACGGCCTTGCTTGGCTCGACCTTGTATCGGCTGACCTGGAAGGAATCGGTTACACCTTCGGGGCGACGGATATACCGGCTTGCGGCTTCGGAGCGCCGCACAAAAGGAACCGGCTGTACTTCGTGGCCGACGCCCGATGCGACGAATCCGTGCGATGGAACCGACTTCGATATTCAGTTGGAACGGATGGCGGCACGGCGCAAGAGGGCGAAGGAAGTCCAACTGACAGGGAGTGGCCGTTCAATGAATTTACAAATGGCAGCGCAGGCAGCCGCATGGCCGAGTCCGACTGCGCTCAGGCCAGCCCAGAAGGACTACAACGAAGCCGGGAACTCGGACAACCTGCGGAGGATGGTTGCGGTGAGCCCATGGCCGATACCGAACGCCCAGGACGGCGAGGGCGGTGGGCAAGCGAAGCGGGCAGTGAATTCAGAGAGGTCGAACGACCTGAACGACTTTGCGCAACTGGCGAGCTGGGCGACCCCGCGCAGCGAGGACTCGGAATGCGTAGGAGCGCATCGGGGAACGCCGGACGGGCTGCACAGCCAGGCTTCACTAACGGCTTCTGGGCCGACGCCGAATGGCTCTGGTGCCGCGACCAAAAGTATCGGGCAGTTGAACCCGGCACATTCCCGCTGGTTACAAGCGCTCCCAACCGTGTGGGACGACTGCGCGGCTACGGTAATGCGCTCTGTGCGGAAGTCGCCAAAGGCTTCATCGAAGCCTATCTCGAACTGATGACTGATAACTGATAACTGAGGACTAATCTTATGGACCTTCGAACCGAAACCACTCAAGCGTTGCGGGTTTACATGATGCGGTCGGGATTTCCTCTGAGCCTGATTGCCGACCAGGCGGGGTTTGCCCCCCAGACCTTGAAGCAGTTTGTTTCCGCGGCGCGGTTCGGGTCTCCGGCCACGAAAGGCGAAGACACGGCGCGGCGATTGAGCGAATGGATGACTGCGAACCCTGTGGCGCTGCCGGAACTTCCGGGGCATTTTTATGAGACGGAAGCAACCCGGGAGATTGACTTCCTGCTCGACGAGGTTGCGGAGGGCGCCTGGGGGAAGCTCTACGGGCCCTCCGGCAGCCAGAAGACCTTCGTGCTCGAATACAGGGCGGCGGAAGCCGCGCGCCAAGCCGAGCCTCGTATCATCTATATCAACTGCTCGGCAGCCGGGATGTCGCCCAACGTGCTGCTGCGCCGGATTGCCAGCGCTCTGGGCGTGCCCTACGCGCAGACAACCGAAGGCTTGCGGCAACAGATCTTCTTCGCCGTGCGCCGACGCCGTACCTCCGTTGCCCTGGTTATCGATGAGGCGGACCATTTTCACTGGCGGCTGGATACTCTTGAAACCCTGCGTGAGATTGGAGACGCGTTGCCGGCGCGGGGGAACCGGGCCGGCGTGGGAATCCTGATTGTAGGCAACGAGGGTGTAATGGACATCTTCCGCGATCGGCCGGGGATGTACATGGAGAAATGGAAGGGCCGCATAAGCCAGGTCGAGCGCCGCGTGATCGGACCCTCCATCGAGAAGGCCAAAGGAATCATCCTGAGTGAACTCGGCCAACTCAAAACGGCGAACGTCAACACGATTCTTTACGGCAAGGACGGTCGGACATCCAACGTGGTCCAGGACCCGGTGTCGGGCGAGGACTACGTGACCGCGCACGGGCTGTTCCATGCGATTCGGAGGATCCAGAAGCTGAGGAAGAGAAGTTCTCAGTCATCAGTCGTCAGTCTTCAGTAAGCGACAACTGAAAACTGATGACTGAAAACCGAGGACTGAACATGGAAGCAATCGGGCAAATCATGACGAACGATGCCGAATGCGCGGTGCTGACCGGGGCGGACGGCTCGTCAATGATCTTCGTCTCGACGCCGCGCGAGTGTCCGGGGTGCCATGAGATGTCGTGCATCCTGATCAACCGCGACGGCAAAACGCGGTGCTGGGAGTGCCACGGGAACTGCCGGGATTCGGGGTTGGGTGTTAGGGATTCGGGCGCGGGAAGGGCCGCGTAGCCATGCAGCAACTCTTTCACGATATCGGGAAATGGTCAGACACGACCTTCGGAGACGAAAGACTGAACAGTACGATCCATCATTTGGAATTAGAGGTTGGCGAACTCAAGGTCGATCCGTTTGAAATCGAGGAATATGCCGACTGTCTCCTGCTTCTCTTTGATGCCGCTCGAAAAGCGGGGTTCGAGTTCAGTGATCTTTTGCTTGCTGCACAGATGAAGTTGGAAAAGAACAAAGCACGCAAATGGGGAAGAGATCTCGGCGAAGGCGCGATCGGACATCTGCCCGAGGCTGAAACCTGAAAACTGATGACTGAGAACTGAGGTGGAACATGGACTGGAGCCAAGAAGACGAGAAGCGAATCCGCACCGCGGCAGTACGGAGCGTCAAACTGCCCAACTGGTCAGATGCGTCTGTAGATCGCTTATGGCGAGATGTGACGAACCTCGGGCCGGGCATTCCCGCGCCGACGCAACGGTGTCATTCCCGCGAAAGCGGGAATCCACTGAACTCCCGCGTGCGCGGCGACGACACCGAGTACAACGCCCAGCTCCGCGCCGACCTCGAGGTGCGCGAAGCGGAAATCCTTGGCCGAATCGAACGGCAGCGTGCGGGGATGGCCGCTTGGCAACGCGAACGGCGCTTGACCTGGCTCCGTCGAATCGCGACGGCGGCGATCGCGGTCGGCGTGGGCGCGGCGTGGATTTGGATGATCAGCAACTGGTAGCGCGGACCTGTTTGTTAGGTCCGCGGCCCGTATCTGTGATGGCGAAGAAGAACCGCAGACCTTGGGAAACAGGTCTGCGCTACCTGCTGACCGTGACTGTCTGCTGAGGATCAAAACCATGAGGCCTCGAACTACAAATCGACCTGGAGGAGAGTTTTCGAGCATCCGGGCGGTGCTTTCGGATGTTCCGATTGTGCGATCGCACAATTATCGCCCCGCGCCTATTCGACATCCGAATCCGTTGCTCCCGAATCAGGATGCACAGGCAAGATCCCCACGGAGAGTTGCTTCGAATGGCGCGAGGACACGAAAGGAACGCGCCCTTGATCGGATCCTGGCGGCACAGCGAGCCTTTTCTTCACCGATAGTAAGTTGCGCCGAATGGGAGAAAGCTTTCCCGGAATTTGCTGGCTGGACGGAGGCGGCTCTGAATCGCGAGATGCTGTTGCGGATCGGCGAATTAATCTTGGCCGAAAAGTCGAGGAGATGAACCATGCGAACCATAGAACAACGTAAGATCGAAATCACTCGTTGCGACTTCTGCAAAGAGGAAACATCCCAGGGCTCGCAATGCCTACTCTGCCACCGGGATTTGTGTTTCAAAGAGGGGGGGAGTGCCCATGCGGCATACGACCTAGATCTTTACAGATACGACGACAGAGTCGGGCGGGTCGGGCAGATCTGCAAGGAATGCGCTGAAACCGACGCGCGCGGAACTGTCAGGTCCTTCCTTGACGGTATCATCGAGGGGTGAATCATGAAACCGAAAACCACGAGTGGCGCGATCAAGGTCCTGCAGCCCGATCTGCGCTTCCAGCATGGCCCGGAGAATCCCTTTCTGGCCGTGAAGGAACTGATCGCGAAACATGTTGGAGCAGCGAAGGCTGTAAGCATTGAGCGGATCGCGCAGGAACTCTGGCCCGTCGAGTGGAACTACACCCACCTCGACAAGAACATGCCGGAGTATCCCCACCGAGCGGAGATTCAACGCCTGGTCAAGAAAATCGTGCAGCAATTGCGCAGAAAAGACAAGCGGATGGGCTCGGCGCGCGCAGGGAAGAATGGGCCGCCAGGCTACTACCGGATTTCGACCGATCAGGAACTGGTCGACACGCTCAAACCCTTCTTTCGCCAGGCGCTCACGATGCTCCGCACCGTGCATGAGATGACCGGCATGGATCTATTCATCCCGGAATTGACGGGTAAGCTTCGAGAGCTCGCCAACCAGAAGCTGAGTGAAAACAGAGTCCAAGAGTAGGAGAGTTGAAAGTCGAAGAGTCGAAAAGTTGAAAAAACCCGAAGCCTTAATCCCGAATCCCGAGCCCCGAGGTTCTAATGGCTGAGGCGCTTCTTCCCGACACCGACGCGATCCCGCGGGCCACTCTCGAGTGGACGGAGTACCGAGGCAAGCAGCTCGTGCGTTATCGCGATGCCGCTGGCAGCGTGCATCGCATATTGACGGCAAACTACCAAGAAGCCTCAGAGGCCTTTGACCGCTACGCGGAACAGATGCGCAGCATGGCGGCTAAAGGGAAATCCAGATGCGGATGAAGCCCGAATCCCGAACGGGTGAATCCCGAGGTTGCGATTCTCGCCACTTTCCGGTCGCGCAGGAAATCTGGCGCGTCTACAACGAAGAGAATCACCTGACGTGCCCCTGGTCCGGGAAGCACGCGAAGATTCTGGCGCGCACGTTGGCAACGGCGCGCAACTGGGAAGCGAAGCGTTGGCACGACGCCATCCTGAACCGGTTTGCGAGCGAGGGTGTGAACGCCGCGGAGGACCCGGCAGTTTGGATTCCTTATCTTATTTCTTACGCGCGGGGCCCGCTGAATCGTTTTGGCAAGACCGACCGCGTGCCGGCGGAATGTTACGCGAAGCTGCGCGCGCTGTCGGCGCGCTACGCGGCCGCCCAGCACTCGAGCGGTAGCGCTGAACTTTAGTTCTCAGTCATCAGTTCTCAGTCGTCAGTTACTGAGCACTGAAAACTGAGGACTGATAACGGAGGCCTGCTTTATGACCGAAGCGGCAGCTCAATCGAAAGTCGGCGACCGCGTGCCGCGAAGGAGCGTCCGAAGCCATGGCATGCAATTGTCCTACCTGTAAGGGATTTCAAAAGGCGGTCTGGGATCTCATGGGGAGAGGTGCCGCTGGGTGGATCGCGGCTTGGTGGTTGCAGGGTCTTTGGCCACCTAAGAAAGGTGCCGCGAAGGAGGAACCCGATCCGCTGAGGAAGGTCTTGAAATGAGCGAAGCCGCAGAGGAGCGAGACAAGGTGCTGGCAGCGGTCTACCGCTGCATGGACGGTCCCATCCTTTTGGACATGGGCTTGTTATAAAGATTCGGAACCTAGTCAGGAAGCCAGACGGTTCTCTGCCTCAATGCAACTGTACCCCATGTGCTAAGGCGCGGAGGCTTCAATCCGAGGTGGCGCGATGAGCGAAGTTGCGGCAGGACGATTTGTGATTTGTGCATGGTGAATTGAAATGGCCTACGAGCACACAGACGTTCCGATAGCGCGGACCCAAGAAGGCTTGCGAAAACTACTGCAAGCACATAAAGGTTTCGGCTTGGCCGTGATATCCGAACAAGATCCTCAGGGCCGGGAACTTTCTCTGGAAGGTTTTCAAGCTAAGGTCCTGATCGATGGGATGCCTTATGTTGTCAAGATCATGGCAAAGGTAAAACCAGCGCCCAAGCACTCGAGTGATCGACAAAGAGAACTCTTCCGTTGCCAGGAGGAACGCCGCATCTGGCGCGTGCTTTATTATCACATCAAATCAGTTTTCGAAGCCTCTGACAGCGGAGTGATGGAATTCCGGGAGTTGATATTGCCTTACATTGTCACACGCGATGGGCGCACCATCGCGGATTGCATTCTGCCTGAACTAGGTAAGGCTATAGCCGGGAACGCACAGCGCTTGCTGCCCAAAACGGCCGGGGGCGAGACGAATGGTTAATAAGAAATCGAAAATGCGTAAGCCTCTCAGCGGGCTGTTTGCCGAGTGGCGGAAAGTCTCCGCAGAACTGTGCGGTGAGCCGCTGGAGGGGGAGAAACCACAGGATGCCGAGCGCCGGCTCCGTATCGAGTGGACGAACGAGCAGCTTCGGCAGTTCTACGCGAAAAAGGGTGGGCGGTTCACCAGGATCAATGGGCGGACAGTTTTTATTGAATGCGATGGGGCTTTGGTGAGCTCATGGAACAGCCTCCGCGAGCCCGAGATCCGCTACCTCGGAAGGTGCATGCGCGAATTGACCGGAGACGGGACGGCATACCGCGCGGGCAAGGTTCGCCAGATTGCGCGCGCACTCTGGGGGCCGGACGCCTGGGAGCCATTCCTAATCCAGCGGCTGGCGGACCGGTATGGCGTGGCAATCGATTCCCGAAGGCCGGAACCCGAAAGCCTAACGCCACGCCAAGCCCACGAACTGATCGAGGAATTGTTGTCGCGGTTGGCGCGCAAGGAAGTGGCCATGGCGGGCGACGAGAGCACGCCGGAGATCGATGAACATAAACTCGAAGAAGTGCGCCGCCGCTACAGAAGCCGTCGAATAGTTGAAAGTTGAAGAGTTGAAACGGAGCGTTTGATGCCTTTAGACCGCAACAAGGAATGCGAGTGTGGATGCGGCGAGAGCTTTGCCCAGCGGCAATGGAACCAGCGGTTCAAGAATCACAGGCACCATGATGCGCACCACAACAAGCGACTCTATCGTAGGAGAGATAAAGGCGGCGCGGGGAGCCAAAACGCGCCGTGTAACACGACTCTGTCGGCGCGTCGACCAGCCAGCCCGGCGCGAACGATTCTGTGGGAAAAGGCCGGAGAATACAGTTTGACGCATGAACCCGGGGCCAGGCCGGTAGTAAAGGTACGGCCGGATGGGCATGTGGCCCTGCAAAGGCTTTTACCGCTGAGGCAGGGGAAAAAGTCATCAGTCATCAGTAATCAGTTGTCAGTAAGAACTGAAAACTGAAGACTGACGACTGACAACTGAGGTTGAATCATGACCAAATGCTTGCAGTGCGGCGCTCCGATCGAGGTTGTGAGGGTGATTGTGGAAGGCAACTCCACTTGGCGCGAGCAGCGCTGCACAGGAAAGGATAAGCACCTTGTAGTGACCGAACAGCGGCTCGCCGATCCGGCGGACTACCGCCGTATCCGGGCAAACTACGTCCGCACACACCGAAAAGTGCGGCCCTTGCCCGCGTAAGATTGATGATACCGGTATCATCAAAATAGACTCGGCATCTTGACAATGCTGGATTGCATGTTATGAGTGAGATTGTGAGCGCCGATCAGATTGAGATTTCAGTCCGACTCGGAACCCCGATGCGCGAAATCGAGCAACTGATCATCGAACAAGTCATCGGCATGACCGGTGGAAGTATCGCAAAGGCTGCCGCGAAACTCGATTTGTCCTTCGCCACCGTCTATCGGCGCATCCAGAGCTATAAGGCGAAGGACATGCAGGACAAGCATGAGGGTTCATGATACGAACTTTCTGGATTCCCGCTCTTGCGGGAATGACGTAGGCCTTGCCTGATCAGCCTGGCCGAGGGCGGCGGCGGGTGCACACGCTGCCGTCGCCCAAATGCTGAATAAACAGCAACTCGATTTCTTGAAGCAAGTCGTTCCGCCCGCGCGGCAATCGGACCGCGACTACGAGATTCCCGCCTGCGACACCATCGCCCAAGCCATCCTGGAAAGCGCCACGCCGAGCGGCGGCTGGGGAACCTCGCCACTATTCCTTCAGGCCAAGAATCCCTTCGGGATCAAATTTTCGCATTATTGTCCGCCTTCAACTTCTTCGACTTCTTCAACTCCTTCTAGGCTTGGCGCAGTCGAAAAAGTCGAAGAGTCGAAAAAGTCGAATGAGGACTACGGCGAATTCTCAGTCGAAACCCAGGAAATCAAGAATGGGCAGATCGTCAAAGGGCTTGCGCAATTCCAGCGATTCCCGGATTTGACCAGCGCTTTCCGCGCCCACGCGCAACTTTTGCTGGATCAGCCGCGGTATCAATCTGCGATGGCGGTCCGCAGCGATTGGCGGAAGTTTGCCGTGGCCCTCATGGACTGCGGCTACTCGACGGATCGGCCAGGGATTTGCCAGGACACCAAGTGCCTCCACTACGCCGGGAAACTGATCGAACTCGTGACCAAATACAGCCTGAACGATTCCGGGATGCTGGAGTCCTATGCGACCTGGCGTGACCCGGAGAAAGCAGAGGAATCCAAGGATGGCACGTTGTGATTTCGATTGTGGGGATGGCGATCACGGCGGGGCTGGGATTCCTGATTGGCTGGCTCTACGCTATGGTCGAGCGCGCGGACTTGCGATGGCGGCTGAGAATCCTCCGAGCACAACGCGACCGCCTGCGCGAGAACTTGATTAAGGTGCGCACGCTACTCGAGGCGAAGGCCGCGGCGGCCGCTAAAGAGAAGTCATCAGTTGTCAGTCATCAGTAACTGATTACTGAAAACTGATGACTGAAAACTCGGAACGTTGAAAGGAGTTCGCGATGAGACGAAGAGGCTTTTTGACACTCGCCGGATGGCTGGCCGTGGTTCCCTTCCTGCCGGCGTATCTAGCTTGCCCGACGTGGCTGAAGTCGCTCGCGACCAAAATCAAGGACTTTGTTCCTACGGCGCTTTCGGCCTTCGCGGCGGTCCTACAGATCCTGATCGACAAAGGCATCCTGGGGAATCCCCTGGGCGGAGTGATTGAGAACATCGTGAAGCTGGTCAAAGCCGGGTTTGCCGACGTCATGGCCGGCATCGACGCCTACAAGAGCGCCGACCCGGCGAACAAAGCCACCCTGCTCGGGAAGATCGCCACCGCGCTCGCCATTATCGAGGGAAATCTACAGCAGTTTTGGAACGACTTGGTGATTCCCGACGCCGGGCTCGCCAGCCTGATCGAATCGCTGCTGGGCGTGATCCTGAGCGCCATCAATTGGTTCTTGGCTCCGAGCGGCGGCAACCTTCCCGCGCCTGCCGGCCAGCCGGCGCTCGCGCTGAAAAAGCGTATTGCCGCGGCGCCGCTCAAGCAATTGACCGTTGAAGGCCTGAAGAAGAACTTCAACGGCGTCCTGGCCGATGCCGGGATGAGTAAGTACGCGATCTGAAGGGAAGTTTTCAGTTCTCAGTTGTCAGTCGTCAGTAAGAGCGTGCGGAAAGATTCATCGCGGAAGGTGAGATTCCCATTCAGACCGGAGGATGCCCGGCCGCGCTCTTACTGATAACTGATGACTGAGGACTGAGGACTTGGAGCGATTGGAGATTTCCATGGCTTTTGGATTGCCGAAGGGCGACAAGGTTAAGGCCGCGTTCGAGAAGTACGAGCAGGCCATGTTGACCCTTGTGCGTACCGGAGATCTCGCGCAGGCGCAAGCCGAGATCGAAATCCTGAAAGCTTTCATCGAGGATTTGCGCCAGGCGTTCTAAAGAAGTTCTCAGTCGTCAGTTCTGAGCCTTCACTAAGAACTGGCTACTGAAAACTGATGACTGAAGGAGTTGAAAATGGCGAAAGTTGCGAAGAGTAAAGCCGTGACGCTCGATGTTCTTGTGGAGCGCCCGATCGAGAGCTACATCCGGGAGATTGAGGTTCTGCGGCTGCACATCAAGCGCACCAGGGCCGCCGCGATAAGAATCGAAGCGGTGGCCAGCGCGCAGATCAGGGAAGCCGTAGAGCGCATCAATAGTCAGATCGAGCACGAAAAGCAACTCCTCAAATCCGCGCTCCTGGATAAATGAGCCAGTGAATTCGGGACTGACAACTGACTACTGAGGACTCTGAACTGAATATGGCTGACCACTCCAACATGCGCCTCGGAAAGAAGCCGCGGAAGGATGATCGCCTCGGCCGCACGCTTAAATTGGCGCGGTATTTCGAGCCGGGCCTCCCCCCTCCGAAGCCCGCGGTGGACTGGCTTGCGGCCGTCAAGAGGTTCCCCATGTATGGGAACGACGTCCATGGCGACTGCGCGATCGCGGCGATTGGCCACATGATTCAGGTCTGGTCGGCGAATGTGGGCAATCCCGCGACGCCGTCTCAAGAGGAGATCCTGCGCGTCTACAGGATTTTGAGTCCGGACGACGATGGTTGTGTGCTTCTCGACGTCCTGAAATGGTGGCGGCAGAATCCGATTGCGGGCGTGCAGCTCGGCGCCTTCGTGGCCGTGAACTGGCACGACATGAACGAAGTCAAGACCGCCCTCGAACTTTTCGGCGGACTCTACGCCGGCGCGGCGTTGCCCCTGGCCGCCGAGACTCAAAACCTCTGGGCTTGGACCAGCGGGCCCGACGGCGTGCCGAATTCCTGGGGCGGGCACTGCATCAACTTCGGGCAATATGCCGGCAGTATGCTGATGCGTTGTGTGACTTGGGGCCAGATCAAAGACGTGACACTAGGCTGGATGGACGCTTATCTTGACGAGCTTTATGCCCTGATCTCGCCCGATTGGTTTGGCCCGGCGGGGACTTCGCCGGAAGGTTTTGACATGGCGACGCTGAAGGCGGACCTGAATTTGCTGACTGGGCCGGGAAATGCAGTTTATTACTAAAGCAGTTATCAGTCGTCAGTTGTCAGTAGTCAGTAAGAACTGAAAACTGATAACTGTTAACTGATGACTTCCGAAGGAGATGCTATGGACATTCAAGCGTTGCTTACGCTGTTCGGCCCGCACTGGATTCAGGCCCTGGTGGCTTTTCTCGCGCCGCTGGTCATCCAGTTTTTGAAGCGGAGCACGGCGCGCGGGCTCAGCTGGCTGGACCAGGCGAAGCCGAAGTATTGCGTGCTGACCAACTTTGCCCTGGCCTTACTCACGAACGCCGGCATCACCTTTGCTCACACGCCAGGAAGCCTGCTGATTCATTGGCCGGACCTCACTACCGCCGTGGCTGGAGCGCTCACGTTTCTCTTCACGGTGCTCGTGCAATTCCTGGCGCAGCATTTGCTCTATGGCGCTCTCTGGAAGCACGTCGTGAAAAGCCCGACGAACGAGCCAGGGCATTCCCTGGTGGTTAAAGGCACGCGGGGACTTTACAAAGTTGCGGCCGAATTTTTCAAGGCCGAGCAGAGAAAGGTGTCGCGCCCGTTCGTGGGCCCAGAGCGGAGGCAGTAAAGAAGTAGTCAGTTGTCAGTTATCAGTAATCAGTAACTGACGACTGAAAACTGAGGACTGATGACTGCAAGTCCAGCCCAAATCGACTTCATCCGTAAGCACGGGATCACGCATTGCCCGCCCGGACCGGAGATCGCGATGGTCTGGGGGACTATGCGGAAGAAGCATCAGGTGCGGGAGCTTTCCGAGCAGGATAGCATCCGGCTGCTTTGCGCCAGCCAAACTTTCCTGACGCGATGGGAAACAGCAGAGGCATCGCGGCACCGGAAGGCGGAAAAGGAAGCAATCTCGCAGATCAGAAAGTACGGGAGATCACAGGCTGACGCTCGATTGGCCCTCAGGCTTCACCGTGAGGCGCGGGCGAAGGGAAACTGATGATGGTTGATTCGGCAGCGATTCGGGATCTGCTTTTAGGATCTGGAGGCTTTATAGCGACCTCCATGACGGGGATCGGAGCCTACCGATTCTTTGCGAGTGGAGCAAAAAAGATCGCGCAGATTCCCATGGCCCTTACTTCCGGGGCGGAGGAACTCTCTAAGTTGCGCGTTGCCGTCGAGAATGACAATTCCATGAAGGCCTTGGTGATCGAGCAAGGCGCGGTGCTGAAGGACATCCGGGAGGATATCGGGAAGATGATGGGCGAGCGGCAGGAGATCGGCCGCGAGTTGCGGATCATATCAAGGAAAGTCGAAGGGCTTTCTATCTATGGCCAGGACCAAGACTAAAGCCGAAAACGAACTCGACCGGACGGAGATTCTTCGCTATCTCAAGGAGTGCGGGCTTCAGGCCGTGACCCCGAAATCCATCCTGGTCTATATGGACGACTGCCTTCGCGCCATCACGAATGAAGGTTTGGATTTCCACCTGCGCTATATGAAGGACCGAGGCTGGGTCGACATCGGCATCGAGGTAGTTCTTGGCAAGCCTGAAATCATCCGCTGGGCGCGCATCAAGGCGGACGGAGTCGATGAATTCGACCGCCGGGCGGCGCAGTTCGGTGAAGCTGGGGGGCGAGTTGCGTGAAGCATCAGGCCGGCAGGGCGGAAACCGTAAGGCTGACCCGAATCGAGAACATGCCGGAAGAGCGCCGGAAGTTCATCGAGGATTTATTGCGCCAGCGTCCGCGCCCTTCGGGGCAAAAGATTGCCGCGCTTTACAACGAGAAGTATCCGCCCAAACTGACCGGCCAGCCGGATCTGGATGCGTCCACGGTCTATTCGCATTTGAAGTTGCGGATGCAAGAGGTGCTCGACGAGATCCGCAGGCGCAAGGTGGAATATGCCGCTCAGATCGAGATGATCGGCGAGAAGGGCCTAGACGAAGCGGCCCAAGCGAATATCTGGGAAGCGCTGCAAACCATGTCGCCTGGCCAGCTCATCCTACTGCGCAGCGTCGAGACCAAGCGCAAAGAGTTGGAATTGAAGGAAAAAGCCCAGGCGACTCGCAACCAGGAACTCGAACTGAAGGTCAAGCAGTTCCAAACGCAGCAAGAACAGGGGAAGAAGGCAGTTGAGGAAGCCAGTGAAAAACTCGGAAAGGGCGAGTCCCTCACAGTTGAGGACATCAACCGCATCCGCGAGCGGACTTTCGGACTCCCGCCTGAAGCTGCCGCCGGTCATCCAGCTTAGGCCTTATCAGCAACGCTGGATTGACGATGCCTCGCGCTTCAAGTTGGCGGTAAAGTCCGCCCGCATCGGCTACAGCTACGCTACCGGCCTGGAAGCGATTTTCGATTGCCTGAAGCGCCTCACCACCTGGACGGTACTTTCCGCCTCCATGCCGCAGTCGGTGGAATTCATCGATCAATGCGAGAAAAACATCGAGGCGATCAATGCCACGGCAGAGCTCTACGACGAGCCTTTTGCCGACGAGTTGGGCAAGACCGACATCCTGGTGAAGTGCGCGCGCTTCCCGAACGGCTCGCGGATCATGGCGCTGCCGGCGAATCCCCGTACAGCGCGCGGCTATCCCGGCAACGCGGTGCTGGACGAATTCGCCCACCACGAAGGCTCCTACGGGATCTGGGCCGCCGTGTCGCGCCAGGTGGCGCTGGGACACAAGTTGCGGGTGCTCTCCACGCCCAACGGCGAACAAGGCAAGTTCTTCGATCTTGCCAAGGAATTCGGCCTAAGCGAAGGAGTGGCGCCCGCAACGAATCCCGTCAAAGTCGGCGCGTGGTCGTGCCACTGGATCGATGTGCGCACGGCGATCGCGGAAGGTTGCCCCATTGAGCTCGGCGAAATGAAGGATCTCTACAAAGGCGACGACGACACGTTCCGGCAGGAATTCTTCTGCATGTTCCTGAAGGCTACCGGGGCGTGGCTGTCGCTCGAACTGATTGCCGCGGCGGAGGATGATGCGGCGACGACCGAACTGCCGAGGTCCTTCGCTGGCGCTCAGGATGACAGTGCTCGAGGGTTCTTGTCCCTGGGCATCGACTTCGGCCGCTCGGGCGACCGCACTTGTTACTGGCTGGATGAATATGTTGGCGACATTTCCTGGACGCGTGCCGTGGGATGGATTCATAACATGCCATTCTTCGAGCCCCAGGGGAATGACCAGGTACATGCTCTGGCTCCGTTGGTAGAGCTTGCGGACCGCGTGGCGCTAGATTCCACGGGCATGGGCCTGCCGCTCTACGAATACTTCAACACCAAGTTTCCCGGCAAGGTGATGGGAGTGAATTTCGGCGGCTCCGTGCGGCGAGTCGAGCAGGGCGAAAAGGCGAGCGAACGCGGCCTGGCGTCCACGATCAAGATTAAGACCGACATGGCGGTGCGAATGAAGCGGCGGATGGAGCAGCGGAAGAACCGCATCCCGCGCAACATGGATGTCCGCCAGGAACTTCAGGCGATCAAGCGCGAGCAGACGGCTGGCGGAGCGATTACCTTCGACGCGCCGCGCATCGAAGTCGATACCCCAGGCGGCGTCGGCAAGAAGAAGGTGTACTCACACGCGGAAGCCTTTTGGGCGAAGGCTATGGCGGACCTGGCGGCGGAAGGCCCGGCGGCGAACTTTCTGGAAGACTCCTTGCTTGTCGGCAGTCCAGTGATGGACTACGCGGCGTTGGGAAGTTTTGATTTGAGGGAATTGTGAAAGAGTCTGATCTAGTTCCCGACTATTTCTTCCTCCTCTTACGGGCTGCTCTGCAGGTGAGTTTCGCATTGCGGCGGGCCGCAGCAGTCTTGGCGACAGATTTAGCTGTGCCGCCTTTGCGGCCGATTTCGCGCAGATATTCGGACGCGACGTTTTTTCTCGCCGTTGCGATGCGCATTTTGACGAGAGCCACGGCATCGTCGCACGCATCGATCATGGACGTCTGGAGCTCCATCAGCACATCGGATGCCGGATCCCTAAACTGGACACAAGGCATTGGGCCACGGGTTACAGCTCTGAACTCCGCGCCCGCTCGCTCAATAATTGCTTTGTATCGATCAGTCATTGCAGTTCTCCTTGTCGAGAGAAGCTTAAAGCCAAGCCGCTTGGCTTGTCAACCGTTATTTTTATGAACCGGTTTCAAAGAGCGTGGCAGGCATCGACATCTCGCGCGGTTACGTGCTTTGAAAGAATTTACGCGCTGCGCATGAGTCGCTTTGAATCGCAAACGCAATTCGCAGCCGCGGTTGGCGTCACGCAGCAGACCGTTTCGGATTGGGAATCGGAGACAGTGCATGCCGCGCCTTCCTGCCAGTCCTATGTGCGCTTGGGCAACATTGCGCCTTACCCCGATTGTCTTTGGTTTTGGGACCAGGCTGGATTCGACCCTGATGCGATGCTCCGTGCAGCGAGAAAGCTCCTGAAAGAGTCATGAACCGATTTCAAAGAGCGTGGCAGGCACTGACGGATGGCGCGGTTCGGGCTGCTGACCAGCAGCTTGGCATTGCCGCGCCCGAAACCTCTGTAGGTCAAGCCGGATCGCCATCACTCGAAGGGCGGCCGACCGCAGGCCAGGTCATGAAGCCCACAGAGCGTGGGCCTTCGGTAGATACCGGGCTGCTTGCGCCGCAACGGCCGGTGACGCCGCTGCCGCCCGCGGGACCTTCCACCATCGAGGCGATCGATGAGCAGGGCCGGGTGCAGATCTACGGGATCCCCGCTACGGCTTTTCCCGGAGGCTTCATTGTTTCCCACGGCGAGTTCGACCAGAAGATGTACGGCTGGCGCGGCGTGAAGGTCTACGAGCAAATGCGCCGCACCAGCGCCCAGGTCGACGCCACGCTCGAGAGCGTGATCCAGCCGATTATTTCTGCCAATTGGGACATCGTCGCGGCGGAGGAAGAAGAGCAGCAGACAGAGGGAGACACACACCCGGTTTCGAGCACGGGCGCGGGCAAGGCGACCGAGACCAAGAAGAAGCAAATTGCCCTGGCGGCCAAGGAAAACCTGCTGCACAACCTCGAATGGCAGGACGCGCGCGGCAACTGGCACTCGCAGGATTTCAAGACGGAAGTGCTGCGCACGGCTCTGCTCGAAATCGCTACGGGATGTTCGGCGTTCGAGGAAGTTTACGCGGTAGACGGCGGCGCGCTACGTTTGGCTCGCCTGGTCGATTTGCCTCCCGTGACCTTTTACCAGTGGGACACCGACCAGGACGGCCGCACGCTGCGCAACCTAATTCAATACGGCTGGCGGCGCAATCGCTACGAGCGGGTTGACGTGCCAGCGGAAAAAATCTGCACCTTTACTTATCGCATGGAGGGAGCGGACTTCTGGGGCCGGCCGATGACTCGCTCGGCCTACGAGCATTGGTACATTGTCGAGGGCCTCTACCGCATCGATGCCATTGCCGGCGAGCGCAACGGTATGGGGATTCCCTGCGTGACTTCGGGGCCCAATCCCAGCGCCGAAGACAAAGCAGCGGCGCGGGAATTTGTGACGGCGCTCGCCGCGCATGAAAAAACCGGCATGGTGCTGCCCAATGGCTGGACGTTCGAGCTGGTAGGCGTGAAGGGCACGACGCACGATCTCTACGAGTCCATCAATCATCACAACCAGCAAATTTCGCGTTGCGCGCTGAATACTTTCATGGACATGGGCCGAGGCGGGAGAAGCGGTTCGAGCGGCAACCGCAGCCTGGGCGAATCAGCACAGCAGTTCTTCTGGCTCTGTCTACAGAACGAAGCCGACTCGATCGCCTCGCGCATCAGCAACAAAACCCTGCGCCGCTGGACTTATTACAACTACGGGCCCGGCGCGCCGGTGCCGCAACTGCGCGCCGCTAACGTGGTGGCGCGCTCGTTTGAGAAAGTTTCCGCGATGCTCTCCCAGCTTGCCGCGGGCGGCCTGGTGGTGAGCGATCAGGATATGCGCGACGAGATTCGCACCCAGCTTGGGATGCCGCAGGAAAGCCGCGTGGGGCTCGTAGCCGTCAAGGGAGAGACGATTGATCTGGGGAGTGGAGTCGAAATCTCCGGGAGAAGCCCTGGGCAGATTGACACGGGACCGGGAAGCCAGGGACAGCAGCAAAACGGGAGTCAGGAGTCAGGAGCCAGGAGTCAGAATAAACCTGCCGCGCCAGCGGAGCCACAAAAGCCGCAGCCAGTTCCCGGCGTGAAGCCCGGCAGGCCGATACAGGCGAGCGATGGCGCGCGGTTCGCTGGACGCTTGCGGGCCACAGTTTCGCCCTATTGGCACCAGCCCGTGGCCGAGACGGAGACCCACGTCGATTGGGGCGCCCACCACCGCAACATGACTACGGGTGAGGCGGCGGTGCGCGAGGCTTTGGAGACCGCCAAAATTGGCGTGATCCAGCGCGTGGCGGGGCAATTCTCGAAGCAACTCGCGGAAGGCAAAAAGCCCAGCGAGATTGTGCTACCGCATGATGAGGAATTGCAAGCAGCAGTAGAGGGTTCTCTCCGGCCCGTCTATTCATCGGCCCGAAGGCATGTCCAGAGTGAAGTAAAACGTCTGCGCGCCAAGCGGCCCGGCAGCCCTTACGTCGCCGCCGTGGTGCCTGCCCTGTTGGCCGAAATCCCTGCTGTGACTCCCGAGCCTCTGCGCCTGATTGCTGAGGCTACGGTGCAGAAGATCCAGGGCCGGTACGCGCAGTCCGCCACCAATCAGGCTGCGGACCTAGGCGGCAAGATCCCGAGCCAAGAGAAAATGGCCGCCAACCTGAATGGCCTCTCGGACGGTTTCCTGGACGACTTTGCAGGCCAGGCGGCGCGCCAGGCGGCGCACGCCGGACGCTGGGACGAGTTCAAGGAAATCGATGACGAGCTGCAGGGCAAGGAAGGACATTACGAGCGCAGCGAGCTGCTCGACCAGAATACTTGCGGGACGTGCCTCGGCGGCGACGGCAAGACTTGGGATTCGCTCCACGAAGTGGACTGGAAGCCTGGAGACGATTGCAAAGGCGGAGATAATTGCCGCGGAACGCTGGTTGCGGTGTTTTGAAAGGAAGTCATCAGTCATCAGTCATCAGTCTTCAGTTAAGGCCTTTACTGATAACTGAGAACTGATAACTGAAAACTCTATGCTACGCTTCACCCTCAAAGTCGTCAACGCGAAGGATCTCGATATCGCCTTCACGGGCCTGGTCGCGCAGATCAAGGACTGGACGCCGCTTTGGCCGAAGGTCATCAATCAGATTTGCAAGGCGGAAGCGCGGGCGTTCTCGACGGAGGGCCAATTAACTGCCCATGGCCAGTGGGCGCCTCTCACAAAAGAATACGCCGAGCGCAAGGGGAAAAAATATGGCTCGCGGTTAATTGAAAACGCTTCTGGGCGCTTGCGGGCAGCGTTGACCGGCCACACGGCTGATACTATAGAGGAAAGCGCCCCATTGCGAATGCGCTGGGGAACATCACTCCCGTATGCCTATTGGCAGCAAACAGGCTTTCATATTTCCCATGGTGGCCGCTACGGAAAACTTGGATCTCACATCAATCGGATGTTTGGTGTAAAGGCTCGCGAAAAAGGCGCGGACTGGGAGGAAACGGTCCCCGCACGGCGGGTGATCGATTTTACTGAAGAGGATCGGCAAATCATTCAGCGCCAGATGCAGCGCGAGGCGCTGAATTTTGCCCGCCGGTTGGGATTCAAGATCGCAAGCGAGGCTGGATTCCGCGACGTAACCGTCAGCGAAGCCCGGCAAATGGGCGTAACGGCGCTGGCGGGCGGACCGGGGTACGAATGGGTGGGAGCAGTCTAAAAGGAGCACTTCTTATGAAACGCGATTGGGCCTTAAAGCACGCCTGGATTCTTGCATTCTTGATCGCGGCGCTGATCGCCGTGTCGGGCCACTTCGACCCATCGCCTCCGGCAACCGTCGAGGCGGCGTCACAAGCTATTCCCTGGGCCGGATACATCTGGGACACGCCGACAATCACAATCGCAAATGGAACGGCTACGACCACGGCAACGCCCAGCGCGGGTGTCTACCGCGCGCAGATAGTTTGGAAATTCGGCACCGTCTCGGGTTCCTACGGCACCTGCACGGTGCAGGCTTTGACCAGTTATGATGGCACGAACTTTGAAGCGCTAGGGTCAGCGGCTTCGATCACTGTGGCGACCGGGGAATACAACGTTTGGGACATTTACGGCGAGGCTCCGGACACGGTGGCGACTGTGACCACGCCTTCTGCCGGGACGACGTCGACCAGCTTGTCGGTGAACAGCTTTGGGTTTTTCACGGAGTATGTTTTCGCCTGCGGCGCCGGGTACGGAACCAGCGCGCCGGTGAGGATTAGCGTCATTTATAAGTGAAGTTGTCAGTCATCAGTTATCAGTAGTCAGTAAAAGGGGTTACTGAGAACTGACAACTAAGAACTTTTATGAAGACTCTGTGCCGCCTCACTCTCGTTTGGATTGGGTTGCTCGCGCTGCTCTGCGTGCCCTTGGCGCGGGCAACCACATATTATCTGCGCGCGGATGGTACAGTACTGGCAGCCAACAAGGCGAACGCCACGTCCTGCTCGGCAGCGGCTACGGCCATGAATGCCACGCAGCATAATGCAGCTACCTACACGGCGGGAGATACAATAGTTTCGTGCGATACCGGAGGAGTTTTTCGGGATGCCATCCTAAACCCGCCCACCGCTGGTAGCCTTGGAAGTATTATCAGCTATACTGCTTCGGGTTCTCCGACTTTCAACGGAGCAGACCTCGTTGGAACTTGGATAAATACAGCCGCCGACATAGATCAAAACTTTGCCGTTAGCGATAGTTTGACAGGTTGGACAGTCGGGGAATCTCCTCCAGGTTCTGTTGTGGCCCAAAACAACCGAGTCGAGGTCACGGCCACGGCCAGTGGTTATGGCAACTTTTCGAAAGACCCCGGATACCAAGGTGAGTATTGGGCTTATTTTACTATCTATGTCGTTTCCGGTTTCGCCATGACCAACGGGGACGTGATGGATGGCAGCGCAATCAACGATAGCGATGCTGGGGCTCCTCGCGTGAGACTTAGCATCACGCAGACGGCTGGAGTGCTCAAGTGGTATTGCGTGTATGGAACTGATGGTGGCACGGTTGACGTGGCATCCGGTGTGACAGTCACTACCAACGCTTGGTACGAAGTCCTAATGCATTACAAGAAGGCCACGGGGGCTGGAGCCAACAATGGCATGGCTCAAATTTGGGCCATTCGCAGCGGAGTTTCAACTGCCCTTCTCGATGTGACTAATGTTGACTCCGATACTACTTGGGCGCATGACCTTAAAATGGGCATTAACTTGTCCCCTTCTGCAACGGGAACACTCTACTTCGGAGATGTAAAATATGATCACACTTATCCTGTCGGTCTGAATCTCTGGCGATCAACATTTAGCACAGCAACGCCCAATCAGGTTTTCTTTGACGGCACGCGTGGAACCGCGCAGACTTCCGCAAGTTCGTTGGCTGTGACTGGTGATTGGTACTACGATGCTGTAAGTCGGCTCTATACCTACCGGGCTACAGACCCAGACTTACTCGTTTCTCCTGGAGTAGAAGCATCGGTACGCTCCTACGGTATGCAGGCATGGGAAAGCTATCTGTCCATCCAAGGTTTACATTTCACCAAAGCCAACTCCAATGGCCTCGATATCACTGCAAGTTGGGAAGGTGATCTTACTGGATTGAGTGTCACAGGAAGTCTCTCTGATTACAATTATGATAAGGGATTTGCTGTAGATACTTGGGAACATAACGTCAACGGGGTGACATTCGACAGTGATACAGCTACCTATAACGGTCGCTGGGGAATACATTTCGGAACCGTTTCGGACAGCGTGACCAACATTCTTTTGAAGCACATTGTAGCCCACGATAACGGATGGACTTCTACTTACGGGGGTGGAGGCATCGGGGCATTTGGCACGGGCACAACCAATTGCACCGTCGAGCAAAGCCAATCCTACAACAACACCAATAATTTAGGTATCTGGTTGGATACGGTGGGTGCTGGGTGTGCTGCGACGCAAAATCAAACCTCGGGCAACTGGCGTGGGATGCAGATTGAGGCTTCAGATGGCGTGGACATATACGACAATCTCTCTTGGGACAATATAGATTCGGGCTTTGAGTTGAGCCGACGAAGTCATAATAACCATTTCTATAACAACGATTCTTGGGGCAATTTAATCGGACTGGCCGTGCGTTCTTCGGCCGGTGGCGTGCCTGATGGATTCACTCGGAATCTACTGAAAAACAACATTCTGTCTGGCAATACGACTGCCCTTTATGCGCATGATGGCGGGGAGAACGATGGGACGAACGGAAGCAGGAATCTGTATCAGTACGATGCGCTTGGCCCTGCCGCAACCAACTTCATTACTTGGGGGGCATCAACTTTTTCGACTTACGCGGCATGGAGAGCCGACCCCGGATGCGGTGCGACAGATTGCTCGTACTCCATAGAGGCCGACCCGCAGTTCACAAACGCCGCAGGCGGGGACTTCAGCTTGAAATCGACCTCTCCCGCGCGGCACGCGGGCACCAATCTAGGCTCGTCCTACAACATCGGGCTCCGCTGTGAGGGGGCTTTCCCATACCTCACAACGACGCAGGGAGGCAAGTGGGACATCGGCGCGTGCGTGAAGAAGGCGCCGGTGATCGAGACAGTGCAATGAAGGAAAAGAAGTCATCAGTTGTCAGTTATCAGTTATCAGTAAGGGCCTTAACTGACGACTGAAAACTGAGAACTGAGAACTGATGATTGACGACTTATCGAAAAGGAGGAACGAGATGTTCAAAAAGATTATTGTAAGCCTCTTCTTGACTCTGGCCCTGGCGGTCAGCACCTTCGGCCAGACGGCTACGCCTTACGGACTCAGTTTCCCCGCAGGGACTCTGTCCGTGGCGGAGGCGACGCAGGTCATCAACTTTAAGAACACGTCAGGCGCCATCCTGACGGGATTTGCCATGACGGCCACAGGAACGAATTCGGCGGATTTTGGATTTGCAGCCGCGCCGGTGGCCCCAAATGTTACGGCCTGCGCCACATCGATTGCGGTGAACGCAGCCTGCAACATCACCGTAACCTTCACTCCGGGCGGCCTGGGCGCACGCAATGGAAATCTTTCCATTGCCTACGTAGGCGCTGCGGGTTCCCCCCTGGTTCTACCCCTGGCGGGCTACGGCGCGGCCTCTCCGGGCGCGGCACAAGGCAGCATGGCGCTTATGCCCCTAGGATTCGCCAACGCCGGCGCTACCGGCACAACGCTCTATAGCTTGGCCAAACTGACGGGGGCGCCCTCCACGGCGGTAATCGCGACCACCGCTGACAACAAAACCGGCGGCGTATTGGGCGTGGTGATTGCCGGGGCCGGGATCACGGGCAGCGCCACAATTTTGCAGCAGGGGCAAACCCTCTGCAATTTCGATAACAGCACAGTGGCGGGGGATTTCGTTACCGTGAGCGTCAGCGTGAATGGCGACTGCGCGGACATCGGTTCGACGCTGCCTGGCGATGGCAGCCAGGTGCTGGGCCGCGCGGTGAGCACCAACACCGGCGCGGGTCTTTACCTGGTCGCGTTGACCTCCGGCCTGGGCGTTTCCGGTGGTAGCGGAGTTGCCGCCACCCAGGCCGCATTCACTTCGGCCCCCACTCCCAGCGCGGCGGCAGGCGTGACTTTGGGGACAGCGTTGCTGCCCTTCGGCACGGTGTACTTCGGCACTGCGGCCACCAACACCTACAGCCTCAATCCAGTCAGCGGGCTCGCTGCGGCTCGGCCGATGTGGTTTGGGGATTATGGCGCAAATGGCGCCATTGCGTTTGCCGATCCCACTACAAAGACCAAGATGGCGCTGATCGATTTGCACAGCGCTACCGGCACGGCCACCCTGGCTTTTACGCACTCAGCCAGCCGCACCCTGACTTTTGCCGATCCAGGGGGCAACGACAGTATGGCCTATCTCGCCGCTACGCAGACCTTCACCGGCAAAACTCTGACTGCTCCAGTCATCGTTTTACCGACGCCGACTGCGGCTGGAGCGACGTTGGCGCCGACTTGCGCTACATCCGGCACCACGATCCTGTTCGGCGCAGCGTCGGGCGAGGTTGTGACGCTTCCCGCTGCGAGCTCCTCAACCATTGGTTGCTACTGGGATTTCTACACCAGCGTGACGGACACCACCAACTACAACGAAATCCAGGTCACAGGCAGCAATTACCTGCTGGGCTCAACTCTATCGTGTACCGCCAGCGCGTGTCTTATGTTCGCGGCGGATGGCAGCTCGATAAAGGCCATCAAAATGGGGCAGACAACCACCAACTGCGCGGCTGGAAGTTGGTTCCGCGTTACGGGCATCTCCGCCACACAATGGTGGATTCAAGGGGTGAATTTTGGTTCGGGCACGATGGTAACGCCGTTTACGGCCACACCGTAGAAGGGGAATCGAGAGTGGCTACCTGATCACGGATAAGAACCCACGGTCAGAAAAACACTGACCGTGGCTACCAGGACAACGACTATGGCGATTCGATATCTGGTTCCTGATGGAAAGCATTTGCCGGTGAGCGGGGAAGACGGCAAGGTCGATCACCGGCTGATGGGCGCGGCGAAGGCGGCGCTGACCAGCCCTGGCGGGCATCGCGGTAACAAGTACGAAGGCCCGGGCAAAGAGGAAGCCATTCGCAAGCTCAAGGCGCTTTACAAATCGGAAGGCTTGGATTGGGAAGCTTCGGACGCGAATGTCGGCGGCCTGCACTTCACCATTACGCTTTCGGATGCGCTGTCTGCCGGAGCGTCGCGCCAGCCCATCGCTCTTACCGGCCATTGGGTCAAGCGCACCGGGCAGCACATCGACATTACCCGGGCGGTTCTCGACGAGATGTTTCAGAACTTCGCCAAGGAGCCTATCGGGGTAAATGTTGACTACGATCATGCCAGCGAATCGCCCCTACTCGGCTTGCTGGGCCCGTCGCCTTCGGCCGGTCGCCTGGTCAAGCTCGATCCGGCCGAGGCCTTCAATGGCACCGATCGCGACATCCTCTACGGTTACTACGAACCCACGGATAAAGCGCGCGAACTCGTGCAAGGCAGAGAGTATCGCTACTTCTCTGTGGCTGCAGACAAGATCCCCGATAGGAAAACCGGAGCAGACCAGGGCTGGACAATCACTTCGGTGGCTCTGACCAATAAACCCGTGATCAGCGAGTTGCCGGAGATCCGGCTTTCGGAAGGGCAGGAACTTTTGATGGACGCTGGGAGCGTCCATGTTCCCACGAATATCTCGAACCCCGCCGGTGGCGGGAGAAATCAAGGAGGCAATCACATGGCACTACCCAAAGTAACGCTCAAGAACGCCGCCGACGGCACGCACGAAGTTCACGGCCCCGACGGTCAGATTGGAACGGTGGAAGACAAGCACATTCGGCAATACGCGCAAGAGCACCTCGATATGTGCAACAGCGCGAAGGCGAGCGAGGATGCCGCAGCCGCGCGGGCCACGCTGCTTTCGGAAATCGGCGCGCCTGGCAAGACTTCGGCAGAAGTGAAAGCTCTTATCGACCGCACTGCCGCGCCCATCAAGACCGAAGCGCAACTGCTTTCGGAAACCATCGGCGCGGACGGCATCGTCGATCGCGCCAAGCTCCTCGTCTTCGTCCGCAACGGTGAGCTCAAGGCTGACGCGCCGTTTGTGATGTCGGACGCCCAGGGGCGCGTAGAGAAGGCTCTCGAAAAGGGCTTGCTGACGCCCGCACAGGTAAAAAGCGGCTCGCCGTTGCGGCTCGCTTTAAGCGACGGCGCATCCTTTAAGGCGCTCATCGAGGACCGGCCTCCGGTTGTGGCGGTGAATACAATCATCGGCGCCGGCGCCGGGGATTCCGACAAGTCGGAACTCGAGAGGACCGAGGTGCAGCTCTCGGATGCGGTCACCGCGCGCATGACGGCAGCCAAGGAAACCCGCGATCAGGCGGAGCACTTCGTGGTCGGAACGCCGGAAGGGCGCGAGCTCTGGGAATCGGCACGCAAGTTGCGGCTTGCCGCAAATGCGGAAAAGGACTGAACCCTCGGGATTAGGGATTAGGGGCTAGGGATTCGGGAAGAAAAACCCGCATCCTGAATCCCAGGTCCCGAATCCCTGAGTCAATCTCGAAGGGAGAAAACGCGATGGATTATTTCAGCTACAGGTACGCAGGGCTGACGATGGTGGATAAGATGGCCGCCGTAAGCCCCGATTCTACTGTGTTCCCGGAGGGCTTCATTCTGCCCGCCGGTCAGAATGCGGCATTCCTCGGCATCTGCGAGAAGGGTGTGCTCCCCGACGCGATTCCCGGCTATGTGGGCGGCGTGTACGCAGGCTTCAGCGGCCAAGCGTGGCCGGTAGGCCCGGGCGGCAGCGCCATTGTTACGCCCAGGACGCCGCAAGGGCAGTCGCGCTCGCTGGCGGTCGGCCCCATCCGCGTTCCGGCGATTGCAGCCGCCGGGATCGCTCGCGGTGACCGCCTGATTATCGGCGATACCATGGGACGCCTGGCCAGCGTTGTGACCCTGGGGCTCCCAGCCGGCACTAACATCAATCTGGTGGGTACGGCCGACACGGCCGCCACGGCGGCGGACCAGGTGGTTTACGTCTGGCTTTCTCCGCTCGGCGATCGCCACGACACGGTGTAGATGTAGCGGCGGTCCATGACCGCCGTTCGGCGCTCGTAGAGCGCCGCGACAGGAAGGCTACGGCAAGACGGCGAGCCATCCCTCGCCGCAGCAAGTGTGTTCCTGCTCGGACAGCGGCTGGCATATCCGATGGGGAACCCGGCAGCGGGGGCCGCGAAATCGACGGCGCCTGACCCGCAAGTGAGAGGCATCCATGGATGCAAGTGCAGTTCACATAACGACGCTCGATCCACGCATCAGCGTGGCGTACCAAAACAAGCAATTCATTCACGAGCAAGTGTGGCCCATCGTGCCGTGCGACAAACTCAGCGGCATGTACAGCAAATACTCGAAACAAAGCTTCCGGGCCCAACTCGACAGCCTCGATGAAGGCGGCTATCCCAGGCGTTATCGCCTGGACATCGAGCCATACGGCCGGTATGAATGCCGTGGGCACGGCGTTAGCGTGATGCTGCTCGACGATACCCGCGACAATGCCGACAACCCGGCCGAAGTCGATATCCAGCACCGGAACTTCGTGCAGGCAGTCATCGCGCTCAACCGTGAAATCGAGCTGATCAACTCCCTCACCGCGGCGGCGATTCCGCAAAATGTCACGCTGGCGGGCGTAACTCAATTTTCCAACGCCGCGTGCAACCCGCTGCCTATCATCCGTGGCTGGTGCGTAACCATCGAGCAGGCTATTGGCGTCTCTCGCTCCGAAATGAGCCTGCTGCTGCCGCGTCCGGTGCTCGATGCGCTGATGGACAACGTCAATATGCGCGGCTACGTGCAATTTACGCAGAACCTGTTCAACGAACCCATCGGCCCGCAGAACATCGCCCGCGCCCTGCAGATCAAGAGCATCATCGTGGCGGAAAATCTGGGCCTGACTTCCGCCGAGGGGGCTGCCGACGTGCTTGCTTACAATTGGCCTTCGGCGGTGGGCGCCTCCATCTGCCTACTGTTCTACAGCACGCAAACTCCCGCGGCGCTGACGCCGAATTTTGGCTATTACTTCCGCTCGAAGATCGGGTACTACCCGCTGCGCGAAGTCTATAAAAAGACAGCGCGCGGCACCCTGATCATCAGCGAGGAAAAGCGCGACTCGATCATGGTCGAACCGAATGCCGCGTTTTTGGGGATCAACCCGATTTAGGAAAAACAGTTGTCAGTGGTCAGTTGTCAGTTCTTAGTTACTGATAACTGATCACTGATGACTAAATACTGTTTTTAAAAGGAGCAACATGGCAAAAGAAGAGGAAAGAAAACAGGGTCAGACGCGGCCAGCGGCCCCACCGCCAGCACCTTCCATGGAGCCTCCGGTCGCGCCGACGCGTATGGGAGCAACCTGGGAGGATGTTGCCTTCCTGAAGCAGCGCGGGAAAAATCTCGTCACAGTGGAAAGCGCTCAGGCGTTCATCGATCGGATGTCCTCGGCCGACTATGTTGAATACCTGCGCGATAAGTTCGAGGCCTCGCCGAAAGTCCCGCCGGCGGAAGTCTATAAGCCGCGGCAAGGCGCGGAGACCACCGAGGTCCTTCTCCATCACCCGATTCAATACGGCGTGCTGGGGAAAGACCGCGCCGTAAATAACTTCAAGTTTTCGCGCGGCCTGCACACGCTCGAAGTGGAACTGGCTGCGCTGTTCCTGACTTTCAAGGACCCGATCGGCCACCGGCCGATTGCGGAAATCCCCAAGCCCGTCGAGTCGGTGAAGGGAACGGTGACGAAATAGCCGGGAGGGAAGTTGTCAGTTCTCAGTTCTCAGTTTTCAGTAACTGATAACTGAGGACTGATGACTGAGAACTTTTCATGTCCTACACGACTGTCGATGACGTCGCGGCTTTGTTTCCGACCTTCTCGCGCAATGGGCCGAAAGGCCCTGCGGATGCCGTGATCCAGGGATTCATCGATCGCGAGGCTTCGCAGATCAATGGCATTCTTCAGCAGCGGTTCAGTGAAGCCATCGCCACCTTTCCAGGGGCCAATCTGGCGGCGCAATTCGTCGCCTACATTGCCAGTTTTGCCTCTGGGTCCGACCAACTAAATCTGTTGGTCCAGGCCAATACCTGGGCAGCGGCGGGAGAGCTAGCGACGATCTTTGAGGCGACTATCGGTGCGACGGTCGCGAAAGTGGCGGCAGCGTATGAAGCGAAGGCGCAGGAAATTTATTGGGAACTGGAAGGCCGTGATGAAAAGGGTGCGCTGAGAAAACCCGCTGTCGGGCGGTTCGACAAGCTGTTCGATGCGAGCGCGCGCTCGATCAGCCCCCGTGCCGAATTTTTTGGCGTGGCCGGGGGCGATCAGCCGCGGCAGAAAGATGAGGACGTGACCGGCTACTTTAACAAGTGGCCGGGGACGAAAGATGATTAGTTATCAGTCATCAGTAATCAGTAAGTGCTTTAGCTGAAGACTGACAACTGAAAACTGACGACTTCTTCTATGTGGATTCCAACTTACAAGCTCACGCTCGGCTTCAACATCGTCGATCAACTGATCGCTGTTATTCAGCGCGATCAGGCGGCGGCGATGGCCTACGCACTCGCGCAATTCCCCGCGCCGTCAGGGACGCCGGCGCCGGTTGCGGTCAGGCAATTCTGGCGCGGCGCCGGAATGAAGCCGGAATTGCCCTGCATCGTAGTGCAGGCCAACGGGCCAGACTATACACCCTGGATCCAGGACGAGCCCCCCTTGCACGGGCGCAACGCTTGGGGAGTTTACTGCGACGTCGGCGATTTCGACACCGAATCCGTCGTGTGGCTTGCCCAGATCTACTCCCTGACCCTGATGCATGTTTTGGTGAGCGAGTTCTACGGGCCGACCAATGGAGCGGATCTGTTTGTGGCGCTTACGCTGACCGAGAATGATGGGCGGACGACGCGCCGGACCGTTTCTTTTCCCCTAGGCGTGGTGGGGGGTTTTCTGATTCATTCGCCGGTTTTGCAGATAAAACCCGGCGATCAAGAACGTCCTACGCCCGTGCTGCGGGTGGCGATTGAGGGAACATTCCAGACAGAGGATTTCGCTGCTCCATGAGGAGATGGAAACATGAAAAAAAGCGATCAGCAGTCAGCCGCCAGCGATCAGCAAGAGCCGAAGGGCTATGAGCTAGTGCTTTCGCAGTGGGCTGGGCAGATCCTCCCAGACTGGGAAATTGAAATCTTTCGAGCTGAGCAGTGGTATGCGGCGCCCACCGGATGGCCGCTCTATCTTTTCGTTGGGCAGAAGATTCGCGCTCGCACGGCTGCCGGGCAGGCGATCCTTGAGCAAATGCTAGCGCACGGATATCTGAAGGAAGTCATCTGAAGACTGGAGTAACAAATGGCGAACATCACGAAAGTCTGGACGCCCAAGAACGTCATCCTGAATCCTGCGGAGGTTTTCATCGATGTGCAGGCGCCGGTTTCGGCGATCCCGCCCACACTGGGCACCAATATCTGGGCGGCTTCGGGAACGTACAGCATCGATACTACTGGCCAGCCCATGGACAATGGCAGTTCCGGAGTCTATGCGGGCGCGACAGCGGGGCCGTTGGTGGCGAGCGCGGCGCTGAAGTTTGACGAGATTCGATCAGATGCCCACGGCGCGCGTATTGACGCGGCGTTCATCAGCGCTGCCTGCGACCTGGAATTTACGGCGAATGAGTTACTGCTTTCGAACCTGGCGAAGTACCTGCCGGCGGCGGGCGCCTACACCGACGTCGTACTCGGTGCCAACCCTGCGGCGGACTTCCTGCAGATTGGCTCGCCGCAAAGTGCCAACGTTACGTTCCACAGTTTTCTTTTCACTTCGCCGGACCACGGCGCGGCGGGGAAATTCATCGTCGCACAGTTCTATCGATGCCTGCTGATGGGTCCGATCCCGCTGGCCTTTGACCGCAAAAAGATCACGCAGCAGAAAATCAAGGTGCGCGCGTATCTCGATCTAACGCGGGTTGCCGGCGATATGGTTGGGCAGATTGTGAAGACGCTGTGAGGGAAGTGACCAGTTATCAGTCCTCAGTAATCAGTAAAAACACTTACTGAGAACTGAAAACTGAAAACTGAAGACTTCGTCTGGAGGTTCTCAAATGGCCGCAGTTGTCACCAAAGTTCCCGTACCCGCCAACGTCTGGCAGGGCACGGTGGATTTCTACATCGACTCGACGCCGCCGAGTTCAGAGGTCACGCCCACCCAGGCGGATGAAATTGCTCTGGATGCCAACGGACAGCCCGCCTCGCTGCAGATGGCCGTGACCGCGGCGACCAACGCCTCGCCCATCGTCATTACCGGAGCTTCCACCACAGGCTTCGCCCTGAACGATATCGTGACCGTAGCCAGCGTCACTGGGAACACCAATGCCAACGGCATTTGGACGATTTCCGCGCTGGACGCGACGCACATCACCCTAAAGGGCTCTGCGGGCAATGCCGCATGGATTTCCGGCGGCACGGTAACTCGCGGCGCGCACGTCGGCTTACTCGAAGGTCCCACCACCGTAACCCTCAATCCGAAAATCGAGGATATTGGCAGCGACTCGTTTGAAGGTCCACACGATGCTGCGCTGCAAAATGTGGAAGTGGATGTGGAGACGGTAATGAAGGAAGTGGACCTCTACAAACTGCTCGCGATGACTTCGAACTTGAACTATGGCAACTTTGCCGCGCTGCCAGCTGCGGGCGCCTACACGACGCTGGGGGTGCAGTTCGGCGGGGTGCAGTCAGCCTCGATGAACCTGCACCGCCTGATGTTTGTCGGACCCAATCGCGCGGCAGCGGGCAAGTGGATTTACGTCTATCTGTTCAAGGGCTACAACAGCGACCCGATTCAATTGACCTTCCATCGCTCTAAGGCGAATTTGTGGAAGGTGAAGTTTATGGGAGTGGCAGATCTCACTCGCGCCTTGGGCGATGAATTGTGCCATGTGGTCAAGACGAAGTAGGGAAGTTGTCAGTTTTCAGTCGTCAGTTCTCAGTGACTGGTTTTACTGGCTACTGACCACTGATGACTGAAAACGGGGGTTTTCCATGAGCGAAAACGGCGCCGCCAAGCCAGAAGACTTTCGCAAAGCGTTCGAGAACCGCGAAGAAGTCGTGCGCCTGGTACTCCCCAAGTGCGGCTTGCCCGTGCTGGCCCGGCGGCTGTCTCCTCTGCGCGTGCTGCTGACCGGAAAGAAAATGGAAGAGGCCAAAGGGCTCGCCGACGCTGCTGCCCGCACCATGGCATTTTCCGACATCATGCTGGCGAGCATTCAGCAAATCCTGGTCCAGCCGCGCCTATCGCTAACACCAACCCCTAATCAGATCGATCCCAACTGGGTGCCGCTCGAAGATGGCACGTTCCTGTTCGATTGGGGGCTCGGGTTGATCGGCGATGATGGAAAACCCTTCAGCGATTTTTTTCGCGCAAGAGGAGAGCCTGCTGCAACTAGCGCAGGTGGCGGAGAGCTTCCACACCAGGCCGAGCGCGATGCTGGAATTGACGGGGGCTCCGGCAATCCAACTTGATTATGCGGCCGCCCAAGCATTCTGGCGCTGGCAGGCTGAAGTTTTCAAAGAGCAGTGAGGATCCGTGGGTGATTCCACTTTAGGGCTGCTGTTCACCATCGACGCTGACGCTTCCAACGCGCAGCAAGCAGTCGACCAATTTGCAGGGAATGTAGGGACCGGGTTTAACCAAGCGGCCGGCGCTACCAAACCGTTGAACGACGCCCTGCTGAGCAACCGCGAAACCGTGCGGCTGCTTTCCGAAGAGGCGGGGGTGCACCTTCCCCGCGCCGTCTCGAGCGCGATCGCGAAAATGCTCCCCGACATCGCGAGTCTCGGCACCGCATTCCTCGGCGTGTTTGCGGTCGAGGAAGTGATCAGGTTTGCCGAAAAGGTGCATAAGCTCGCCGATGAATTCAACGGAGTCGCCGCCGCGCAGAAGGTCATGGCCGCGGCCGCGCGAGAGAACGACTCGATCATGGAGAGCCTGGCGAAACATAGCTTGGATTACGCCAGGACCCAAGCAAGCCTTTTGGTCGCACAGGTAGCCCAGGAAGAAGCCACCATCCAACGGCTCAAGGACACCGAAGATGGAACCGGTCGGCTGAACACTATGACCGGGCAGCTTGTCCAGGCCTATCACTTCTGGTTTGGCGAGTCTAAAAACCTGGCGGCGGCCGAGAAACAGTTGGCCGAGGATCAGAAGCTCCGCGATTCGGTCGTCAAAATCCTGGGCGAAGATGAGGACAAACAGCATAAGAAGAACAAGCAGGCAGCAGAGAAGGCTGCAGCGGCGGAGGCGCGCCGCCTTGAGGCTTTGAATAGATTCAATCAGGAATTGGTGAAGGAACAGGCGCACTACGAGAAGCTCTGGGAGACCATGTCGAAGCATGATGCTGCCGAGCAGCTCGAGCTCGAAAAAGAAGCGGACAAAGCTCTCGGCCTGCATTCGAAGCACATCGGCGAAGCGGTTGGCCTCTTCACCCAACTCGGCGATGCTCAGTGGAAACTCACTGATGCCGAGAAGAACGCGCTGCCCTGGCTCGCCCTCGAGAATGACAAGCTAGTCCAGATGTCGCAGCGGAGCAAGGAAATCACCGAGGAGATTCAAAACCGAGACATCCCGGCGCGCCGCAAAATCGAGCTCGAATACGAGCGGCAGATTGATGCTTCCCGGCGATACGTCGCGCAGTTAGAACGCGAAGTTGCCGCAGGCAAGGCAAGCGCCGATAAGCTGGAGGCCGTAAAAAAGCAGGAGGCAGAGGCTGAGGTTATATTCAATCAGCAACGCATCGCTTCCCTGAAACAGCTTCAAATAGAGCAAGAAAAAGCCACGATGATGGCGGGCGTTTCGCTCCTGCAGACTTTGGGCTTTCGCAAGGCCGCAGCGATCACCGAGGCGATTTGGGAAACGGCGCAGGCTTATGCGGCGTTCGCTCGATATGATTACTGGTCCGGAGCGCAGCATTTGCTGGCGGCGGCGGAGTATGGCGTAGTCGCCGGGCAGAGCGGTGGTCGCGGGGGCGCTGGCGGAAGCGCTACGGGGCCCGCGACTGCCGCGGGCACGGTGGCCGGGTCGCAGGCGGCGCTGGCGCCGGGAGCGTCCAGCCCGCAGCGGTCGTCTCTGGTAGTGAATTTGCACCTCGACGGCAGACAGTTCGCCACGGCCATCATTCCATCGCTCAGCCATGCCGTCCAGCACAACGATGCGAACCTGATCGCGCGGGTGTCGCGCGTCCAGACGCCTTACGGAGGAAGGTAGAAAGGAAGTCATCAGTTGTCAGTCATCAGTTAAGGGTCTTACTGATAACTGACAACTGACAACTGATAACCGAGAACTGAATTCTGATGCTCTACCTCAACGATTCCGGCGGGAACACTTGGAATATCACGATCCTCGGCAATGGTGTCTTTGACCCGATCCCAGTCAGCCCGCAGACACCTGCCACCGTCATCCTGAACGACTTTACGAGCCAGACGCTGACATCGTGGCAGATGGGAATCAACCTACTCGGCGAACTAATCTCCACCTCCGTGACTTTCGATGCTGGCTATCCTTGCATCTATGCGCTGAGTCCCTGGGTGATCCGCATTCAGGGCGCCACTGGAGAGTGGGAAACCGCCTCGGCGCTGGGTTGGGGAGTGATCGCTTACACGCCGGTGGGCGGCAGCCTGACCGGTTTCACGTTTGTCTATCCGCCCAGGAACGTGCCGCGATTCTCTCGCAATTTCGTCCGGCACGACAACGTCGCATCGAGCGGGGTTCGGGAATCACTGCTCGAGCGCATCGAAAAATTCTTGAGCTTCGATATCCTTGTGGCGACGGGAGCCGACCTGACGAATTGGTCGCTGTTTATGGACTACGCGGGCCTCGGCGGGCCTTTCGACTTCACTCCGCCGGCGTCGTACAACATTCCGAAGACTACATATCTCCTGGAGGACACGAACTGGGAGACGAAGTACAAAAGCTCGGGACTGTTTACCTTTTCCGTGAAGTTTCGAGAGGATGTGGGGTGGCCATGAGGAAAAAGAAAGTGGACCAATACGCTGGGATTGACCCGGGAATTCGACAGATTGTCAGAATTCTTAGTGAGAACGGTGTAGAAACCTGCCAATCGTGTGCCGCATCGGGGCCATTTGGACAGGGTTCCGGGAAAGACAACGGCGACGCGCATTCTTATTCCGAACCAACAGTCGATTTCATAGGATCGCTGGCAGCGGGGTTCCACGCTCTTTCGGTAGCAATGACACACGGTCTTCCCGTGGCTGAATTGCGGAGAGTCTGGAAGATGAACAATGGAGAACCGGAGGGTCCGATCTGGTCAATGACCTTCAATTTGGCTTCAGAGAAACTGACCGGCTGGCTAGCTAAGGATTCGAAAGTCTACAAAAAGGTGCATGGAAAGTGTTACTGCGGCTAAGGGAATCGTGTAGATGAGCCTCTTGGTAAGAAGCGTAACTGATGACTGAGAACTGACAACTGAAAACTAAGGAAGCTCTTCGTGATTACTGGAAATTCGACCTGGGAAACGGCGCTCGCCGCGCAGTTCAAGCATCCGCTCTATCTGCTGCGGATCCCGGATTTCCACGTCTGCATCGGGTCTTTCAAGGCGGGAGACCAGGGCGTAACGGACGCGACGGGCATCGGACCCGTGATGCCGTTCATGGTTGTGCCGAGCGGCGCATCGCAATCGATTAGCGAGCTCGATGGGCAAAGCTCGATTGGTTCGCTCGACATCGAGTGCAACGACCCCGCCGGCGTCCTGAAGGGCCTGGCAGCGTCCTCCGGCGCCATCGGCACCACCGCCATGTTCTCGCTGGGCTTCCCCGGCATGGACTTGGCGGACTTCGTCGTCCTGCACACCATGCAGTTGATGCCGATCAAGATGGCGAGCTCCGGAAACATGATTATCCCGTTGTCCGATCCCCAGCGTTTCATGAAGGCTTACATCTTCCTCGAAGGCGGCCCGCAGCCGCCCGAGTGGATTGCCAGCGCCTATTACCCGGTCGGCTATCAGATTAGCGACGCGAATGGCAACGTGCAGGAAGTTTGGAGCCCCGGCACGAGCGGGCTTGCGGCGCCGACATGGTCCACGGTGCTCGAAGCTCTGACCCCAGATGGATCGCCGCCGCGGGGAGCCTGGGCCGCGAGCAGTAATTTCAACTTGGGATTCCAGATTGTCGACTCGAATGGCAACATCCAGCAGGTTTATGTTGCCGGGATTTCTGGCGGCACGGCGCCAGGCGTCTGGCAGGCCGTGGTCGGCAATCTGACCACCGATGGCACGGTCACTTGGGTTTGCGCGCAGATTGGCTCGGCGGGAAGCGGCGGAATCTACTGGCAGCTTGCCCAGCTTGGCACGGGCAAGGCCGGAGACGAGCCGCCGATCGGGGATTCTTTCTTCGGCAACGGCGAGGATGTGAGCGACACGAACCCCCGCTGGATTTGCGGCAACCCCATCGATATTTTCCTGTTCGTCGCTCAGAACGAATTGGGCATCGGGCAGACGAACATGGGCGCGCCGGCGAGCTGGCAGCTCTACACGCCGGGCAACGACGCGACGCTGATCAATCCAAACGCCTGGCTCGACGTGCCGCAACTGCTGGCACTGCGCGACGGCCCTTTCTCCGGCGATCGCATGGAGTTCAAAATCACCAGCGCCACCGACGCCAAGGGCTGGCTCGAAGACCAGATCCTGAAGCCGCTGGGGCTCTATACGATCGTCAAAAGCACCGGACAGCTTTTCGTCAAGAGCATGAAGTCGCCGGCGAATCTCGTTACGCAGAGCACCAGCATCGGCACTGTAGTCATCAATGACAACGCCGTAGGGCTGATGTCCGGCGATGCCTTTCTCACGGACGGGTCGTGGAACGGCCAGCTTTTTCCGACGCCAGACGGCCCTTACGTGATCGAGGAGGTCCTGAATGCCAGCATCTTGCACCTGACGGTCAACACGGGACTCCTTGAATACAACGTACCCTATATGGTGACGCTGGGAAACGCTCTGGCACTCAGTGCGCGGCAGATTGTAGGAACTCCGGAGATCGATCGGCTCGACGTCGTGAACTCCGTCCAGATCAATATGGACGTGGACGATGCGCAGACCCAGATCGCCGCGCGCACCTACAACGGCACGTTCCTATTCCAGCAGCAGGAGTCTATCGACACATACAAGCAAGAATTCAGAGTGACGGTGGACCTGCAAGGGCTGCGCACCAACTATGGCGGCTACTTGCGCGGATACATCCTGGCGGACCGCATCTTCCGCCGCCATTCGGGGATCCCTTACGGGGCGACGCCGTCCTACAAGATCAAGGCGTTCTTCGCGGGGATTAAGCTCGAGGTGGGCGACTTCATTGCGCTCACGCATCCCCTGGTCGTTGACGTCATGACGGGCACTCGCGGGATCACCAGTGTGCTCTGCGAGGTGATCGATCGCCAGCCGAATTACAACGATGGTTCTATCGATCTGACCGTGCTCGACACGCGCTTCATGCGGCTGTCGACCGTGGCGGACCGGACCTACGCGAATCCCAGCCCGCCACCTACGACGCTGACAGTCACCGGGCCATGGAAGATCGCGCCGGCGGTATCGAGCGTCCCGGTTTACACCTCAGCCTCGGATGCGCAGAAAAACACGTATATGTTTGTGAGTTCGGCAGCGACGGGGAAATACTCCAATGGCGACGCGGGCCATACGATTTTCTGAGGGTTGAACCATGCGCAAGAATTTCATCGCGACGGTTTGGGTGCTGGGCGGAATGCTTTTGATTGGCAGCCTGGGCCAGCTTATCGGTCAAGGCGGCCCCCATGCTGCTATAGGTGTGGCCAATACCTGGACAGCGCTGCAAACTTTCTCTCTGGGGATCCAAGGCAAGGGAATTCCCAAAATCTATCTGGCCAGTGATTACACCTCTGGTTCCTTGACGGGCGGCATTCAGGAGGCAATCGCTGCGGTCGCCGCCGCGGGAGGCGGCGAGGTTGAGGTTCGGGCGAGTGTGCCCATCGCGACAGCAGCCATTAATATGGCGGCGGGCGTGAACGTCCGGGGCATAGGCGACGATATCAGCGTCACCTTCACCAGCGTTACCAACGGTTTTGTGTGGCCGAACACAGCGAACTACGCGCGGCTCTACAACCTCGGGCTGGTCGCAGGAAACGGCTCCTCCGGTAAGGCCATTGATATCGAAGATGCCTCAAGTGCGGCTGCCGATGTAGTCGTCGAGGATGTGCGCCTCAGCGCGACGAACGCGCCCACGACGGTTTGGGCGTACTGTATCTTCCTCAAGAACGCGCAACTCGAACGTTTCAGCAGGATTAAGCCCCAGTCGTGCACCGTGCCAATCCATACGGAGGGATATTCGAATTCAGTCGATTTTGACAGCATCAACTTGACCGCGAACGTTGCCAGCACGACCTATGTGGATATCCAGGGTGGCGCGCCAATCACTTTTCTGGCCGGAGAAATCGAGGGCAACGCCAGCGGCGAACTCGTAAAGATCACGCAGCCTGGAGCAGCCGCGACCTACGTAAACTTTCAGGCTACTGCGTTCGAGAACGCCAATGGGACGGGGAAGGGAATCCACGCCAATGATGGGAGGTTCGAGTGCCACGATTGCACTCTCAGCCTTCCGGCGCAGCTTGCTTTCGTGATTGGCGACGTCTCAACCACCACAAACTGTAAGATTATCGGGGGAAGCGGAGCGAGTTGGACGTTTGGGGCGCATGAGTCTCTTAGCACGGTCCTCGGTTATTACTACACGGGCGCGGATCCTGTTGATAGCAGCGGTGGGCTTAACCTTGTTCTTGGCGTGACTGGTAACGGGGATTATGTCCCTATGCAATCCATTGTCGTCGGCCCCCCAGGATTGGAATTTCTACAAGACGACAGCATTGCCGGGCCCGTGATGATTCAGCAGGGTCCCTCAGACTCGAATGATTTATTTCAATGGCTAAATTCTAGTGCAGTGGTTCAGGGGAGGATCGACGGCAGCTTTCGGTTTTCCGGCCCAGGAGCGATCTTCACAGCGGCGGCGCCCACGGTGAGCGTAAGCCAAATCGGATTCGGCGGCACCACGGCTGCAGCAAGCAGCTGCGGCAGCCTCTCTGGAGCGGCTGGATGCGTCGTGATCAATGTGGCAGGCACGCCGCGCTACGTTCCTTACTGGTAAAAAGCTATGTCGCAAATGACTTTCGCTTTCGGGCCGCCGGGGTTCTTCGACCTCGATCCAGCCAACTTTGCCGCAGATCAACCGGTCGAGGACGATGATCTGACGAAGCTGCTGGCCATCGCCAAGTTCGCGGCAGTGCGGACTGAACCGATTTATATGGGCTGGTACAAGAACGGCGACACGATCCCCACACCCGTCAGCCCCGTCGATGGCTACGCCTACTCACGGGCCGAGTGCAACATGATCGTCAGCGGGTTCTTTAGTCGGCCGCCGGCGGTGGGCTTTGTCTCCGGGCAAGCCGCCCGACCCACAGCCGGACACAACAGCGGCGCCGGGCAGATCCTTTGGCACGAGTACGACGTCGATGATTCGAATGGCGTGGTCTATAGCGCTGTCGGCTATTACGTGGGCGGCGGCGCGGAGACCGACACGAACGACGGCATGGTCAAGGTGCATTGCCTGGCCATGCGCTCGAGCGTGAACGTGGCGAACTGAAATGCCCATACCGATTGCGGGAACCGATCTTTTCGGCCTCACGTTTCTGCCCAAGGACATTGGGGCGACCTACGTCATCCCATCGACCGGCGAAGTCTACGTGTATGACGGCACGAGCCTGGTCAAAACCTCGCCGGGAGGCGGTCTAAACTTTGCCGATGGCGAGACCGTAAGCATGAGCGATCCCTCGCATGGCACGCTCGCGCACGCACCAGATCCGGCCGCCAGCCTGTTGCTCATGCTTGCTCCGGATCCGGCCCTGGCTCAGCCCTTTGTCCCGCTGCAGGCTGGGGTCAATTACGCGCTCGGGGGATCGCCGGCCAAGGGCATTACGCTCGTTGTTGACCTTGGGACGAACGAGTCCCTGCGGGCCTGGTACAGATACACGGCATGAGAAAACTCGCCCTATTTGCATGGATACTACTCTTCGCTGCGCCAGCGGCCGCGCAGAAGACCGGGCTTCGGCACGGCGGGACGAACCAGGACACTTGGACAGCCTCCCGGTGCGTTCAGGTGGCCGCGGACGGCTCTAAGCTCGAATCCGCCTCTGCAGCGTGTGGCAGCGGCGGGGGAACGCATGCCCTGCTCTCTGCGACGCACTCTGACACGACGACGGCGGCCGTCCAGCGCGGGGCTCTCATTACTGGTCAGGGTGGATCGCCAAGCTGGAGCTTATTAGTCAAGGGCTCCAATGGCAGTTGCTTGGTAAGCGATGGGACAGACATTGGGTGGAGTTCATGCGCTGGCGGCGCGGGGACGCTTCCTGACCTTTCGAACCTCACCAGCCCCACCGTGATTAACCTCAGCACGCTGACCTTCGCGGGAGCGGCTGGAATCACTGCGGGCGGCTCGAACCAGAACGTTATGCTCACGCCCAGTGGGATAGGGATTGTAAGCGCGGCCGGCGGCAGTCTCCTCGTGGCTCCTTCGGCGGTCTACGGCGGTGATAGCGCCAGCGCTGATGCGCAGGTGAAGACTGGCCTTGACGTATTAGGCGAGGTCGGTGTGAACGGTGGAGATGCGGTGCTCTGGCTGCGCACGGCCAGCGGAAATGCCCAGTTTCTCTACTTCGTGGATGATGTCGCAGGGTGGGGCGTCTATGATGCCGTCGCTGGAAAGCAACCGCTCGCTGTGGCGCCCGCGAGTCCGGACTTCACCTTATATATTCGTCCCGCCGGGCTCAGCGTCAATACCCTGGCGGCTGCGGCGGCAAACTACCTCTGCTACAACACGACCGCCGACGTGGGCTACAACACGCTCTCGACGTGCTCGACCCTGCCAGCGAACCTGTTGCCCAATCCCTCCGCCTCGACTCTGGGTGGGACTGAGTCGCTGGCGGTGGTCGCTCACAAATGGATTAACACGATCTCGACCAGTGGCGTGCCCGCTGCGACGCAGCCAGCCTGCGGTGATCTGTCTGATTCGGCGTCTGGCTGTTCGACGGCGGCTTATGTGCTGCCCAATCCCTCCGCCTCGACTCTGGGTGGGACTGAGTCGCTGGCGGTGGTCGCTCACAAATGGATTAATACGATCTCGACCAGTGGCGTGCCCGCGGCAACGCAGCCAGCATGTTCTGACCTATCTGATTCGGCGTCTGGCTGTTCGACGGCGGCTTATGTGCTGCCCAATCCTTCCGCCTCGACTCTAGGTGGTACCGAGTCGCTGGCGGTGGTCGCTCACAAATGGATTAACACGATCTCGACCAGTGGCGTGCCCGCGGCAACGCAGCCAGCATGTTCTGACCTATCTGATTCGGCGTCTGGCTGTTCGACGGCGGCTTATGTGCTGCCCAATCCCTCCGCCTCGACTCTGGGTGGGACTGAGTCGCTGGCGGTGGTCGCTCACAAATGGATTAACACGATCTCGACCAGTGGCGTGCCCGCGGCAACGCAGCCAGCCTTTAGCGACGTGAGCGGAGCCGCCACGGCTGCTCAAATACCCAACGGGCTTGTCCATTTCAACACTTCGGCTGCCACGCCGGGGGGTAATTCAGGAACGTATTACTACATCCCGAATAGCGACGTTGATCTGCCTGCCACCTACGTCAACGGCGTCGGCAATAACACTGCCTTCCTCTGGCACTTTGTGATGGGCAAGACGGCGGCGGGCACGGCGGCGTTCAATATCCGGCTCCTCTACGGGACGGCTGGGACTACGGGAGACACGACCATAGCCACCCAGTCCGTTGGCACGGCGACGGCTGTTGCCGACCAGTTGACCTGCGATGCCACGCTGGCCTTCACGTCGGCGACGGCCGCATTCTGGTCGCTCTCTTGCGCCCACATTGCCGCTACAGGTGTGGGTTTCGGCCTGCTCACGACTGCCGTCAATGTTTGGACCGGAACGGTCTCGGGCCTGACCACCAGCACGCCGAGCTTGAAATTCGGCCTGGCTTATATGAATACGACGGGAACTGCCGTCATCACCACGTATCAAACGTGGGGGAAAGCGTTCAATTTGGATTAGAGGATCAACTTCGCGCCCACGATGGCCATGGCTGGCGTGCTGTGGCTCCTGCGCGCGCGCCAAGCAGGCAGGCAATACGAGTGGATAACTGATCTGGAACGATCGAATTTCTCGCCGCCAAGCGCGGCTACGAGGATTCAGTGATGGCTGGCAGGCAGGCAGGCAGGGTCGAACCCTCGGAGGGCATTCGTGAACAAGGCCGAATGCCTTCTGAAGTGGCACGGCTCAAAGCGCGCCCTCGCGCCAGCCATCGTAAAGCTCTTCCCTGCCGATTACCGCGACTGCCTCTATGTCGAGCCGTTCTGCGGCTCGGCGGCCGTGTTCTATGTAAAGCAGCGTTCGAAAACCGAAGTCTCGAACGATATCAATGAGGATCTGGTGAATTTCCTAGTGACCGTCAAATGGCATGCTCAAGAGCTCGCCCGCTGTCTGCGCCTGATCCCAAACTCGCGAGAATTATTCGTGCGTTGGATTGATGCCCCAGAGCAGCCAACCTCCATCTTGCGCGCGCTGCGCTTTCTCTATTTGAGTAAAGTCTCCTATGGCGGCCTGCGCGAGCACTGGGCGCCGGATGGCAGGTCGGGGGAGAAAGCAAAGCCTTGCGTGCTCCATTCTGTGCGCCGGCGCCTGTGGCGATGGGCGGAGCGCCTTGCCCATGCGACGATCGAGTGCGCTCCTTGGCAGGAAATCATTGAGAAGTACGATTGCACGAAGGCACTTTTCTATATCGATCCGCCTTATGTCGGCACGAGTGGCTACGGTGTGCCGTTTGGTATGGAGTATTGGCGCGAGTTGCGTGGCCGCATGGCATCCGTGAAGGACCGGTTTGTCGTATCCGCATCGGGGACGGCAGAGATGAAGCTGTTGTGGCGGGGCTTGCATCAGCGCCTGACTGCGATTACGAGTTCTTTAGGTCCGAATGACCGTCGCCAAAGGGAGCTCCTGGTTTGGAATTACTAGTTGGGGCAGCAAAGCGGCAGCGGAAACACGACTTCGACCACCACATCGCTGAGGATTCAGTGATACGAGGCTTGAGACTCAAACTCGCGCCTAGGATGGCCAACCCTGCGGCGCTGTGGCTGCCACACGCGTCCAGGGAGGCTGGGCGGTATGAACGGCTGGCTGGTCTAAAACGGTCAAATTTCTCGCCCTTACGTGCGGCAGAAGGTTTCGATCTTCCGGAGGGTTTTACTGCACCTGTGATGGTCTAACCGGCTGGCTGATGTGCCGTCGATTCAATAAGCAGGCACGCAGCTCGCCGGTTTTGTGTCTCTATCTACCCCACTGCGTGAAATTCCGCTATGCCGTAGCGCGCCGTTACTTTGCAGTATCGCGCCGAATTACTCCACACTATCGCGCCGCACACTATCAACAGCACGACCACCGTCTTACCCCCGAGTTATAATGCCGCTCCGGGTGGGAATGGCGCGGCGTACAGACCCATGCCTGACTTGGT
>Ga0208457_1000385_pt1 | contig 46758 bp, 50 predicted proteins | sample June2015DPH_10_1_FD_185513 | JGI IMG/M metagenome (GOLD analysis project Ga0208457, IMG submission 185513) | Peatland microbial communities from SPRUCE experiment site at the Marcell Experimental Forest, Minnesota, USA - June2015DPH_10_150... | ecosystem: Environmental > Terrestrial > Soil >... | reverse complement strand
CTCCTCGAACAGCCTCTGCTCGGGCACCACAACCACAATCCCGGTCTCCGTGACGTGGTATTTCTTGCGGTCCTCTTCGAGGTTATAGCCGATCTCGGTGTATTCCGGGATATGGATATGGCGGTCGATAATCGCGTTCCGGATGCGCGAGTAGCGTCCAATATTGACGTGGGAATAAAGGATGGACTTTTCCACCTCCGTGTAGCTGTTGAGACGAACATCCGGGGAAAGGACGGAGTTCCTGACTTTCCCGCCGGAAAGGATGCAACCCATCGAGACGATCGAGTCCAACGCGATTCCCATGCGCCGGCCTTCCTGCGCGAAGACGAACTTGGCGGGTGGGTATTGCCGCTGGTAGGTGCGAATGGGCCACTCAGAGTCGTACAGGTTGAAGACCGGCGAGACAGAGACCAGATCCATGTTGGCCTCGTAGTAAGCCTCAATCGTCCCGATGTCCCGCCAGTAGAGCGCTTCCTTTTTATTCTCGTCGATGAAGTTGTAGGAGTAAACGCAGCCCTTCTCAATCAGTCGCGGGATCACATTCTCCCCGAAATCATGCTGCGATTCGGGATCCTCCGCGTCCGCCAGTAAAGTTTCCAGCAGCAGGTCGCGGTTGAAGCAATATATGCCCATGGAAACGTGGCTCTTGTTGGGGTCATGTGCGGAGGGTTTGGGATCGGCGGGCTTCTCCTGCCAGCCGATGATGCGCCCGATGGAATCAATCTCACAGACGCCGAAGGGCGAGGCTTCCGCGCGGTCGAATTCGATGGTGCCGACGGTCACGCCTGCTCCTGCATCCACGTGCTGCTTGAGCATCAACTGGTAATTCATCTTGTAAACGTGGTCGCCGGCGAGAATCAGCACGTATTTGCAGGGTTCGCTGCCGATCGAGTAGAGGTTCTGATAGATGGCGTCCGCGGTTCCCTGGTACCAGTGCTCTCCCACGCGTTGCATAGGGGGGAGCACGTGCACAAATTCACCGAGCTCGTGCCCGAGGATGCTCCAGCCTTCGCGAAGGTGACGATTAAGTGAAAGCGCCTTGTACTGGGTCACGACATAGATGTGGCGCAGATCGGAGTTTATGCAGTTGGAAAGGGTGATATCCACAATCCGGTAAATGCCGCCGAAGGGGACAGCGGGCTTCGCCCGGTCGCGGGTCAGCGGGTAAAGGCGCTCGCCTTCACCTCCGGCCAGTAAGCAAACGAGGGTATTGCGGAACACGGATCGAGCAACCTCCCTTCGTGAGTTTCATAGGTTGGTCTGCCCCAACGAGGATTCAGGGGCCGGCCATCTCTTCCCTCCGGTCCTGAAAATCCATTATATCAGAGCGGATGCAGTGCCGTACGGGCCTCTGCCGCTGTCGTGCGCAGGCCGGCAGTCAGCAGGGTGTTCACCTTGCGACCCGCGCCCGTTTCGCCCTGCTGCTGTTATGTAAATAGCTCCCCTCCTCGGCTGAGGAGGGGGTTGGGGGGTGGTGGGGTACGGGACAAATCGAGCAGGTCAACCACCCCCTGGCCCCCTCCTTATCAAGGAGGGGAATCACCCGGAGCATTTTCATCTTTCGTGGCGAGCCGAAGGCTCATGATATCTGTGTTATATTCGCCCTTGCGGGAGATTGCCTGCGAGGGAAAATGCGCCGAGAAGACCATGGTCATCTCGCCCCGTTTGCCATGCGGGTCGAAGAATCGCGGGGCCGCCGCTATGCTGAGCCCCCCCATCCTTACCGCGACGACTACGAACGTGACCGGGACCGCATCATCCACGCGCGCGCCTTCCGCCGCCTGGAGAACAAGACGCAGGTCTTCACGCGCCGTTATTCCGACCACTTTCGCAACCGGCTGACGCACACGCTGGAAGTGGCGCAGATCAGCCGCACCGTGGCGCGAGCGCTGAGGTTGAACGCCGACCTCGTGGAAGCGCTGGCACTGGTTCACGACGTGGGCCACCCGCCCTTTGGCCATGCCGGCGAGGCCGAACTCGACCGGCTGATGCGGCAGCACGGCGACGTCTTCGACCACAATCTGCACGCGCTGCGCATCGTCGAGCACTTCGAGCAGAAATATGCGGAGTTCCCCGGCCTCAACCTGACGTTCGAGGTGCGCGAGGGCATCATCAAGCATTCGCGCGACTACCTGCCCGCGGCCCATCCGGAACTCAGCGAATACCGCCTGGCGGAACGCCCTCCGCTGGAGGCGCAACTCCTTGACGCCGCCGACGAGATCGCCTACAACTGCGCCGATCTCGACGACGGCTACGAAGCCAAGCTCCTGACGTTGCCGATGATTCGCGCCGGCGTGCCGCGGTTCGACCGGCTCTACCGGATCTTGGAACAAAAGTATCCAGCAGTGAAGGAAAAGCTGAAATTCAACGAAGCGCTCAAGCGGCTGCTTGACGCGCTGGTGACTGACCTGATCAAAGCAACCCGCGCCCGGCTGGCGAAACGGCAGGTCCGTTCGCTTGAGCAGGTTCGCGCCCACCGCACCCGCCTCGTGGCGCCCGGACCACGCCTGGCCCGCGAGAACAAGAGCCTCAAGCGCTTTCTGTTTGTGCGCCTGTACTCCCATCGAAATGTGAACTCTGAGCGAAGGAAACTCCTGGGGTGCATCCGCAAGCTCTTTGAGTACTACCTCGCACACCCGCGCAGCCTGCCCGGTTTCTACTTCGCCCAAGCACAGCACGAGCCCCTGCATCGTATCGTCTGCGACTACATCGCCGGGATGACCGACAACTATCTCCTGGAGCAACACCACAAGCTCCTGGGTGGGTGATTGAAGGCGTTACATCCCAACTGGTTTACCTACAGAAGCAGCCCAAGCTGACCGAATTTCAAAGCCATCGAACGACTTATCTGGTGGATTAGGCCGTGACTAAGCCGCGGAGTCTGTGGAGTGCAAGCAGCTTCAAGAATCTCCCGCTCGACTGAAAAGAACTCTCCTGGTCGCACGTAGTAACTACTGGAAAACAAATCTTTGAATTGGCTCGAGATTTCAACGTCGAGCGCGCCTGGATTGGGAAGGTCAGGAACAACCGGTGCCACATAGATCAAGGGGTACTCGTTGAAACAACCCCAGTGATCGGTTACGCAAACGCGCTCCCTTTTGTACGCGAGTACCATCCCGGGGTGTACGACAAGTGGGTGGTCGGGGGCTGATGGCTCAGGCGTCAACGAATCCAGGTCAACGAACGTGTAGTAGGAAAACCAAGTTACAAGGTTGCGCCTTAGCTGCTCCAGTTCAATCGGATGGGCGATTGCGCGGAGCTCTGTCAGGTGCCTCTTTTCCACCCTCTCCATGAGCATAAGAGAGGCGAATGTCTCCCGGAAGGTGATCGGAACATCCAGCTCCAAGCGAAGTTCCTGGGATGTCAAAACAGGTGCGCAGTGAACTGTACTGTAGCGGTCCGAACAACAGTAATGATCGACAAGAATCCATAGGGAGCCATTCAGTTCGTATATTTCACCCTGCTGCACTGGCAATGCCGTGGCTCGTTCAACTTATGAGCTTGATGGGATCTTTCCAGAAAGGAATTCTGACAGTTCTCTGTGTTTCTCCAGTAGTGCCAAGCGCTGACTCTTGGTCAATTGACGTTTCCCGAAGGCAGTCAGGAAGTCTTTCCTTGTCCGAGCCAGGATCTCTTCGCCTCGTTGCTCGAAGCGGACGGCATCCACAAGAAGCTTGAGTTCCTCCACCCTATCTTTTCCAACGATGTAATCGACGAGGTCCCTCCCCCTGTAGGTGACCCGGCCTATGGCATCAAGCTGAGCAATGAGTTCGGCTGTCTTTTCCGCGACCCGCGATTTCCGATCCCACAACACCTTGTGTTGAGCCTCGGTGCGGCTTTGCTCCTCTGCCGACTGAATCGTCCGCAGGAAATGCTGAAGGTCATCATAGAATTTCAGAAAGAGAAGATGCGCCAATTCAACAAGGATCCGAGTTCTGACCTTAGCTACCCAGCGGTCCAGAAACAGGCCGATCTTGAAGGCGTAAGACTCCGTGGGGTCTGAGACCATAAACTGGTCATAGGTTGTAGTGGTCATACAGCCCCTCTCCCTCGCATAGTCCGACTTCCATGTCACTCCACGTCTTGGGACGACATTCTAGGCATACAATCGGCACTCTTCAACTGTTAGTTTACCACTTCCTGTCCGGTCTCCGCGAACCTCCGTCTATTGGAGTGTCCGGCCTGTGCTAAGATACCCCCCGACCTGAGGGCTGCCCGTCCGGAGCGCCGGCCTGCACCGAGAGGACTACTTGAACCTGCGAAAGCAATTGGTAATTTCGCTGCTGCTGCTCGTGGTGGTGGTGCTATCAGCGGCCGCCGTCTATATGTGGTTGGGCGGACCGGAGGTCACGCCGCTGGATGCTTTTTACATGGCGGTCATTACGGTTTCGACGGTCGGCTACGGAGAAGTGGTGGATACCAGTGCTCACCCGGCGTTGCGGCTCTTCAACATCTTCTTCATTCTTATTGGCATCGGTATCATGCTCTACGTCTTCTCCGCAGCAACGGCCTTCATCGTGGAGGGGGAACTTAACCACCTCTTTCGGAGACGCAAGATGCTGAAACAAATCAAGGATATGCACGACCACCTCATCGTCTGCGGGGCGGGGGAAACCGGCAGCTACGTGGTTCGCGAACTCCTGAAGACCGGAAACCTGTTCGTGGTGATCGACCAGGACGAGGAACGCCTGGAGAGAATCGGCCAGCTCGGCGAGGTTCCTGTCCTGAAAGGGGATGGGGCGGACGAGGAGATTCTGATTACGGCGCGCATCCAACAGGCTCGCGGCCTGGCTTCGGTCCTGCCCGAAGACAAGGATAACCTGCTGGTGACGGTAACGGCCCGGCAACTGAACCCCTCGCTCCGTATCGTGGCGCGTTGCGCGGAAGCCCGCATGGTGGATAAACTCCTGCGCGCCGGGGCCAATTCCGCGGTCTCGCCCAACCTGATCGGTGGCATGCGCCTAGCCTCGGAGCTGATCCGGCCTTCCGTAGTCAGCTTCCTGGACGTCATGCTGAGGGACCAGGTCTCAACCATGCGCGTGGAGGAAATCACGGTTGGCGAAGGCTCTCCCTGGATCGGCAAGACGCTGCGCCAAATGGACCTGCACGGACGCTTCGAACTCCTGCCGCTGGCGGTTTGCAAGCCGGACGGTGAACTGAAATACAATCCTCGCGACGACACATCTCTGGCGAGCGGTGACGTCCTGGTGGTGCTGGGCGAGGTTGCGAACACGTGGAAAGCTCGCGAGGCGGCGGGAATCAAGACCCCGCATCGCACGTCGTAGCGCGGCCATCCTGACCGGGCAATGTCTGGGGGGAAAGTTTTCAGGACCAAGGCTGCCCTGCCACACGGCTTTTCAACGCCCCCAAAGCTGTGCGAACCTGCCCAGTCCACCCCCATGACCCCCAACCCAGACTAACGCGCAAGTCCTCTCCCCGTCTTGGTAGTGGTGTCATTTGCGAGACACGGGCGCTCCCAGGTGCAGTCATTCCCGCGAAAGCGGGAATCTACTCCGCCAGCCATTGGAAATGCGCCGCCGACGGACTGGATTCCCGCTTTCGCGGGAATGACCTGTGTATCGAAAGGGATCCCATTCCAAATGACACCACCACCACCCGTCTTCGGGTTCGTAGCGGAATCGCTGTAGCAACTTCGAAACTTCGCAGCGGTTCTCGCCGATACGCTTAAGGCGTATAATCACGCTGGGGCCTGGGACCACGACATCTTCTGAGGAGGCTACACCATGCAGACTCGACTTCGTGTGACGGTGGGCGCGGTGTTACTAGCTCTTACGAGCACGCTGACTTTACGGGCTGGGCCGTTGCAAGTCGGCGACAAGGCGCCGGAATTCACTCTGCCCGATCAGAACGGCAACAAGGTTTCACTCCGTCAGTTCCTGGGAAAGAAGAATGTGGTGCTGGCGTTTTATGTGCTCGCTTTCACCGGAGGTTGAACGAAGGAGTTGAAGGCATATCAGGCTGATATCGCCAAATTCGAGCAGACAGGAACCGAGGTACTGGGAGTCAGCGTGGACAGCCAGTTCGCGAACAAAGCGTACGCTGAGCAGATCGGCGTGACCTTCCCTCTCTTGAGCGACTTCACGCGCGAGGTCACGACGAAGTACGGGATACTGAACGACAAGTTCCCGGTCGCGCATCGGACGACCTTTGTGATCGACAAGCAAGGTGTCATCCAGCACATCGACCGCGAAGCTGAGGCCCTCGACCCCACGAACGCACACGCGGCGTGCAGCCTTCTGGAGCACAAGAAGCAGTAGGCAGAAGGCGCTCGCTGCCTAGTGCCTACTGCTTACTGCCTACTTTACGTTCGGTTCACGCTTAGAGTTCAGCGACGACCTTATCGTCAGCAACGGCGGGGATTTCGATCACCATCGTCAGGCCGCCCAGGCGCGTGCGGTGCATCACGCCTGCGGCGAAGATGAGCGCGCCGCCTTTCGCGAGCTTCAGGCGCTCAATGGGGGCGTTCGCGTCGCTGCGGTATTCTGCTTCCAGCGGATACTCGGAAAAGTAGATTTCCAGATGATGCGGGTGATAGTGAGCGTCTTGCGGGCCCTTTTCGTTGGCGAAGCAGAGCGCGAAGGGGCCTGACGTTTCTTCGGCAAGCCCGGCGGCAAATTCGCGTGATTCACACAACCGATTAGGAGCGTCGCTTGCGGAGTGCCGCCATTCGGTGCCCTCCACCGGTTGCTCGGGTTTCAGCAGTCTGCCTGCGGCCTTTAGCTTCGCGATTAACTCGCCCGCCAGAATTTCCGGCGCGACAATTTTCACATCCTGCCGGGTATTGCGCGCCAAGTGCTCGCGGACTTCCTCCAACGGAATGGCCAGAACTTTTCGCACCGTGCTTTCCTGCTTCAGCGTTGCTGCGCGGCCAGCTTATTCAGCACTTCGCCGAGTTTCTTGACCTCATCCCCGTACCCGGCCCAGTCACCCTGGCGCTGGAGTTGTAGGGCGCGCTCGTAGTGCTGATTCGCCTCGCGGATAAGCGCCTGCGTATCGGCAGCGGGCGGCTTCCCCGTGGGCAGTGCCGCAGCCGGCGCGGGCTGGCCGGGGGTCGTGGCAGGCCGCTGTTCCATGGTGGTCACGGTGCCGCCGAAAATCTTGCTCAAGGCGGCGTCGAGGGTGGGCTCCATCACCACGTGGTCCGAGTAGGCCACAATCACGCGCTGCAGTTGCGGCAATCCGCCCCCGGCTTCGGCAGCCAGGTAAAGGGGTTCGACATAGAGGACGGAATTGAGGACCGGGGTCACCAGCAGCGTGCCGCGAATCACTTTTGAGCCGCCCTGTCCCCACAGGGTCAGTTGCTGCGAGATCCCCGGGTCCTGATCAATGCGCGATTCTATCTGCTGCGGGCCGTAAATCAGTTTTTGCTTCGGAAACGTGAAGACCAGGACCTTGCCGTAATTCGGATCGTCGCAGCGGGCCGCCATCCAGGCAATCATATTGTCTTTCCGCGCGGGCGTGAATGGCGCCATCAGGATGAACTCCTCGCTCTTGCCTACTTCCGCGAGCTTCATGATGTTGTAGTAGGGCGTCATGGGAGCGGCTGGTCCCGCGGCGGCGCTTTGCGCGACACGCCACAAATCCTCCTTGTTATAGAAAACGCGCGGGTCCCTCATGTGGAACAGCGCGTACTTGCTTGCTTGCAGGGAAAAGAGCTCTTCCGGGTAGCGGATGTGCGCGCGCAGGTCCTTGGGCATATCGGAGAGCGAGTGGAAAACACCGGGGAAGAGGCGCGCGTAGGTTTGGATGAAGGGGTCGTCCGGGTCGCTGATGTAAAAGCGCACTTCACCCGAATAGGCGCTGATCGTGGCCTTGACGGAGTTACGGATGTAGTTCTCCCCATCGGCGGCGGGTTCCGAGTAAGGGTAGCGCGACGAGAGCGTGTAGCCGTCGAGCATCCAATAGAGCGCCCCGTCGTCAGCGATGACCATGTAGGGATCGTGGTCGAAGTGGATGAAAGGCAACAGGCGTTGGGCGCGTTCCAGCACGCGACGATAGATCATCAGGCGGCTTTCCGCGTGGATGTCGGAGGAGAACAGGATGTTCTTTTCACCGAAGGCGAGCGCGAACAGCAGGCGCCGCCAGAAATTGTTCACGGGAATTCCACCCGTGCCCTGGTAGCTCGTATAGACGTTCTGGTCGCCGCGCGGATAATCGAACTCCTGGGCGCCGGTCTTGACGAAGCAGTAATCGTTCCCCAGCTCGCCGTAATAGATTTCCGGCCGGCTCACGGTCACTGAGATGCGGGAGGCGGGCGGGATATCCTTTAGGAAGAGTTCCGGCAACCCCTCGCTGGTGAACTCGTTTACGGGTCCCAGGCACAGGCCGTAGCCGTGCGTGTACGTCAAGTGCTCGTTGATCCAGCTTCGGCCGGGCAGGCTCTCGGAATTCAATTCGCGCGTCGAAAGCGAGACTTGGCGATATACGCCGTTGGCCCAGTAGCGGTCGTTATCAATGTGAACAAAATCGTAATAGGTGCGGATTTCCTGTAATTGTGCAAACGTGGTCAGCAGCGGTTTGTGGTCCCACAAACGGACGTTGCGGAATGTCGCTTCATTCTTGCGGATGTCGTCCAGCGTCAAGTCTTCGACGGCAGAGAAACTGCGCTCCTCGAAGCGATCGAGGCCGTAGGCTTTGCGGGTGAATTCGATGGAGTTGGCAATAAAGGGACGTTCCTTGTCGATCTCGTTCGGGGAAACGCTGAAGCGCTGAACGATTTCCGGATAGATGGCCCCGCCCAGGATGGCCACCACCACGAGCGCTCCGATGGCATACAAGGGTGTGCGGATATTTCCCTGGGGCGCGCGGAAGAAGAAAACGACGGCGGTGATGACCGAAAGAATCAGCAGCAGCCTCAGCACCGGCAAGGTGGCGTGAACGTCCGCATAGCCTGCGCCGTACACCACTCCACGCGGCGAGTAGAGCAAGTCGTACATTGCCAGACGGACACGATAGGCGATGAGGAGGAAGAGAATGCCGCCCAGCACCATCAGGTGCGCCCGCGCCGCGCGTGCGACCACCGGGCCGCGCTGCGTCACCCAAACGCCGCCTTCCACCAGGTAGAGGAACGTGGCGCTCAACAGGCAGCAGATCAGCGTAACCAGCGCCAGGTGGTAAAGGAACCACGTGTAGGGCAATTGAAAGAGATAGAACCCCAGATCGATGCCGAAGAGCGGGTCCGCCTGCCCCATCACCGGCACGTGCCGCGCGCGCAGGTAGCTTAGCCAATGGTCCATGCCCCAGTGGCTGACCACGTAACCGGCGAAGAGCACTCCCACCCAAATCACCCAGCGGAAGGCTGCGCTGATGCGCTTGAGGGCCGGGAACTCGATATACTCGTCGTAAACACGAACCCCCTGGCGTTGCGCGAGGGCGTGGGCGACGAGAAGATTCAACCCCGTGACCAGCATGAAACCTATGCCGGCAATCCCACTCAAGGCGATTTGCGCCCGCAGGATCGTGGTGAAGATAACGCGATAACCTTCCTGCTTGAACCACAACCAATCCACGAGCAGGTCGACACCGTTCGTGAGAAGGGGCAGGAGGATCAGGAAAAACAAAACGAGGGCCAGGATAATTCGAGGACCGCGGTTCTTTGCCATGGATAACCCCCGCGCTATCTTCACACAGCCACGCGACGGTGTCAAAACGCATAACGAGAGGGGGCAGGTCAGAACTTCAACGGCAAAATCAAACAGAATCAGTTGAATTCAGGCTTGAACGCATCAATCGTCTCGGCGACCTTGCGCTTGAGAATCTGAAGCGTTTCCAGCAAGAGCCTTCCATCCGGAAACGTTATATCAACCTCGTATCGAGGATCGATATAGACGTTGCTACCGTTCTCTCCGACTCCGGGAAGAACTTTTTCAGAATAACTCTTCATCATACCTTCGCTCCCTCGAATGACCGTGGTACTAGAACCACTTCCGCGAACGACTACGAGTTCCCGGTGTTTGTCTGGGTTGGAAATGTCGCGGAGCATTTTCGTCCATGCGACTCCCTTGTAAGGCTGGAAACTCTCAATTTGGTCGATATGCCTCGGGTTAAGCCCGCGCAAGGACCTTTTCGAGCGGGGTTCAAATCCACGGCTTTTCTCTTTGGGATCGGAGCGGACATCCTCAATGATGAATTGCGTTGCATCCTGACGGATTCCCGAGTCTTGCCGAGCGAGTTCGTAAACGAGATAGTCGAGGGCGGCACGCAGGTTGTAAAAGACTTCGCCGACTATGATCGACACATCTTTGGGAATTGGGACCAGCAAATCCTGATTTCGAGAGACGGAGATCGCCGTCATTTGACGTCTGAATTGAAGCGCTGTAGGTTGCTCTTGGGAGAACAGTGCATCCTGATTCGACCTCCTAAAAGTTTCCAGAAGTTTTGTCAACTCCTCAATGTGAAAATCCGCCCTATCGATCCTAGCGACTGCTCCGTCTAGCGGGTGTGCCATCCACCCATTTCACCACGCTTCCCGCGTTAAGTAAACAATCCCCAAATCTTACTCTTGACAAGAACGATAGCCATGATATAGTAACCCCTGAGACCAGCGCCCGCCGGGTCAAGGCGAAGGACCGCGGACCTATACAACGGGTCGGCGCAACCCATATTAGATCAGTAGGCAGTAGGCAGCGAGCGCCTTTTGCGAGTCCCGGCGCAGCCAGGAAAGGCTGGTTGCTGGTGGCTGACCGCTTTATGTTAATTGCGGGAGCAGGGAAATTGCGAAAATGTTCCGTCTTGCCACGATGTTGATGATAATAAACGCAGTTAGCGACAATGCCCATGAGCCACAGAAAAAGTTAAGTCGCTGAAAGTACACCAGTTAATCGGCCTGCGATGAGGTCGGGGTCTACAAGAAAGGGGGCCCCAAAATGAAGGTAAGTTCCACTATGTTGTTGAAAACACATGTAGAAAAAATGTCAGTTTGTTGGCTTTCCAAGATGTTGTTGAAAAGAAACGAGTTATAGTCTTCTTTCCAAGATGTTGATGAAAATAAAGGGAGTTATAGAAAATGAAGGGGAGGAGGAAATGAGAGACCATCGACCTGGATGAGTGCATGAAAGAAATGGGTCACGCGATAATCGGGGCGAGGAATTCGCAGGGGCAATCCGAAGTTCTGGGCGAGGGACGTCGAACTCGGAAGCAACATGCCAGGGCCACAAACACTTCATGCTCGAGTGCCCGGATAGTTGGCATTTCGGTTACTTCGATGCGACGCATCAAACTGACGCACTACGCGAGGAATCTCGCCTTGGCTTTTCCCTCGACCTGTGCCCCTGCGACGCGCATCAAGCCCCGTACCAACCGGCGCTCAAGTCCTTACTTCAGATTGTGATCCAGGAAGGTGAGGGTGCGCGCCCAGGCGTCCGCCGCGGCGGCTTCGCGATAGCCCAATTTGTTGGTGGGGTTTTCAAAGGCGTGGCCGGCGCCGGGATATACCTTCAAGTCGATCGATTTGTGCGCAGTCTTCATGGCGCTCTCGAACGCCTCGACCGCGCTGGGTGGAATGCCACGATCGTCCGCACCGAAATTCCCGAGCACCGGCGCCTGGATCTGTTGAATGGCCGCCGCGTCCGTGGGCATGGCGCCGTAGTTCACTACGCAAGCTGCCAGCCGCGGTTCGTTGACCGCCAGCAGCAGCGAGAACCCACCCCCCATGCACCAGCCCAGGGAGCCGATCTTCTCCTTGTTCACGTCTTCGCGCGCGGCCAGGTAATCGAAAGCGGCCTTCAAATCGCGCACAGCCCGGTCCTCCGGCATGCCGCGCATCAATTCGTGGGCGAGCGAAGGATCGTACGCCACCTGGCCGCGATAGAGATCCACCGCCAGAGCCACGTACCCGTTCTCCGCCAGTTTCCGCGTCTGCTCCTTGATCCAGTCGTTCAATCCCCACCATTCGTGGATGACCACCACGGCCGGGTGTTTCCCGCCCGATTCCGGGAGAGCCAGGTAACCCGCGAGGGTCTCGCTGCCGCTCGGCAAGGTGATGTCTTGAGTCTTGATCGGCGCCGCGAGGCCGGCAGCCGAAACCATAAGCAAATACCCGCACACAGATACGGCGATGCGATGCATTCTGCATCCTCCCCAAACTTCATCCTCAGTTTGATACCGCCCGAAGGCGATATTATACTGGGGCGGGCTCCGCCGCGCAGAACTTTCTTCGTCATCGCCGCCAGGGTTGGAAGAACCCCCCTCCTCCCTGCGGCAGCGCCCGCCAAAACGCCTCGCCCTGTGCGCCAAATGCTTCTGGGCGCCGAGTTTCTTCTTGACAGGAGAGCGCTCCTTGCGCTATAAAAAGGAATATTTATACAGTCACTGTATAAATATTCTTTCACGGGATGTGGGGTACAAGAGGCTTTGAGTACAGCAATCGCGACAAAGACCTTCCGGCAACGAGGCGCGGTATCAGCGGCCCCGGCGGTGGTGCATGCCGCGGTGGTCGGCGCCACAGGCTACGTGGGGTGCGAGCTCCTGGCCATCCTGGCCCGCCATCCGTTCGCTTCCGTCGTCTGCCTGATGTCGTCGGGAAGGGACGGCAAGAAGGCCTTCGCGATCGACCAGGTCCACCCCAAACTGCGCGGGCGTTTTTCGGTCTTGTGTGAGCCCCTGGACGTCGAACAGGTTTCCGCCTCCGGATGCGAAGTGGTTTTCCTCGCCACTCCCCATGAGACATCGCATGCGGTGGTGCCGGCCCTGCTCGCGAGCGGCCTGCGCGTGGTGGACCTGAGTGGCGCTTTCCGGTTGAAAGACTCCACGGCCTACGCTCGCTGGTACGGCTTCGCTCACCACGATCGAGAGGCTTTGGCCGAGGCGGTCTACGGCATACCGGAACTCGCCGCGTCCGCAATCGCCAAGGCGCGTCTGGTGTCGAATCCCGGCTGTTACGCCACGTCCGTCATCCTGGCGCTCGCGCCGCTGCTCAAGGCCGGGTGGGTGGACCTCGGCGCCGGTGTCATCGCAGATTCGAAGTCGGGCGCCAGCGGCGCCGGCCGCGCGCCCAGTGAGAAGTTGCATTTCCCCGAGGTCAACGAGAATCTGCGCGCTTACGGCGTGTTCAATCATCGGCACGTGCCGGAGATGCTCCAGGCACTGGACCTGGCGGAAAGGGATTTCACCTTCACCCCCCACCTGCTGCCCATCACGCGTGGCATCCTGAGCACGATCTATGTGCGTCTCTCCAGGGAGCGCGAGGCGAGCGCGGTGGAAGCGCTGTTCCAGGAATTCTATGCGGCAGCGCCCCTGGTGCGCGTTTATCCCGCCGGAAAGCTGCCGGAGATTCAGGCCGTGGCCCACACGCCCTATGCGGACCTGGGCTTTGCCCTCGACACGTCCACGGGGAAGCTGATCCTGGTCTCCGCTCTCGACAACCTGGGCAAGGGGGCGGCGGGGCAGGCGGTCCAGAACCTGAACGTGATGTTCGGCTTTCCACAGGAAACGGGACTGCTATGAAGTTGGTCGTGAAAATCGGCGGGCATGGCGCGGAGGACCCGAAGGGCCGCAAGAGCTTGGCGCGGCAGATCGCGGCGCTTAGCCGGGCCGGCCACTCCGTGGTGGTCGTGCATGGCGGCGGCAAGGTGCTGACGCGCACGCTGGAACGGCTGGGCATCGCGACGGAATTTCACCACGGCCTGCGCGTGACCGACGCGGCCACCCGCGATGTGGCGATGATGGTGCTGGCGGGCCTGGTGAACAAGCAGTGGGTGGCCGAACTCGAAAACCAGGGTCAGCCCGCCCTGGGGCTCTGCGGCGGCGACGGCAGCCTGGTGCGCGCGCGCAAGCTGACGGTTGGGGTGAAGGGCAGCAGAAAGGATTTGGGCTTCGTGGGCCGACCGCACAAGGTCAAGACCACCGTTCTGGAAATTGCCCTGCGCGGCGGATTGATCCCCGTGGTCGCCAGCCTGGGTGTGAACTCGCGGGGCGAGTTTCTCAACATCAACGCCGACGACCTGGCGGCGGCCCTGGCGAGGGCCCTCGAGGCTGACCGCCTGCTCTACCTTACCGAATCAGGTGGAGTCTGGGACGCGGAGAAACGCTTGCTACCCGTCGTAAAACTGGGTGAGATCCGCCACTTGATCAACCAGGGTGTGGTTCGGGATGGCATGATCCCGAAGCTGCTTTCGTGTGCGCGCACGCTGCGCCACAACGTGGGTGAAGTGGATATCCTCTCTACGACCACGGCAAACGTGCTGTTGGACGCGGTCAAGGGCGGGAAAACCGCGGGGACCCGGATTGTGAAGGGCTGATGAATCGCGAGCAGATTGCTGAACTCGAGAAGCGGGTGCTGATTCCCACCTACGATCGCCTGCCCATCCTGGCGGTGCGCGGTGAAGGCTGCTACCTCTACGACGAGAACGGGAAGAAGTACCTGGATTTCCTGGGCGGCCTGGCGGTCAACTCTCTGGGTTACGCCCACCCTGAGATCCTGGCGGCGCTCCGCGATGAAGCGGAAACGATTTTGCATGTTTCCAACCTGGTCTACCATCCGTATCAAGCCCCCCTGGCGGAGAAGCTGACCCGCCTCTCCGGCCTGGATCGCGCGTTCTTCGCGAGCACCGGCACGGAAGCGATCGAAGGGGCGATGAAGCTGGCGCGTGCCTACGCGCGCCTGCACACGCCGGTTGAGCCCTTCGAGCGGTACGAAATCCTGGCCCTGGAGAACTCTTTCCACGGGCGCACCTTGGGCGCGCTTTCGGCGACGTGGCCCAAGAAGTATCGCGAGCCTTTCCAGCCCCTGGTGCCGGGAGTCCGCTTCGTTCACCGGAACGATATTGCGCACCTCCGGGAAAGCTTCACGCCGCGGATCGCCGCGGTGCTGCTGGAAGTCATCCAGGGCGAGGGCGGGGTTGTTGAAGTCCGGGAAGATTTCCTCAAGGCTGCCCAAGAACTCTGCCACGCCCACGGCGCACTGTTGATCTGCGATGAGATCCAGTGCGGGCTCGGGCGCACCGGCCGCTTCTTTGCCTTCAGCAAGTTCGGTTTGAAGCCGGACGTCGTCGTCGTGGCCAAGCCTCTGGCCGCCGGGCTGCCCCTGGCGGCCATCCTGGCGCGTGAGGAAGTTGCACAGGCATTTTCACCCGGCATGCACGGGACGACTTTCGGAGGCGGTCCGCTGCAATGCCGGCTCGCCCTCAAGGTTCTGGAAATTCTCGAGCGCCCCGGCTTCCTGGCGCACGTGCGCGAGGTGGGAGCATATTTCCGTGCGCAGCTCGAAGGGTTGCAGTCGGAGTTTCCCGGGATTCGCGAAGTGCGTGGCGACGGATTGATGATGGCGATGGAACTGGTCGCGCCTGGAAAGAGCGTGGTGCGGCAGGCGCTGGAAGCGGGGGTGCTCATGAATTGCACGCAGGAGAATGTGCTGCGCTTCCTGCCGCCTTTGATTATCGAATCGAGACACGTTGACGAACTGGTTCGAGTTCTACGGCCGATCCTGGCAGCTCTCGTGCCGGCAACCGCGACGAAGGGGGAAAACCCATGACGGCAGTGACGACGATCAAGAAGCGGGAGACTCTGAGTGTCCGGGACCTCCTAGCCGACCAGGATTTGACCCGCGACGATCTGAACCTTATCTTCGACCTTTCGGACCGGGTGAAGGCCACGCCTGGCAGGTTCGCGCAGGCCCTGCGGGGCAAGCAACTGGCGCTGATTTTTGAGAAGCCCTCGTTGCGCACCCGCACCACTTTCGAAGTCGGCATTACCAGCCTGGGGGGTTTTGCCGTCTACCTGGAACACACCAAGCCGCGCCTGGGTGAGCGCGAAGCCATCAAGGACGTCGCCCGCAACCTGGAGCGCTGGGTGCACGGTATCGTGGCGCGGACCTTCGCGCATGAGTCAGTCCTGGAGCTCGCCGCGAATGCAACCATCCCCGTCATCAATGCCCTGACCGACCTTTTTCATCCTTGCCAGGCGCTGGCGGATTTCTTCACCCTGCACGAAAAGTTCGGCAACCTGCACGGATTGAAACTGGCTTACGTCGGGGACGGCAACAACGTGTGCCACTCGCTGATGATCATGGCTGCAAAATTCGGGGCGTCGATGCGCGTGGCGACTCCCTCCGGTTATGAACCGAAAGCGGACGTCGTGGAGGCTGCCCGCGCCTTGGCGGCCGAATCCGGGGCAATCGTGGAGGCCCGGCATGACCCGATTCAGGCGGTCGAGGGCGCGCAGGCCGTTTATACAGACGTCTGGACGAGCATGGGGCAGGAATACGCCGCGCACTTGCGGTCGCAGGTCTTCGCACCTTATCGCGTGACCAAAGAACTCATGGCCGCGGCCGATTCCACGGCCGTGTTCATGCACTGTCTTCCGGCTCACCGCGGCCAGGAAGTTGCCGACGAGGTCATCGATTCAAGGCAATCCGTCGTGTATGACCAAGCGGAAAACCGCTTGCACGTACAGAAGGCACTCATGCTTCTGCTCATGCAGGATGAGCACGCGTAGTTGTGCCTTACAACTGCTGCGCCGGGCAATGCCGTTCCGCCGGTGCCCATCGGCGGACAGATCGGAAGAGGGGAAGTGTTGCTGACGATTCGCAAGGCTAAGTTGAGTGATGTGCCCGAACTCTACCGGCTGATCAGCTATTACGCTGGCGAGCACATCATACTGCCGCGGACTCTCACCGAGCTTTACGAAAACGTGTGGGAGTTCACGGTGGCGGAGGATGAGAGCAGCGTTGTGGGTTGCGCGGCGCTCAGGCTTTACAGCCAGGAGCTCGCGGAAATCCGCTCGCTGTGCGTGGACCCGGCTCGAAAATCCCAAGGCATCGGCCGGGAGATTTCCAACCGGCTCATCCGCGAAGCAGACGGGTTCGGGGTAAAGACCGTCTTTGCTCTGACCATGACTCCTGAGTTCTTTGAAAAACTGGGATTTCGCGAGTCCCCTAAAGAGAGGTTTCCGACCAAAGTCTGGCGCGATTGCCTGCGCTGCGACCGCTTCTCCTGCTGCAACGAAAAGGCCGTGACGCTGGAATTGGCCGACCGGCCCGCCGACCTGGCGGAGTCCACGCCCGAGGCTGCCGAGGTATCGAGCTGAGCTGCGGTTGCATCCCACCACGTAGTTGATCCCTCCCAATCAACCTGAGGGGAAAAGCAAGTTTAGGGCGGGCCTGTTTTGCAGATCTGCGGCTCAGTAAACACTGGGCAAGTTGATGCAGGCTTCCCCGTGGTGCACCCTGTTCGGCACGGCGGCGCAGATAAGCCAACCGTGCTTCTCGGAGCGGGGCGGCAAGTTGGCGCTGAAGGGCATCTGAACGTTCAAGGATTTGATCGAACCTGGTCGAACCTCTTTGTGGAATGAAGATTCGACACGTATAACTTCACGGGGTGCGCGTTTTCAGGGCGTGTTCCGGTGGGGAGTCAGTTCCCGAGTACGCCCGTCATGCAGCCGGAACCGCAAGGCCAAGGGAGGCGCCACATCTCCGGTTTGCCGACAGCCAAGTGATCGCAAGCAGGCACGGTAACTTCCTCGAAGCGGACTTCTGGACCGGGATAGCTTCCGACTGCCCCGTCATCCGGGAGTTACGCGACTCGCTTCCGACAAGTCCCGTTTGTCGTATGCGATCCCAGAGCACCTATTCCGAAATCATCCCAATCGTCCCCAGCCACATCTCCACCAACTGAGGCCATGCCGTTATCGGAAACTTCGTGCGCCGCAGCCCAAACGCATGCCCGCCCTGCGCATACAAATGCATCTCCACGGGAACCCCAGCCTTCTTCAGCGCGACGTAGTAAGCCAGCGAGTCGTTTACATTGTCCACGTGGTCATCCTCCGCCTGCAGCAAGAACGTAGGCGGCGTCTGGCTGGTGACATGGAGATCGGGGTTCAACGCAAGATCTTTATCGGCAGTCGCCGGATGAGGAATTACAAACTTTTTGGTGCCTTGCTTAGCATCCCACTCCGCCGCGGACAACGACAGATGGCCTGGATAGATAGCCACCGCAAAGTCCGGGCGGCAGCTTTCTTTGTCGGCCGCATCAACAGCCGGATACAAACGCTTCGCAAAATGCGTGCTCATCGCTGCCGACAGATGCCCGCCTGCCGAAAACCCGAGCACTCCGATCTTGCGCGGATCGATGTGCCAATCCGCGGCGCGAAAGCGCACCAGCCCCACCGTCCTCTGCGCATCTTCCAACGCCATCGATGATTCCGGATATGGCCCCGATTTCGGATACGGCCCCACATCCGTCACGCGGTATTTCAACAGCACACACGTAATCCCTTTCGGCGTCAGCCAATCGCAGACCTCCGTGCCTTCAAGATCGATGGCAAGAACCTGATAGCCCCCGCCGGGAAACACGACCACCGCGGCGCCCGTATTCTTTCCCTTCGGCGAATAGACCGTCATCGTAGGCTGCGTCACGTTGCTCACGCCAACCGCCGGCCTTCCGGCAACAAGAAAGTCTTTCCCCGACGTCTCAGCGGCCTCCGGCCCCGCGACAGGCTGGGGATCGGGCACTCTCCCCGGCCATATTGGCACTTGCGTATGTCCCGGCGATGGCTGCCACACAGGCTTCTGCGCGCTCAGACTGCCAAGCGCAGACACAACACAAAGAGCAAAAATCAAAGGCTTCATCACAATCCCCCAGAGGCAGGATAGAGCAAGACGAACTCTCATCAGAAGATAGGTTATGATAACCGCGCTTCTCGTCACTTGTCTCCCGGTATGTCGGGCACTCGGAAAATACTCTCAGGTGGCAGGAGAATCAGTGCACTCTTCTCATTGCAAGTTACTGCCGGTCAGTAGGTTCTGCCGTCTCCAAGCATTCGGACTGAAAAGTCACCTTCCTGGAGATTGTCTATCGAACCAGGGTCGCGGGATAACTGTTGGAACAGCCCATATCATTAAGAACCCGGCATGGCGGTCCCGAAACGGGGTTCCGGGATGTCTGGATCTGCGCTCCTCTTCACTGGGTCGTATAACGGCCAATCCGTACAAGTGCCCGCCTGGATTCGTCAGCCTCCACTTCCTCACGGGTTGCACCGCTTCTGGACAAGTGGTCGCGGACTCGGAAACTGGCCCACTACCCCCTCGTTATGTGGTATTCGAAGAGGAAAGCATGTCAAAAACAGCCGGGTTCGACCTCCAGGGCCAAATTTCCACAAGCCCCACGTAACCAGTGCACGCGGGCATCATTCGGACAATTAGGCGAATCTACTAAAGATCTGGCCTTTCCATTAGACAATGCGACAATAACTCTATTTACAAGCCTGCGGCTTCGGTGCTAACCTGCGATGGTAAGTCAAGTGGCCGAACAGGGCTCGGCTTAGATGCTCGATTTGGAGAGAACACGCTTGCGGATACCGCGTTAAGGCATGTTCTTTCAATAGATTACCAGAGAATCACACTGTCCGGGTGGCTCCCAACGACGAAAACGCGATGTTCCTGCAAATGATGGAAGATTCCCGCCTGCGCCAATGGTGGCGGCTCACCAACAAGCTGAGTAAGGTTAGGAACGGAGCGCTGACCCATAGAGATGTTAAAAATGAAGGAACCTCCGGGGATGTGTATGAAAACAAAGGCTACGTGACAATATGTCATGCTATTGTGCAGACTTATTGGCCGACAATGTACGGATTGCGCGGTAATTCGGGGCGAAACCAGGGTGTTTTTGCAGGAAAATGAGAGATTTGTCGCACTTGCAGCGTGAACTTAGCGAATCCACTTCGCGAGCCGTTGGGGATGCGCCGATGACGAACTGGATTCCCGCTTGCGCGGGAATGACCAGTGATTCGGATGCGATCCTATTCCAAATGACACCAGTACCACAGCCTGTGAAGGCGTGCCCTAACGAATTGATGGGTGTATCATCGGATCGAGGTGGCTCGAACAAAGGCGGCCGTGCCGGATCGCCCCAGAGGACGCCGACGAGGCCTCTTCAGGCTGCGGAAAAACTCTTCCGTGCTGTCATCCTGAGGAGGCGAAGCCGACGAAGGATCTCTGTATTTGCGTGAAAATTCAAATGCAGGGATCCTTCGCTTCGCTCAGGATGACAGCATTGGAGCGTTTTTCCACAGCCTGTATTCCCACAGGTTGAACGCTATCGTGAAGCAACGTATTTTAGCGATTGATTTTGGCACCAAGCGCATCGGCTTGGCGGTGTCCGACGCGCTCGGCATTACGGCGCAGGGGCTGCCCACGCTGGAGCGGACGCGCCTGCGCGACGATCTGGAACATCTCGGCGCGCTCGCGGTGGAGTACGCGGTGGAACGCGTGCTGGTGGGAAACCCTATCGGGCACCGGGGCGGCGAAACCAGCATGTCGCAACGTGCGGCGGAATTCGCGGAGAAACTCCGCCAGCACCTGCCCTGCCCCGTGGACTTATGGGATGAGCGCCTGACCAGCGTGGAGGCGAATCGCACTCTGCGCGAGTCCGGAATAAGCATCGCCAAACGGCAGCGCGCCGTGGACCGTCTGGCGGCGGTCCTGCTTCTGCAAAGTTATCTTGACTACCTCGAAAACGAGCGTCGCCGGCAGGGCGGAGCGTCGGATGAAACGTAAACTCGCGGCCGTGGCCGCGGGGCTGGGCCTGGCGGTTGCCGCCTGGGTGGTGCGCGACCTCTACCACCCGTACCGCGCCTTCCCGGGCAGCACGATCGTCCTGATCGAGCCCGGGACCGATGCCCGATCCATCGCCAACCTCCTCGTGGCGCGGGGCGTCCTCGCGCAGCGGATTCCTTTCCTCGTGCGCTATTGGCTGGGGCGCGCGCACAACCATCTCAAGGCAGGTGAATACCTCTTCGATCGCCCGCTGCGCCCCATCGATGTTTACCGCAAACTGGTGCAGGGAGATGTTTATCTCTACGCGGTGGTGATTCCCGAAGGCTCCGACCGCTTCGCTATGGCGCGCATTCTCGAGGAGCGCCTGGCCATCAGCCCCGCCGAATTCCTGCGGATGACCGGACAGGCTGCCCTGATTCGTGATCTCGATCCGCAGGCGCCATCGCTCGAGGGTTACCTCTTTCCGGATACATATCGATTTCCCCGGCGCACCGGCGCAGCAACGGTCGTCGCCACGATGCTGGCTCGCTTCCGGCACATCCTCCAGACCAGGTTCCACAACGAATTTTCTCCCGGCTCGAAGAAGCTGCATGAAGCCGTCACTCTGGCCTCCTTGGTTGAGAAGGAAACCCCCGACCCCGCGGAGCGCCCGGTCGTGGCCGGCGTGTTTGCGCGCCGGCTCGAAAAGGGCATGCCTTTGCAGTGCGACCCGACGGTGATCTACGCCGCCGAACTCGATCACCGCACCCTCGGCCGCATCACCACGGGCGATTTGAACTTCAACTCGCCTTTCAACACTTATCGGCACGCCGGTTTGCCGCCCGGACCCATTGCCAGTCCCGGTGAGGTCTCGTTGCGCGCAGCGTTCCACCCGGCCGAAGGCGCCGCCCTCTACTTTGTAAGTAATAATCACGCAGGTCACATCTTCGCTCAAACCCTTGCTGAGCACCAGCGCAATGTGGCGCGCTACCGGAAAGAAATGGCGGCACTGCGACGCGGGGATTCGCCCAAACCCGCTGCCGGCTCGAAAACGCCAGCGCCCCACCGTCGCAGCCAAGCCCCCTGAGCCGGTCCGACAAGAAGAAGTGTCAGCCCGCATGAGCAAGAAGCAGTTCGTTCTTGATTACTGTCGAGCGCAAAGGCTGGAACGCGTGGCGGAGGGGGAACTGCGCGCCATCCGCAGCGAGCTTCAGCGCCAGCTTGGCCCTCGCGGCAAGACCTCTCTGGCTTACATTGCCTCCGTTCTGCGCGCGGCCGGCTATCGCGTTGAGTACGAGGACCGTTACTCCGCGCCTGTCCTGCCGGCCCCTTACGCCGCCCGACTGGAAGGCGTGCTGGAGTTCCACGACCTGGGCAGCGCGGAGCGGTCCTTGCTGAAGCTCGATGCCATTTATCGCGACTACCGCAGCGCGGCAGATCCCATAGGCGCGAAATGGGTGTACGCGCTCGTCAAATGGGGCAAGCTGCGGGCCCAAAGCCTCGCGGCCAACCCGCGCGTGCGGGCCGAGAAGCGGATCGAGAAGCAGGAGATCTCCCGCTGGTTCCAGGTGTGGCTGGAGACTCCGGACCTCCTGGCGGATTGGCTGGCGCTGCGAAAATCGTCCGGCGAATTCCGCGCTCTTTTCGGTGGCGCGAGCGAACCCGGGGAGTAGTCGACCGCCGTTCCTTTTGACAAAACTTTCCCTTTCAACTTCGAGCACGGTTCCACTAAAATGGCGGCCATGCCGGCACGGGAAAAGATCATTGTGGCGCTCGATGTCCCGAGCGCGGAAGCGGGCCTCGAAGTTGCGCAAAAGCTCCACGGCCACGTGAGGATGTTCAAGGTTGGCTCGGAAGTCTTCACGGCCGAAGGACCGGTGCTGGCCCGCTATCTCCTGGCCACCGGTGCACAGGTCTTCCTCGATCTCAAGTTCCACGACATTCCCAACACGGTCCGGGCGGCGGCGCGCCAGGCGGCGCTGCTGGGCGTGAGCCTGCTGAACGTTCACGCTTCCGGCGGGCGCAAGATGATGGAAGCTGCCCTCGAAGGCGTTCGGTCGGCTCAGAGCGCGCGGGGTGTGGCCTTGCGCACGCGGGTGCTGGCCGTCACGGTCCTGACCAGCCTCGGCCCGGAGGAGCTGGCGGAAGTGGGCTTCCAGGGCTCCCCGGAAGAAGTCGTGGTCCGGCTGGCACGGCTCGCCGAGAATGCCGGGCTCGATGGCGTCGTGGCGTCGCCCCGGGAAATCACGGCGATTCGCAAAGCTTGTGGCCCCAACTTTTTGATCGTTACGCCCGGCATCCGGCCGGCGGCCGTCGCGAGCGACGATCAAACGCGCATCGCCACTCCTGAGAGCGCCATCCGGGCGGGCGCAGACTATCTTGTCATCGGACGCCCTATCACCGGCGCCCCGGATCCCGCGGCTGCGGCTGACGCCATCGCCGCGGAGATGGAAAGGTCGCTCGGATCCCTTGCTTCAGGCTGAACACCTATGACGGAAAACGAAATCCTCGATATCTTTCGCAAACATTCGGCGCTTCTGGAAGGGCACTTCACGCTTTCCTCGGGCCTGCACAGCAATCGCTACGTGCAATGTGCGCTGGTGCTTCAGCATCCCCGCGTGGCGGAGCTGTTGTGCTCCGAGTTGGCTGCGAAGTTGCGTCACCTGGGCGCCGCCGTGGTGGCAGCGCCGGCGCTGGGGGGAGTATTAGTTGCGCACGAAGTGGCCCGCGCCCTGGGCACGCGCGCGCTCTTTACCGAGCGGCAGGAGGGCGCCATGACCCTGCGGCGGGGTTTCAGCCTTACGCCCGGCGAGCCCACGCTGGTGGTGGAAGACGTGATTACCACGGGGCTCTCCACGCGCGAGACGATTCAGTGCGTTGAGCAGGCGGGCGGCACGGTGGTGGGCGCCGGCGCGCTCATCGACCGCAGCGGCGGCAAGGCAGACCTGGGCCTGCCCCAGGCCGCGCTCGTCACATTGCAGATTCAGAACTACAACCCGGCTGATTGCCCGCTGTGCAAAGCCGGAACCCCCGCCATCAAACCGGGCAGCCGGACAAAGAAATAACTGGCGGCCTTAGCGCCGCACTGTGGTGATTGAGGCCGAGTGCCGAGGTCGGCGCTTCCCAGAGTCTTCCCTCTCGAGAAGCGCCCGACCCTTAGGATGAGACCGAAGGACGATAGGCTGGCGGAAAACAGGTCCGGGTGCGGCGGGCCACTGCCCGACCGCGCACCCCAACGGTCCGGCCGAGCATGGACATGCGGGGCCGGATTGCGGCCTTCCGGACCGCTTCCCTAAGCGCTGGAGGCTTTCTCGAAGCTGCCGACGGCCCGGGCCTCGTCGTCGTGGACGTCGAAGACCGTATAGAGCTTCGTGATCTGCAATAGATCGTGAACCTTCTTCGTAAGGTTCAGGAGCTTTAACGCTCCGCCCTGCTTGGCGACGCCCGTGAAGCCGCTCACCAGTTCGCCAATCCCTGAACTGTCGATGTAGGTGACGTCCGCAAGGTTCAACAAAATCCTCTTGTTGCCTTTGCTCAGCTGGTCACGGATTAATTCCCGCAACTGCGTGCACCCTTCTCCGAGGGTGATCCTGCCGCTGACATCGACGACCGTCACCGAATCAACTTGTCGAATTGTGGCTTTCATGCTCACGGTCGGTTCCTCCTTGTTTAGGCTGAATTCCGGAACTCAGGCGTTTCACCATAGTCACCTCGGTCCCCGTGCCGGCGATTTGCTCCACGCGAAATTCGTCCATGAAGCTCTGAATTAGAAAAATTCCTCGCCCGGACACGTTCAGCAGATTCTCATCCGCAAGCGGATTGGGAATGCGCTGGGGATCGAAGCCGTTACCCTGGTCCCGGATGCGAATTTCCAGCCGGTCGCGATGGATTTGAAACCGCAACCAGACAGTCTTGCTGGAATCATTCTTGTTGCCGTGCCAGATCGCGTTGATTATCGACTCATGCACGGCCATCTCAATCCGATGCTGGTCCTCCTCACCGAATCCAGCCGTGCCTGCCACCCTGCGAGAAATCTCCTCCGCCACCTCAACATTCTTGAGGTCACTCTCTAAAGTCACTTCCACCACGCTGCTCTCAGGAGTCATAAGGTACGGGAAGGACCGTTCGTCCCGTTTCTGAAAGTAACCCAGGGGTGCGCGAATGTCAACGTTATAGCGGGCGAGGGAGGTTAGGAGCGCTTCCGCTACGAGCGGCCGCCGGGGCCGAAGATCCGCCGATCCTGATGGCGGAGGACCCCACAACCCCCTCACCTCTTCGGAACCCAGGTGAACTCTCCCCAGTTCGTCTGCCGCACCTGACAGGTGTTGACGTCGAAATCTTTCAACTTCTCCGAGTGGCCGGAGATCTTTTCCGCGGAGAGCGAGTCCACCTCAAACCGCACCGTAAGATGGCAGACCTTAGCGTCTTTCCCGGCGGGTGCCCCGCGGACAGCAAAGAGCATGTTGAGGCTCGATGAACCCACCCACTTTGCTCCCGACCGCCGGCATTCCGTGCGAATATAAACTCCCTGCTTGGCCGCAGCGGGGGGAATATTCACCCATTCAGCGCGAAAAACGTTATCCGTTACTTCCACCCGGAAGTCGTGCTGGGAGGAGACGGAGTGCCAGAGCTTGGGAAGCTGGCCGCTTGCGCCCTTGCCCGTGGCCGAGCTGGGTTTCGGCGGAGGGGTTGGCTGTTCGGCGGCCGCCGCAAGCTGCGGGATGGCCAGGAGGGCCACAACCGTTATCATGACCAAGTGCCGCTGTATTTCTGGCGCTCTCAATGCGTCCTCCTCGCTGCGCGCTGCGCTCGCTCGATCTCCCCTGCCCCTTCCCTGCTGCACCAAGACTCAACGCCCTGAACAGGAGCGCATCATTCTACTCGGCCCTGCGAAGGCAAGCCACCAAAAAGCGTCGCGACATACCGAAAAAAAGGGAGGCCGGTGTCCCTGCCTTGACATTTCCCTGGGCCAAAGCCACACTTGCCGCGGGGGGTGGAAAGCCATGCGTGAAACCGTCATCATCGCTGCCTGCCGCACGGGCATCGGAAAATTTCAGGGTTCTCTCGCACCCTTTTTCGCGGTGGATTTGGGAGCCTGCGCGGTGCGGGAAGTGGTGCGGCGGGCGGGAATCGACCCCGCCCAAGTCGATGAAATCATCATGGGCAACGTGGTCGCGGCGGGACTCGGCCAGAACCCCGCGCGCCAGGCGGGGCTGAAAGGCGGGCTCCATCACCACGTGGCCGCCATGACTATCAACAAAGTGTGCGGCTCGGGACTGAAGGCCGTGGCACTGGCCGCGCAGGCCATTCAAACCGGCAATGCTGAAATCGTGGTGGCGGGTGGCATGGAATCGATGACCAACTGCCCTTACCTCCTGCCACAGCTCCGCGCGGGATTGCGCTTGGGGCACGGCAAAGTTCTCGATTCCATGATTACCGACGGCCTGTGGGACGCCTACGAAGACTTTCACATGGGGATGACAGGGGAACTGGTAGCGGAGAAATACCATATTACGCGCCAGCGCCAGGATGAGTATGCGGTCGAAAGCCATCGCCGCGCCATCGATGCCATCAGGAATGGCCGTTTCAAGGACGAGATTGTGCCCATCGCGATTCCTCAGAAAAAAGGGGAGCCCGTGCAGTTTGCGACCGACGAATCCCCGCGCGCGGATACTTCCGTGGATGCGCTCGCCAGGCTGCGGCCCGCATTCAAACCGGACGGCACCGTGACGGCTGGGAACGCTCCGGGGGCGAACGACGGCGCGGCGGCGCTCGCCGTCACTTCGCTCGAAAAGGCTCGCGAGTTGGGCAAGACACCCTTGGCGCGCGTCGTGGGGCAAGCGGTGAGCGGCGTCGAGCCCAAGTGGGTAATGATGGCGCCAGTGGACGCCGTGCGCATGTTACTCAAGAAGCTTGACTGGAAAACCGAGGACGTGGACCTTTACGAACTGAACGAAGCGTTTGCCGTCCAGGCCATCGCCGTGATGGAGCAGTTGGAACTCGACCCGGCCAAAACCAATGTGAACGGCGGCGCCGTGGCGCTGGGCCATCCCATCGGAGCCTCCGGCGCGCGCATCCTGGTGACGTTGCTTCACGAAATGGCCCGCCGCAACGCCCACCGCGGCGTCGCGGCCCTGTGCCTGGGTGGCGGGAACGCAGTGGCGCTGGCGGTCGAGCGGTAGCGCGCCCACGATCTTGGCGCGTGATGAGGGGTAGGAAGTGTCCGTGAGGTCAAGCTTCAGGATCGGGTTCGCAGTTTTTGTCCTATTGGCCGCTTCCGTACCGGGAGCAGGGCGCGATGCGGCTTCCCCGCTTTCGCGCCCCATCAGCCACTTCAGCATCGGGAAGACGAGCGTGCTGGACGCGCTGTTTTGGCTTGGACGCGACGAACGGGTTTGTATTGGGATCGAGTTTTCAGGCAATGATTTGAGCAGGGATGTCCAGGTCGACGTGGATCAGAGCACGATTGGTGAAGTTGTGAAGAAGATTCTGGGTTCTTCTGATGCTTACCAGCTTTCCGTCTCAGACGGCGTCATCCTGATTCGTAAGAAGGGAGTGAACCCTCCAGCCTGGCTGGATCACCGGCTGCCGGAGTTCGAACTACCTAGAACGGAGCTGATGTGGGCCGACATCCGCCTCAGCATGGCGTTGGAGAGGGATCTGAGCCCCTCCTTACAGGGGTTCGCCGGAGATTCCCCTGGGACGGACCCTATCGACGAAGTGGGACCGTTCCACGAGCGGAGACGAACGGTTCGGCAACTCCCTCAACAAGATTGCGGCTGGGTCCCGGGGCGCAAGTTGGTTCCTGTCCGCCTATGGAGTTCGAGTCTCGTTTCCAGCAGCCGTCAACCGCTTCTGGACCTTAGTCACATACACCGGGCAAACAGCGGCACGGCCCAAATAGAATCCTGGGGCGTCGAAGATCGCCCTCCAAGGGGGGGAGGCGATGATGCGCGGCGGGTCGAAGATCACTCAATCGCCAGATGGCCAAATCAAGCAACGACAGGATGGCTTTATGACCCAATTGGAAAATCGCCCAATCGCTAAATCGCTAAATCACATAATGTCCACCGTTGGCATTGTCGGCGCTGGCCAGATGGGGCACGGCATTGCGCAGGTGATGGTGCGGGCCGGGTACCGCGTGCTGCTGCTGGATATTTCCCAGGACTATGTCGAGGCGGGCGCGAAGAAGATAGCGAAGGGGTTGGCGCGGGACGTCGAAAAGGCTCGTATGACGGCGGAGGAACGCGAGCAGGCGCTTGCGCGGCTCAGGCCTACGACCTTGGTCGCGGAGCTTGCTGATGCTGACTTCATCATCGAGGCGGTAACGGAGAGGTTCGACGCGAAGGCCGGCGTCTTCCGCGCCCTCGAGCCCCACTGCCGCCCGGAGACGATCTTCGCCAGCAACACTTCTTCGATTTCCATCACGCGCCTCGCCGCCGCGACGCAGCGGCCCACCAAGTTCGTCGGGTTGCACTTCTTTAATCCCGTGCCGGTGATGAAGCTGGTGGAGGTCGTGCCGGGCCTGCAAACTGCGCCCGAGACCGTCGAGCAGGCCATCGCGCTGGCCGCGTCGGCGGGCAAGACTCCGGTACGTGTGAACGATTTCCCCGGTTTCGTTTCGAATCGCGTGCTGATGCCCATGATTAATGAGGCCGTGTTTTGCCTGATGGAAGGCGTGGCGGACGCCCAGGGCATCGACAGCGTGATGAAGCTGGGCATGAACCATCCCATGGGGCCGCTGGAACTCGCTGACCTGATTGGACTTGACGTGTGTCTCGACATTCTGAAGGTCCTCTACGAAAGCCTGCGCGACCCAAAGTATGGCCCCTGCCCGCTCCTCGAAAAGATGGTCGCCGCCGGCTGGCTCGGCCACAAGACAGGCCGGGGGTTTTACGAGTATGCTGAGAAGAAGGCTTAGGGTAAGATAGGCTCGGTGCGGATCTTGAATCTGTCGGATGGTATCTATAGCAAGACTGGACCATAAAGTTCAGCGAGTCGCCTGCCGTAAGACACAGGCTGGTTACATTAAAACTCCTTCATTTGACCAAGCCGATCCGCCGATAATGACAAGTGCGGGTGACAGAACGGATTCTTAAAATCGAGGGACACGAGCATGCCGGAAGATCGAAGTGAAAAAAACAAGGCTATTGATCTGGCTCTGATACAGATCGAGAAACAATTCGGCAAGGGCTCGATCATGCGCCTGGGCAGCAAGGACCTCGTCCCCGTGGAGATCATCCCCACGGGCGCGATTTCCTTTGACGCTGCACTCGGTGTGGGCGGGATGCCACGCGGCAGAGTTGTCGAGATCTTTGGTCCTGAATCGAGTGGCAAGACCACGATCGCGCTGCACGTGGTGGCGGAGGCTCAGAAGCGGGGCGGGATGGCGGCCTTCATTGACGCCGAGCATGCCATGGACGCCAGCTACGCCAGGAAGTTGGGCGTGGACATCGATAATCTCCTGGTCTCGCAGCCCGACTACGGCGAGCAGGCGCTCGAAATCGTCGAGGCGCTGGTGCGCTCGAACGCGGTTGACGTGCTGGTGGTGGACTCCGTTGCGGCGCTCGTCCCCAAGGCCGAACTCGATGGCGACATGGGTGATTCGCTTCCCGGGCTGCACGCACGGCTGATGTCGCAGGCGCTGCGCAAGCTTACCGCTGTTGTCTCCAAATCCAAAACCTGCCTGATCTTCATCAACCAGATTCGAGAAAAAATCGGGGTGATGTTCGGTAATCCCGAGACCACCACGGGTGGCCGCGCGCTGAAGTTTTATTCCTCGGTGCGCGTGGACATCCGCCGCATTGCCTCTATCAAGGACGGCGACCGGGTGGTGGGCAACCGGACCAAGGTGAAAATCGTTAAAAACAAAATTGCCGCTCCATTTCGGGAGGCGGAATTTGATATCCTATACGGTGAGGGGATTTCGAAAGAGGGCGACCTGATCGATGTCGCCGCTGAGCGCAACATTCTGGAGAAAAGCGGTGCGTGGTTCTCCTATGGCGGTGAACGCATCGGTCAGGGCCGGGAAAACGCCCGGCAATTCTTGCGCGACAATCCCGATGTCCGCAAGAAGCTGGACGGGGAGGTTCGCAAGGCTCTGAACTTGCCCGGACCCCCGGAGCAGGCCGCGGCGGCGTCCGCGGAAGGTGCGGCCCCGGCACGTGCCAAGAAATAAATTCCTGGGTAGGGGTTGTTGGGGTGCAGGGCCGTGCGCCCCTGCGTATCGCGCGCAAGTTGTTTTGCCACCTTGCTTCGTTCCGCGGCGCCAGGGGAGACGAAGCCAAGGCCCGCATCGACCATAAACAAGGAGGCCTGCTGAGAAACTTGGTGAAACGACTTGCCCTCCTGGCCTTGGCAATTATCTGGTCACTGGGGCCCGTTCTTGCTCCCGCCGCGGCGCCCGGCGCGAGCCCGCAGAGCGTCGGCAACCCTCCTACCACACCCCACAAGTCCCCATCCTCACCCTCGAGGCCTTCGACCCGCAAGACCACCACTGCGTCCGGCACGCGCCGCTCACGACGGGCGCGCAGCCCCTGGGAAATCAATTCTTACGGCGATCCCGCGGCGGAGGACAACCCTGCGGGCGATGATCCTGTCATCCGGCAAGCGGCCGTTGACACCCTGGGGAACTGGAACGGCAGCATCGTAGTGGTCGATCCGAACAGCGGTCGCATTCTGAGCATGGTGAATCAGAAACTGGCTCTGGGGAGCGGCTTCACGCCCTGCTCGACGTTCAAACCGGTGGTGGGTCTGGCCGCGCTGAGGGAGGGCATCATTTCAGCCTCCACCAAGCTCTATGTGGGCGGTCGGGAACGCATCAACCTTACCGACGCTTTGGCGCACTCGAACAACGTCTTCTTCAACAAGTTGGGACGGATGCTGGGATTTGAGCGTATCACCGAATACGCGCAGGAGTTCGGACTGGGCCAAAAAGCGGGGCTGGATATTGCGGGTGAGTCGGCCGGTCGCTATCCCTCGGCCCCGCCCAAGGAAGGCGGCGTCGGCTTTCTGGCCTACTGCGGCCAGGATATGGAAGTGACGGTCCTGCAGATGGCCGCCATCGTCTCGAGCATCGCCAACGGCGGCACGCTCTACGCGTTGCAGTATCCGCGCACGCCGGAAGAAGGGGCAGGGTTCCACCCCGTGGTGCGCCGGCGCCTTGACGACCTGGCCGAGTATATCCCGGAAATCCGGGACGGCCTGGCCGGGGCAGTCCTCTACGGGACGGCCCGCTCCGCCTACGACCCGGACCTTTCGATTTTCGGGAAGACCGGGACGTGTAGCGAAAACGGCGCGCGCCTGGGCTGGTTCGTGTCCTACGGGGGCGAACTCCGACCGCAATACGTGGTCGTGGTCCTGTTGCGTGGCGGTCGCATGATGTTTGGCCCGCACGCCGCCGAAATCGCCGGACGCCTCTACCGCGAGCTGAGCCAAAAGGAACATCTCACCCAGGCCAGCCGCGTTTACCCCTCCACGCTTCCCTCCCAGCGGTAGCCCGTCGGCAGAGCGAGATTCTTCGCTTCGCTCAGAATGACAGAGCGAAGGGCTCAGAATGACAGCGCCCACGAGTTTTTCCGCAGCCTGTTCAGCCCCGCCCTTCCAATTCCGTGGTGAGGAATTCGGGTTAAAGACCAGGCTGATTTGAGCCGATTCAGTAAGGAGCGCCAAAAGGAGCCCCGATGGACACCAAGCTGCGGGATATCATTCGGATCGCCAATCGGGAGTTCCAGGAATTCATTGGTGAAGTCTCGCAAAATGGCCCGAAGGGAGCCGAGCTCGGCGGGGCCGCGCGCCGGCTCGGGAAAGTTGCACTCCGATTGAAGCAAGTTGACCGTTATCTGGCAGAACGCGCCGGGTCCGGCGCGAAGGCGCTGGAATCTGAGCAGGAATTCCTGACCTATGCGGAGAACCTGAAAGCCCTCCGGGGAGTTTTGGAAACCCTTCAGTCATCCCTCCTCGCCCAGAAATCCCATTCTGACAATGTCCGTGCCAATTTACAGGCCGCCAGCGCGTGGGCCACTTCGCTCCGCCAGACTTCCTGAGAGCGCCTGGCGCGGCATTCGCAGCGCGGGCGCCGGGCGGGGCGACTCGTGTGGTTTCCTGCTTTTGCGGGAATGCTGAGACGTGGGATTGAGATTACACCTCCCCACGCGTGTGTCGCAGCACGGTCATCCCTTCGTCATGCTCGGGGCAAGCTCTGGCCGTGCCTGACGGGTTTTCACGAGTGAAACCCCCATGCATCGGGGCAGGCGGCCGGTGCTGCGCCGGCCGCGCGGCTGCCATCGCATATCGGCAGGCACGGCATCAGGCGAGCGGCCGTCAACCGCAGAGGGAGCCAGTGCCTTTCATTCCGGTCATGCTCTCGAAGCGAATATCATGAAGTGGGAAGGTAATCAAACAGACTCGAGTGAGGGATTTTCCCGGCGGCATTCAGCAAGGCATCCCGAGTGGTTTCACTTTGGGTCAGGTTGGTTATGGTCGTGGCCATATCCGCGTCCAACGTATTGCTTTCTGCCTGGGTCAATTGCAGTTGCTCCTGGTTGAGGAACGTCTGCGCACTGTCAAGGCGGGTCAGGGAGTTACCGTAGAACGTACGTTGGGTCGTAATGTAGTTGAACGCGCTGCGGACTTCGGTGGTGGCGCTGGCGACATCGCCGTTAGTATTCAGCGCGGTGTACAGATCCTGGAGGGATTGAAAGACATTGGTTGTAGCGTTGCTAAACAACTGGCTCCCCGGCAGGTTGACGGGCATCGCCTGGCCCGGGGAGATTTCCACGCTGTTAATATTACTGTTACCGCTATAGGTCACACCAGATGGCGAGGCAGCGTCGAGCGCATAGGGCTGCGTGGTTGTGGCCGTCCCGGAGAAAAGGTAATTGCCGTTATAGGACGTATTTGCCAAGCCCACTAACTGCTGTTGAATGCCTTGGATCTGCTGGGCGATAGCTTGTCGATTCGAAGTGTCCAGGGTTCCGTTTGCTCCCTCCACGCCGAGAGTTATGGCGCTCGTTAAACTCGTCACGACAGAACTCAACGCCGAATCCGCGACCTGCAAAGTGCTGGTCAGAGATGAAATGTTTTTGAGGTGCTGGGCATTCGAGCTACTTTCCGTCCGGAGGCCCACCAGGGATGCCACGGCGGCAGGATCGTCGGAGAGCGAATTCAATGCTTGCCCGGAGGCAAGCTGCTGCAAGGCTTGGTCCTGACGTTTAGTATTCCCCGCCAGTCCGTTAAGGATGATGCTATACATATCGGGATTGACGCGAATGCCCATGTTAGCTCGCCGTAACCATAGCGATGGTCGTCGAGGTGAGCTCATCGATGACGGACATTACCCGCGCCGCGGCTTCGTATGCGCGCTGGTAAAGGATCAGATTCGTGGCTTCCTCGTCTAGCGAAACTCCCGAAGTGGCGGACTGTTGGTTCTTGAGTTGCTGCAATACCATATTGACAGCATCTTGTTCGGCTGAGGCGTTGGAAACACTATTGCCAAGCTGGAACACCAGGTTCGAATAGTAATCTGCGGGGGTTTGACCCGAAACGATGGGCTGGTTCTGGAGTCCCGCCAGCGCAGTAGCGTTGCCGCCACTTCCGGTGGTGCCGTCAGAACTTGCTGCGACTTGGTCAGGATTCGTCACTGCCACGGCCATGGAAAGCGCGGCGCCGGCATTTGAACCGGGGGCCTGTGGCGTAAACGGAACAAAGAAGTTCTGACCCCTTACGCCACTTGAATCGAATCCCGCCTGCTGCTGCGCATTCACGGCGCTGGTCAAACTCACGGCCAAGTTGTCGAGGTCAGATTGTGTTGTGGGGATGTCGCCATCACGGGCATTGAGGTATCCCTTTAGTTCCCCACCGGTGATGGCTGAGGTGATGTCGGTCCCCTGCGAAAAAACGTCGTGCATCCCTGATGAGTTGATCTGGACGGTCAGGGGTTGGCTCTGATTGCCCTCTACGAGGAGTGCGCCATTCGTCGTGGTCACCGAAACGGTGCCATCTCCGGAATAGGTAACCGCGGTGTCAACGAGTTGGGAAAGACTCTGCAGGGCTTGGTCGCGCTGGTCCAGAAGCGGCCCTGCGTCCTGCCCGGAGATCGAAACGGCCTGGATTTGATGATTCAAGTCGGCGATCTGGCTGCTAAGTTGGTTGACCTGGGTGACCGTCTGCACCACCGATTTATCCAGGCCTTGCTGCATGGTGGCCAGGTTCTGGCTCGTCTGGTTGAATACGTTGGCAAGGTTTTGCCCGGCGGTAATGACGCCTTGGCGCAAGGAGGAATTCGTTGGGTCCGCGGCAAGGGCCTGGAAGCTGTTGAAGAAACTGCTCAAGACGCTCTGCAGGCCCCCTCCCTGGGTTTCATTGAAGGCAGCCTGCACTTGGTTCATCGAATCCAGATAGGAATTAAGGCTTGACTGCTGCTGTGTTTCTTGCTGGATGCGAAGATTCAAGACGTCATCCCGGACACTCTCCACATGAGCCATCGTCACGCCGGTCCCCACCAGGACGTTCCCACTAAAGACGGGAGGGGTTTCTTCCAGGATGGGGATTTCCCGGGAGTATCCGGGCGTGCTGGCGTTCGCAATATTGTTGGCCACTACCCCCAGTGCGCCCTGCTGGGCCAGCAGGGATTGGAGGGCGATGGACATGCTACCGAAAAGGCTGGACATGGTCTATTTCCCCCACCGGCGGCAGAGGCATCCCCTTGGGTTTGATGACGTGCAGAGGGTAGGTGCCCGAATAGTGCGCCAGGAAATTCAACAGGACATTGACCGATCGTCGCGAGCGCCTGAGCAGTTCCGAATGGACTCGGCTGAGCCGTCGCACGTCCCCCTGGATCGCCTTGAGCCCGCTGAGCAGCAATTGCAGTTGTCGGCCTGAGGCCGGGTCCAGTCGCGCCTCGAGTTGGGTCACTGCCACGGGCAGCTCACCCGGCGCCCCCTGGTCCGTGAGTTTCTCTCTCGCACTCTTCAATTCGGCGTCCAGCAGACGAATCTCCGTGCACAGGTTCTCTTGCTGCGAGATATGTCGATGCATGGCACGGAGGTCGAGATTCACGTAGGCCGTTCGACTCTCATCGAGATCTGCAGCGAGCAGGCGAAGTGTCACGAGGCGTCGCTCGAGCAATTCCAAGTAGCGTTGTACTTCACGTTTCATGTCTAAGCCAACACGTCGAGCGTATGGTCCGGTTCGGTCTTGACCTCGAGGTCCTGCTTCTCGGCAGGCTCCGGCTGAGTCTTCTTCGGAGCCTTCTTTCGCGGCGAGAAGACCTCTTCCGGTCTCCGTCCTCCATCATCGGAGATTCGCTGTGCAGGGGCAGGAGCCAAATCGTCCATGACTCCTCCCTCCTATCCTCTAGGTGCGCCGAGGTTCCCCCATCACGAGTTCGGAATGGATGGCGTCCGTGAGTTGTTGGTCAGTTACGTGATGACTACCATTGCCGACTGCCTGACGGAGCGCCTCCACGCGATCTTGTCGAACCTCCGGCACCTGGGACAGAACAGCTTTCAAATGCTCAACGGTTTTGCTGTCGACCGACAGTTGTGCCTTGTCCTGGTTCGCCTTGACCGGCCCGGGGCGGTTCTGGTTGGTGGACGACCCTGACCCTTGGACTTTATTGGGTTGAAGGTTCTCGGGAAGTGGAAGCTGAGCATCAATTCTCATAAACTGCCTCCTTGCGCTCAAACTGTTCTATCGGCGGTTTTGGCACAAACTTTAGTCCGATGATGCCGTCTTAATCTTCCCTCCCGCCTGATCCGTCTGACCTCGGTTCAGGCTGGGCTCGAGTTGGCGAACCAGCATTTGCGCAATTCCCAGTCCCCCTCGCTGAGCCAAGGCAAGCGACATCGTCTGAATGGCCAGTGCTTTCAGAGTGTCCGACCCCGCCGTCTGGGTTTCTCCCGGGAGGGAGGAGAAGTCCGGGTTGGATTGGTCCCATAGTTCTGAGATCAGGAGGCCTTCAAAGTCCTGGGCGGCTTTGCGCAGCTTCCGGTGTGCGGGGGTTTCCTCGGCAGCCTGGTCCCTCGCGGCTGGAGTCACGCCACTGCGATTCAGGATGGCTGCCAGCCCGGGATGAAGGGGGGCCACGGTCATAGAAGCTCCAATTCTGCCTGCAAGGCCCCCGCCGCGCGGATGGCTTCGAGAATGGCCACAATATCGCGGGGTGTGGCGCCAATGGCCTGCAACCCGTTGATCAGGTCATCGACCGTGGCACCCTCGCGGAGTTCAATTCGCCGCGCCGGGGTTTCCGCCGCGTGTACGACCGTTTGGGGCACTACCTGGGTCTGGCCCTGGGCGAAGGGTGCCGGCTGGGAAACTTGGAATTCGGTCGTGATCATGACGGAGAGGGTGCCGTGTAGGATTGAGCAGGCCCCCAAACTGACTTCCTGGCCCATGACCACAGTGCCCGTGCGCTCATTGACGATGACCTTGGCCCGGGGATGGACCGCCACCATCAGGTTCTCGACCTTGGCCAGCAGATCCGCGATGACTTCGGCGCGGGGCTCCGGAATGCGAATATCGATCCGGCGGCTGTCCACAGCGTGTGCGGCATCTTTTCCCAATTCGCGCGAAATCGCGCCGGCCACTTCTGTGGCGGTCATGAAATCGGGATCGCGCAGAAGCAGCGAGAGCTTGGTCAATCGGGTCAGGTCCACGGACGTGTCCCGCTCGATGATTCCCCCGGCCGGCACGCGCGCGGTCGTGGGATGATTGACCTGGACTGAGTTGCCTCGTCCTCCCGCCGTATAGCCACCGTTGGTCAAAGGCCCTTGCGCCGTCCCATACACTTGGCCATCGGGACCGTGGAGGGTCGTAAACAAGAGGAACCCCCCCTCCAGACTCTTGGCGTCTCCAATCGAGGATACCGTCAAATCAACTTGGGTGCCCGGGCGAGCGAAGGGAGGAAGTGTGGACGTAACGAAAACGGCAGCGATATTCTTGACCACCACCGCCGAGGCGTTGAATTGAACTCCCATCTTCTGCATGAGGTTAGACAGCGTCTGAACAGAAAAGACGGTTTGCTGACGGTCGCCGGTGCCGTTCAGGCCCACCACCATCCCATACCCGATCAGCAGGTTGTCACGGACTCCCTCCACGGTTGCCACATCACGGAGGCGAACCTGCCTCGGGCTCGCCTCCTTGCCCGGGATAACTTCCGGCAAGGCGAGCAATCCCAGAACGATAACCCCTGCCCAGCGCTTGGATCGCATGCTTTTTCAGAACCCCACAATCTTCAAAATGCCCCGCATTATGCGGTTGGGAGGCGCGACCCCGTCGCTCACCACCCCGCGGCCTTTCAGTTCGACCTCCAGGTTGCTTACGGCCGTCGAGAGCACGGAATTATTGGGGGCGACATCACCTGGGCGAACCACGCCGCGCACGATGAGTGTTTGGTGCTGGTTGTTGATATCGACTTCCCGCTCGGCTTCTATCACCAGGGCTCCGTTGGGCAACAGCTCCACGACGCGGCCTGCCAGGCTCGTGGTAAGGCTGGAATCTGAGGAAGTCTGCGCCTGCCCGTTGAGAGCCCGACTAGAACTCGGCGAGAAGATGGTTTGTATACCACTGGTCGGGCCGGGTATGCCCAGCAGTCCGCTGATGCCTGAGCTGGCTGCGAAGGTACGCGCCGACTTGACACTGCCATTCGCCGCCGCCTGGGTCTGTTCCACGACCTGGATTACAATGAGGTCATTCACATTTCTGGCTTTGTAATCGCTGGTCAGGTCCGAGTAGGGGCTCTGCGGCGTATAGAAACTCCCCGTAGAGGGCACAGGCCCCGTCGTGGCCCGGACCCGGGCGACATACTCGGCAAGCCGGTCACGAGCCGGCAGGGGCTTCTTCTTGGCACCGGTTCCGGGATGGGGGCAGATTAAGGCCAGAGCGATGAGGAGGGGAACGGTCTGGCGTGCAAACAGGGTCGATTTCATTGCCTACTCCATTTTCAAAAACTGGCCCGCAATAACCCTTCGGCGACCACTTCGGCCGTCAAGAGGCGTTCATTGGCGGGGTCCCGCACGCGGATTAGCTGCCCTTTGCTCCCGGACTCCAGCGGGATCACCGTCGTGGTGATGCGCGAGTTATGCCCGAGCATAACCAAGGTCGCGGGCCGCCCCGGCTTGGCGAGAGGGGTCGGCCGGGACTTGGCAGGGTTTGACCCTTGGACGGCCTGACCAGGCTCAGGTGTGCGCCACCCGGGGGGGACTGCCGAGGTGGTCTGCATTCGAGTCGAGCCGACTGGGCCCCCGGGTTGCCCATCTGGCCGGTCAGTGGACCTCACGATATCCTCTGGCTTCCTGCCCGGAGGTGGGACTAACCCCAGCGTCTGCGGGTCCAGCTTGGTAACTACCTGAAAAGGAAGAAGGTGTGGGTTTTTCGAGGTCCAGAGCTGGAAAATGGTTTCACGCCGGGTGGGATCAAACACGATTCTCTTAACCTGTAAGCCTACGTTCTCCCCTGAAACTGGCACTGCGACTTGGATCCTCAGATCCTCTGGCCGTAGCTCCGCCGAGTCGCGAATTCCCTTCCGCGCCAAGTCGTCGCGAATTGCCTGGAGAATCTCCCCGCGTGAGAGGTGTCGTGCCCCGTGGCCGCGAGCCATCTCTCCCGGCAGGGAGTTCGGAGCGAGTCCCTTGTGGGGCGGAGGGGAGGCGGAGTAAGCCCGCAGCGGAACTGCCAGAATGAGCAGAAGCAGGAGAGAGCAGATTCCACGGCTTTTAGGGGCTGCTGGCATGGGGGTTACACGCTCCTCTAGTGCACCATATTGTTCACGTCCTGCAACATCTGATCAGCCGCAGTCACGACTTTCGAATTGGACTCATAGGCCCGTTGCGTGACGATCATCTGGATGAACTCGTCCACCACGTTAATATTGGACTCTTCCAACATGCCCTGCTGCAGCGTGCCGAGACCCTCCGACCCGCCCGGATTTCCCACAATGGGATCCCCCGAGGCCGTGGTGGGAGTATACAGATTATGGCCGTTACTCATTAAGCCGCCGGAATTCGCGAAGGTCGCCAGTTGAATTGTGCCCACCTGCTGGGCATTGGTTTGTCCCGGTTGAGTCACGGTCACGGTGCCGTCCGAGCCGACACTGATCGTGAGGGCCCCGTTCGGGATCATCACGGCCGGTTCCAGGGGGTCTCCGTTGGCTGTAACCACGGTCCCTTGCTGGTCCAGGTGAAAGGTGCCCGCGCGCGTGTAGGCGATCTCGCCATTCGGCTGTTTAACCTGGAAGAAGCCTTGGCCTTGAATCGCCAAATCCAAGGGATTCCCGGTGTTGTCGTAATCACCCTGCCTTTGCAGGACCTCCGAAGCCGCGACGCGAGTTCCCAGGCCGATTTGGAGTCCCTCCGCCACGGTGGTCTGCTGGGTGGCGGCCGACCCGGGTACGACGAGTTCCTGGTAGAGTAGGTCCTGGAATTGCAGCCGACTCCCGCGATAACCGTGCGTGCTGGCGTTCGCGAGGTTGTTCGCAACATTGTCGAGGTTGAGTTGCTGGGCGAGCATCCCGCTCGCCGCCGTGTAGAGGGCTCGGAACATTCCAATCTCCTTCGGTTAAGACACCTTCGGCAGTTCTTGTGCTGCCGTACCGTTGAAAGTCGTATGGAAAATCGACAACGCCCGTTGCAGGAGCGCGGCGTGCCGCTGCAAAGCCATCAAGCTGACGGCGCCGACCACAGGATTCTGGTTCGAACTTTCCAGCATACCCTGGGACAAGCGGGCGTCGCCGTCGGGCCGTTCGGATCCCTGGGGCGCCGAGAAGAGGGAATTCCCCTCGGGAAGCAGGGAGGTCCCGGGCGCGAAGGTGACGAGCTTCAAGCTGGCCACTACGGCCCCTTGCTGAGAGATGGTGCCGTCGGAACTGATGGAGATGGTTCCGCCGGGGAGGGTGATGGGGCCCACCTCTCCCAGGACCGGGTTACCCGTGGAGGTCATGAGTCGGCCCGAGGCATCCGTATGAAAGCTTCCGTTGCGGGTGTAGCGCACTCCCGCAGGCGTCTGGACGGCAAAGAATCCGGAGTCCTCCAAGGCCAAGTCCAAATCGTTACCCGTCCTGGCCAACTCCCCCTTCGTCATATCCACTACCGCACCACCCAGCACCCCGTAGTCGTTAACGGCCTGGTTGAGTGGGCTGAGATGCCTTCCACTCATACTGGCCGTAAGAGAACGATAGAACTCCATCCCTGACTTGTAACCGGTCGTGCTCACGTTGGCCAAATTGTTCGCGGCCAGTTCCAGTGCATCCGTCTTGGCAAGCAGCCCCGTGCACGCGGCGTAGAACCCGCTGTCCATATCAAATCTCCCCTGGGGGTTCAAGCAGGGTTGATACCAATTGAACTCAGGACGATGAAATTCTGAATGGCATTGCAAATAGACGGGTTTGCCGAACTTCTGGGAGAGGACCCAGGGACGGAAACGCAGGGCGGTGAGAACATTCTGCCGAGCTCGGGCGGTCTTCCGGGCAAGATCTTCCTAAGCTAGGTCTCCGGGCGTGGCAGGGCGGACAAGCCCGTCTGAGCTCGGTCGCTCACATATGCAGGTCCAACGTGATCCAAAGAACTGCGTCCTCAAAGCCCATCGAGACATGGACTCGCTCCCCGTTTGCCATCGAGTGGAGTTGATAGTCCTTACCGGTCACGACCGTGGGCACGGAGAGCATGCATTGATCGGCAAGGCCCATGACCCGGGCTTTGAAGGACCCGGCAACCATGTTGCAGATTTCCCCCATCGCATCCCGGACGGCCTCTTCGGGTACCGGGTCGTTCGAGTTGAGCATGAGACCTGCTATCCGTGAGGCCGAGGCGCTGGTGCATCGGAAACTCATGACGCCGCACAGGTCTCCCGCCAGGCCGATCATGGCCGTGTAATCAGCCACGCGAGGCAGGTCGGCGTAGTCTGCGGAACCCAGGGCGGTTCCCACCATCATCTCGAACACTTCCCGTGCGCCATGCTCGAGCGCCCCAGTCAATTCCTTTCGGGTTTCCTCCCGGGGTAGCGTCGACAGCCTGGAAGTGGCCGGGGGGCGGCCAGAGGATTGTGCCGAGAGAATAAGATGCACCGGTTTCGTACCTTCACGCCGAAGATCGGTTTCCATAGTTACGCCCCGAGGAGTGGAATGATTCGCTCTTTGATTTGGTCTGGAGTGAAAGGTTTTCGGATGTAGCCCCGAGCACCGCTGGACAGTGCCTGAACGACATGGCTCTCGCCTGCTTCCGTGGTGATCATCACGATGGGCACTCCCTTCGCGTTTTCGAGGGACTGAAGTTGCCGCACCAGTTCAAGGCCGTCCATGGTCGGCATGTTGATATCGCTGAGGATCAAGTCCACGCGAGTTTCTTGCATTCGCGCCAAGGCTTCGACGCCATTGCTGGCCTCGAAGACCTCCGCCAACTCCAGCCCCGCTTGGCTGAGAGAACGGTGGACAATCTTCCTCATTACGGAAGAGTCGTCCACAATCAATACACGCAGCGGGTTCATGTCTACGCCTCGAATTCTCGGAAAGGATTTTTCGGAATTCCGCCTCCAAACACACCGGCGGCTCCAAGATCCATTAATTGAATCAGATGGAGGAAATCTGTCTCGAGCATTTCTCCCAATTTCCCAGCCTCTTCAGGGCTTAAACCCGGCAGGCAGGCGCGGAGGAACTGGTCGCTCTGATGGGTGGCAGACCCACAAGGCTCCGGCGGGGCGGCGCCCTGCATAACCCCTCGTACAACACAGAACTGGTCTGCCGCCGCCACGATGCCTACCAAATGTGGGTCGAGACTGGCTTCCCGGGGATTGTGGTGGCAAACCATTACTTCCAGTAGTGCGGGAGAGAAATCCCACGAGGTCCCAATCCAGCGGCCAACTTCGCAATGGTCTATCCCAAAGCGCTCGCGCTCTAAAGTGACCGACTCACACCAACCTCCGAAAGCGGCACTCTCTGCCTCTCCTAGCTCGGAAGACTTGGTGAGTAAGAGGGGCAGAGCCCCAATGTCATGCAGGAGACCCGCGAGGTAGGCTTGCTCGGGTTGGGGATAGCCAATCCCTCGGGCGAGCCGCTCGCTAAGCGTTGCCGTGAGGAAGCAGTGCTGCCAAAATGACTGTATGTCCTCTGATGCGATCCTATGACCGACATATTCCAGCAGCGAGCAGGTTAGGATCAGGGTCCGGAGCCTTTCTGTCCCCAGCAGGATCACCGCGTGTTCAATGCTCCTGACGTGACCTCGTACTCCCACAAAGGCTGAGTTACAGAGGCGAACGACCTGTGCGGTAAGGCTAGGATCCGTCCGAATGACTTCACCCACGTGCTTGAGGTTCACTGGATTGGCACTGAGCAAGCTGTTCAACTCGAACACATACGCCGGCAAGGTTGGCAGCCCGTCAGAAAGCGAAGCCATCAGGGCAAGCCTTCGGTTCTGTTTGGCTTCGGGGTCTTCGGCCCTCGGCGAACCTGGGGTTTCGAGCTTTTCAGGAGCCGGGACCAGCACTTTTTCCTTAGGTAAATACATTGTCCCCACCCAGTGTGCACATCGGCACAAACTCGCTGGCCTTTAGCTGGCATTCGGCTAGACAGCAGAGTTTCTTTCTGGGGGTATTGAACCTGAGTTGTGATGCGGTCGGTTGCTGCTTGGTCTTCGTCAATAGATGGGAGGGTGGGCCGCCGCAGAGGCGGGGAGGCCCGCCATAGGCGACCACGAGCCTTTGGTTATCCCGTAGCGGGACGCTGCGGGATGTCCCAGCAAAATCCGCCCACTACCCGCGCCGGAGTTGCTGCAAAACCTGTAGCGGCGAACCCGCCAACTGGGAATCCCCATAGCAGTCCGCCAGTCAAGCCAAACCCCATCCGGGACCTGGAAGCGGCACCACCTCGCCCTTCACGGAAACTGCAAGCCCTTGACTCATCACTTCGGGGTCTTACTTCCCAGCATTGCCCGGTCCGCCCACGGGATAAAGCTTGGGCAGCCGCTGCTCAACTGGGGGTAGCACCGGGAAGGGACCGTGGGGTTCTGTCTGGTACCAGTAAGCTACGGAAAAATAGTTATCCGAGCGGTGATTGGCGTGGCCGTGCTCGATGGTGGCGCGAATCGATTTCGTGAAGGGAATTGGCGAATCCAGGTGGAAGCGATAGACGGATGACCGGCTTCCGGCCACTTCATCGCCCTTTACGGGCGCGCCAAACAATTCGTACGCGAAGGGCTTATCGCCAAAATCCCATGCCCCCAGGAAGTAGTCTTCCGAACCCGTGCCATTGATCGACGGGAGCCTCTCCCCGTCAATGAAGAACATGTCATCGCCTTCGCCCCACCACTGGTCCTGGTTCTGCAACACGGACATGGTGACCCCCACATAGTGCCCACGTCCTGTGGCTTCCAGCCAGATGTAATTGTCCTCGCCCGTCAGGTTGGGTCTTCCGTCGACGAACGGGTCTCCATTGCGCTGCCACTGGTTAGTCCAGCCGTGGTTCGGGGCAGCCTGGCGATACTGCGCATGAAAATAGAGCGTATCGGCGGGTAGAGAGTTCTTGTACTTGCGGTAATCAATATTGAAGTAGAACGCATCCACCGGGAGTCTGCCTTCGTTGGTTACCGTGATTTTTGCCATCTTCTGGAAGGGCATCGGGAAAAACGAGTTCAGAGCCTTAATCGAACTGACGGCCAGGGGCAAAGACTGGTAGGTGAAGTAGTCACCGAGGCCCAGTCCGAAGAAATCGCCGATGGGCGCCTCGACGCTGGGCGTGGGTTCGTTGTCCCAGTAGATGCGGAGCACCAACTTCTTCAAATGTGCATCCTCAGGGCTCGCGATGGTGATCCAGACGTGGGTAATGACGCCGGGGCCGGACTCTTCCAGCGCCGTGAAGGTTTCGCCCGCCGCAATGTGGCGCATGTCGGCGTTTCCGCCGGTCCGATCCCAGCTCGAGACGCGCTTCAGGACATAGTCGTGTGGCTGGGTCAAACCCGCGAGCAGCCCACTCAGTTCCTGAGCGAACCCTGCGGGAACAAAGCAGAACACCAGAAGAAACAACCCCACCTTGCGCATGGAAACCTCCCCGGGCTTATCTTAGCAATGCCAGAAAGCGGCGGGATTCTATCACAGGCCTGGGCTCGCGGCGCCATGCAAAGTCGCTTCGGAACGCTCGGGGCTCGACTTCGCCCCTCCCTGGAGTTAAGCTGTCGTCGCAGCCAACCAAACGGTCGAGGTCATCCTATGCGGCCCACAAAATCCCGGGAAGTTGCCAGTCCCAGCAATGCGCTCGTGAAGGTTTTCCGGAGCGCGCTGGCCGAAGGCACCACGCGGCAGGGCTGGCTGGCGGTGGAGGGCCCGTTTCTGGTGGAGGAGGCCCTGAAGGCGGCCCCGGGCGTCAAGACTCACAGCGTCTTGGTGGCGAGTGGCGCAGCGCAAAGGTTCGCCGCACTCCTCGACCGCCTGCCCGCGGACGCCGAAACCACCCAGGTCCCTGACCGTTTGTTCGAGCGCGTTGCGCAAACGCAGTCGCCGCAGGGAATTGCGGCGCTCGTGGAACTGCCCGCTTACCAACTCGAACCCCTGGCGGCCGCCCGCGACGCCCTGTTGCTGGTCGCTTGCCGCGTCCAGGATCCCGGCAACCTCGGCACCATGATGCGCAGCGCGCTGGCGTTTTCCGCTTCCGCGCTCCTGACTTTGCAGGAGACCGTCAGCCCGTTCAACCCCAAGGCAGTGCGCTCCTCGGCGGGAGCGATCTTCCGGCTTCCGCTGGTTAGCGGCCTTAATCCCAGTGAAGCCCTACCCTTCCTGAGCCGGCGCGTGCGCCTTGTGGCGGCGGATCGTCACAGCCCATCTCCGCTCTGGCAAGCTGATTTGACGGGACCCCTGGCGATTCTGGTCGGACGCGAGGCCAGCGGATTGCCCGATGAGATCGCCCGGTACGCCAGCCAGCTTCTCAGCATCCCCATTCGGGAAGAAGTCGATTCCGTGAACGCCGCCACGGCCGCGAGCATTTTTCTGTACGAGGCCGCGCGCCAGCGGGGATTCAAATATTGAGTCATCTGGCCACCGGGTCATCGAGCCATTTTCATGGTCGATTTTCGATTGCCGATTGACGATTTAAAGCCAGCCTGCGGAAGCGGAAATCGACAATCGTCAATCCCAATGACCCGATGGCCAAATGACCCGATGAACCGATTCCCATGAGCCTTTTCGAACCACCACCCGCCGACTTCTCCACGACTGCCTCGCCGCGCGCGGCGACTCCTTCGCCCCTCGCTGACCGCATGCGGCCCGAGAGCATCGAAGAATTCGTAGGTCAGCTTCACATTCTGGGTTCCAACAAACCGCTACGCCGTCAGATCGAACGCGACGAACTGGGGTCGATGATCCTCTGGGGCCCGCCCGGGTCGGGCAAGACCACACTCGGCACCATCGTCGCGCGCAAGACACGCAGCGACTTCGTGCGCTTCAGCGCCGTCCTGGCGGGGATTAAGGAAATCAAGGAGGTCATGGCGGCTGCGGAAAAAGTTCGCCAGTACGGCCGGCGCACCGTTCTGTTCATCGACGAAATCCACCGCTTCAACAAAGCGCAGCAGGATGCGTTTCTGCCTTACGTCGAGCGGGGCGACATCGTGCTGATTGGCGCCACCACGGAAAACCCCTCTTTCGAGGTGAATGCTGCCTTGCTCTCGCGCGCCAAGGTCTACATGCTCTCGGCGCTGTCGACCGACGAGGTGCAGGCGCTTCTGCGGCGCGCACTGAGTGATGCCAAGCGTGGCCTGGGCTCGCAACCCATCGAGATTTCCGATGAACTCCTGCGGCAGATTGCGGTGTTTTCGAATGGCGATGCGCGCGCGGCCTACAACACGCTCGAAACCGCCGTCGCGGCGGCCCCGCGCGACTCAGAAGGGCGTGCCACCCTTACCGAAGCGCTGATTGAGGACGCCATCCAACGGAAGGTTCTGCTCTACGACAAAGCCGGCGAAGAGCACTACAACCTGATTTCCGCCCTCCACAAATCAGTGCGCAATTCCGACCCCGATGCTGCGCTCTACTGGCTGGGCCGCATGCTGGAAGCGGGGGAAGATCCCCTTTACATTGCGCGCCGCCTGATTCGCGAGGCTTCGGAGGACATCGGCCTGGCCGACCCGCACGCCTTGGGCGTTACGGTCGCGGCGATGCAGGCGGTTCACTTCTTGGGAATGCCGGAAGGGAACCTGGCGCTCGCTGAGGCGGCGGTCTACCTTTCGCTCGCCCCCAAGTCAAACGCCCTCTACGTCGGCTATGGGGAGGTCGCGCGCGATGCCGAGAAAACCATTGCCGAACCCGTGCCCTTCCATTTGCGCAACGCAGTGACCGGCCTGATGGCGAACTTCGGTTACGGCAAGGGATATCAATACGCGCACAAAGCCGATGACAAGCTCACCGATATGCAGTGCCTGCCCGACAACCTCAAGGACCGCCACTACTACCGCCCCACCGACCAGGGCTTCGAAAAGAGGCTGAAGGAAAAACTCGCGGCTATCGAGGAGTGGAAGAAGAAATGCCCGCGCGGCGGGTGATTAGGGAGCGCCCGGCAGAGGAGGACACGTGAAGTATGAACGGTTTGAGGACCTACCTGTCTGGAGGGCAGCAATCAACCTGGCTATCGAGACCTACGCACTGACCGGAAGACCTCTGTTCAGCGGGCATTTCAGTTTGCGGGATCAAATCCAGCGGGCAGCGGTCTCTATCTCGAATAACATTGCCGAGGGATTCGAACGCGGGACGACTCCGGAGCTCTTGACCTTTCTCTACATTGCGCGCGGCTCGGCGGGCGAAGTACGTTCTATGCTTTGCCTGCTCGAACGCCTTCCCCCTTTCGCGGGTTTGAAATCTGAAAATTTCAAATTTGAAAACAGCCGCGGAAGGCATCTCGCGACAATTGCGCGGCTGGGCTGATTCACTACAGAATTCACCGATCAAAGGCCATCGGTTCCTCAACGACAAAACCCGCCGCTCCGAAACGGCAGCGCGGGAACGCAAAGAGTTTCTGGGAAAGCTTCGCCAGATCCGTGAGCGTAAGGAACCCGACCCCGCAGCGAAAGGTTGAGGAATTGAAGGAGAAATCCGCACAGAGGTGAGCCAGCGCTTCGAGCGCGGCCACACGGTATTGACCCTTAGATTCTCTCGGTGACAAACCGTTTGGCGTGCTCTTTCAGGATGCAGCGGTCCATGACCACGGTGAGGCCGGCGGCGCGGGCGCGGGCGGCGGCCTGCTCCTGGATTACCCCTTCCTGCATCCAAACCACCTTCGCGCCCTTGCGGATGGCGGCTTCCAC
>Ga0208457_1000384_pt1 | contig 46805 bp, 26 predicted proteins | sample June2015DPH_10_1_FD_185513 | JGI IMG/M metagenome (GOLD analysis project Ga0208457, IMG submission 185513) | Peatland microbial communities from SPRUCE experiment site at the Marcell Experimental Forest, Minnesota, USA - June2015DPH_10_150... | ecosystem: Environmental > Terrestrial > Soil >... | reverse complement strand
CGGCCCCTCGTCAATCCCGACCAGCTGCGGCTCACCTCGTTTGCCGACGAGAACCCCCGAGGCTTCGGTCTGCTCCAGCGCGACCGCGACTTCGAGCACTACCAGGATCTCGAAGCGCACTACCACTTGCGGCCGAGCGTCTGGGTGGAGCCGGTGGGGGCGTGGGGCGCGGGCGCGGTGCGGCTGGTGGAGATTCCCACGCCCGACGAGACCAGCGACAACATCGTCGCCTGCTGGGTGCCGGCCAGCCTGCCGCCGCCGGACGAGCCACTGGAATTTGAATACAAGCTGCATTGGTATCTCGAGGGGGCGAAACGACCGCCCGCCGGCTACGCCGCGGCCACGCGGCTCTCCACGGTGCAGAAACATCCGGAACTCACCCGCTTCCTCGTCGATTTTGACGGTCCCTACCTGCACGAGCAGCCGGCTGATCCCGCCATTGAGCCGGTGGTTACCGTAGGGGAGGGTGCCGCACTGGCCCCGGACACAGTGACCATCCAGAAGAATCCCCACAACGGCACGTGGCGCGTGACCTTCGCGCTTCGGCCCGACGGTTCCGGGCGGGCGGTGGAACTGCGTTGCTTCCTCCGGAAGACGCCGCATGTACTCACCGAGACATGGAGCTATCTCTGGAATCCGTAAGCGGGGCCCTCTCCACGTTTCAGCCGAAGACCGGTAAGCTGGAGGCATGGAATGACGCCTACGTGCGCGTAGAGGACTACCTGCGGGCGCACCGCATTCACAACCGCCTGCACCAGAGCCGGCTCATCCTGCGCATTCTCGAGCGCGCCGCGCGGCGTCATGAGGAGAATCCCACCCTCGATCCCACCACGCTCGCCGCCGAGGAGGCCGAGCGCCTGATCGACGCGTGGTTCGGCGAGGTCCTGGGCGAGAAGGGCCTGCCGCACGACCGCATCGCCGTCACCGGCCGCGTGGCGCTGCTGCTCACCGACGGGGCGGAGAAAAACCCTTATGCGTTCCTCGACGAGGAGCACATTCCGCCGGAGTTCGCCCGTACCCTGCAGCAAAGTTCCATCGAGGCCGGCCCCGATCTTGCGGTGTCGAGCATGGTGCCGCGGTCCATCGACCTCGGACCCATCACCGAGGTGGCGGGCGAGACCATCGAGCGATTTGAGCGGTGGCCCCTGTTGCGCACGCTCGTGCTGTGGGCCCTCTTCGTCGCCGCCCTGGCCGGCATTTTCTATGCCACGCGGTGACATCGACGCTTCCGGCAGCATGAAGGCCTTCTCCACCGACCGGCTCGACCCGCAGCGCATTGCGCGCCGGCGGATCACGTTTTTCTCGAGCATCTTCGTGCTCACGAGCCTGGCCACCTGGTTCATGGCCGATCTGCTCTGGCGCGGCGGTCTGGACGGCATTGAGATCGTCCTGCTGGTCCTCTTTGTGATTCTCTTTGCCCATATCGCCACCGCCTTCTGCATGGCGTTGATCGGCTTCTTTGTCGTCAACCGCGGGGGCGATTCGTGCCGCATCGTCAACACCGTCGACTGGTCCGCCGTGAAGGACCCGCCGCTGGCCGGCACCGCGGTCATCATACCCATCGCCAACGAGGACGTCAGCCGGGTCTTCGAGGGCTTGCGCGTCATCTACCGCTCCGTGCAGGAGGCACGCCAGCTCGAATATTTTGACTTCTTCATCCTCAGCGACTCCAACCAACCCAACCAGTGGATCCAGGAGGAGGTCGCCTGGGTCGAGCTGTGCAAGCAGGTCGGCGGTTTCGGACGGATCTTCTATCGCAAGCGCCGCCAGGCCATCAACCGCAAGAGCGGCAACGTCGCCGACTTTCTCCGCCGCTGGGGCCGGAACTACCGCTACATGGCCGTGCTCGACGCCGACAGCCTCATGACCGGCCAGACGCTCGTGCGGCTGGTCGCGCTGATGGAGAAGAATCCCGCCGTGGGCATCATCCAGACCGCGCCGCGCATCGTGAACGGCGTGACGCTGTACGCGCGCCTGCAGCAGTTCGCCAACCGCCTCTACAGTCCGCTTTTTCTGGCCGGCCTCAACTACTGGCAGCAGCACGACGGCAACTACTGGGGCCACAACGCCATCATCCGCGTGCAGCCGTTCATGGAGCATTGCTGCCTGCCCGACCTGCCCGGCCGCGAACCCTTAGGCGGCCGCATCCTCAGCCACGATTTCGTCGAGGCCGCCCTCATGCGCAAGGCCGGCTGGCAGGTGTGGCTGGCGCCCGACCTCGAGGGCAGTTACGAGGAGGGTCCGCCCACGCTCATCGACAGCGCGAAGCGCGACCGCCGCTGGTGCCAGGGCAACATGCAGCACAACTGGCTGCTCTTCGCGCGCGGCTTCCGCCCGATCAACCGCGTGCACCTTTTCCTGGGTATCATGGGTTATGTGGCTTCGCCCTTGTGGCTGCTGTTCCTCCTGCTGAGCAGCATCAATGTCTTCGGCGTGGTCAGGAGCGGCGGCTTCACGGCTCTGCCCGAATCCTACACCTCCGTTTTCGGCTACACGGTCGAGGTGCCCGAGGCGCTCACGCTGTTTGCCTTCACCATGCTGCTGCTCTTCCTGCCGAAGGCGCTCAGCGTGATCGTCACGCTGCGCGATCGCGAGCTCACGGCGGCCTTCGGCGGGCCGTCGCGCCTCGCGGCGAGTGCGCTGCTGGAGGCGGCGGCCTCGGTGCTGATCGCGCCGGTCAACATGCTCTTCAACAGCAAATTTGTGCTCTTCACGCTGCTCGGTCAGGGCGTGTCCTGGATCACGCAGCGGCGCGGCCTCGACGAGGACGACACCGACTGGCGCGAGGCCATCCTGACCCATGCCGGGCACACGGCGATCGGCCTGGTGTGGGGCGTCTCGGCTTTCATCCTCGTGCCGCAGTTCTTCTGGTGGCTGAGCCCGGTGCTGGCCGGGCTGGTGTTTTCCATCCCGCTCTCGATCTTTCTCAGCAAGGCGGGCTTCGGCCGCGGCGCGGAGCGGCTGGGCCTTTTCCTCACGCCGGAGGAGTCGCGACCGGCCTACGAGCTCAAGCGCCTCCAGCAGAATCTCGCCGAATGCTACCAGCATCTCCGGCCCATCGAGCCGTTGCGCGACGACTACGGGCTGCTCCAGGCCGTGCTCGATCCCTACGTCAACGCCGTGCACGTGTCGCTGCTGCGGCAGCGGCGGCCGAGCGAGGAGTCGCGCGAGTATTTTCTCCACTTGCGGCAGCGGCTGCTCATCGAGGGTCCGGCGGGACTGACCTCGAGAGAAAAGCGGGCGCTGCTGCTTGACGCGGATTCGCTGATCTGGCTGCACCGCGAGCTGTGGCGCCTGCCGGCCGGCGCGCTGGCCGGCTGGTGGCGCCTGGCCATGCGCCAGTACAACGTGCTCACCGCCACGCCGGTCACCGCCCTGTACCGCTAGCCCGCCTCCGCCTTCGCCGCCTTGCCGGTGGCCGCCAGAAACCATTGTCAACTGCTGGGGCGTGTCGTCAAAATCGATGAGAGAGCCAATCGGTGATGGCGGCGAGCTGAACGAAACCGAGGAGGGTCTCGGTGAGCTTGTCGTAGCGGATGCTGATGCGGCGAATGCGTTTGATGCGACAGAAGGAGTTTCCGATCTTGTGGCGGAGCCGGTAATAGCCCCGATGGAAGGGCGCGGTGAGCCGTTCGTGGCTTCTGGGGGCGGCCAGCAGGCGCGGATGTGCTGGTGGTGTGGGCGCCGAGAGAACACGCCGGCAAGTCGCGCTACGGCGCGCCGATGCGCAAACCGTAGAGCATGGCGCTCAGCATCAGCCGGTCATCCTTCGGGGGCCGGCCCCGCCGCCGGCGCCCTGTGCCATCCGGCCCCCGGCGCGCTTTCCGCGTCCTCTCAGATCGATTTATTGGGGTGCACCCAGCGCGCCTCCGGTGTCCAGCAGCGATCGGAACAACACATGGCGCCACCCGGACTTCCCCGCCCACCGCTGGTTGCATCATTTTGATAATAAAGCCGTGGAGGGCGTTTCAGCGTGCCTACTAACCCCCGGCTGCCGCAATCGGCGTTTGCGCCGGCGACGGCCGAATCCAGACTCGGAAGCGTCCCTGATGAAGGCCGCGCGCAGTCTCACCCCGTCGCTGACGCTGGCGCTGTTCGCCAGCGCCACCTGCTCCGCGTCGGCCCAGCCGAAACCGGCCGGCCCGCCCAATGTCATCCTCCTCCTGCCCGATCAGTGGCGGGCGCAGGCCTTCGGCTTCGCTGGCGACCCGAACGTGCAGACCCCGAACCTCGACCGCTTGGCGCGCGCGAGCATCGTCTGCGTCAACGCCGTGGCGGGCTTGCCGGTGTGTTGTCCCACGCGGGCCTCGTTGCTCACCGGCCAGCGGCCGCTCACGCACGGCGTGTTCCTGAACGACGTGCCGCTGAATCCGCAGGCGATCACCCTCGCCAAGGTGCTGCGCGCGGCGGGCTACGACACCGGCTACATTGGCAAATGGCACCTGAACGGGGGCGACCGTTCGGTCTTCATTCCCCGCGAGCGCCGGCAGGGCTTCGATTACTGGAAGGCGCTGGAGTCCACCCACGACTACAACCACTCCCGCTACTACGCCGACGGGCCCGAGCCGCAGCAGTGGCCAGGCTACGATGCCATCGCCCAGACGGACGACGCGGTGCGGTACGTGCGTGCCCACGCCGGCTCGGCCCGGCCGTTTTTTCTCGTGCTGGCCTGGGGCCCGCCGCATGCGCCGTATGACACCGCGCCGGCGAAATACCGCGCGCGGTATTCGCCCGGGAGGTTCGTGCTGCGCCCGAACGTGCCGGCGGCGATGGACGCCGCCGCCCGCCAGATGCTCGCCGGGTACTATGCCCACTGCAGCGCGCTGGATGACTGTGTCGGCACCCTGTGCGCCGCGCTTCAGGAGGCCGGCTTGGAGCGAAACACGCTGCTGATCTTATCGTCCGATCACGGTGACCTGCTCGACTCCCATGGCGGCCAGCACAAGCAGCAACCGTACGACGAGTCGATCCGGGTCCCCCTGCTGCTGCATTGGCCGGCCGGTCTGGAGGCGGAGCCGCGCCGGCTCGACGCACCCACCAACTCGGAAGACCTCATGCCGACCATCCTCGGCCTGTGCGGGGTGGCGATTCCCCCCACCGTGGAGGGGCGGGATCTCAGCGATTATCTCCGGAGCGGCAGGGATTCCTCGGAGGGTGCGGTGTTGCTCAGCTGCGTCGCCCCCTTTGGCGAATGGACCCGCCAGGCGGGCGGCCGGGAATATCGTGGCATCCGCACCCGGCGGTACACCTACGTGCGCGACCTCGCCGGCCCGTGGCTGCTCTTCGACAACGAAACCGATCCCTATCAGCAGACCAATCTCGTCGGCCGGCCGGAATACACCCGCCTGCAGGCGGAACTCGCCGCCATCCTGGCGACAAAACTCGCCGAGGAGCACGACGAATTCCTGCCGGCGGAGGCTTACATCCGGCACTGGGGTTACACCGTCAATGCCCGCGGCACGGTGTCGTTCCGGGACTGACCGCGCGGCTGGCCCGTCACCCGCCCCGCACGGCGACGCGGTAGGGATGCAATTCCGGGGTCATGATCTTCGCGGCGACCGCCGGATCAGCGGCCATGAACGCGCAGGCGGCGGCCTCGTCAGCGGCTTCGAAGACCACGAGGCCGAAAGTGCGGTCGAGTGGCTCGGTGGTGCGACCGGCCAGGATCACCTGCCCGCGCCCGGCCGCGGTTTGGAGATAGGCGAAGTGGCGGCCGATGGCGGCGTGATCGGCGTCGGTCCAGGCCGTTTCGTCGCGCAACCGCGGCACAAGACGCAGAACGTAGAGAAACTGGCCGGGTTTGCCCGCGAGGGTGGGGTCGGTTGGTCTGGCTTCGTTGGCGCGCATGAGCGGACGAGAGGGAAAATGAATTCATTCCGCCCGCAGGGCGATCATCGGATCGACCCGGGTCGCCCGGCGGCCCGCCTTCGCCGAAGCTTCGGCGTGGGCAAATGTTGGTTTAGGCGCCGGTGTCATTCGGAACGAAGAGCAATCATCGGGTCAACACGAGTTGCCTTTCGCGCGGGCACGAACGTGGCGATGAACGCGACCACGGTGAGCAGCAAGGCCACAGCCGCGTAGGTCAGGGGATCGCGGGGACTGATGTCGAAGAGCACGGCGCTTTGCGCGATTGCCCCGCCCGCCACAGTGCCGATGACCAGCGAGAGCCCGAGACCCAGAACCAGGCCGATCAAGAGTTGGATCGCTCCCTGACCCAGCACCATCTGGAGAATGCGGTCATGGTCGGCGCCGAGGGCCATGCGGACGCCGAACTCCTGCGTGCGCTGGTTGACCGAGAACGACATCACGCCATAGAGGCCGACCGACGCCAGCACGACCGCGACCGCGCCAAAGACGGAGAACATCACCGCAATGATGCGATTCGGGGCGAGAAAGGTGGCTTGGTTCTCCTTCGGCGTGCCGACGAAATACAGAGGCAGGTTGGGATCGACTTTCTTCACCTCGCGCTGCAGCGCGGGGGCCACGGAGTCCGGAGGGACGTGGCCGCGCGGCCGGACGACGACCGTGGCGAACTGTTGGGGAAAAGGCGCCGTCGAGGCGGGACCAAAAATCGAGGCGAAGTAGGGCACGTAGAAACCGGTGTCGTCGACCGCGGGAATGTTGAACGGCACCTGCATGCGCACGTTGGAAATGACTCCCACGATGGTGCGCCACGGGCCGAAGAGCTGGCCGTTGTTGCCGACGGTGCGAAAACGGCGGCCGAGCGCGCTGGCGTTGCCGAAATGCTTTCTGGCGAAGCCGGCGTTGACGATGGCGACCGGCAGCTTCGCGTCGCTGTCGTCGAGGTCGAAGTCCCGGCCTTCGAGGATCTTCGCGCCGAGCGTGGCGAAGTAGCCATCGGTGACCTGTTCAAAGTTGGCGTTGGGACGGTCGCTGTCGGTCTTGTACGACTGGCCCTCGATTTCGATGGTGCCGAAGCCGGAGAACGTCATGCGGAAACGGTTGGTGAGCGCGGCCGACTCGAACTCCGGGTCGGCGCGCAGCTCGCGCACGAGCCGGTCGAAAAACAGCTTGCGGGCCTCGGGCGTCGGATAATCGCCATCCATGAGGCCCATGCGCGCGGTAAGCAGCGCGGTGGTATCGTACCCGTAATTGATCCGCTGCTGGCGCAGGATGGACTGCAGCTGCAGCAGCGAGCCGATGAGGAGTACGCAGGTGACGAGGATCTGGAAGACGACGAGGCCGCGGGTGATGATGCTGACGGCGCGGCTGGTATTGCCGCGACCCGACTCCTTAAGCGCCTCGACGGCGTTGGTGCGCGACGACATCCACGCAGGCACGAAACCGGACACGACGGCGGCGAGCATCGTGGCCACGACGACGAAAACGAGCACCGGGGTGTCGACGTTAAAGGTGATGTACGTGGGGATCGGGTTGGCCAGGTTGTGCGTCGCGGCCTGGAGGTAGTCGGTGGCCCAAAATGCAAGGCTGACGCCGACCACGGCGCCCAAGACGGCCACGAGGAGGCTTTCGGTCAGCATTTGCCGGATCAGGCGGACGCGGGTGGCGCCGAGCGAGGAGCGGATGGCCAGCTCCTTCTGGCGCAGGGTGGCGCGTGCGAACTGCATGTTCATCACGTTGACACAGGCGATGAGCAGGATGCCCAGGCAGAAGGCCAGCATGGTCCAGAGCAGGCCCTGCAGCGCGGGTGGCGTGTAGGTCTTGATGAGCGGCTCCACCAGCGCGGTGTCGAATTTCTTGTTGGTGTCGGGGAAGCTCGCGGCGAGGCGCTTGGCGATGGCGGTGAACTCGGTGCTGGCCTGATCGAGCGGAAGGCCGGGCTTGATGAGGCCGAGCACCGAGACCTGGTTGCCGGCCGCGCGACGATCGTTGCGGGGCGTGGGGGGAAACTCGCTGTAGAGCGGGACCCACAGCTGTTCGTTCAGTGGAAAGGCGAATCCCGGCGCCATGATCCCGACGATGGTGGCGGGCTTGCCGTTGATGCGGACGCTTTTTCCAATGACGTCGGTGGTGGCGCCAAAATCGTGCTGCCAGAGGTCGTGGCTGATGATCGCCACTTTTTCCGCACCGGGCTGGTTGTCCCCGGCAGTGAAATCGCGACCGATGATGGGAGCGACCCCGAGAATGCGGAAGAAATCGGAGGTGACGTAGGCGCCCGTGTAGCGCTTGGCGTTGCCGTCGATGGTGACGTTAACGGTTGATCCGTTGATGTAGGCCGCCAGTAGATCGAGGGACTTCTGCTGCTCGCGGAGGTCCTCGTAGTCGAGCGTGAAGATCTGGCTGCCGAAGCCGTTGACGTTGGCGTTGCGTTGGGTGAGGTCGATGATCTGCACGCCGACTAGGCGGCCGGCGTTGGGAAACGAAAAGCCCCGCAGCATCACGGCGTTGACCACGCTGAACTGCGTGGCGACGCCGCAGATGCCGAGCGCAAGGACGATGACGGCGAGCAGGCAGAAGGATTTTTCCTTGATCAGGACGCGTGCACCGACGCGGAGGTCTTGAAAGAAGGTGGCGAAGATCATCGGGGGAAGTGTGGTTCAGGCTGCCAACCTCCAGCCGGACTCCGAATCCATTTGGACGAAGGGTCGAAATCCGTGCTGGCTGGCGTGAGGCGTGATTGAGTGAGTGAGCGCGAGGGAATCAGAACTGCGGCGGACACGAGTGATAAATCGAAAGGAAGCAGGATTGCTAACGCAGAGAACATGCCATGCTTATGGCATCAGACAGAAGTCGCCATCTGGTAATAAATTAAAAACCAGGCCTCGAGCCAACTCACTGAATCCTGCCCGCCTTTGGAACTGCAATTTCCCGAAAACGGGACAGTACAGCAGGCTTTAGGCGCTAAGCTTTAGGCTGTAAGCGTGGGTTGAGATTGATTGAGAGCTTCCGGCTTAATGCCTAGCGCCAACGGCTATTCTGCGCGGAGCGCTTCGACGGGGTTGACGCGCGTCGCGCGCCGCGCCGGCAGCCAGCAGGCGAGCAGGGCGACCGCGAGGAGCACGAACGCGACCATGGCAAAGACGAGCGGATCCGTTCCGGTGACGCGGTAGAGTTGATTGGAGAGAAGCTGCCCCGCACCAAGGCTGCCCACCACACCGATGGCGAGGCCGACTAGCACGAGCTTCATGCCGTCGCGCAGCACGAGCGCCAGCACCTGCTCGGCGCCAGCGCCGAGCGCAATGCGGATGCCCATCTCCCGCGTCCGCTGGGCCACCGAATAGGCCATGACCCCATAAATGCCGATGCAGGCCAGCACGAGGGCGGTGGCGGCGAACAGGCCGACCAGCGTCAGCACGATCCGGCTGACCTGCACCGAATTTCCGACCGACTGTTCCAGCGTTCCCAGATTGGCGATCGGTTGCTCCGGATCCACCGCCTGGACCGCGCGCCGGACGTCGGGCGCCAGCGTGAGCGGTGGCATGCGCGTGCGCACCACGATGCTCGTGTACCACGGGAAGTAGACTTGCGGGTAATAAACTTGGGGCGTGGGATCAACGCCGAGCGTGAACCGCCGGACGCTGCCGACCACGCCGACGATCTCCCAAGTCGCGTCCTTGAAGTGCAGCAGGCGCCCCAGCGGATCTTCCTCGCCGAACAGCCGGCGCGCCAGCACATCGTTAACGATCATGACCTTGGGCGCCGCCTCATCGTTGTCCGCCTCGGTGAAGAAACGGCCGCGGAGCAGCGGGATGCCGAGAGTCTGGAAAAAATCGCCGGCCACGGAATCGAATCCGGCGGCGAAGCGCGAATCGTTCCGGGTGTCCGGCTGGTCCTCACGAGTGACCAGGTCGCCGTAATAGAAGTTGCCGTTCATCGGCGTGGATGACGCCATGCCGACGCTGGCCACGCCGGGGATCTGCCCGACGCGCTGGAGAATCTCGCGCACAAAGCGCACCCGATGCCCAATCGTGGGGGCTTTCGTGCCCGGTTGCGAGAGATCGAACGTCAGCACGTTTTCACTCTTGAAACCGGCGTCCGCAGTGAGCGCCTTGACGAAACTCCGCAGGAGCAGTCCGGCGGAGACGAGCAGCACGACCGTCAGCGCGGTTTCGGAAATGATGAGCAGCGACTGCAGGCGGCGCCGCGCCCCGGTCGTCGACCCGCGCGCGCCTTCCTTCAAGTGCTGATTCAGGTCCGGCTTGGCGATGCTCAGGGCGGGAAAGATCCCGAAAAGGAGTCCGGTGGCGCAGGTGGTGGCGAGCGCGAAGAGGAGGACGCGCGCATCGATCCCGATGGAGACGCCGGGAACGGCTTGGACGCCGGTGAAGGTGACCAGCGGGTCGATTGCGCGCCAGCCGAGCAGCACCCCGGCGGCGCCGCCGGCAAGCGCCAGCAGCATGCTCTCGGTGAGCAACTGCCGGATGATGCGGCCCGTCGTCGCGCCCAGGGCGATGCGTACGGCAACCTCCCCCTGGCGCGATGACGCCTTGGCCAGCAGGAGATTCGCGACGTTGGCGCATGCAATCAGCAGCACGACACCGACGGCCGCCAACAGCGTGAGCACGTAGGGGCGCGTATTACCGAAGGTCGCCTCGTGCAGTGTCTGCAGGGTCACGGTCCAGGGAACTTTGAACTTCGGGTAGGACGAATTGAGCGCCTGCTTGGCGGCCGTGAGTTCGGCGGTGGCCCGGGTCAAGGTCGCGCCGGGTTTGAGCCGGCCGATGACGGCGCAGACATAGTTGTAGTCACGCGATTGTTTCCACGCCTCGGCGCGGATGGTGGCGGGCGTGAGAAAACTCACGTTGGGGGCAAGCAGCCCATAGGGAGGGAGCACGCCGATCACCGTGAAACTCTCGCCGTCGAGCCGGATGGCGCGGCCGACCACGGCGCGGTCGCCCTGAAAACGCGATTGCCACAGTTCATAGGTGATGACGACCACGTGGCGGTCGCCGCCCGGAGCGTCGTCCGCCGGGGCAAAGCCGCGGCCCAGAACCGGATTGAGGCGCAGCACCCGGAGATAGTCGGCCGACACTTCCAAGCCGCTGATGCGTACCGGTTCGCCATCGCCGGTGAGATTTTTGTTGGACGCATGCGCTGCCGCGATGGTTTCGAGCTGGGTCGTATGGTCCTGCCAGTCCATGAACACGCCGCCGGAGGTGACCGCGCGGCCGCCGGTGTTGGGCGCTTCCCAGACCTGCACGAGCCGGTCGGATTCCGGGTAGGGCAGAGGCTTGAGCAGCAGGGCGTCGACGACGCTGAAAATGGCCGTGTTGGCGCCGATGCCGAGCGCCAGCGTGAGCACGGCCACGATCACAAAGCCGGGTGACTTGGTGAACTGGCGAAGGGCGAAGCGGAGATCGTTCATAACAACAGTAGTGAGTAGCGGGTAGTGAGTGGGTGGAAGGACCGGGGTTTTGGAGACCCGGTGCGACGCTCATGTGCTCTATGGGATGGTCGCATTGCTGCCTGCGCACGGCGCGTAAGGAATCCGTTCCCGCCGCCGGAGATGAATTCGATGGCGGGAGGTGCGCATCATGCTTCGAGGTAGCCGAGGCGCTTGATCAAATCGAGCATCTGCGTGGGGGTTCCCGTCCTCTTCGCCGGGCGGCCCATCCACTCGGTGAACATCCAGTCGAGGTAGTGCTTGTGGCCTTCGGCCCGCCAGTTTCCGCCATAGTCGAGCCCGAGATGGCGGGACTCGTCGTCGTAGATGCGGGTGATTTCCTCGGCCTCCTCCGGAGTGACGTGGTGATACTTCCCCTCGTGAATCACCCCGGTCCCGTCGAGCCGGCCCTTCAGGTAAGCGGGTTCCTTCGCCGGGTAGCCGAGCACGAGGGCGATGACGGGGAAGCAATGTTCCTTGGGGAGATCGAGGAGCTTCCAGTGGCGCTCCATGTCGCCGCGGTGGACGCCGTTGGTGAGCAGATAATCCACGCCGCACGACCGGGCGGCGATCGCCGCGGTCTGGGCGGCGAGCGTTGTATCGATCAAAGCGGTGACGAACGCCGTCACATCGTCCGGTTGGTAGGCGTGCCCAAGCGAGCGGGCGCTCGCCGCCAGACGGTTGTGATCGGCGAGGTAAAGCAGGAGACGGCTGCCGCGGTAGCCACACAGTTTTTGCATCATCTGGCGGTCGCGAACGACCACGATCGAGTAGCATTGCATGTTGGAGGCATTGGCGGCGCGCACGCTCGCCTGGAGGATCGCCTGCAGCGTTTCCTCGGGGATTTCCTGGTCGGTGAAGTCGCCGTGGATGGTCCGGAGACGGTGCAGCGTGGCGAGGGTGGGGTTCGTCGCGCCGGGCGTCGGCCCCGCGCTCGGTTCCGAGGCGGTTCCGCGGGCGCGGCTCGCGAGGAAGAGCAGGCTGCCACCGGCCAGCGCGCTCTGTTTTAGAAAACAACGTCGGGACGAGGGGTGATGGGGAGTTTTCATGCTGGAGGGTTGACGGTTGCGGGCATTCCCGGCCCGGACCGGAGCAGGCGGCGGCCGGAGCGAAGAGGAGTCGGAGGGGAATGATGAAGAGAACGAGCGGAGAGATGGGGTCAGGCTATTCCGCGCGCAGCGCCGTCACCGGATCGACGCGGGTGGCGCGGCGCGCGGGCAGCCAGCAGGCGAACAACGCAACGGCGACGAGGACGACGGCAACCAGTAGCAGCACCAGCGGGTCGGTTTGGGACGTCGAATAAAGCTGGCTCGCGATGAGCCGTGCCGCACCGTAGCTTGCCACTGCGCCGACGCCGATGCCGAGCGCGACGAGCTTCAATCCGTCGCGCAGCACCAGCCCGATGACGTGCGGCATGGAGGCGCCGAGCGCGATCCGGATGCCGATCTCGCGCGTGCGTTGTGCCACAGTGTAGGCCATCACGCCGTAGATGCCGATCGCCGCGAGGAGCAGCGCGACGGCGGCGAACAGGCCCACTAGGGTCAGCAGGATCCGGCGGTTCTGCAGCGAGGCGTCGGCCACCTGCGCGAGCGTGGTGAGGTTCGCGATGGGCAGCTCGGGATCGACCGACTGCACGGCGCGGCGCAGGTCGTCCGCCAGGCCCAGCGGCGCCACGCGCGCGCGCACGACCACCGTCGTATACCACGGGAAGTGCCGGAGCGGCAGAAACAGGTGCGGGAAGGGATCGATATCGAGCCGGAACTGGCGGACGTTGCCGACCACGCCGACGATCTCCCAGGTCGCGTCCTTGAAGTGCAGCAGGCGCCCCAGCGCGTCCTCGTTCGGGAACAGCTGGCGGGCGAGCGCCGCGTTGATGATCATCACGCGCGGCGCGTTTTCGGCGCTGTCGGCTTCGGTGAAGAAGCGGCCGCGAAACAGCGGCACGCCGAGCGCCTGGAAGAACTGGCCGTCGGCGGAGTCGAACCCGGCGTTCAGGTCGTTGCGCGTCGCGGGCCGGTCCTCGCGGCTGACGAAGTCCCCGAAGCCAATCTGCCCGTTCATCGGGGTGGACGACGCGAGGCCGACGTGCGCCACGCCCGGCAACAGGGCGATCCGGCGCTGGACTTCGCGGGCGAACCGCAGCCGGTGATCGACGGTGGGCGCCTTGCTCGCCGGCTGGGTGTAATTGAACACCAGCACCTGCTCGCGCGCGAAGCCGGCGTCGGCGGCAAAGGCGCTGAGAAAGCTGCGCACCAGCAGCCCGGCACAGACGAGCAGGACCACGGTCAGCGCGCTCTCGGCGACGATCAGCAGCGACTGCAGCCGGCGGCGGCCCGCCGACGTCGAGCCCCGCACCGTCTCCTTCAGCGACTCGTTGAGGTTCGGCCGCGCCGCGCCGAGCGCGGGGAACAGGCCGAACAGCACGCCGGTCAGGGCGGTCGCGGCCAGCGTGAAGGCGAGGACCCGCCCGTCGATGGTCACCTCGAGTCCGGGGGCGTTGACGTTCAGCCGGGTGAAGACGATCAGCGGATGGATGGCCCACGCGCCGAGCAGTAGGCCGGCGGCGCCGCCCGCGGCGGCCAGCAGCATGCTTTCGGTCATCAACTGCCGCAGCAGCCGGCCGGTCGAGGCGCCGAGTGCCACGCGCACGGCCATCTCGCCCCGGCGCGTCGAGGCGCGCGCGAGCAGCAGGTTGCCGACGTTGGCGCACGCGATCAGGAGCACGGCGCCGACGGCGGCGAGCAGCGTGAGCACGAAGGGCCGTGTGTTGCCGTAGGTTGCCTCCTGCAACGAGCGCGCACCGACGGTCCAGGCCTGCCGGAACGAGGGATACTGGCCGACGACCGATCGGCGGGCGGCCTGGAGCTCGGCGGCGACGTGTTCGGTCGTCGCTCCCGGTTTCAGGCGGCCGATGACGTTGCAGACGTAGTTGTAGTTTGGGACCAGCTTGTAGGCGTCGGCCCGAATCGTCGACGGCGCAAGAAACCCGACGTTCGGGTTCAGCAACGCCCGCAGCGGCAGCACGCCGATGACCGTGAAGCTCTCCGCGTCGACCTGCACCGCCCGGCCGATGACGCCCGGATCGGCCTGGAAGCGCGACGCCCACAACTCGTGCGTGAGGATCAGCACGTGGCGGTTGCCGCCGGGGGCGTCCTCGTCCGGCGCGAAGTCGCGACCGAGGAACGGCTTCACGCGGAGGACGCGGAGGTATTGGGCCGAGACCTCGGCGCCGTTGAGGCGCACGGGATCCCCGTTGCCCGCGAGATTCTTGCTGACCGGATGGATCGCAGCGATCGACTCGAGCTGTGTCGTCTGGTTTTCCCAGTCGGAGAACACGCCGCCGTCGCTCGACGCAAAGCCGCCCGTCGTCGGCTGTTCGGCGATCTGCACGAGACGGTCCGCTTCAGGATAGGGTAGCGGTTTGAGGAGCAGCGTGTTGAGGACGCTGAAGATCGCCGTGTTGCCGCCGATGCCGAGGGCGAGTGTGAGCACGGCGGCGGCGGTGAAACCGGGGGACTTGGCGAGTTGGCGGAAAGCGAGGCGGAGGTCGGAGAGCATGGTTTTAAGTTCTAAGTGGTAAGCGGTAAATTATGCGCTTTGAGGTGAGGAAAGTCGGTTTGGAGCTTATGGCTTAAAGCCTATCGCTTACGGCTCATTCGGCGCGCAGCGCCTCGACGGGGTTGATGCGGGTTGCTTTTCTCGCCGGTAGCCAGCAGGCGAGCAGCATTGTGACGGTCAGCACCGCAACGTTGGCGACGAGCAGCCACAGGCCGGGCAGGGCCATTTCGGGCATGGCGCGGTGCACGACCGTGTTTAGGGCGAGATACGCCGGCACGCCGACCACGATGCCGATGCCGAGCAGCCGCACGCCCTCGCCGAGGATCATCCGCATGATGTCGCCGGACTGCGCCCCGAGCGCGATGCGCACGCCGATGTCGCGGGTGCGTTGCGCGGTGAGCTGCGAGATCACGCCAAACAGCCCCACGGCCGCAATCAGCAGCCCCATGCCGGCGGAGATGGCGAGGTTCGCGATCACCAGATTAAGGTTGGCGAGATTCCGTTCGTAGGACGCGCGTAGCGATCCCGGCGCGGCGACCGGCAGGTCGGCGTCGAGGGCGGCCACCGCTTCGCGCACGCTCCGGGCCAGAGCTTCGGGCACGATTGACGTGCGCAGCACGAGGCCGACGTAACGGCTCGGCGATTGCGCGAGCGGGCGGTAGAGCTGCAGCGGCGTCTCCGGGGTCGTGAAACGGGCCAGCATCCCGACGTCGCCGACGACGCCGACGATCTCGATCCATTTTTCATCGTCGCCGAGGCGGACGCGGCGGCCAATCGGACTCTGGCCCGGCCAGTAACGTCGGGCGAACGCCTCGTTGATGACCGCGACCGCGGGATCCTTTTCCGTGATGTCGGCGGAGAAGATCGCACCCTGCTTCAAGGGAATCTGGAGCGCCGCGAAATAGTCGGACGAGACCGTCCCGACCTGGGTCAGGGGCCGGCGGCTGCGCTCCTCGACGGGTTGACCGTCGATCGCGAGCGGTACGGTGGGGCCGATCGCGAACATCGGAAGGTTCGTGCAGATGACGGCGTGCTGGACGCCGGGGATGACCGCCAGCTTCGGGAGGAGCGCCCGATAGAATTCGCGGCTGCGCGCGTCGTCACCGTAGGGATTATAGGGCAGCGCGAGGTAGCCGGTGAAAAGCCCGTCCATGTTCCAGCCGACCTGACGGTGGACGAAGGTTTTCGCGCCGACGCCAAACGCAGCGGCGACACCCACGAGCGCAAGCGCGAGCGCGAGTTCGACGACGATCAACGTGCGCTTCAGCCGCTGGTGGGAGGGCCCCGAGGTCGACGAACGCGCCCCCTCCTTCAAGGCCTCCGCCGCCGGGGCGCGCGAGGCGAGCCAGGCGGGTGCGAGGCCGAAGGCGACCCCGCTCAGCAACGAACTGAACGCCGCAAAGACGAAGACGCGCCCGTCCAGCGGAATCGCGTAACCCTGCTCATTGTTGATGAGCAGCAGGCTGCCGATGATGTCGTTCGACCATGCGGCGACGAGCAGGCTGAACACGCCGCCGATGAGCGCGAGGATCACACTTTCGATCAGCAGCGGGAACATCAGCTGCCGCCGGCCGCCGCCGAGGGCGGCACGGATTGCGAATTCACGGCTGCGACCGAAGGCACGCGCGACCTGCAGGCTGGCGAGATTGGCGCAGGCGATGAGCAGCATCGCGAGCGCGATGCCGGTCATCAGCCAGAGCAGGCTGCGGCTGACGCTGTCCATGTTCGACTGCGCGAGCCCGACGACGTTCAGCCCGCGGCCGTTGTTCTCCTTCGGATAGGCCCGCTCGAGGCGGGCCGCGAGCGTGGCCAGCTCGGCCTGGGCTTGGCGCAGGCTCACGCCGGGCTTGAGGCGGGCGACCACCTGCATCCAGTTGTCGCTCCGGTTGGTTCGGAAACTCGCGGGCATCGTGCGCGGCATGACGAACTCCACCGGGCCCCACACGATCGGCGCCTCGAACGTCGCCGGCAGCACGCCGATGACCGTGTACGGCTGGGTGTTCACCCGGATCGTGCGGCCGATGATGTTGGCATCGCCGGCATATCGTCGGATCCAGGCGCGGTGCGTGAGGACGATAACGGACGGTTTCTCGGGTTGATCCTCGCCCGCCACGAAGCCGCGGCCGAGCGCCGGCTGCACGCCGAGCAGGTCGAAGAAATCCGCGGTGACCGCCATGCCGAAGACCTGCTCGGCGGGTTGGCCGGGTTCGCCGAGGGAGTAGTTGTCGCCGTTGTAAAGGGCCACCGCGGAGAACGAGGTGGCCGTTTCGCGCAGGTCGATGGCGTTGCCCGGAGCATGCCCGCCGGTCTGCGACTGCCGCGAAGTGACGAAAATGCGCACGAGCCGGTCGGCTTCCGGGTAAGGCACATTCCTGAGCAGGAATGCGTTCGCCATGCTGAAGGACGAGGTGCTCAGACCGATGCCCAGCGCGAGCATGAGCACGGCGACGGTGGTGAAGCCGGGGGATTTGGCGAGCTGCCGGAATGCGAAGCGGAGATCGGAGAGCATGGGGGAATGGGGTCGAAAGATGAAGGTAGAAAGGCGAAAGCTGCCCGGCGCGAAGCGTGTTACGGTAGTTTTTTCAAAGCCTCCCGCACGACGGCGAAATCGGGGTTGAGCTTGAGCGCGGCCTCGTACTCGGCACGGGCGGCGGCCCGATCGCCCTTCTTCTCGCGGATCATGCCCAGGCGCCAGTGCGCGGCCGCGATCCCGGGCTCCTTGCCTAGGGGCGAATACTGGAGGTAGGCCTCGAGCGCCGTCGCGCCCAGGTCGAGCTGTTGACCCGTAATCGCGGCCAGGCGGCCAAGCTGGTATTGCGCCGGCTTGTTGTCGGGGTGCTGGGCCGCAAGCTGATCGATGACCGCGAACGCCTCGGCATATTTCCTATCGGCCACGTAGAGATCGGCCAGCGCCTGCGCCCCGCGCAGCGGGTCGCGTTTGCGGATTTCCTCGGCCTCGGCATGAGCCTTGTCCATCCCGCCGCCCATGAGGGCCGGCGCATGCCAGTAGTAGCTGAGCCGCGCGGCGCGGGCGTCGAGGTTGTCGGGATCGAGCTCGATGGCCTTGTTGTACGCCGCGAGGCACTTCCTGGCCCAGCCGACTTTGCCGAACACAGAGGCGCGCTGCGCGGAGACGCCGTAGGCGTCGCCCAGCACATAAAAATAGAGCGACCGGGTGCCGTCGAGCGTCGTGGCCTTCTCCAGGAATTTCACAGATTCATCGGGCTGGTTGAGGCGGATCGCGGTCCAGCCGAGGTAGAAGGTGGCCTCCGCATTCTGCGGTTCGGTCGCGGCGATCTTCTCGAACACGGCGCGGGCCTCGGCGTATTGGCCACCGTCGAACAGTTTCTTGGCGGTCGCCAGCGGCATCGCGTCGGGGCCGGCGTCGGCGGCGCGAACGCCAATCGTCCCGGCGAGCAGGCCGTCCAGCAGGCCGACACCGCACCAGCCGCGCAGAAAGGGAGGAAGGGAGGTGCTTCTCATGGGAAAATTATTCAGCGCGCAGCGCCACGATCGGGTCGACCTTCGTAGCCCGGCGGGCGGGTTGCCAGCAGGCGAGCCATGCGATCGCGAGCAGCAACGCAGGGACGGTGAGAAAGACCGTCGGATCGCCTGGCGGCACTTTGACCAGAATGCGGCTGAGATAGAAACTCGCGACATAGACGGTGCCCAGGCCGACGACGAGGCCTGTCGCCACCACGGCGAAACCCTGGCGGACGATTAGCGCGACGACGTTGCGCGGCGAGGCGCCGAGGGCGAGCCGCACGCCGATCTCATGGGTGCGTTGCGCGACCGAATAGGAAAGCACGCTGTAGATGCCGATGGCGGCGAGCAGCAGTGCGAGGGGTCCCAGCGCGGCGAGTATGAGCGCCGGGATGCGGATCACGACGAGGCTTTCCTCGATGCTCTGCGTCAGAGTTCGCACGTCGCGCAGCGGTAAGTTGGCTTCGAGTCCGTGCACCACGCGGCGGACCTCCGGCGCAAAAGCCAGCGGGTCGCCGCGCGTGCGGACCTGTAGCGTGAGATTGAACCAGAAGCGGTCGCGCAGCGAAAAGTAGAGCAGCGGCGCCGGTTTGGCGCTGAGCGAAACGCACTGGCAGTCGCGCGCCACACCGACGACCTCGTAGGTGCTGTCCTCCACGACGAGCTTGCGGCCCAGCGGCGAGACCCCGGGCCAGTAGCGGCGCGCGAACTCCTGGTTGACGATGACCTCTGCCGGCTTGGCGTCGTTATCGAGGTCGACGAAATCCGCTCCGTCCACGAGCGGAATGCCCAGGGTCTGGAAGTAGCCGGGCACCACGTAGCCGAAGAGCGCGACCTCGGGCCGGCCCGCGGAGGCCGCCTGGCCTTTGATGGCGAAGGCTGTCTTGGGCAGGCCGCGCACATCGAGCGGCACGAACGTGGCGACGGTCGCCGCTGCGACGCCGGGCGTGGATTGCAGGCGGGGCAATAGCTCGCGCACGAAGGCGCGGGCGGCTTTCCTGTCGTAGCCTTTCGCGGCGAGATCGAAACTGCTCAGCAACACGCCGCGGGTGTCGAAGCCCGGATCGGCGGTGTGGGCGTTGCGAAAACTTTTGAGGAAGAGCCCGGCGAGCACGAGGACGATCAGAGCGATCGCCACCTCGGCGGCGACGAGGAGATCGCGCAGCCGGTGGCGCGGCGCCGCTCCGGCTCCGCGGCCGCCGACTTTCAACGCCGGATTCACGTCGGCCCGGGTCAATTGCAGCGCTGGCGCCAGGCCAAAGAGCAGGCCGCAGGCGATGCCGAGGAGCACGGAGAAGGCGCAGCCGGTGGCGTCGAGGTGGGTAACCACCTTGATCGGCAGATAGCCGGGCATCGGTATGTGGTGCAGGGCATCGATGCCCCACAGCGAAAACAGGACGCCCCCGAGGGCGCCGAGCAGCGCGAGCAACAGACTTTCGGTGAGCAGCTGGCGGATGATGCGGAGGCGTCCGGCGCCGAGCGCGAGCCGGATGCCGATTTCTTTTTGGCGCACGGTGGCGCGGGCGAGCAGCAGGTTGGCCGTGTTGGCGCACACCACCAGCAGGACGAGGAAGACGAGGATCTGCTGGGTGGCAAGCGCGCCGAGTATGTAGGGCTGGGCGCCGATCGGCGAACGCCACAACGGCAGCAGGTCGGGTGTGAGGTCGGCATTGGTTTCGGGATACGCGGTCGCCAGCCGCCGGAAGATCGCCTCCAACTCGCCGCGGGCCTGGACCACGGTGACGCCGGGCTTCAGGTCGGCGAGCAGCATCAGCGGCCGATTGTCGCGGGCGGTAAGCTCCTTGCTGCCGGGGATGAGTTGCCCGGCCATCGTCAACGGCACCCAGACATCGAAGCCGAGCGCGACGATGCTGCCTTTGAATTTTTCGGGGGCGACGCCGACGATCGTGAACACGACGTCGTTTAATCGGAGCGTCTGCCCGAGGACGGTCGGGCTGCCGCCGAACCGCGTCTGCCAATACGAGTAGGCGATCACCGCGACCGGGCTCGAACCGGGGTGGGTCGACTCGTTGGCAGTAAAGAATCGGCCGAGTGCCGGCCGCACGCCGAGTAGCGGGAAGAAATTATCCGAGACCAGTTCGGCCCAGATGCGCTCGTCGCGACCATCCGCGCCGCCGAGGTTGAGCGCGCGGACGCTGGAGGCCGCGATCTCTCGGAAGGAGGTCTGCTGTTCGCGCACATCGCGATAGTCGAGCCACGACGATAGGAGGTAGGTGCCGCTGCGGTCGCGCGGATCGATCACCATCAACCGGGCGCCGTGCTCGACGCCGGGCAGCGGGTCGAAGAAGGACGCTTGGATGGAACTAAAGACGACGGTGTTGGCGCCGATGCCGAGGGCGAGCGAAAGGACGACCACGGCGGTGAAGCCGGGGGATTTCGCGAGCTGACGCAAGGCGAAGCGGAGGTCGTTCATGGGAGCAGGCGTGAGGAGCGAGAGTGAAAGTAAGAGTGGCTATTCCGCGCGGAGGGCCGTCAGGGGGTCGACTTTGGTGGCGCGGCGCGCTGGCAGGTAGCAGGCCAGCAGGGCGACGAGCGCGAGGAACAATGGCACGCCAAGGAAGATCAGCGGATCAAACGGACTGACCCCGTAAAGAAATCCCGCCATGAGTCGCGTCACGGCGATAGCCAGGGCGAGTCCCGCCGCCACCCCTCCGGCAGCGAGGACCAGACCCCGACCGAGAACGAGCCGGAGCACATCCCGAGAACTGGCGCCCAGCGCGATGCGCACGCCGAACTCCTGCATGCGCTGGCTAACGGCGTACGCCATGACCGCGTACACGCCCATGGCCGCTAGGGTCAGCGCCACGGCTCCGAGCAGGATCAGGAGGCTCGACGCCAAGCGCTGCGGAAACAACACCAGGCTGGAATAGGCGGCCAGCGGCAGGGTTTGCAGCAACTCGACACCGGGATCGATGTCGCGCATGGCTTGACGCAGGGTATTGGCGAAGACGGAAGGATCGCCCTGCGTGCGGAGGCAGAAGCTCAGGTCGAGATCCGGCACGCCCTGCTGGTACGGGAGGTAGAAGAAACACCACGGGCCTTCATCCAGGTGATTGTATTTCCCCGCCTTGGCGACCCCGACGATCGTCCGCCAGACGCCGCCGGTGCGGAACCGCCGGCCGATCGCATCCTGGCCCGGCCAAAACCGGCGGGCAAAGTGTTCGTTCACGATCGCCACGGGCGTGGAGGTCGCATCGTCGGCGTCCGTGAAATCGCGCCCGGCGACCAGCGGGATGCGCAGCGCCGCGAAGTAACGCGGCGAAACGATGGCGAACTCGTAGGTGGTGTCTTCGCCGTCCGGGCGCTGGTAGCCCTCGACATACGCGTCCCAGCCCTTGCAGCCGCTGAGCCCGAGCGGGAACCAGCTGGCGAGAGTGGCCTCTTCCACGCCCGGCAGGGCGGCGAGGCGCTGCCGGGCTTGGCGGTAGAAGACCTTGCCGGTTTCCTGGTCATAGCCGTTCATCCCGATCTGGAGTCCGGCGATCAGCACGTGGTCGGGCTTGAAGCCGATGTCGATCTGGCGCGCCTGCTGCAGGCCTTTGACGCACAGGCCGGCACCGATCAGCAGTACCAGCGCGACCGCCACTTCCGCGATCACCAGAGTGTTACGCAGACGGTGGTGGGATGCACCGCCTTGGGACGAGCGCCCGCCTTCTTTCAACACGGCGTACAGGTCAGGCCGTGACGCCTGCAAGGCGGGGAAAACCCCGAAGGCGAGTCCGGTTCCGAGGGTCAGCAGCAGCGTGATACCCAGCGTGACGGCGTCCAAAGGGAAACTGAGTTTGACGCTTCCCGGGAACGCCGCGGGCAGAAACAGCGGGAGGGAGTCCACCGCCCAGCTGGCGAAAAGCAAACCCACGGCGCCGCCGAGCAGCGCGAGGAGGATGCTCTCGGTCAGAAGCTGCCGGATCAGCCGTGCCCGGCTGGCGCCAGCGGCCAGCCGGATCGCGATCTCCTTCTGGCGGCTGACCGCGCGGGCGAGAAGCAGATTGCCGACATTGGCCACGACGATCAGCAGCACCCCCAGGCTGACGGCCAGCAGCAGCGCGAGGGCGGGGCCCATGATCGGTCCCGCACTCCAGGGACACTGGGAGAGCGGCACCACGCGATGATGGGTGCCCGTGCTGGTCTTCGGGTAGGCCTGGGTGAACTGCGTGTCGAGCAGTGCCACCGCCGCCTGCGCTTGTTTGATGCTCACTCCCGGCTGAAGACGCGCGAGGTTGTGCCAGCCCCGGGCGTCGCGCGCGGTTAGAAAATAGGTGCCCTGGTTGCGGACCTCCCAGATCATGGACGAGGGCGCCCAGACATCGAAGATCATAGGGGACATCGAACCGTGAAACGAGGCCGGTACCACGCCGACGATCGTAAAGCGGTGGCGGTTCAGATCGACCACCCGGCCGAGGATGGATGGATCGCCGCCAAAGCGCCGCTGCCAGAGGTTTTCGCCGATGACGAGCACGGGATTGCCGCCCGGCTTCTGGTCCTCGTCGGGCAGGAAGGTGCGGCCGAGAACCGGCTTGACGCCGAGCAGTTCAAAGAAGTTCGCGGAAACGATCTGGGCCTGGATCCATTCCGGCTGGTTGTCGACCGTGAGGCAGGCGGCCGTGGGCATCGACGCCTCGGTTCCGGCAAAAACCTCGTGATGTTCGCCGAAGTCCCGCAAATCGGGCAGGGATGCGCACCCGCCGCCCTGGTTGGAGACGAGGACGACGAGCTGCTCCTGTCGGGCCACGCCGGGCAGCGGATGCAGAACGAGGCCCCGGAGCCAGCACAGCACGGTGGCGTTGGCGCCGATGCCGAGGGCCAGCGAGAGCACAATCACGGCCGTGAAGCCGGGGGATTTGGCGAGCTGGCGGAGGGCGAACTTGAGGTCGGCTAGCAAGGGGAGGTGAAAGCTGCAGGCTTTAAGCGCCAAGCTTTAAGCTTTGAGCTCGGCGTGGGTCGGTCCCTGGTGGGCTCCTTGGCTAGCTTGTGGCTTACGGCCTAATGCTTATCGCTTACTTGTCGGTCAGGGTGAGATGGTAGTCGTCGAGAGTGGTGCCGATTTCGTGCTCGTAGTACGCCACGGCGCTGCGCTGGTCGGCAAGAGCCTGGGCATACTGGACATCCGCTTGGATGAGCTGGGTCTGCTGGTAAAGCACGCTGAACGTGGAGCCCGTGCCGGCGCGCAGGCGTTTGAGCTCAGCCTGCAGCAGCTGATCGTTGAGGTCGCGGGCGGCCTTCGCGGCGGTGACGCGTTTCTGCGTGGTTCCCACCTGCCCAACCGCCTTCGCCACGCTCAGCGCAATATTTTCTTCCATGAGGTGGAGGCTGGTCTCGTCCTTGCGCAACTGGAGCCGAGCGGCACGCGCCTGGCCGCGGCCCGCGGCGAACGTCAGGGGCACGCTGACCTCCATCCCGGCGGAATACGCCCGGTTGTCTTGGTTGGCAACCATGCGGCGGCTGACAGCGAAGCTCTGATCGAGTCCGGTATAGCCGTAACTGCCGACAAAGTTCACCTGCGGCAGCAGCTGATTGCGGGCCGACGCCGCGTTGTAGCGGTCCTTGTTGAGAGAGAGACGCGCCTGCTGGTAGTCGGGGCGCAGCCTGTAGGCCTTCTGCAGATCTGCCGCCGGCTGCACGTCCACCTCGGAGGGCGGTGGCGGATCGACGGCGAGCAACGGGCCGTCGTTCGAAAACGCGCGCTCGCCGAAAAGGAGGCGCAATTGATTGTCGCTGTCGCGCACCAGCTGCTCGGCCGACACAATCCCCTCTTCGCGCAGGGCCATCTGGGCGCGGGCCGAGGTGACGTCGTTTTCCGACATGCTGCCGACCTTGAAGCGCTTTTCGTTTTCGGCGACCAGCCCGGCGGCCAGCTGGCGGGAGAGCTGCGCGGTGCGCAGGGAGGCGTGGGCGAAGACCAGGTTGCTGTAGGCGACCACGACTTGGGTCACCGTGTCGATGATCGTCTGGCGGTACTGCCAGTCGGAGATGGTGCGGTTGGCCTTGGCAATCCGCACGCCGAGCAGGTTCGCACCGAAACCGAAGCCGCGCAGCAGCGGTTGCGTGATGGAAAGGCCGCCGGTCGTCAGGAAGTTGTTGGTGAATCCGTTGTAGGTGCCGCGCTGGTTCTGCGAGGTGCCACCGAGCGAGTACATCGTGCCCCAGGGCAGGGTGCCACTGAGTGAGAGGCCGTAGTAGTCAGTCTGGACGAGGATGGAGGGAGGGAGGAATCCGTTGCTGGCCGAGGCGAGCGACGGGCTGTACTCTTCACTGTAGCTGCGGTTGAAGTTGAGTGAGGGATCAAACGCCCCGTAAGCCGAGAGCAGGTTGGCCCGGGCGATGGATCGGGAATAGGCATCGACCTTGATGCTCAGATTGCTGGCCAGGGCGAGGCGGATGGCATCGTCGAGCGTCAGGTGCGGGACGGTGTCCTGCGCGGCGAGGGCGGCGGGCAGCAGCAGGAGGCACGCAAGAGTGGCGGGAAGGCGCATGGGTGGTTACGGGACGATCAGGCCGTCGGCGAGGCGCACGATGCGCGAGCCGTAAGCGGCGTTCTCCTTGGAATGCGTCACCTGCACGATCGTGACGCCGTCTTCACCGTTGAGCTTCTTGAAGAGCTGCATGATCTCGCGGCCCTGATCCGAGTGCAGATTGCCGGTGGGCTCGTCGGCCAGGATGAGCGCGGGCTTGGCGACCAGCGCGCGCGCCACGCCGACAAGCTGTTGCTGGCCGCCGGAGAGCTGATTGGGATAGAGGTCTTTTTTCCCGACGATCTGAAAGCGGTCGAGCACGTCGCACACGATGCTCTCGCGCTGCTTCTTCGGCACGTCGCGGTAGCTGAGGGGAATCTCCAGATTCTCGTAGACCGTGAGATCGTCGAGCAGGTGATAGCTCTGGAAGATGAAGCCGATGTTTTTTTTCTGCAGATCGAAGCGTTTTTTCTTCTCCAGCTTGTGGACGGCGTCGCCGCGGAACCAGTATTCGCCCTGCCACGCACCGTCATGCAGACCGAGGATGTGGAGCAGGGTCGATTTGCCCGAACCCGAGGGGCCCATGACCGCTACGAATTCACCCTCGCTGATTTCGAGGTTGATGTTGCGGAGGGCGTAGAACGGACCGCCTTTCAGCGGATACACGCGGTCGATGTTACGGAGTGTGATCATGGGAGGGCTTGGCGATGGATGGGAATGCCAGTCGAAGCTGACGGTCCGGCCGGCGGGTCGGATTAGCAGGCGGGAAAAAGTTGAGCCACGTCATCTGGAGAAGATCAGCCATGATCTGCATGCGGTGTGCCACTAGCGCTGTCGTTATGGAACCAGCAGCGTGTCAATGGATTAAAAATCAAGCCATATGATTCCCAACGAAAACTGCCCGCCAATGGAACAGGTCCTTCCCAAAATCGGGACGAATATAAAACCGAACTCCGTAGCGCCGGATTCAAAATTCCCAGCGGCAGGCGGGAAGTGAATAACGAGCCCGATCGGTACGATTTGCGTAAAGCTTATGGCTTATCCTCGGCCGCTTATTCCGTTCGCAGAGCCACCATGGGGTCGACCTTGGTGGCACGGCGGGCGGGCAGGTAGCAAGCGAGCAGGGCGGCGGCGGTGAGCACGAGGGGCGCAAGGGTGAAGGCGACCGGGTCAACCGGGCTGACTTGATAAAGCATGCTTCCGAAGATGCGTCCGATGCCGAGCGCGAGCAGGAATCCCAGGGCGGTGCCGCTGAGGATCATGACCAGGCCCTCGCGAAGGATCATGTACAGCACCGCGCCGGGCTCCGCGCCGAGCGCCATGCGGATGCCGATTTCGCGCGTGCGGCGCGCGACGGAATACGCTTTGACGCCATAGACGCCGACGACGGCGAGGATCAGGGCGAGTGCGCCGAAGATCGAGAACAGCGTCGCGCCGCTGCGTACCACCCAAAGTTGGACGTTGCCGTCGAGGTGCTGGCGGAAGGTTTTGACGGCAAAAACGGGAACCCCGGGCGCGGCGGAGCGGAGTTCGCGCCGGACAAGGTCGAACATCGCGGCATCGGCGCCGGGAGGCCGAGCGGCGGTGCGCACATGGAAGAATGCGTTGCTTTGGAAGCCTTGCGCAAAGGGCACACAAATGAGGCCGCCCCCTGTCTGGCGCTTCTGGAAAAGCTCCCAACGGATCGCCGGGACGATGCCGACAATCTCGACCGATTTCACGTCATCAGCGCTCTTGGCGAGATCGTTACTGACGCCGCCCATATTGCCGCTGTCGCCACCGGGGGCCTTGGGCGCGTCGCTTTCGGCCCACTGGATGCGCTGGCCGAGCGCGTCACCGTCGGGCCAAAGCTTCCGGGCCAGCACATCGTCGATGATGGCGACGGCGGGCGAGTCCGGCGACTCGGCTTCGATCTTGGTGAAGGCGCGGCCGCGCAGGAGGGGCAGGCCCATGGTGGTGAAATAGTCGGCGCCAACGCTGTTCCACCGGACGTTGAAAGCCAGGCCCTCGGCCGCGGTGGCGGGTTTCGCGCCAGGGGCCGGTTTGATGCCGGCGCGCCGGACGGGGCGGCTGAGGGCGGTGAAGCCGAACGGCACGAAGGAAGCGATGCTGGCGGACTGTACCCCAGGGAGCGCGGCCAGGCGGTCGCTCGCGGCGCGGTAAAGCTGGAGGCTGCGGGTCTTGTCAAGGCCGCCGAGGCTGGCATCGACTTCCACTAGGACGGTGTCGTCGGCTTTGAAGCCGGTTTCGACGCTGCCGGCCTTGAGCGCGCCACGGATGAAGAGCCCGGCAGCGGTGAGCAGGCCGAGCGAAAGGGCGATTTGCGTCACGACCAGGGGATTGCACGGGAGCCAGCGGCGGCGCGGCGTGGCGTCCTCGCCGGCGTGTTCCTTGAGGTCGCGGATCACGTTTCCGCGCGAGAGCTTGAGCGCAGGCCCGAGGGCGAAGAAAACCGTGGCGAGCGCGCAGAAGGCCAGCGTGGCGGCGAAGATCGCCGGATCAGGTCCGCCGCGGAAGAACAGAGCCACCGGCATGTGCGCGCCGAGGGAGGCGGCCAGCAGATTCGAGGACCAGAGTCCAAGGACCATGCCCCCGGCGCCGCCGGCGAGGGAGAGCACGAGACCCTCGGTGAGGAGCTGGCGGACGATGCGCCCGCGCCCGCCACCGAGTGCGAGCCGGATGGCGATCTCCTTGCGCCGGGCGGCACCGCGGGCGAGGAGCATGTTGATGAGGTTGAGACAGGTGACGAGCAATACGAGGCCAGCCATGCCGAGCAGGAGTGTGCCGAGCAGATTGAGGTCGCCCCCCCTCGGGCGAGGGGTAGGTGCTGGTGCTGAGGCGCGGCAGGGGGCGAGTGGTGAACGTTTGGTCCTTCTGTTCGACTGGATAGGATTTCTCGAGGTTGGCGGCGAATCCTCGCAGGGAGGTCTCGGCGGCGGCGGCCGTCACGCCAGGCTTGAGGCGGCCAACGACGAACAGGTCGTAGGCGTCGCGGCGCTCGAGGGTGCGCTGGGTCTCGGCCTCAGAACCGCCCGTCAGGAGGTCGAAGTCACCCAACGGAAAATAGAGTTCTGGACCCAACAGCATCATGGTCCCGCAGAAATCTTCCGGCGTGATGCCGACGACCGTGAACGGGCGCTCGTTGACGCGGATGGTCCGGCCAACGAGGTACGGATCGAAACCGGATTTTTCCCAGTAGAGGTGGCTGGCGATGACCACCGGCACGGCGCTGCCGGGTTTTTCCTCCTCGGGCAGAAAGCCGCGGCCTTGCACGAGCGGCACCCCGAGCGTGCTGAAATAGTTCGAGCTGACGATAGCCGCGAAGGTGCGGCGGGAGGCCTTGCCCTCGCCGACGCCCACCATGGCCAAAGTATGGGCCAAGACCCCGGAAAAGACGGTCTGCTGCTGGCGGATGTCCTGATAGGTCGGGTAGGAGAACTGGCGGAAGCGTTGGGGGTTCCTGGTATCCTGAGTGTAGAGCTGGACGACTTGCGCCTCGTCCGGATACGGGCGCGGGCTGAAAATCAGCTCGCGAACGACACGGAAGATGGCCGTGTTAGCCCCGATCCCGAGAGCGAGAACGGTAATGGCGGCGGCGGTGAAGCCGGGGGTCTTGGCGAGCAGTCGGAGTGAAAAGCGGAGGTCCTGCAATAGGGTGTCCATGAGGGTGGGTGGAGGAGGACAAAACGACCGGTGCTTGCCTGATAACACCGGATCCACCCGCCAAGTTGTAGAAATCCGGGATTATTCCGCTCGCAACGCGATCATCGGATCGACGCGCGTCGCGCGGCGCGCCGGCAGCCAGCAGGCCAGCAACGTCACGATGCCCAGCAGCAGCGGCACCCCGACAAAGGTGACCGGATCGAACGGGCTGATGCCGATCAGAAAACCAGCCATCAGGCGGGTGACGGCCAGCGCCAGTGTCAGGCCGATCGCAATGCCGATGGCGGCGAGCGCCAGACCTTCCCTGAAGATCAGGCGCAACACGTCGCCGGTGCCGGCGCCGAGCGCCATGCGGATCCCGAACTCCTGGGTGCGCTGGCTGACCACATACGCCATCACGCCATAGACGCCCATCGCTGCGAGGGTCAGCGCAACCATCCCCAGCCAGCTGAGCAGGCGCGAGGCGAGCACGGGTGCCAGAAATGCGGCTTTGATGAAATCGGTCATCGGCAGGGTCGCCCAGATCTCGACGCGTGGATCGAGCCGGTGGATCTCCTGCTGCAGCGCGCCCGCCAGCATGGCCGGATCGCCGGCGGTGCGGAGGCAGATGCCCAGGTTGAGATCCCACAAGGTCTGCCGGTAGGGCCGATAGTAGAAACAGCGGGGCGGTTCGTTCAGCGAGCGATACTTGCCGGCTTTCGCGACGCCCACCACGGTCGTGGTGCGGCCGTTCTCCTTGAATTTTCGGCCGATCGGATCCTGGCCCGGCCAGAATCTCTTCGCCATGGTTTCGTTGATGATGGCGGCGGCCGGCGCTTTTTCGTCGTCCTGATCGGTGAAATCGCGCCCGGCGACCAGCGGGATTTTCATTACGGCGAAATAACGCGGCGAGATGTTGCTGTACTGGAAGGTGGTGTCCTCCCCCGGCTTGCGCTCATAACCCTCCACCTCCACGCTGTGCATCCCGCCGCCCTCAAAGCCGAGCGGAAACCAACTGCACAGCGCGGCGGACTGCACGCCGGGCAGGGCGGCCAACCGCTCTTCCAGCCGGCGGTAGAAGATTTGGGCGGTCTCCTCCGTGTAGCCATTCATGCCGATGCGGAGTCCGGCGAGCAGCACATGGCCGGGGTCGAAGCCGAGGTCTGCCTGGCGGGCCCGCTGGACGCTTTTGATACACAGCCCGGCCCCGACCAGCAGCACCAACGAGAGCGCGACCTCTGCGATCACCAGCAGACTGCGCAGGCGATGATGAGAAGCAGCCGCACCCGACCCCCGGCCGCCTTCTTTGAGGGTCGAATTAAGATCGGGCTGCGAGGCTTGCATAGCCGGCACGAGCCCGAAGACGACCCCGGTGGCGAGGGTCAGCAGAACCGTGAAACCCAAAGTCTGCGCATCCACGCTGACCGCGAGGCCGATCGGCAGATACGTATGCGGCAGCCAGGCCATCAACAGGTCAACCGCCCAGAAGGCGAGCAGCACGCCTAGGATTCCACCCAGCAGGGCCAGCAGCAGGCTCTCGGTGAGCAACTGCCGGATCAGCCGGCCGCGCCCGGCGCCCATCGCAAGGCGGATGGCGATTTCCTTTTGCCGGCCGGTCGCCCGGGCCAGCAGGAGATTCGCCACATTGGCAGCGACAATCAGCAATACGCCGACGCTGACCGCCAGCAGAATGCTCAACACGATGCCGAAGACCGGCTGCGCGCCGTAAGGCGCTTTGGCGAAAGGCAGGACCCGCAGGCGGATCAGCCGGTTGGAGTCGGGATACGTCTTTTCCAAGCGCGCCGCGAACGCATCCACGACGGCTTGGGCGCGCTCCAAGCCAACGCCGGGCTGAAGCCGGGCCTGGGTGTGGAGCCAGCGATCCCAACGGTTGTCCAGCGAACCGAAACTGGCCACCTCTCGGTGCATCGAGACCGGGGCCCAGAAATCGCAGATGAGTCCGCTCATCGTGCCGTGGAATGCGGCCGGCACCACCCCGATGATGGTGAAGGGGTGTTGGTTGAGTTCCACATTCCCGCCGACGACTGCGGGATTGCCGTGGAAACGGCGCCGCCAGAAGGTTTCACTCAACACCAGCACCGGATTGCCGCCGGGTTTCCGGTCCTCCTCGGGCAGGAAGGTGCGTCCGAGGACCGGCTTGACGCCCAGCACGTCGAAGAAATCCGCCGTGGTGATCTGGCCGTAGATCCACTCGGAATTGTTGTCCACAGTCAGGCAGGCGGGCGTGACTTGGGAACCGATGATGCCCGCAAAAACCTCCTTCAGCTCCCGGTAATCCTTGAGGTCCGGCAGGGAGACGGTGTCCCACATCTCTTTGTCGTGGATGGTGGTGAGCACGACCATTTGTTCCTGCCGATCGACGCCCGGCAGCGGATGAAGGACGATGCCTTGCATCCAGCAGAACACCGTCGTGGTCGCGCCGATACCCAAGGCGAGTGAAAGCGCGGCGACGGCGGTGAAACCGGGCGCCTTGAGGAGTTGGCGGAAGGCGAATTTAAGATCGGAAAGCATGACGGGTCGCCGCTGGAGGGTCAGGGGAGGTGCGGCCGGGACGGTGGGTTGGGCCCTTTTTTAAGATACGCCGGAGCTTGCGGACTTTGGTGACTAGTGCCGAAAAACCGTCCGGTTGGGTAGTACTCGGCTCCGAACTGGATTTTGCCGGCGACCGTTTCACCCGCGACGGATGCGATGAAGGCCAGGGCGAGATCAATGCCCGCGGAAACACCGGCGGCGGTCCAGATGTTGCCGTCCCGGACGACGCGTTCCTGGCAGACCTCGACATTTCCAAGTTCGGCGAGACGTGACAGCGAGGACCAGTGAGTGGTGGCGCGCCGCCCGGACAGCAGGCCCGCCCGGTGCAGGATGAAGGAACCGGTGCAGACCGAGAGGACGGCTTGGCAGCCCTTGGCCTGGTCGGCGACGAAGCGAACCAGGGTGGCGTTGTCCACCTGCTGGCGCGTGCCCTCGCCGCCGGGCACCAGCAGATAGTCAAGCGGCGGACATTCGTCGAAGGCGACATGGGGATTGATCGACATGCCCTTGGCGCACACGACCGGCTCGAGGGTCTGCGCCACCATGAGGCACCGTTCGGGGCCCTGCAGGTGTTTGCTCCAGAGCGAGACCATCTCCCACGGACCGACGAGATCCAGTTCCTCCAAGCCGGGGAAAATGAGAAACCCAAAGATCATGAGGTCATGGTTGGTGTCAGGCGGAACTTGGGTTGTCGGTGTGAAAGTCGGGAGGTCTACTCCGCGCGCAACGCCTCCACCGGGTTGACACGCGTGGCGCGGCGGGCCGGCAGCCAGCAGGCGAGGAGCGTGGTCACGGTCAGGATGGCCGCGCATGTTCCGAGCACCAGCGGATCAGCCGGGCTGACGTTGAACAGGGCGGAGGCCAGCACGCGCCCCACGAGCAGCGCCAAAACCAGGCCCGCGGCGATCGCGACTACCGTCTGCAGCACGGCCTGCCGCATGACCAGCGCCAGCACATCGACCGGCATGGCTCCGAGCGCCATGCGGATGCCGATCTCGCGCGTGCGGCGTTCGACCGCGTAGGCCTTGACGCCGTAAACGCCGACGGTGGCGAGCAGCAGCGCGATCCCGCCGAAGGCGCCGAACATGACAGCGCCCAGCTTGACCACCCACAGGCTGATGTTGCTGTCGACGAGCCGGGAAAACGGCTCCAGGCGCAGGAGCGGCAGGTCGGGATCGACGGCCCGCAGTTCCCGGCGAAGCGTGCCGATTGCCGCGGTTGTGGCCCGCGGGTCGTCCGTCGCGAGGCGCACGTTCAGGTACACGTTCGCGCTGTAGGCTTGGGCGAGCGGCACGTAGATCCGGCGGTCGGGCTCCTCAGTGCCCGGTTGCTGGCGGTGCGTCACCACGATGCCGACCACCTCCATCTCCGCCGGCGATCCGTCGACGGGCGGCCGGGTGTACCTGATGCGGCGACCCAGCGCCTCGCCTTGGGGAAAGAGCGACTTCGCCATCCGCTCGTCCAGGATCACGACCGGCGGGGCCTCGCGGTTCTCCGCTTCGGTCGCGGTGAAGGTCCGGCCGCGGAGCAGGCGTATCCCGATGGCGTCAAAGAAATCGGGCGTGACGGCGGAGAAGAGTCCTTCGAAGCCCGGCTGCGGCGCCTTGGGATCGGTGACGGTCGCGGTCTCGGCCGGCATGATCCGGCGCATAATGGTGATGTTCGTATAGGGCAGGAGGCTGGCCAGGGCGGCTCGCCGTACGCCGGGAAGTGCCCGGACACGGCCCAGGAGGGTCTGCATTTTCTGACGGGCCACCGCCTCATCCGTGTGGTTCATCGAGTAATCGATCTCGGCGACGATGCCACCGACGGTGTTGAAACCCAGATCGAGGCCCGCCGCGTTGAGGGCGCCGCGCAGAAACAGGCCGCCGGTGAACAGCAGCACGAGCGAGAGGGAGATCTGGGTCATGACCAGGCAGTGCCGGGCCGAGAAAAACCGGTTCCAACGGCCGGTCATCACCGGTTCGCCCGCCTGTTGCTTGAGATCGTGGACCACGTCGGCCCGCACCGATTTCAACGCGGGCCCGAGACTGAAGACGAGGGTGGCGGCGAGGCAGAAGAGCAGCGTGACGCCGAGCACGGTGGCATCGGGTTGCAAGTTGATCGTGAGGGAAAAATTCATCGCGCGGAACAGACTGTTCAGCGATTGCGCCAGCAGGTCGTTGCTCCATTGGGCGATGAGCAGGCCGATCCCGCCGCCGGCCAGGGACAGCACCAGGCCCTCGACGACCAACTGGCGGACGACGCGCCAGCGCGGCGCCCCGAGAGAAAGCCGGATGGCGAATTCCCGGCGGCGGGCCGTACCGCGCGCGAGCAGCATGTTCGCGAGGTTGAGGCAGGCGATCAGCAGCACGACCGCGGCCATGCCGAGCAGCAACGCGGCGATGCCGAGGACGGGGCCATCCTCGGACGGACTGGTGCTGATGCTGAAACGGGAGGGGTGTTGGATCTGCAGCTCGCGCTTGCTCGAGGCATCCGGCGGTTGGACGGCGTCGAGGCGTTTTTCCAAGACAGGCAGCAAGGACTCGGCCGACTTGAGGTCGACGCCCGGCCGGAGCCGGCCCATGAGGTTGAGCGCGTAGGTGGTCGCGCCCGCCAGGTCGTTGGACCGGACGGAGTCGTCGAACCGGTTGGTGAACAGCCCATAGACGCCCAGCGGGAGCCATAGATCGGGAGCCAGCACGGCATTCACGCCGCTGAAACCGCGGGGCGTCACGCCGATCACAGTGAACGGCTGTCCGTTGACCTGCAGCGTGCTGCCGATGAAATCCGGTCGTCCGCCCATGCGCTGCCACAGCGCGTAGTTCGCCACGGCCACCGGGATGTTGGCGTTGGGGCGGGCCTCGGCGGCATTGTAGAAACGGCCGGCGGCGGGTTTGACCCCGAGCAGCTCGAAAATGTTGTTTGAGCTGAAAAACACGAAGCTGCGACGCATGGACTCGTCGCGGCCGACGCCGGTCAGCGTGAAGCTCAGGGCGGCGACGTCCGTGAAGACGGGGTTGGACTCCCGCAACGCGTTGAACTCGGCGCTGGAGAACTGGCGGTAGTCGCGGTTGGCCTCCTTGCGGGCCGTGAAGATGTTGACCACCTGCTCCGGCTTGAGTGGCACGACCGGACGCAACATGACGCCGTTGACGATCGAGAAGATCGCCGAGTTGACACCGATGGCGATGGCCAGCGTGGCGATCGCGACGGCGGAGAAGCCGGGCGATTTGATGAGGGTGCGGAAGGCGTGGCGGAGGTCGTTCATCATAGCTTTAAGCGCTAAGCGTTAAGCGGTAAGTTATGGGCTTTGAGGTAAGGAAAGTTGGTTTGGAGCTTATGGCTTAAAGCTTATCGCCCATGGCTCATTCCCGCCGGAGTGCCACGGCCGGATCCAGGCGCATGGCCCGGCGGGCCGGCCAGTAACAGGCACCGAGCGTCGTCGCGATGAGCAGGGCGGTGATGCTGATGAATACCAGCGGATCCGCCGGGCTGATGCCAAAGAGAACGCGCGAGAGGACGAACCCCATTCCGAGCGCGAGTACCAGCCCGATGCCGAGGCCGATCACCGCCAGACGCATGCCGTCGCGCAATACCAGTCGAAGCACGGCGTGGCGGTCCGCGCCGAGGGCCATGCGGATGCCGATCTCCTGGGTGCGCCGGGTCACGCCGAACGAGACCACGGCATAGAGTCCGATCACCGCGAGCAGCAACCCGATGACGCCCTGAATGCCAGCCAGCATTGCGCCCATGCGCAAGGGCAGCAGGGCGAATACGCTGGAGCGAAGGTGCTCATCCATCGTGCGCACGTTGTAGACCGGTAGATGGGGGTCGAGTGTCTTCACCGTCTCCCGCACGGCGTTCATCAGGCTGTCCGGCGCGGCCGTCGTGCGCATGACGAGGGTGATCGGAGTGCCGTAATCCTGCGCCAGCGGCAGGTAGGCGAAGGGCCGCGGCGGTTCCGAAATCATGACATATTTGCCCGTGACCGCGATTCCCACCACTTCGATCAGTGGTCCGTTCCGCCACAGATGAAAGCGCCGGCCGAGGGCGTCCTGCCCGGGCCAGCAAAGATTCGCCATCGTTTCGTTGATGACGGCCACGCGCGGAGTCGATTCGGTATCCGTCGGAGCGAGCTGGCGGCCGCGCCGGAGGATGGTGCCGATCATCGGCAGGTAACCGGGATCGACGCTGGTTCTGGAGATGGTGGCGGCGCCGTCCTTGAGCTGCGGCGGTGGATTTTCCGGATAAACCTCGTTGATCTGGATGCCCAGCGTGTCGAAGGGAACCTGCCGCGCCAGACCCGCGCCCTCGACTCCGGGCATCGCCCGGATCTTCTCGAGGAGTTCGCGGCAGAAAACCTTCCCGCGATCATCGTTGTAACCCTGCAGGCCGAGATCCAGCGAAAGTGTCAGCAGATGGTCCGCACGGAAACCGAGATTGAGACTGCGGGCACGCTGCAGGCTGTGCAGAAACATGCCGGTGCAGATCAGCACCACCAGGGACATCGTGACCTGCCCGATGACCAGCAGGTTGCGCAAACGGTGCCGGCCGGCAGATGCGCGACCGCCGCCGTTCTCTTTCAACCCTTCGTTCAAGTCGACGCGTGAGGCCCGCAACGCCGGCACCAAACCGGTCGCCAGCCCGGCCACGAGCGAAATTATGGCGGTGAAAAGATAGACGCGCCCGCCGGGAGCAAAATCCGTGACGACTGGAATGTCGGTGGGAGGCGGCACCAATCGGTTGATGGCCGCGCCCGTCCAGTCGGAGATCAGGTACCCCAGCACGCCGGCGATGGCGGCGAACAGGAGACTCTCCACAAGTATTTGCCGGATCAGCCGCCACCGGCTGGCGCCCAGCACGCTGCGCATCACCATTTCGCGCTGGCGCGTGATCACGCGCGCCAGCATCAGGTTCGCGACGTTGGCGCAGGCGATGAACAGGACGAGGCCGACCATGCCGGTGAAAACCGCGACGAAAACCGGCGTGAAGTCCGCAAAGATGGGATCGGGGCGGGCCCGCGTTTCTGGAATGACCATGAGGCGCGCCCCCTTGTGATCGTCAGGAAAATCCTGAACAAGTTTTCGACAGATGATGTCGGTCTCAGCGCGGGCGGCGGACAGCGTGGCACCGGGCTTCAGGCGGCCTAGGACGCGCCAGTTCTTCACCCACCGTTTCTCGAGTATCTGGTAGGTGTCGGGGAGCAACCGGCTCCCCGCGCCCGCGGGAACGAAGACCTTCATCGCCATCGCCCACGAAAAACCGTGGAAACCCTCCGTCGCGACCCCCACGACGGTGAACGGCTTGTCATTGAGTGTGATCGTCCGGCCCACGATTCCGGGATCGCCGCCGAAGTGGTTCTTCCAGTAATCAAAGCTCAGCATCGCCACTGGTTCGGCTCCGGCGTTCTCGCCGTCCGCCGGCAGGAGGGTCCGTCCGAGCGCGGCTTGGACGCCGAGCGCGGTAAATCCGTTCGGCGTGACGATTTCCATCCACGTCCGGTCTGCCGCCTGGCCCGCGGCACTGACGTGGACGGGACTGGGCATATAGGCAATCAGATCGGTGAGGGATTTGGTCTGCTCGCGGAGATCCTTGAAGTCGGGAAACGACAAGCCATGCGGCATGTTAAAGACGTCGCTGCGCATGAGCACGAGCACGAGGCGGTCGGCGTCCTTGAAGGCCAGCGGCTGCAGGAAAAACACGTTGACCATCGAAAAGATCTGCGTGTTGACGCCGATGCCGAAGGCGAGGGTAAGCACCGCCACGATCGTGAAGCCGGGGAACTTGACGAGCTGGCGGAGGGCGAAGCGGAGGTCGTGCAGCATAGGTTTATGCTCTAAGTGGTAAGCGGTAAGTTACGCGCTTTGAGGTGAGGAAAGTTGGGTTGGAGCTTATGACTTAAAGCTTATCGCTTACGGCTCATTCGGCGCGCAGCGCCTCCACCGGGTTCACCAGCGTTGCGCGGCGGGCGGGCACCCAGCAGGCGAGCAGCGCGGCGAAGAGGAGGAGGACGGCTCCCACGGCGTAGGTGACGGGATCCGTTCCCTTGACGGCGAAGAGCTGGCTCTGGAGCAGCCGGTTTCCAGCCCAGGCTCCGGCGAGCCCGAGCAGCACGCCCGGCAGCGCGAGTCGCAAGCCGCGCGCAAGGACGTCGCGCAGCACATCGCGGCGTTGCGCGCCCAGCGCCATGCGGATGCCCACCTCCCGGGTGCGCTGGCCGACAACGCACGCCAGCACGCCGTAGATGCCGATCGCGGCGAGCAACAGCGCCGTCGCCGCGAAGAACGTGAACAGGCCCATGTTGAAGCGCCGGTCGGATGAGAAATCCGCGATGCGCGAGGTCATCAGTTCGATGTCGTAGATCGGTTCATCCGGGGCGACCGAGCGCACCGCGGTGCGCACCGAGGCGAGCACGCCGGCGGGATCCGCGCGGGTCCGCACGACGAGATGCAAATACATCGGCGCCGGGAACTGCTTCAGCAGACAGTAATACTCCGCCGGCTCGCCGCGATCGAGGCCGATTTGCGTGGTGCTGCCGACGATGCCGATGATGGTCGCGGCCGGCAGGTGCATGTCGGGATAGCCAAACTGGAAACGCTTGCCGATCGGATCCTCGCCGGGCCAGTACTGGTCGGCCATCCGCTGGCTGATCACGCAGGCGATATCGAAGTCCTTGTAGATCTTCGGCAGCAACGCCATCGTGAGGACCTCGCCGGCGGGCATCGTTGGCACAGGTTCGTGACCGTCGAAGAGCCGGCCGCGCAGCAGCGGAATGCCCAGCGCCCGGAAATACCCGGGCGTGACCACGTGCGTGTTCGCCGCGGGGAACTTGCCCGGTTCCGGCGCGGGCCGGTCGGTGCGGAAAAACGTGCTGGTCGACGTGTTCCAGGTGAACGGCAGGGCCGAGCCGAAGGCGGCGGTCTCCACTTCCGGCAGCGCGGCCACACGCTCGAGGATGCGTTCGTGGTAGGTGACGTAGGCGAACGGGTCGTGGAGGTATTGCTCCATGGGCGGCGTGCCGACGCGCAACGTGAGCACGCGATCCGGCTGCACGCCGGAATTCACCTCGCTGAGGCGCGCGAGGCTGCGGATCATCAATCCCGCGCCCACGAGCAGCATGAGCGCGAGCGCGACCTGGACGACCACGAGTCCGTCCGCGAGCCGGACGCGGCCGAACAGCGTCCGCATCGCGGGCTTCGTGTTCTTGAGCGCGTCGTTCGGGTTCGCGTGGGAAAGCTGCCAGGCGGGCGCGAGGCCAAAGGCGAGGCCGGTGACGAGCGTGAGGCCGACGATGAACAGCAGCACGCCGCGGTCGACGCCGCCCGTGCCTTCCGTCACCGCGCGCATTTCCCACGGCACCAGGCGGCTCACAAAATCGTAGCCCCACGCACCGAGGAGCGCGCCGGCGAGCCCACCCATGGCGGCGAGCACGAGGCTCTCGGCCAGCAACTGACGGAGGAGCGCCCCGCGCGTCGCGCCCAGCGCGCTGCGGATCGCCATCTCGCGGGTCCGGCCGAACGAGCGCGCGAGGAGCATGTTCGCGACATTGACGCAGGCGATCAGCAGGACCATGCCGACCGCGCCGAGCAGCAGCAGGAGACTCGTGCGCGCCCAACCGGCCAGGCGCTCGCGCAGCGGCTGCAGGTTGATGCCGATGCCGGCGTTGCTCTTGGGATATGCCTGTTCGAGGCGCCGGCCGATCGCGGTCATCTGCGCCTGCGCGGCCGCGAAGGTGATGCCGGGTTTGAGGCGGCCGACGACGTACGTGCCGTTGCGGTTATCGCGTTCCCGCATGAACTGCTGGTCGACGAACTGGCCGATCGGCACGAAAAGGTCGGCGCTGCGGTGAAAACGAAAAGCGGACGGCAGGATGCCGGCCACGCTGGTCGGCGCGCCATCCAGCAGCACGGTTTGCCCGACGATGTTCGGATCGCCCGCGAAATAGCGCTGCCAGGCCGCATGGGTCAGCCATGCGACCGCCGCGGCGCCGGCGCGGTCGTCGTCGGCCGTGAGATCGCGGCCCTGGGCGGCGTGCACGCCGACGGCGGGGAAAAAGTCCGCGGAGACCTGTGCGATCGTGACCTGTTCCGCGCTGTCGGGCGTCTTGAGCTTGCGGCCATCGGTGCGATAGATGGCGAGCGCGCTGAACACGTCCTGTCCCGCGCGCCAGTCCTCGAAGTTCGGGTAGGAGACGTCCATGTCGCTCGACTGGTCGTTCTTCTCGGAGAGGTGGACGAGGCGGTCCGGCTCCGGGTAGGGCAGGGCGCGCAGGAACGTCGTGTTGACGAGGCTGAAGATCGCGGTGTTGGCCCCGATGCCGAGGGCGAGCGTGAGGACCACGATGACGGTGAAGCCGGGCGACTTGGCGAGCAGCCTGAATGCGTGTTTGAAGTCGTGCATGCGTGATGACGGTAGAAATTGTGCGGGCGCCGGCCTTCGCTCGTTGAGCTATGGCGCGGCTCGTCCCGCGGCTTTGCCGCAGACGAGGAAGACGTAACGAAGATCATTCATCGCGAAAGTGACGGGGAAGGTGAAAGGGGTGGAATCGAACAGCGCGGTGGGGTGGGAGTGCCGCCCGTCTCGGCGTCAGCCCCCCCTCCGCTTTCACTCTCACGGTCACTTTTCTCGCGGGGCGAAACGGGCGCGGGTAGAAAGGAAGCGGGAGGGTTTGAATCCGCCGATCGATGCGGACGGGGCGAACCGCGAAACGCTCAGAGGGAGGTCTCCGCCTCCTTGGTGATCGCGCTTTCCTCCACGACCCGGCCGTCGAAGAGGTGCACGGAGCGCGCGGCATGACGGGCGAAGCGATGATCGTGCGTCACCATCACGATGGTGGAGCCGCTCCGGTGCAGATTGGCCAGCAACTCCATGACCGCGTCGCCGTTCTTCGAATCGAGGTTGCCGGTCGGCTCGTCGGCGAGCAGCACGGATGGGTAACCCGCCAGGGCGCGGGCCACGGCCACGCGCTGCTGCTGGCCGCCGGAGAGCTGGGAGGGAAGGTGCTTGGCCCGGTGGGCCATGCCGACCTTCTCGAGCGCCTCGTTGACGCGCTGCTTGCGTTCGCTCGCCGGCATGCCGCGGTAGGTCAGCGGCAGATCGACGTTTTCGTAGACGGTCAGGTCGCCGATGAGGTTGAACGACTGGAAAATGAACCCGATCTCGCGGTTGCGGATGCGCGCCCGCTCGGCGAGCGAGAGGCCCTGCACGGGACGGCTGTTGAGGCGGTATTCGCCCTCGGTCGGCGTGTCGAGCAGGCCGAGGATGGACAGGAGCGTGGACTTGCCGCAGCCGGAGGGGCCGGCGATCGAGACGTATTCACCCTTGAGAATCTCAAGGTGAATGCCGGAGAGGGCGTGGGTCTCGACTTCGTCAGTCAGAAAAACCTTGGTCACGCCGTCGAGTTTGATGAGGGACTGGCCGTTCGTTTCGGTGTTCATATGAATGAAGGGTGGGGCTGGCAGCGGTTTGCAGAGCACACACGGCGGCGCTGCAAAGTTGTAGGTTTTTTGTGGGCGGGGTGAGGGGTGGGTTAATTCAGGCGGACGCGCTCGTTGGCATCATATGGAGTCATGTCGGAGAGGACGACCCGGTCGCCGGGCTGGAGGCCGCTGACGATCTCGATGGTGTTGACGGAGCTCCGGCCCAGCTGCACCTGGGTGCGCTCCGCATAAACGCCGTTGGCATCGAGCTTGAAGATGCCCACGGTGCTGCGTTCCTGGCCGAAGGCCGGGCGGTCGACGAAGATCACGTCGTCCAGGCGTTCGAGTTCGATGGTGCCGTCGACGCTGAGGTCGGGGCGGGCGCCCTTGGGGAGCTCGCCGTTCAGCGAGACGTCGACCGTGACCGTGCCGTTTTGCACGGAGGGATCGACGCGCGCGACGCGGCCGGCCACGAGGCCGTTGCGGGTGTCGATGGACGCGAGCTGGCCGATTTGAATGTCCTTGGCCTGCGTTTCCGCGATGCGCACCTCGGCCTTCAGACGCGTGGGGTCGGCCACGCGGGCCAGATTGGCGCCGGGCTGCACCTGGGCGCCGACCTCGACGGGCAGCACCTGCAGCACGCCCGGCATGCCGGCGCGGACGGAGAGGGCGTCGGCCTCGTCGCGGCGGAGTTTCGCCTGGGCCCGGATGCGATCAACTTCCGCCTCTTTCACGGCGAGCTGCGGCGCGACCGACTCGTTGGTGAACGCATAACGTTTTTGCTCGATGGTGTACTGCGTGCTGGCGTCCTCCGCCGCGACCTTCGAGCGGCGCAGCTCAAGGGCGGAAACGAGACCGTCCTTGAACAGCTCGTCGTTGACCTCGGCCTGGAGCCGGGTGGTTTCGAATTCGGACTTGGCGCGGGCCAGGGCGGCCTCGGCGTCGAGGACGCCTTTCTGGAGCGTCATCTTGTAATTCGCGAGTTCGGCCTCGGCCGACTTGAGCTGCGAATCCGCGCTGGTGGCGGCCTCCACCACGCTGGGATTGCTGAGCATCAGGATCACGCTGTCCGGCGTGACGACGGCACCCGGCCGCAGCACGATGCGATCGACGCGGCCTTCGGTGCGCGCGGCGATCCAGCGGATTTCCTCCGGCACGAGCGTGCCCAGACCGCGCACCTGCCGGACCATCGGGCCGCGTTTCACAGTACCGATCCACACGAGGTTGCGATCGACCGTGGGCGCGGCGGGCTTGAGGCGCGAGAGAGCGAAGGTCACGCCGATCAGGGCGACAGCGACGATGCCGGCGATAATGATGCGCTTCCTGCGCTTTTCCTTGGCTGCGTTCGGGCGAGGAATATCCATGAGAGGATCGTGGGTACCAGACTGTTTGCATCGCCTGTGCCAAGCCCCGCCCTGTGGCATAAGTCATTGGTTCGTAAGCCTAAACATTTCAGATCAATCATCCCGGCTGGCGCACCGACGCCGCGGATGGGACTGAGGCGTCCCGGAAATGGGACCCGCCTTCGCCTTGGGGACTATGACGAGGCAGGTGAATTGCGAGGCGAAGGCCGGTTGCCTACCGAGCTCTGCTGGCCAGCAGAGCGACATGAGCCAATGCCGATTGGATGAGCCCTGCCTGTTGCGTTTATGGCGGTCTTTCGGCCGCCCATTTGGCAATCGGCCCTTGGCAATCTCCGTTCGTTCTACACCGGCAGCCGCAACGTGGCCAGGCAACCCAGGGCGCCACCTTCGCGATTCCGGAGGTTGATCGAGCCGCCATGGTTCTCGGCGATCTGCCGGCAGAGGAGCAGGCCGATGCCGGAACCGCTCGGTTTGGTGGTGAAGAACGGCACGAACAGATTGGCCGTGTTCGCGATCCCGGGTCCATCGTCCTCGATGTGAACCTCGAGAAAAGGTCCTTGCTTCCTCCAGCTCACCCGCACACCGCCACCGGCCTCGAGCGAGGCCTCGACGGCGTTTTTAAGAAGGTTGATCAGCACCTGCTCGATCTGCGCGGCGTCGAGATTTGCGGTGAGATCGGGGCCGGCCTGCACCTCGATGGGCAAACGCGTTTCCAGGGCCGCCGCGCGACGGATGAGCGGCGCGACCTCCGTCAAGGCGAGCGTCGGCTGTGGCAGTTTCGCCAGGCGCGCGTACGCCTGCATGAAACGACCGAGGCCCTCGGCGCGGGCCTCGATGACTTCCAACCCGGAACGCATGTCGTCCTCCCAGTCGGGGGCGCGCGGGCCATGCTTGAGCATGGCGGTGAGGCTGCCAGCGATGGATTTGATGGGGGCGAGCGAGTTATTGAGTTCGTGGCCGAGCACCCGCACGAGGCGCTGCCAGGCTTTGAGTTCCTCCTCGCGCAGAGGCACGCTCAAGTCGGCGATGACAATGAGCGAGTGCGGCCGGCCGCCTTCCCGGAACGACGTGCGGCGCATGCCCCAGCGGCCCATGCCGCCGGGAAACCTGGTCGCAGAGAGCACGCGGGTGTCGTCGCCTTCGAGGCATTCCTTGAGGCCAAGCTCGATGGCGGAGCGGCCGAGGAGGCGTTCGGCGGGCGCGGCGAGCAGTTCCTGGCCGGCGCGGTTGACCAGCCGGAGCGTCTCGTTGCTGTCGAACGCGAAGATGGCCACGTCGATCTCCTGCATGACCGTGCGCAGCAACGCGGTGGCCTCGAGAGCGCCCAGACGCTGCGTCTGGAGAACGGCGCCGAGAGAATTGATTTCCGCGTACACATCGCCGAGCGGCTCGTCGCGCTGCGCCCCGCGGGCACGGATGGAAAAGTCGCCTTCGCGCAACGCGGAAAGGAGATTGGCCATGGTCTGGAGCGGCCGCACCACCCGGTGGCGGGCGGCGGCGCCGTACCCCAGCCAGAATCCGAAGATGAGCAGCGTCAGCGTCCATTGCACCTTGGTATAATCGGGCGGATGATCGCCGAGCCAGAGGAAGCACATGGCCACGATGACGGCGGGCGCGCCGGCGAGCAGCGCGAAGAGGAAGACATGCTGGTCGTGCGTGAGGCGGGGACGATGGGAAGCCATAAGCTGTAAGCTTTAAGCGGTAAGTTTTAAGCTGTAAGCGAATAAGCTCTGAGGTGAAAGCTTGGTTTTGGTGCCATATGGACTTTAGATAGATTCCGTGATGAAAAACTATCGTGAATTAAAAATCTGGCAACGCAGCCATGCTCTGACCGTCTCGCTCTATCAGGTAACAAAGACGTTCCCCAAGGACGAAGTGTTCGCCTTGACGAATCAGATGCGGCGAGCGTGCGTTTCAATACCAGCCAATATCGCAGAGGGTTGTGGACGAGAAGGTGACGCCGAACTGAAGCGGTTTCTCACCATCTCATTGGGTTCCGCCTGCGAGTTGGATTACTACGTCCTTCTTGCGTGCGAACTCGGCTATCTGGAAGATTCCTCCGGCCGGCCGCTGGCCGCCGAGATCATGGAAATCAGGCGTATGCTCGGAACCTTTATTCAGAAGCTCAGAGCTTAAAGCTTACAGCTTTGGGCCGAGTGCTTACTGCTTATGGCTTATCGCGGGTTGCCTACAGCCCGTACTTCTCCAACCGCCGGTAGAAAGCGCTGCGGCTGAGGCCAAGTTCCTCGGCGGCCCGGCGGGCATTGCCGTCGCACCGGGCGAGCGTCTTCTTGATCAGATGGGCCTCGACCTCCTCCAAGCTCATGTCCTCGATGCGCGACACGGCCTGGCCGGCGCTGAGCCCGAGGTCGGCGGCGCGGACGACCTTGCCCGTGGCCATGAGCACGCCGCGCTCGACCGCGTGGTCGAGTTCGCGGACATTGCCGGGCCAGGCATGGTTCTGCATGGCCTCGACCGCACCGGCATCAAACCCGGTGACGGCCTTGCGGTAGCGCTCGACGTGCTGCTTGAAGAAATGCTGCGCGAGGAGCGGAATGTCTTCGCGGCGCTCGCGCAGCGGCGGAAGATGGATGGAAATGGTGTTGAGGCGGAAAAGCAGATCCTGGCGGAATTTGCCGGCGGTGACTTCGGCGGACACGTCGGCGTTCGTGGCCGAGATGAGGCGGACGTTGACGCGGTAGGTCTTGGACGAGCCGACGCGCTCGTATTCGCCGGTCTCGAGCGCGCGCAGAATCTTCGCCTGCTGGCCGAGCGGAATGTTGCAGATCTCGTCCAGGAACAGCGTGCCGCCGTCCGCGAGCTCGAAGCGGCCGGCCCGATCGCTTTTGGCATCGGTGAAGGCGCCGCGCACGTGGCCGAAGAGCTCGCTCTCGAACACGCCCTCGGGCAGACCGCCCATGTTGACCGAGATGAAGGGCTGGGCCGCGCGGACCGACACGGCGTGCAACGCCTGGGCGATCAAACCCTTGCCGGTGCCATTTTCGCCGGTGATGAGGACGTTGGCGTCGGACGGGCCGACGCGCGCAATGACTTCGAGCACGGGCCGCATCGCGGCGGATTGGGCGATGAGCGTGGGCCCGCCTTTGCCGCGGAGCAGCTGGTTTTCCTGTTCGAGCCGGCGGTAGGCCCGCACCGCGGTGCCCAGCTCGATCTGGTTGCGGACGATTGCAATAAGGCGCGGGTTTTCCCAGGGCTTGGTGATGAAATCCTTCGCCCCGCGCCGCATGGCCTCGACCGCGACGTCCACGCTCGCCCACGCGGTCATCACCACGACGGGCAGCGAGGTGTCGATGGTTTGAATCCTGTTGAGCAGGTCGAGCCCCTCTTGGCCGGAGGTGGTGTCGCGCGCGTAGTTGAGGTCCATCAACACGAGCGAGAAATCGCGCGCCTCAAGGGCCTTGATGACCGCCGCGGGTGATTTCACCGTCTCGATCTGGTAGCCCTCCGTCTTCAGCAGGAGACGCAGCGCCTCGAGAACGTCGGGCTGGTCGTCGGCAACGAGGATCCGGTGGGTCGAAGCGTCAGGGGCGGTCATCGCAGGAGAATGCTGCCGACAGAATGAGGAAGGCCGGTTGGCTTGAGCAAGCGGAGAGTGGCTGGAGCCGGGGCGACGCCGGCGACCGACGGCGGAAAGCTGAAATCCGGCTCAGGCGGCGGCGCATTCCGAGCGGCGGAGATGGCAGGTGCATTCGCGCCCGGCCGGCTTGAAAGCCACGATCGGGCACAGATCGACCGGCGCCTTCCGTACCGCAATGAATCGCGGGCGGCCGTGGTCATTGCCGCCGATGAGCAGCAGACCAATGGCGGCGTAGAGCATGAAGGCGACTTCGCTGCTGAAGAATGCGGCGGGCGTATGGATGCCAATGAGTCCGGCAAACGCGATGCATGGATAAGCTGCGCCGAGGAGAAGCAAAAGGAACTTGAGGGTGGTTTTCATGAGGGAGCTTTCGTTGTTGTCCCTCCTGTTGCAGGCACCGTGCCAAGTTGTTTTGATTTCTGTAAGCCAATGATGATCTGCCAATAAATAAATCACACCGCGCTGACGTCATCTCGAGGTTCTCCAAACTTTTTCGCTCACGGGAAGCGCGTTTCCCGGAAATGGGATGGAGAGAAGCAGACGTGAAAGTGAGGGTGAAAAGGTTTCCTGCCGGACGTTACCCGGGGATGATCACCACTTTTTTTCCACCTTCCCGCCCGCGTCGTTTGGCGCGGCTCGCGTCACTCGTAGCGCAAAGCTTCGATGGGATCGAGCTGGGCGGCCTTGCGCGCGGGATAATAGCCGAAGAAGACGCCGACCGCCGCGCTGAAGGCCACCGCCACCACCACTGAAGTCGGCGAAACGAGGATCGGCCAGCCGGTCCTCAGCGAGACGAGTTCCGAGAAGCCGACGCCGAGCACGATCCCGATGATGCCGCCAAGGGAGCTGAGGATCACCGCTTCGATCAGGAATTGCAGCAGTACGTCGCGTCCGTGGGCGCCCACGGCGAGGCGGATGCCAATCTCGCGGGTGCGTTCGGTCACGCTGACCAGCATGATATTCATGATGCCAATCCCGCCGACGACGAGCGACACGCCGGCGATCGCGCTGAGCAACAGCGTCAACGTCTTTGACGTGGCGGTGGCCGCCTGTGCGATTTCCACCTGGTTGCGCACGGTGAAATCTTGGCCGCGGCCCTTGCGGCGCTGCATGAGGAGGTCGGTGATGTCCTGCTGGACGCGGTCGATGGCGCCGGCGCTGGCGGCCTGAACCAAGATGGAATTGATGTTGGGGCGGCGGGCCACACGCTTCATGTGGCTGGTGTAGGGAATGACCACGGTGTCATCCTGGTCCTGACCGAAGAGGTTGAAACCCTTGGCGGCGAGCATGCCGACGACCTTGAAGGGGATGTTGCGGATGCGGATGGTCTGACCGATCGCGTTGCCGTCGGCGAAGAGCTGGTCGGCGACGGTTTTGCCGATCACGGCCACTTTGGCCACGCTGCGGACGTCTTGGTCGGTGAACATG